>Ga0185307_1000688_pt1 | contig 20715 bp, 31 predicted proteins | sample LHCtaG_FD_128010 | JGI IMG/M metagenome (GOLD analysis project Ga0185307, IMG submission 128010) | Hot spring microbial communities from Little Hot Creek, USA to study Microbial Dark Matter (Phase II) - LHC4sed_matched (SPADES... | ecosystem: Environmental > Aquatic > Thermal springs > Hot... | reverse complement strand
GTATTCCACCGTACAAGGCTTGATCCAAGCCCTCTATACCAGTCTTGACACGCTCCATAAGATTAATTTGAGATTTAGAAGATTTAAATGTTAACCTTAAAATTAATGCTTTCTTTAAGAGATAAGCCATTTCCATAAAGGCTGGAAAACAATTTTTCTGTTTTCTACTTTTGTTTCATCCTCATAATCCCAGGTTATTACCAGCAAATTTTTGCACTTTAACAGCTGGGAAGCTTTAACCAAAGATTTTATCTCTCTTTTTTCTATTTCATCCTTAGAAGAAGAATAAGTTACTTGGATTAATTGTCTCACTTTTAAACCTTCTTTAAGAACAAAATCTACTTCACTACCATCAACTTTAAAGTAAAAAATCTCTAATATAGGATTTTCGTTTGTCTTCCTCATTAACTCTATAAATACAACGTTCTCCATCAGCTTGCCCAAATCTTCTGAAAATCTTATTACTTTTGAAATGCCTGTATCGCATATGTAAATCTTCTTGGGCCAAGACTCTCTTAGAGAAATTTTTTCTGAGTATTTTTTTACAAAGAAAACTGCAAGGGTATCTTGCAATTTTTCCACATAATCGTAAAGAGTACTTTTTCCAATTTTCACACCTTTTGATTTAAACAGATTGAAAATTTTGTTTATACTTATCTCTTGTGAAAAATTTTGGAATACATGTGAAAAAATAAATCTTGCAACTTCTAAGCTCTTAAGCTCATGCCTTTCCACAAAATCTCTAAAGAAGATAGCATCGTAATACTCTTTTAAAATTTTTTCTTTTTCTTCTTTAAGTACAACTTCAGGAAAGCTTCCAAGCTCAATATATTCTCTCAATAAATTTTTTATCTTTGCTTTTTCTAACTGACTTAAAACTTTTTTTAGCTCAAAATTCCTAGCTTTAAGGAATTCTCTGAACGAAAAACCGAACAAAAGATAAGTTAAGGATCTTCCTCTTAGCTGCGTTGCAATTTCTTTGCTCAATAGTTTGGAAGAAGATCCTGTAATAAAAATATTGAAGTCTCTGTTAAGAAGAGTTCTTACCATACTTTCCCATTTATCTACTTTTTGAACTTCGTCCAAAAAAATATCTGTTGGAGTTTGGCCTGTGGTTTCGGTAAACAAATTTATTACATCAAGAATTTCGTCAAATCTTATTTCTGCCAAAGCTGAATCTTCAAAATCTAAGTATAGACAATTCTTTTTATTCTTCCTCATTAGTTGGAAGAAGTAAAAAGTTTTTCCTGCTCTTCTAGGTCCTACTATTGAGATAGCTTTACCTTTTATCGGTTTTACAAAGAGTTCTCTTTCTATAAGAGGAGGAATTTCTCTGTTATACCAATCCTCTATATAACTCCTTACCTTTGACTTTTCCATAATATAATAATAGCTGGTATAAATATTTAAAAAATTATCACAGTCGCTAGGAAATTTTATGTTTTTTTCTCAGATAAAATTTGAAAGTTTTTGAGTGTTAGACGTCTAACAAGATTTAACCACAAAATTACAATAAAGCTGGAACGGATAAAAAGGCAAAAGAGCTTATGAAAGCTGTAAAGAAAACTGAAAAAAAACTTAAGTTTGCTTTGATAACTCATGCTTATCTTGACCACATAAATGGATTGGCAAAAATTAAAAAAGAATATCCTGAACTAATAATTGCTTCAAGTCAAGTATAGGAAACAAAAAAATATATATTTTGTTTCTTCAACTTCCACAAATTCTGATGGAGTTTGAAATCCGTGTTTGAAAAACAATATTTCCATTCTTCTTAAAGGCTAATAGTTTGAGTAAGTGAGACGTGTTCCTTTTGCTACTACAACCCTTTCAAACTTACTTTAGTTTTTAGAAAAGAAAACCAAATTATTTTTAGATGATTTCAACTTTCATTCGCAAGCTCTTGAGGTTTGAAGAGAGTACTGCTTTCAAAGGCTTAGCCCTTTCTCTCTGCGAGAAAGAAGTAAAAATTTTTGGCAAAAACTTTTATTTGCAGCCGCTAGAACAGCTTGCATTCTTGCAGAAAAAGCTGGAGGAAAAACTTGGCAAAGAAGGTTTGGAATTGCTCTATCAAGCAGCAAAAGAAGGTTTTTCCAACCTTGCGAAAGAGCTGGAAAGCCTTTCTGACGTTAGGAGTGAGTATTTGATAGAACTGCAAAACCTTGTGAAGCACTTAGGCTTTGGTAATGTAAAAGTCATACAAGTTAACGATGAAGAATGCAAAGGATTGGTCAGAGTAGAGGAAAATCCTTTTCCCAACCTTGTTCAAACAAAAGGTTGTGTAGACTACTTGCTTGCTGGAATAATTGCTGGCTATTTCTCCAAGTATTTTGAGAAAGACGTGGAATGCAAGGAAGTAGCATGCAAGGCAGAAGGAAAGAAGTATTGTGAGTTTATGGTTCAGCCATAAAGCTTAAGTCTTTTTAGGAAGAAAAAATTCTTGTGAGCTCACGTTCGCAAGAAAGGGACAGAATTCTGAGTGAGATAGAAAGATTAAAATCGGAAAGTAGATGGTTGATGGAACAAGCAAAACGATTAGAAGATGAGTTGTACAGATATACGGCAAAAGGAATTTCTTCTGTCTCCAGAGAAGCAGAAAAACTTCTAAGCATTCTTGAAGTTTACGAAACACATTATCCTGACCTTAAAACAATAGCTAGAATCTTTGAGACAAAAGATGATCCAACTCTTCCAAAAACACCAGAAGAATGTAAAATTTACTTGAAAGAACTGAAGAAAAACTTATCCTATAGAATTTACGGAAGGTATCGCAGGCTTTCCGTCCTTTCTGAAGCTGATTTAGAAGAGGTTTATACCAAGCTAAGAAAAATATTCGAGAAAAATCCAGAAAAAGTTGTTTGGATTTCTCCACGGCTTCCGGGAGATCAGATAGAAGTAACACCCTTAATAAAGAAAATGTACAACTTGAACGAAGATGACCATCTAGTCGTTTGGACCAAAGAAAATCCTGCGTATATCTCTTTTAGGTGGAGTTTAATCCCCATAGATTATTACAAGAGGCACAACAAGGAAATATTGGAAGATATAATGGAGGGGGATACAATTTTCATGGATCCTGATTCGTTTAGAACAATATTTAGGGAAGAGCCAAAAGAAGATAGAATTGTAAAAAATTTCTATCTTAGGCCTATCTACGTAGGAAAAGGTCGTAAAGAAGTCATAAAGCTTTTGTTCGACCTTAAAGTTTATATGCCTTATGACGATCCTTATGTTATTCCTTACGAATTGTACAAAGACTATGCAAGAAGGCTCTTGGAATTGCTCAAAAACAAAGATGAAAAGACTTTGAGAGAAGTAGTTGAAAAAAGTAGAATGGAAGGTCTAAGAAAGATGAGTTACATCATCCCAAAAGTTGCATTAGACATACTAGAAGGTAAGGTATACAAGTCTGAAGATAAAACTTTTGAAATGAGTGAGGACGTTTATACTCCAGAAAGCTACGGTTTCTTATATTGCTGTTTTTCTTGTGCAACTCCTGCACTTTCAGAAGAGCTAAAAAATTTTCTAAAACCCAAATACTGATTTTAGCTTGAATTATGTCTAATTATTTTGTAACTACTTAAAAGTGCTTAATTTTTATTGTTGTCACTACCGAAAAGTATTTAAATTCAAAATTTATAGAAAAAAAATTATGAAAGTGCTTTGCGTATACCCTCATCCCCCATCAGGAGTAAACGGTGTGATGAGCTTTGTTAGAGAGCTTTATTCTGACCAACCTTCTGAATATTTTAGTAAAGTTGGTGTTTGGTTTGATTTATACTATACAGACGAAGAAAAGACTTTAAAGGCGGTTGGGACCGAGGAGAAGCAAAAAATAAAGAAAAGTTTTGTCCAGAAAATAAAGTCTGAAAACCCAGATATAATTCATCTAAACTCTTATGCTTTAGACAAGGACTGTGTTAGTTTTTTAGAAGAATATAAGAGAGAAAACCCGACTATAAAAATTGTTTATACAGCACACTCTTTAGCGTTCCAAGATTTTGAAAGAGACCCTTATGAAAAGAGATTGTTTGGAGGTATAAGCGAAAGTCTTTTGTCTGAAGTGTTGAATCTTGCAGATTTGCACTTCCAAAACATTTCAGAAGAGGAGAAAGAGAAGAGGATTTTACATGTTCTGAGAAAGTTTGACATACCAGCAAGTCAAGAAAGGCTAGAAAGTCTAAAGATAAGGAGCTACATGATAGGTCTGCAGAAAAAGCTGATGGGAATTGCTGACGAAAACGTCTTCGTTTCTGAATTCTTGAGGGAAAGTTCTAAAAGGATTTATGGCATAGACGGAAAAGTTATTGAAAACGGAGTCAGCATAGGTGAAACTTATGAAAATTATAGGGATGAAATTGAAAGAGCAAGTATTAAATGGAGAAAAAAGTATCACAGGGATGGAGACCTTCTCGTAGGTTATGTAGGAAGAATAACTGAAAGTAAAGGTATTTTTGACCTTGTTAGAGCCTTTAAAAGATTAAGCAAGGAGATGAAGAACGTTTATCTCTACTTTTCTGGTCCTTACTTGGATGAAACGATAGAAAAATTAGCAAAAGAAGCCGGACGTCTATTCGGAGAAAGAGTTTTCTTCTTTAGGAAAGATACTCTACCAGAACCCTTTAGCGAGGAAGAAAAAATTAGAATGTCAAAGATTTATAGGGTGTTCGACCTAGTAGTTTATCCGTCAAACTATGAGCCTTTTGGTTTAGTACCGCTAGAAGCTATTAGCTGTGAAATCCCAACTCTTGTAAGAGATGTTGACAACCTTTCTACTTTTGTTAAGGAAGGCTTGTGCGAAGGGTTTAAGGATGAAGCAGACCTTTACAGAAAAATGAAGGAAATGCTCCTAAACATAGACGAGCACAAAAAATCGATAAACGAGAAGAAAGAAATTATAAGAAAGAAGTATTACTCATCAGCTATGAGAAAGAGTTACAAGAAACTGTTTGAAGAGATGCTTTACTTAAGAGAAGCCCCTTAACTAGGTGCAGCTACCCCACCTCTTCCCCTTCTAAACATTTCATTAACCTTCCTGCGTACACTCGGATAATTAGCTGCTAATTGTTCAAGTTCTTTCTCTAAATCTTTTTTCTCTTTTTCAGAGAGAACCCTAAAAGTTTCAGGATTTGTGAGCCTTCCAATTATCCACTCTGCCCTTGCTAAAGCAGGCCCTTCTAGAAGAGGTGTAATTACTGGATATAGTCCTGACATCAGCTTCCACAAACCCCCGGTTATTATTACAGCTATGAAAACTGCTGCAAGACCCCACGCTCCATATCCTAGAAATTCGAGTAAAACAGCGCCAAACAAAACTCTTGTTGCGTACATGCTTATTACAAAAGTTAACACTGTTATTACAGGCTTAGCTACAGCACCAAAGAAACTTTCAAATCCCAATGCATTCATTAACCCATATATAAACGTGAAAATAAAAGCAAACGGCAAAATTATGTAGAAAATGTAGAACGTAACCCAACCCACTTCACTGGCCTGAGTGGTTGTCGGGAAATAACCAGTCAGCACGCAACTCGCATATTTTATAGCATCTACCATTAAGGTTGAAGTCTCGTTTGTTGCAGGAATGAAAAAGTTTTTACATTCTTCCATTGAAACTTCTGTTCGTTTCAAGAACGGTTGAACTAGTGGAACTTCTATCAGCAGAACTCCAGCAAAAACTAAAAGAAGAGCTACCTTTGCAAGGTTTCTGCCCCAATCAGGCTTAAGAAAACCACTGATTGCTATGATGATAGCCGCACCTATTAACAAAGGAAAAACAAATGGAGAAAGTTGTATAGGAGTAGAAACCCCTAACAGAGGTATTATCCGAGGCCATACCAATTGGAGCACCACATAGGTTACAACAATAATCCCAATACCAACTCCGACAGCTCTCCAGTTTACCATTTACTCACAAATTAATTTTGGACTTCAAGATATTTATCCTTTTTTTACAACAATTCCTTTCTTCGTTATCTCAAAAGGAAAGATTTCTGTTGCATGATCAGTCCTTCTCATCTTCCTTATCATCAAACTTCTCGGCGTTCCTAGAGCTGAATATTCCAAGTAATGCAAAACAATAACACTGTCTGCTAAGAACTCTTCAAAGCCTAGAGTGCTCAACGCTTTTGTCCCTCTCAACTCTGTTATGAGCAAGGATGTAGTCTTTATCCTCTTCAAAGCTCTCATCAAGTCGAATACCTCCCTTCTCAGCTTTGCCACATCCTTCTCTTCTGCCCAACCCATCTCAGCTATGGACAAGCTATCTAAAACAAACCTCTTAGCGTTTATTCTCTCTATCGATTCTATTATTTTAGTCTGTAAGTCGCTTATCTTGCTTGGAAATTCAGAAGCAAGCAAAAACTTTCCTTTTTTCTCGTATTCTCTAAACTCTTTGTCCCATCCAAACTCAGCAACGTCATTTAATATATCTTCTCTATCTTCCTCCAGCGTAACGTACAACCCTGGCTCTCCTTCTCTCAAGCCTTGGAGCAAAAACTGACAACCAAAAATTGTCTTGCCTGTACCTGCACCACCACACAAAAGGTTTACCGAACCTTCTATGAAGCCACCACCTATTAAAGGATCTAATCCAGGAATTCCAGACTTAAGTCTTTTTTCCATACTCTTTATTTGGTTTTTAAGAAAAATTAAGCAATCTCTAAAGACCTTCTTATGTAGTATACTTCCTCCTTACTTCTTTCTTTCTCCTCTTCGACTTCCTCTTTAACTTCTTTCACAGGTTCACTCTCAAGCTTAAGCAATCTTGCAAGCTCTTCCATCTGCTCCTTGCTCATCTTTCCAACTTTAGACCTCCACCACTCGTTTATGTTTAAGTTATCGCCAGACTTTCTAGGAATTACATGCAAGTGAAAATGTGGTATAGATTGCTCAGCGGCAGAACCACTTGCCTGAAACAAGTTTACTCCTTCTACCCCAAGCCTTTCTCTCATATGCTTAGCAAGTCTTTGAGCAATTTTTGCTATGTGTTGCAAAAGCTCTTCGCTAATCTCAAATATGCTTTCTGCATGCTCTTTCGGAATTATTAAAGTATGACCAGGAGCTAAAGGGTTTATGTCTAGAAAAGCTAAGCACTTTTCATCCTCATAAAGTGTGAAAGCAGGTATTCTTTTTTGCACTATCTGGCAAAATATACAGTCTTCCCTGCTCACAATACCTAATTAGCAAGGAATCAACTTAAGCTTAACCTTTTAAAGTTTTATTACCAATTAAACTAAATTTAAATTCACGTGAGAACATGCCAGAAGTTAAGAGGCCTAGAAGAGGAAGTTTAGCATACTATCCAAGAAAAAGAGCTAGAAGAATCTATCCAACTGTTACCGTATATCCAAAAGTAGAAAAAGTGAAGCCTTTAGTCTTTGCTGGTTATAAAGTTGGTTGTGCGCATGCAATAGTCTTGGATACAAGAAAAGGGTCTCCAACTTTTGGAAAAGAAATAGCTGTACCTGTAACTATTCTAGACTGCCCACCTTTAAAAGTGATTGGCTTGAGAGTTTACAAAAGCACAGAAAAAGGTTTAAAAGCGTTGACAGAAATTTGGTGCAAAGACTTGCCAAAAGAGCTTAGTAGAAAAGTGAAAGCTAAGAGCAATGAAGAAAAGCTAAAAGAGTTAGAAGGGAAAAGCTTCGACGATGTTAGGCTTATTGTATGCACTCAACCTTTACTTTCTGGCATAGGAAAGAAAAAGCCAGAAGTGTTTGAAGTTGGAATTGGCGGAAAAGATCCCAAAGAAAAGCTTGATTTTGCTAAGAGCATGCTTGGAAAAGAAATAAACCATAAAGATGTGTTTAGAGAAGGTGAGCTTGTAGATGTTATTGCTGTAACAAAAGGTAAAGGTACTGCTGGTCCAGTAAAAAGGTTTGGTGTAAAGATTCAACCAAGACATGCTAAACAGAAAAGAAGGCACGTAGGTAGCCTAGGTCAGGAAAGACCAGGAAAGGTAAGACCTACTGTACCTATGGCTGGACAACTTGGGTTTGCAAGAAGGACTGAGTTAAACAAGAGAATACTGAAACTTGGAGAGGGAGGTATATCCCCAAAAGGTGGATTTAAAAGATATGGAATTGTCAAGACCAATTATATTGTGATAGAAGGCTCGGTTCCAGGTAGCAAGAAAAGACTAGTGATGATGAGACCAGCTATAAGACCTAAATTAATAAGCATGCATGAGTTTAGGAAATTGGTGATATGATGGAAGTAGATGTTTTAAGCATAGAAGGTAAGCCTGTAGAAAAGATTAGCTTGCCAAAAGTATTTTCTGAACAAGTAAGAGAAGACTTGATTAGAAGAGCTTTTTTATCGACCATGAGCAAACAAAGACAACCTTATGGTACAGATGTCATGGCTGGCCAAAGAACTTCTGCTCATTATCATGGATACAGAAGGCATAGGTATACTATGATGAACAGAGAGATGGCTAGGTTGCCAAGGCTGCATGGTAAGACAGTTCCCTTCTTATACTTCCAAGCAAGGTTTGTACCTCAAGCTAAAGGTGGAAGGGAGGCTCATCCTCCAAAAGTTGAGAAAGTCTGGGTAGAAAAGATAAACAAGAAGGAAAGACAAAAGGCTATTCGCTCAGCAATAGCAGCTACGGCAAAGAAAGAGCTTGTAGCGAAAAGAGGGCACAAGATTAAGGATATACCTCTTCCTATAGTAGTAGAAGACAGTGTCCAAGAGTTGAAAAAGGCTAAGGATGTAGTAAAGTTTCTGAAGGCTGTTGGGCTGGAAGAGGAGCTAGAAAGAATAAAGAAGAAAAAAGTTAGAGCTGGTAAAGGTAAGGCCAGAGGAAGAAAGTATAAAAGAAAGGTAGGTCCTTTAATAGTTATAGCAGAAGATAAGGGAATTGGTAAGGCTGCAAGAAACTTACCCGGTATTCATGTTTGTAGGGTAGAAAACCTATGCGCAGCCTACCTTGCACCAGGTGGCATGCCTGGCAGATTAACTATCTGGGCTAAGTCTGCTCTTGAGAAGCTAAAGAATTTGGTTGGTTAAAATGGACCCGTTCAAAATACTTAAGTATCCGCATACAACAGAAAAGTCTGTCAGGCTGGTAGAAAAGGAAAACAAGATAGTGTTTATTGTAGATAGAAAGGCGACCAAGCAAGAGATAAAAGAAGCTTTTGAGAAGCTTTTTGAAGTTAAAGTGGATAAAGTTAACACGCTTATAACAAAAAAAGGGGAGAAAAAAGCTTTCATAAAAATAAATCCTAAGTTTAAAGCAAGCGATGTCGCAGCAAAGCTAGGAATGATTTGAACAAACTACTTTATCTTTTATGAGCAACTTCAATTTTTCAAAATCTTTTATCATTTTCTCCCTTACTTTTGGAAACCTTCTTGCAGCTGAAGGGTGGAAGGTTGGAAAATAAATTCTTCCATTTTTTCTTATTGGTTTGCCATGAATTTCAGAAACTTTGAACTTTTCATTAGGAAATAAAGCTTTGAGAGCAACATTCCCAAGCATCACAATTAGCTTTGGGTTTATAATTTCTATTTGCTTTGTAGTATGCAGCATACCATGCCTGATTTCTTCAGTAGTTGGTGCTCGCCTTCCTGGATAATATTTCAACGGTGAGGTGATAAAGACTTCTTCTCTCTTTATTCCAATCAAATCTAGAATTTCAGTTAAAAATCTACCAGACCTCCCTACAAATGGTCTGCCAACTTTGCTCTCAGTAGGTCCAGGTGATTCGCCGAGCAGCATGATTTTTGCATTTGGATTGCCTTCGCCAGGCACGGCTAATCCGAATTTATTTCTTTTGCATTCTTCACAGTTTTTTATTTCTTCTGAGATTTTTTCTAAAGCTTTAATTTTATAATCATCTACCATTTTTCTACATCTTCTAATTTTTCCCTGCTCATTAAAGATATTTAAAGAGTAAAACTGAAAAACCCTAATATACTACTCTTGAACAAAAAGTTAAACCCGAAGGAAAATTACTGAGAAGCTATTGAAGCAAGAAACAATTAAAAGAAACAAAAGACGGTAATTCTATTTGGCTGAGTTGAGGTATGGAATAGCTTGGGAAAGAAAATATATTTAAAAAACGTTAAATTCTAACTTTAAACTAAGAGATATTAGCAACAAAACTAGGAATAACATAATTCTGATTTAAAGTTACTTTTAAATATTTACCGATTTAATTTTAAGTGGTGCAGATGAGTAAACAGCGTGATAAAAATCTTGCCAGCAGTATAAGAGAGTTAGAAAGCCTTTGCGATAAACTCTACATTCCACAATCTGTTAAGGAGAAGGCTATTTCAATCTATTCTTCTGCATTAGATAAAGGTTTATTACGTAGAAGCTCTAGTGTTAAATTGACCTATGCTGCTCTTTATGCTGCTTGCCGACATATGGATTTTCCAAGATTTATTTCTGAAATAGCTGAAGCAGGTCCTCTTAGCAGGGAAGAACTTCAGAGAAACTACAGGCTTCTGGTACGTGAAGGATTAGTAGAACCAAAAGCGCAAGATCCTCTCTTATATATTCCCAGAATTGCTGAAAAGTTAGGGATTTCGATGAAAGCTCAGGAGCTTGCTATTAGATACCTTAAGAAAGCTAAAGAGAAGCATATTTTACCCGGGAAATCTCCACTAGCATTGGCTGCAGGAGCCCTTTACCTTGCTTGTATAGAGTGTGGTGAGAAGAAACTTCAAAGGGATATAGCGAAAGCAGCTTGTGTAAGTGAAGTAAGTATAAGAAATTCATATAAATATCTTATGAAAAAGCTAGACTGGAGCCTTCCTTGGTGAATTATTTATTTTACTTAACTCTGTTATTATATCCAGGCTAGGTTTTTCGTAAAGTACGTCACATAACACAACCTGAAATGCTCTAGTTGGCATCAAACCATCATTTACCCTTGTATAATACTTATGCAAAAGATATCCAATTCGCTCAAAATAACCATCCAGTTCAAGCTTCCTTATTGTTGGATATACTTCTTCAAACTTTGACATTATAGGGTTTGAATAATATAAATGCATCAAATTAGTTATTTTCTCAACATCCTCTCCTGGAACTTCGTTTTCGACGACATTTCTTATTACACTATTAACTACAAACCAATCCTCCTCTTCTTTTTTTCTTAATGCATAAGCAGGGTCTCTAACCCATCTTTTCTTATCATACTCACGTATTGGGGGAGCTAAATTTTTTGCAGCATCCGAACATAATTTTTTTATGAGCGGGAGTGATTGATAGAGTTCTTTTAGTACTTCTTTTTTTCTAATTGAAAAAAGGATTTTTTTCCATATCCTCTATATCAGCGGTTGTTTCTATAAACGGAAAAAATGAAATAAAAATTCATAAACCCTCTGTTCCTCCTTACTCTTTACCTTTTTAGGCAATATTTCGAGAGCTTTCTTAGCTAAATCGTCTATGGTTACCCTTTCTTTCTGTTGAAATAATTTGAAAAATCTAACAAAAGCTCTTGGTTCTGAGTTAGAAGAATAGAGAAATTCCTTAACAGGTTCGTCAGCTTCTACATGATATGCGTCAAAAAGATTTAGCCATTCCTCATAAGAAATAGGAATCTCCCTATGGGCAAGGTAATTACGCTTATTTCTATATTTCAGATATTTTTTAGGATCTAACGGAAGCTCTCCAAATCTAGGCAAAATTTCATCGAACTCATCAATTTTTAATTTTTCTGCATAGCTTGAAAGAAGATCTTCAGAGACAAGTATGAACTTCTTCCCATGATAAACTTCTTCTAAAGACCTTTTTAAGTCTTCAACAAAAACTTCTGGAGACTCTTTACCTTTAACTAATGCTTCAAATCTATAGTGGATATCATCTTCCACTATAACATTTGCATTATTCAATAAATCCTCTCTATTACAACAAGAGTTGTATACATAGTATCTTTCGCCCCATGTTTCAGGAGATGCTAGTTTTAAGGGGTCTAAGATTCCGCTTCTACCATCTTGTCGGTAAGTAAATACCACAGGTAATAATTTTTTATCTCTTTCAACCGAAGTTTCTAAAGCCTTCATTATTCCAAACGTCTTTCCGGAGCCTTTTGGCCCTAACAAAAAAATGGGCATCCTATCGTCTGAGAGAAGGTACTCTTCTAAAAATCTTATAAAGGAGGAATTAATTGGAGTAATTTTCCTCAAACTTTCTAAATCAAAATCTTCAGCTCTTTCTACGAGTAAAGACATAATTAAGCAATGTTTCAGAAATTTTAAAAAGTTTTCTAAAGCCAAAATATTAATTTACTTAAAAACTAATAACAAGTGAGAAAGATGGGAAAAAGGATAATTGCCAGAGCAAGAGGAAAGGGCGGGCCAAGATATAGAGCACCGAGCCACAGGTATCTAGGTAAAGTAAGTTATTTTCCTTTTAATAAGGTCGTAGGCAAGGTTGTTGACATAGTTCATGATCCTGGAAGGTCTGCTCCTGTCGCAATCATAAGGACTGAAGATGGAAAAGAAGTTTTGCACATTGCTCCTGAAGGCTTGCAAGTTGGTTCAGAAATAGAGTATGATGGAAAAATTGTAGTAGGTAACGTAGTAGAACTGGGGAAAATTCCAGAAGGGACTAAGATATGCGCAATAGAAACTTATCCTGGTTCTGGTCCAAAGCTATGCAGAAGTAGTGGAAGTTTTGCAGAAGTTGTAGGCAGAGTTGGTGATAAGGTTGTAGTTATGCTTTCATCTAAGAAGACAAAAGAATTAGATGCTAGATGCAGAGCTACCATAGGAATTCCTGCTGGTAGTGGTAGGGTAGAAAAGCCATGGGTAAAGGCTGGCAAACATTGGTATGCTATGCATGCAAGAGGCAAAATCTTCCCAAGGACAAAAGGTGTAGCAATGACGCCAACCGATCATCCTTATGGAGGTAAGAGTAAGAGGCCGAGACCGTCGAAGACTGTGGCTAGAACAGCTCCACCCGGAGCAAAAGTTGGTAGCATCGCAGCTAGGAGGGTTGGAAAGAAAAAGTTGTGATAATTATGAAAGAGTTTAGGTATAGAGGATATACGCTAGAAGAATTGAAAAAAATGTCTATAGAAGAATTTGCAAAGATAGCTGACGCAAAAATAAGAAGAAAGTTAAGAAGAGGATTAACTGAACAAGAGAGAAAGCTCTTAGAAAAGTTAAGGAAAGAGCCTGACAAGTTTCACAAAACACATGTAAGAAGCATGGTAATACTTCCTGAAATGGTTGGAAAAAAGATTGGCGTCTATATTGGTGGTGGAAAGGCTGGAGACGCAAGCGGTAAATGGCAACCTATTACAATAACTCCTGAAATGATAGGATTTAGGCTTGGTGACTTTGCAATAACAATAAAGCGTGTGAAACATTCTGCACCTGGTATAGGAGCTTCTAAGGGAAGCAAACACTATGCAACAAAGACCTAGTGATGGCATGAAAGTGACTGCAAGAACTACAGCAAGAATTTCTCTCAAGCATTCCACTCTCCTATGCAAAAAACTAAAAGGAAAGAAATTGTCAAAAGCAAAAAGCTTTTTGGAAAGGCTTATAGAAAAGAAGGAAAGTGTAGACGGAAAGTATTACACAAAAGCAAGCAGCGAAATCCTTAAACTACTAAATAATGTAGAAGCAAACGCAAAACAAAAGAACATGGATGTAGAAAGGTTATTCATAAGTAGAATAAAAGCAGATAAAGGTTTTACCTTCGTGCTTCCAAAATCAAAGGCAAAGTTCAGGGGAAGAAGAGGAAAAGTAACAAACTTGGAAGTAGTGGTGGAAGAAAGGTGATAGAAAAGATTTTCGTAAAAACTGGCATTGCCATCTCAGACTTAGAGAAGTTTTTAAGGAAAAAGGTTGAGAAAGCTGGATATAGCCATTCAGAAATAGAGAGAACTCCTCTGGGAACTAGGATAATAATCTATGTTCATAAACCAGGCTTGATCATAGGAAAGTCTGGAAGAAAAATAGACGAGCTTGCTGAAGAGATAAAAGAAAAGTTTAAGATAGAAAATCCAATGATAGACGTAAAAGAAGTTGAACAGCCCATGCTGGATGCTAATATAGTTGCTTACAGGATTGCAAAAGCTATAGAAAAAGGAATAAACTACAAGAAAGTTTGCAATTATTACCTGGAGCAAGTAAGGAACGCAGGAGCAATAGGAGTAAGTATTGTAGTTTCTGGAAAACTTGCTGGAAAGGAAAGATCCAGGTTTCAAAAGTTTAGGTCTGGGTTTGTAGCATACTCTGGCGAGTATGCTGAGAGGCTTGTAGAAAAGGGTTATTCCCAAGCTATGATCAAACCTGGTGTAGTTGGTGTTGAAGTGAGAATAATGAAGCAGCCTATAGAAGAGTTTAAAATGAAAGAAGGTGAGAAGGGTGAGAGCGAAGGAACTGAGGAAACTAAAGCCTGAAGATTTAAATAGTCAACTACAAGAATTAAAATTAGAGCTGATGAAAGAATTGAGTAATGTAAAGATGGGCAGACCTGTAAAGAACCCTGGTAAAATAAAAGAGATTAAAAAGAACATTGCCAGGATTTTAACAATAAAAAGAGAATTAAAAGCAAGAGAGGGAAAAAGATAGAAATGGCAGAAGTGTGTCTTAAGTGTGGAGCTCCTGCTTCTCAAGGTATTTGCTCTAAGTGTGGATTGCCAGCAGAAATTTGTGTTTGTGAAGCTTTAGAAAAAGAAGAGAAGAAAATAAAAGTTTTTATCGAAAAGAGAAAGTTTAATAAGCCTATAACAATAATTGAAGGAGTGAGAAGTAGAGGAAAAGAAATTACTTCTCAATTGAAGCAGAAGCTTGCATGCGGTGGAACCTACAAAAACGGGAAAATAGAGTTGCAAGGTGATCATAGAAATAGGTTAAAAGACTTGCTTAAAAGTTTTGGATTTGATGAAAGTCAAATAGAAATAATATAAAGTCTTTTTCTTTATAATTATGCCCATTACACCAAAGAACTTAGTCAGACATGAACTGATAGGGTTAAAAGTAAAAGTTGTTAAATCTACTGAAAAAACTCAAAAAGGTTTAACAGGAGTAGTGATAGACGAAACTTATAACACGCTTAAGATTGAAACAAAAAATGGTGAAAAGACTGTGATAAAAAGCAATTGCGTTTTCATCTTTACCCTGCCAGACAAAACAAAAGTACAAGTAGATGGTAAGGTTTTAGTAGGTAGACCAGAAAACAGGATAAAAAAGAAATTCTTATACTAGCCTTGTTTAAGAATTTATATTTTTCCAATTTCAAGTTTATTAAAAGTGGTCGGATGAAAGCTAGAAACATTGGAATAAAAGTTAAACCACCAGAGAAGGAATGCTCTGACCCTAAGTGTCCGTTTCATGGTCGTTTATCCATTAGAGGGAAGATCCTAGAAGGTTTGGTTGTCTCTGCCAAATCGCCAAAAAGTGTTATAATTGAACGAAATTATCTTCATTATGTCCCAAAGTACAAGAGGTACGAGCGTAGACACAGTAGAATTGCTGCCTACAATCCTGAATGTATAAACGCAAAGGAGGGTGATAAAGTTAGAATTGCTGAATGCAGACCTTTGAGCAAGACTAAATCTTTTGTTGTCATAGAGGTGATTAAGTGAGCATGAATTTAAAGCCTGATCCAACGTACATAAAAATCATTTCAAGATTGGCAAAGGAAAATATGCTAACAAGAAAAGAAATAGCAAGAATTGTAGAACCAAATTTCCCTTACATCCCTGCACCAGAAAAGTTGATCTATGTATTAAGCGAGGTAGACAGATACATAGATAGTTTAGAAAAGAATGGAATGATAATAAAGTTTAGGTACAAAGGGAGTAGAAAAGATTACACGGTCCAAATCACAGAAAGAGGATTAAGTTATGCTGAAAAGTTAAGAAAAGGTGAAAAATGAAAGCAGTTAAAGCGAAAGTCACTAAAGCATTGAACGTTGGAAGTTATCTCGTTTGTGCTGATAACACAGGGGCAAAACTCTTACAGATAATTTCTGTAGGCGGGTATAAAGGTACAAGAAGAAGGCAACCAAGAGCTGGAGTAGCTGATGTTGTTAAATGCACGGTAAAAGAAGGTGATGTAAAGATTAGAAAGCAAGTGGTAACTGCAGTAATAATCAGGCAGAAGGCAGAATATAGAAGGAAAGAAGGAATTAGAATAAAGTTTGAGGATAATGCAGCAGTCTTAGTAAACGAAAGTCTAGAACCAAGAGGTACACAGATAAAAGGTCCTGTCGCAAGAGAAGTTGTAGAAAGGTTTCCTGCAATAGGAAAGATTGCTAGCATGGTTGTTTAGGTGTACTTATGCCTAAATCAAAAAAACCTAGAAAGCAAAGAAAAGCCTTGTATACAGCACCATTACACAAGAGAAGAAAGCTTCTTTCTGCGCATTTATCCAAGGAACTTAGAGAAAAGTATAAACGAAGATCCTTACCAATAAGAAGAGGAGATGAAGTAAAGATACTGCGTGGAGAATTTAAAGGAAAAGTTGGTAAGGTCTCTAAGGTTGATTTGAAGAAATTAAAAGTATACGTAGAAGGTGTGACTAGAAAAAGGACTGTAGGAACTGAAGTACAAGTACCCATTCATCCAAGCAATCTAATGATAATAAACCTTGAGTTAAGCGATAAAAGAAGGCTTCTCATCCTGGAGAGGAGTTCTAAGAAAGCAAGCCAACGTTTATAAGCTTTTCTCACGATAATTTTAAAAATTCAAGGATAAGTTAAAAGAAGTTAAAATAGATTAAAAAGGTGGGAGTATATAGCAAAGTTAAAAAGGCTTTTAGCACCAAAATACTGGAAAATTCCAAGAAAGAAGTTAGAGTGGGTTGTATCGCCTAGGCCAGGGCCTCATAAGAAGTTAGAGTGCATCCCCTTGCTAATAGTGGTAAGAGATTTTCTACATCTAGCAGAAACTGGAAAAGAAGCTAAAAGTATAATAAAAAAAGGTGAAATTCTTGTAGACGGAAAGCCAAGAAAAGACCATGCTTATCCTGTTGGATTGTTTGATGTAGTCTTTATACCTAAACTTAACGAATGTTATAGAGTAGTTCCAACTTCATACGGCTTAGACTTGTTGAAAATAAATAAGGAGGAGTCTAACTTAAAAATCTGCAAAATCCTAAATAAAACTACTCTCAAAGGTGGAAAAACACAACTAAACTTGAACGATGGGAAAAACATTATTGTAACTGAAGATGTGTACAAGACTAACGATTCTCTTTTGATCGAGCTACCGAGCTTAAAAATAGTTCAGCATATTCCACTTGAAAAAGGTTGCACAGGAATTGTTGTAAAAGGGAAGAACTCTGGAAAAGTTTGTGTTGTTGATAAAGTTTACAAAGGTGAATTTAGAAAACCTGCTAGAGTATTATGTAAAATTGGAGAAGAAAAAATTGAAACACTTCTGGACTACTTGATTGTCTTGGGGAAGGAAAAACCTCTCATTACAGTGATGTAAATGGAAGAAAATCCTATGCGTGAAATCAGGATAGAGAAAGTTACTTTAAACATAGGATGCGGCGGAGATTTGCAGAAGATAGAAAGAGCGAAAAAGCTCTTAGAAATGTTAAGCGGACAAAAGCCTACGGTAACAAAAAGTAAGAGAAGGTCTACTTTTGGAATAGCTAAGGGTAAGCCTGTAGGCGTTAAAGTTACTCTTAGGAAAAAGCATGCTGAAGAATTCTTTAAAAGAGTTCTACTGGCTGTAGATAAAAAAATTAAAAGGTCTCAATTCGATAGTGACGGAAACTTGAACATAGGAATAAAAGAGTACATAGACTTACCAAACGTAAAGTATCAACCTACGATAGGAATACTGGGCTTGGATGTTGCTGTAACTTTTGAGAGGCCAGGTTACAGGGTGAAAAGAAGGAAAGTAAAAAAAGGAAAAATACCAAAAGAGCATAGAATTAATAAAGAGGATGTGATAAAATTTTTGGAAGAAAAATTCGGTGTTAGAATTGAATGAAGAGATGCTTATACTGAGTGCAAACTTGAACGGGATAATACTGGAAAAGGCTGAAATGGAAGAAAACTTTAGTCTTTTCTACTCGAAAATATTTGAAAAAATGGAAGAACTGGAAGATTTGGAGCAAGACCTCCTTTACTTGTTAGGAGAGGTAGGTAGCTAATGCCAAAAAAGTTTGGTAGAGCTGCTCATCCTTGCAGAAGATGCGGAAGTACACGTGGTGTAATAAGAAAGTATGGACTTTACTACTGCAGGAAATGCTTCAGAGAAGTTGCCAGAAGCATAGGGTTTAAAAAATATTCTTAGAAGAACAAATAATATCTATGTTTAGTGAAATTCGTTTTTTAGTTGCTCTTGTAGGCTCGGTCGTTGGTGGAGCTTACGATTTGAAGACGACTGAAATTCCTGACATAATTCCGCATGCAATGATAATTTTAGCTTTATTTTTAGCTATCGTGGAATCCTTAATTCAACATAGCTACTTACCAATATTCTATAGTTTAGTAGCTGGTCTTCCATTCTTAGCTTTTGGTTTCTTGCTATACTATTTCGGACAATGGGGAGGTGGAGATGCCAAGCTACTAGCGGCAATAGTATTTTTGCTGCCAACAAAACCTAATTTTCTAAATTTCAATTTCTTGTTACCTTTTCCACTAACTTATCTTTTAAACGTTCTGTACGTTGGAGCTGGATACATGATACTTTATGCGTTAGTTCTTGCTTTCATGGAGAAAAAAATACTAAGAGAGTTCTTCAAAAGAGTGGAAGCATCTGCAACCTTTTTTTCCTTAGTAGCTCTTGCTTGCTTCATCGCATTTTTTGCTACGAACTTGTACTTTACAAGTGTACTTGATTTAGAAAAAGATCTTTTTATCTTGCTGAGAAATTCTGTATTGCCACTAGTACTCTTTGTTTCTCTAATTCTTCTTTGGAAGTTTGTGAGAGTTGTTGAAGATGTTGGATTTAAAAAAAGAATTCCAGTAAGTAAGCTAAAAGTTGGTGACGTGTTGCTCGAATCTAAGAGATGGGATGGAATAACAGAAGCCGAACTTAGAAAAATAAAAAAATCTGGCAAGAAATTTGTTACAATAAAGACTGGTGTGAGGTTTGGCCCGGTCTTTTCTTTAGCCCTTTTATTCACATTCTTTTATGGAGACGTTACATTTTTCTTAACTAGATATTTGATTTAACTCTTTGCTAGTCTTTCTATACCATTCATGTATGGTCTGAGTGCCTCTGGTATTATAACACTACCATCCTTCTGTTGATATTGCTCTACTATAGCAACTATAGTCCTGCTCGTTGCTAATGCTGTATTGTTTAAGGTATGAACAAAACCCTTAGGAGCTTGACCTGGCTTTTCTCTGTACCTTATGTTTAGCCTGCGTGCCTGATAATCTGTGCAGTTGCTGTTAGAGCCACTTTCTCTAAACTTTCCGTCGGCCATCCAAACTTCTATATCATATTTTTTTGCTGCTACTGTCCCTATCTCTCCAGTACATACATTGACAACCCTATAGTGTAAGCCAAGCTTTTGATAAAGTTCTTCTGAGTTTTTCTGAAGCTCTTCGTGTATTTCCCAAGATTGCTCTGGTAAACAGAAAACAAATTGTTCTACTTTATTGAATTGATGCATCCTGAATAAACCCCGTGTGTACTTTCCATGCGCGCCTACTTCCTTCCTAAAGCATGGAGATACGCCACAAAACTTGAGAGGAAGCTCGTCCTTATCTAGAACTTCATTCATGTACATTGCACCCAGTGGATGCTCTGCAGTAGCTATCAAGTACAAGTCCTCGTTCTCCACCTTATAAGTGACCATTTCAAAGTCTGTTGGGTCTATCATTCCTTCGTATGCTTTTCTATTTATCATGTAAGGAGGGTTTATTAGTATGAAACCTTTCTTCAAAAGACTATCTATAGCAAACCTTTGTATTGCTATATCTAACAGCACAAGCTCCTTTTTCAAGTAAAAGAATTGATGCCCTGCTACCTTTGCGCCTCTCTCCACGTCTATTAACCCTAAATTCTGTAAAATTGTCAGATGGTCCTTAGGCTGGAAATCAAACTTAGGTGGTTGCCCCCACCTCCTTATTTCGACATTATCGTTTTCGTCTTTTCCATAAGGCACAGAATCGTGTAGAAGGTTTGGTATAGACAACAAAAGAGACCTCTCCTTTTCCTTTAGCTCTTTAAGCTTTTGCTCTTTTTCTTCTATTTCTTCGGCTACTTTCGACGCTTCTTCCAACTTTTTCTTGAAAGACTTCCCCTCTTTCTTCAGCTCTGCTATCTCTCTTGTAAGCTCGTTCCTTCTTCGCCTTAGAAGATTAAGGTCTGTCTGAACTTTTCTCCAGAATTTATCCACTTCAACAAGCTCTTCAAAAAGCTTTAGCTTGCCTGGGTCTCTCCTTTTTTCTAAGTTCTTTCTAACGTAGTCCGGATTCTCTCTAACTAGTTTTATGTCTATCATCCTACCACTAATAGATTTTAGGAGAGTATTAATTTAAAGAAAGTTAAAGTTTTAATTCTTTCCGGATAAACTTCTAAAAATGGGAAGTGAGTTGAGACTTCGACAACACATTAGTACTTACAGATAAATATCTCCAGAAAAAGAGTGAAGAGATTTGTAAATATACCAGAAAAGAAATAAGGATAACGACTACTAGCAAACTTTACAACTTGGTCTGTCTTCTTTTCCAGCTAAATAAATTTATTTACTCTTCACCAAATTATTTACGAATGGTAGAGTTTACAGAAGTTTTAGTTAGCATTTCAGAGTCTTTTGTAAAATTCTTGCCAA
>Ga0185307_1000687_pt1 | contig 20741 bp, 27 predicted proteins | sample LHCtaG_FD_128010 | JGI IMG/M metagenome (GOLD analysis project Ga0185307, IMG submission 128010) | Hot spring microbial communities from Little Hot Creek, USA to study Microbial Dark Matter (Phase II) - LHC4sed_matched (SPADES... | ecosystem: Environmental > Aquatic > Thermal springs > Hot... | reverse complement strand
CCATCAAAAGCCCAACATCATAAACCCTAACATCCCACCTACAAAGCATAAAAAAGAAATAAACAAACAACTAAAAATAATAGTTGGACACGCCCTGGTATATTGCGCTTTTGCGGATTTAAAACTAGGCAGGTATAGTAAATCATTTAAGTATATAGCATCTATTTTAATCTGTTGGTGGAAGAAATGCCCGGGCAGGAACTAAAAGAGGTTGGAAAGGTAACGCATTACTTCACTAAGATAGGTGTAGCTGTCGTTAACCTAACGGATACTTTATCGGTTGGCGACAGAATTTTGATAAGGGGCTCATCAACAAATTTTGAGCAAACTGTCGAATCAATGCAAATAGAGCATAAAAATGTGAATGTTGCATATAGTGGGCAGAGCATAGGGCTTAAGGTTAATCAGAGGGTTAGGGAAGGCGACAGAGTCTACAAGATAATTTGAAATGTGATTTAATCTTTAACTAAGGAATTTGTTTGGAAGACTGCTGAATCATGTAGATCGCTTTATAAACATGTATTCATTTTCCTATTCTAAAGTTATGATCGCGCTTATTAATGGGAGAGGTATTAATGAGCGATAGATTACCCGGATATAGAGGTTTAGCTTTAAGAACTCTCCTCGATATCGGAGCTGAAATTGGGGATTTAATACGTATAATCAAAGATGATACTGTTCTGGAGGGAATTTTAATACCCAGATCTGAGTACGGCGACGATAAGCATGTTGTAATAAAAATTAAGTCTGGCTATAACATTGGATTGGAGATTACGCCGACAACTAAATTGGAGCGGATTGGAGCTGAAATAAAACCAGCATTTATTTCGCCACCGCCGCCGGAGCGGAGGGCTGATCTGCCAACAGTCACCATTTTAAGTACTGGTGGAACAATAGCTAGCCGCGTCGATTATAGGACTGGAGCTGTTAGGCCAGTTATTTCAGCCAGCGACCTATACAGTATTGTTCCAGAGTTATCGGACGTAGCCTTTATTGAAGCTGAAATACTCTTCAACATATTTAGTGAAGATTTAACGCCAAGACACTGGTCAATTATGGCTGAGGCGGTTGCCAAACATATTGCTAGGGGGGTTCAGGGTGTTGTTATAACTCATGGAACTGACATGATGGGATATTCAGCTGCAGCCTTAAGCTTTGCGCTACAGAACCTACCAGTCCCAGTAATACTCGTTGGAGCCCAAAGATCTGAGGATAGGCCTAGTTCCGATGCTGCTACAAATCTCATAGGTGCTGTTTTAGCGGCTTCGAGGGCACCCTTCGCTGAGGTTGCGGTAGCCATGCATGAAACCCCCTCAGATGACGCTATAATTCTGCATAGGGGGACAAAGGTTAGGAAATGTCATACAAGCCGTAGGGATGCCTTTAAAACTATAAATGCTAAGCCACTTGCGAGAATAATTGATGGTAGCATCCAGATGCTCACAGGAGATTATAAGTCTAGGGAGCCAAATCGCGAGCTTATCTTGAAACCGAATTTTGACGATAGAGTTGCGTTAATAAAGTTTTATCCCGGCATGAACCCTGGGATTATTGACTGGCATGTATCTAAGGGCTATAGGGGTATTGTTTTGGAGGGGTCTGGTTTAGGGCATATCCGCCGTGAATGTTTCCCAGCCATTAAGAGAGCCGTTGAAAATGGTGTAGTGGTTGCCATGACATCACAGTGTATTTGGGGGCGTGTAAACATGAATGTCTACTCTAATGGTAGAGATCTCCTAGCGATGGGCGTAATCCCATTAGGCGACATGCTTGCTGAAGCTGCTCTCGTTAAGATGATGTGGGCTTTAGCCCAAACCAAGGATCCGAATGAAGTTAAAAATCTCTTATTAACAAATATCGCAAACGAATTCTCTGAAAGAACCGTTGAAAATATTGAGCCGCCAAGAGCCATGAAATAGGGTGATGACGTTTGGGGCTTAATTATAGTGAAATTGGGCTTAAAGTTGGCTTAGAGTGCCATCAGCAGCTTGCAACCCGTGAAAAGCTTTTTTGCGGATGTAAGCCGCAGCTATTTAAGGGCGCCCCGGAAATAATATTTCTGCGTAGATTAAGGCCAACTCAGAGCGAGCTGGGTCAAATAGACCCAGCGGCATACTTTGAATTCCAAAAGGGTGTGAAGATACTTTATGAGGCTAATAGCGAAACATCCTGCCTAGTCGAGATGGATGAGGAGCCGCCTCACGAACTTAATCGTGAAGCTCTGGAGATAGCGCTAATAATAGCGCTTATGATGAACGCTAAACCAGTCGATGAAGTTTATGTTATGCGTAAAATCGTTATAGACGGCTCTAACACGACAGGTTTTCAGAGAACATGCGTGGTTGCTTTAAACGGCTCAATAGTTGTTAATGGGAAAGTTGTGCCAATACAACATGTAAGTCTAGAGGAAGATGCCGCCAGAAAGATGGGTGAGGAAGGATCTATAATACGCTATAGGATCGATAGACTGGGCATACCTCTAGTTGAGGTTACGACTGGACCTGTAATAAATACGCCTGAAGAAGCCGAGAAGGTTGCCCTCGCAATAGGTAGGATATTGAGATCTACAAGAAGAGTTAAGCGTGGGATCGGAACGATAAGGCAGGACCTAAACATATCCATTAGGGATGGAGCCCTGATTGAAATAAAGGGCGTACAGGAGCTGGAACTCATATCTAAGGTTGTTGAGTACGAGATTCAACGCCAACTAAATCTCCTAAAGATTCGTGATGAATTAAATAGGCGTGGGCTAAAACAGGATGAGTTAAAGGAGGAGTTTATTGACGTCACATCGGTGTTTAGGGAGACGAAGTGTCGTGTACTTCAGAAAGCAATAAGCCAAGGAAAGCGGGTCTTCGCCGCTAAACTGCCCAAATTCGCTGGTTTATTAGGTTTTGAACTTGCGCCCGGCTTAAGATTTGGAACGGATCTATCTGATAGGGCGAAGTTCTGGGGTAGAGTTGGTGGAATACTGCATAGTGACGAGTTCAAATCTTACGGCATATCGGATGAAGAGATAGCTGAATTAAAGATTGTAATGAACGCTTCTGATGAGGACGCTATTGTTCTGGTTGCAGATAATGTTGAAAATGCCGTAGATGCATTAAAAGCGGTTGTTGAGAGAGCGCGCGAAGCGCTTATTGGTGTTCCTGAAGAGACCCGCGCAGCAAATCCGGATGGAACGACAAGGTATATGCGCCCTAGACCTGGGTCAGCTAGAATGTACCCTGAAACAGATGTTCCACCAATAAAAATCACTGAAGAATATCTGAGGAGGATTAAGGGGCTCCTGCCGGAGCCTCCTGAGGAAAAAATTAAGAGGTTGATGAGAAATTACGGTATAAACGAGAAGCTCGCAAGGCAGCTTTTAGACTCTGAGTATGAGGATCTTTTTGAGGTTATTGTTAAGGAAACTGGCGTAGCCCCAACTGTTGTCGCCGCAACGCTTACGGAGACATTTAAGGCTTTAAAGCGTGAGGGCGTAAATACTGAGGTCTTAACTGACGAACAAATAATTGACACTTTTAGATTAGTTGGGTCTGAGAGAACCACGAAGGAGGCTATACCCGAAATAGTAAGGTGGTTGGCTAAGCATGAGGGGGCTAAACCTATTGATGCCATAAGGGAGCTCGGCTTAATGATGATATCGGAGGATGATCTAAAGAGAATGATAGATGAATACGTGAGAAAAAATAAAGGTTTAATTCTTGAGAAAGGTCTAAGAGCGCTTGGCACCCTAATGGGCTTAGTTATGAAGGACTTAAGGGGGAGGGTTAAGCCGGAAACAGTAAATAAGATAATCAAGGAAAAAATAGTTGAAATCTCTAAAAGAAGTTAGAAGAATAATATATTTCCAAAAAATATCGAGTAGAAAGATAGTAGTTTCTTATCGCAAATGTTATAAGACCTTTACTAATAAAAAAGATGGGATATTTAAGTTGGGGAAGATCCAAGCCGAGATTAAAACATCTTTCGGAAAAATAATCATTGAGGGCTCAACTGCCAGCGACCTTCTTGAAACACTAAAATCTTTACCGGAGAATTTCATTAGTGATCTTGAGTCAGCCGTCTCCAAAGCCACAATGCTTAACATAAACAAAGGGTTCAATAATTTGGTGAAGCTCACAGAGAGCGGGCCAGTTTTAATTTTAAAGGATCCGAAGATCATTACGCAATATGAAGCTATCGGCTTAATCCTATATTTCTCTAAGAATAAAAGTGGTAAGCCATCACAAATAAGGCAACTCCTAGAGTATTCTGGAATAAAAACCCATGTATCCTCAAGGCTGAATGAAATGGCTAAGCGCGGCCTAGTCCTTAAATCGTCATCTGATGATTCGGAGTGGACTTTAAGTCCTAGAGGTGAGCGTTGGGTTGAGGAGGAGATCCTGTCAAAGTTGAAGAGATCTTTTTCTAATATATTTTAACCTGTTATTTCCTTTTCTTGGGCATATTCATCGTAGGCTTTGAGCATAGCCTTAATGTATTCTTTCAGCATGTGGGGAGTTATCTCCGGGCTTATTGTTAAATTTATTGAGATGCTTGCCTTAGGTTCAGGTATCATGCTGAAAGGAAATACTGCTGGTTTCTCTTTAACCTTTTTAGCAACGGGCTTAGCAATCCTAGTTTCGCTGGTAACAACAACTTTTCTAGCTGGTCTGGCTGGCTTTACTGGCGTATATAACCAGTCCATCTGAAAGGCATATGCTATTAAGTCTAAGAAAGCGTTTAATCCAACCTTGTCAGCCCTAAAATCCCCAATGACTCTTGGCAATTCAACTAGGACTGAATCTCTATCCATACCACTACTCCTTACACGTTCAATAAACTTTGTTAGAGTCTCATCTTTAGATAGAAGGTTTCTTAGGAGCTGCTTTGTTGCGTTGCCTTCCGGATCAATTCTATATGCGGATGCAAATTCCGCGGCCTCACGCGTCAACCTATACTTTCCCTGCTCCTTCTCGCTCTCCTCTATGAAGCCCCAGCTTTTGAGGAAACCATTATTGCGGCTAATATTATGTAGTGTGACGCTGGATTTCTCCGCAACCTCACTGACACCCACATATTCCTTATCAGCACCAGCATTTAAATAAGCGACTAGAATATCGCATATCTTTGAAAAGCTTAAGCGTCTAGGGAGAATTTTAGATGCGCTCAATTAGATCCCTCAAACATATAAAGTATGTTTAATCATAAAAATAATTTTTAAGATATTTTGACCTGTTGACGAAAAATCTTTAAATTAAAAACACCATATATTTTGAGCGCGTAAAGGATTTGTGAATAGAGATGTGCGGTGGGGAGGAAAAGTTAGAGTTAATTGTGAAGTATAGGGATGTTGAAGCAAAATTCGCCGGAAGCCCAGAGGATGTTATAAGGGCTTTCTTTGGCTTCATGAGTAAGGTTTTACCAGCATATGACCTAGCTTCCAGTCTAGTTCTAACAGTGGACTTAGAAAACCTTTTAAAAAATGTTAAAGGGTTAATAGCGTTCACGCCGGAGGGACCAGTAATAACTGTTCCCCGTGAGAAGATTGGTGGGGACAGAAATGTGATAATTTTAAATCTTATTAGGGCGTATATTGGACATAAGACTGGACGCTTAGAGAAGGATTCGCTCTCAAGGCCTGAGATAACAGCTTCAACAGGCGTTAAGGATAGTACTGTTGCCGCGCGCTTAAGTGAGCTAACGGATGCTGGCTTAGTTGAAAGGGTTGGGCGTGGAGAATATAGGATTACAACTTTAGGCGTAAAAGTCTTTTTGGAAGAGATCTTGCCAAAAATTAGATTAGGAGAGGAAGTTTAGCGTTGAGTGAAAGGAGATCCGTTAGAGTCCATCTGGAGTTCGGTGACTTAAAAGCCGACTTTGAGGGGGATGCGGGTCAAGTCTTTGAGTCCATATTACGGTTTCTGTCGCAAGCATGCCCAAACATCGAACTACTTCAGAAAATAGTTTACATGCCGGATCTAGTAGATCTAATGAAATCCCTTAGCGGACTGGTTGAGATAACTCCGGATGGACCAGTAACAACTTCAGGCATTAATCTGCCCACTAAAAGCTCCGTTTGTCTAGCCCTTTTAGGCGCATATATTGGCAATAAAATTGGAAAGCTCCAGAAGGATACCCTATCTATAGGTGAGCTATCGATGCTAACTGGAAAGGCTAAAAAAACAATTAGCAATGAGATTCCAAGTCTCGTTGAGAATGGCTTAGTTGAGAAGGTGTCTGAGGGAGAATACCGAATAACACAGTTAGGGATAAGGAAATCTAAGGAGATAGCCGAAGCAGTTAAGCAAGGTAAGGTTTAAGGCTAATCTATTGGGAAAAATTGTTTATTTCCAATCTTGCATTAGCAATATATAGACCCTCCCAATTATCTCTTATATCGTTTATTCCCGCTTTTGGGAGTGTGAGGTATCTGAAGGGCAAACCCTTAGCCGCTATAGTTTCAGCCGGATTATCAAAGTTTGGTAAGAGGGATGGTCTTTCAGGTAGGGAGATTTTTGCCGAGGCTGCTAAAGAGGCTTTTGAGAGATGCCCAAACCTTGAGCCTAAGAAAGATATTGGGGTTCTTATAGTTGGTAATATGAGCGAGTCCTTTGAACACCAATGCCATCTAGCCCCAGTGATGTCAGATTGGGCTGGCTTGCTACCTACACCATCTCTAAGAGTTGAGGCTGCATGCGCCTCCTCTGGGGCGGCGATAAGATACGGCTTATTTACAATACTTTCCGGGGTATGTGACGTTGTTATGGTCGGCGGCTTCGAGAAGATGACTCATAGGACAACCTTTGAGGCAACTGAATATTTAGCTATGGCATCTGATTTCCCACTTGAGCAATGGAATGGAGCAACCTTTCCGGGGCTATTCGCGCTTATGGCGACAGCCCATATGCATGAATATGGAACAGCAGAGGAGCAGATGGCACTCGTCGCCGTCAAAAATCACCATAATGCCACACTAAATCCTAAGGCTCACATGCAGAGAGAAATAACTGTTGACCAAGTTTTAGGCTCTAGAGTTATCGCTAAGCCTCTGAAACTCTTCGACTGCTCCCTAATCTCTGATGGAGCCAGCTGCGCTATCCTAACTAAGCCGGAGATAGCGAGAAAATATACTGATACACCTGTCTACATAATAGGCTCTGGACATGGAACTGACGCGATAGGACTTTATGAGAGAGATAACCTAACAAGTCTCAAATCTACAAGACTTGCTGCTAAAGAAGCCTACAAGATGGCTGGTTTAAGCCCGAAAGATATTGATATCGCTGAAGTACATGACTGCTTCACTATAGCCGAAATAATCGCCTACGAGGATCTAGGTTTTTGTAATCCTGGGGAGGGTGGAAAATTTATTGAGGAGGGTGTTCCAACATTAGATGGCAAGCTACCAGTAAATACTAGCGGTGGGCTCAAGGCGAAGGGTCACCCTGTTGGTGCAACTGGCGTAGCGCAATTATATGAAATTTTTCTACAGTTAACTGGTCAGGCTGAGAAGAGACAGATTGAGAACTGTAATGTTGGCTTAACACAGAATTTGGGTGGAAGCGGCGCGACATGCATAGTTCACATATATAGAAGGGGGTGAACTCTTGAGTGAGACACCATTCACGATTGAGCAATTTTACAAGTTTATAGGCGAAAGAAAGCTTATGGGCGCTAAATGCAATAAATGCGGAAAAATTTTGGTTCCGCCTAGACCAATCTGCCCGGAATGTTTGTCAGACAATTTAAGTTGGGTTCAGCTAGAGAATAGGGGTAAACTCCTAACATACACTATCATTCATGTTGCTCCAGAAAAATTCCAGAGTATAGCCCCCTACGCTTTTGGAATAATTGAACTAAGAGATGGCGTTCGCCTACCTGGAATAATTCAGGGTGTAAAACATGAAGATATAAGGGTGGGCATGGAGCTCGAAGTAGACTTTGACGCAAATATTCCATCTACGTGGCCTAAGTGGCCCAGATACTTCTTCAGACCACCATAAAGAAAATTTTCTAAATCTCTCCTTCTCTTTTTATTAAGATTAGCCTTAGATCTATGCCCACTATGTCTCCGAGGTATCCCCCTATGGGCGAGGACGAGTTTGATAGATATGTAAATGACCCTCTTTGGCCGATCCTAGTAGAAACTGTTCACGCAATGGTTATGTATAGGCATCATAAATTTTACGTTAAGGAGAGAATTATTCGTGAGGAACCAAATATATCCCCTAGAAAACTCGCCGCAGAACTAGGTATACCGCTCGGCGAGGCGCTGGTAATTCTCTATGAGATTAAGAGTGAAATGAAGGGTGCCGCAACGGTTTCGAAATAGCTAACTTTATCAAACTTTTCGCCAACAAGAAAGCATCATAATGCGTTATCCGCAGAAACTCCATTTATCTAAATGGTTTTTCCTAGTAGGCTGGTCAGCGCATGTGTTTTTCAAGCACCTGCAGACCGGTCAGCAGCCAAGCCTCTCCACGCTGTTGCTACGCGCGTCTATCACGTTGTTTATGGTGGTTTTTCACGGGCTAGTTTCCACGAATAAACCGCTATAATTATTGGGTTCAGTACTATTGCGGTTGCAACGAGGGCTGAATAAAGGCTCAAGGAAATAAGTCCAGACTTTAATAGAATAAGATTAACAATGAGACCTGTGCTAAATCTGACATTTAAGCCTAAACCAGCCAAAAGCGAAAACTTTACCCCTAAAAGTCTGTGGAGAAGAATGAAGGAGGCTACGCATTTAGCGGCAACTGCTGCAATGGCAACGGTTGTGATTAGCAGTGGAGCGGAAAAACTGAGCTCAGAGAGACGGATGCCCTAACACCGAAGAAAAATATTGGCGATAAAAAGACATAGTCTAGAAACTCTACTGCTCTCTCATTTTGGTACAGTCTTTCTTTTGGCAACATACCCCTCAGAACTATGCTGCCGAATATGGCGCCGACCGCTGAAAGACTTTCACAAAAATGATAGCCTAGCGCTATGAATGAGAAGCATGTCAACATTGTAAGAATGAAGTAAACAAATGGTGGCGGGCTATTCTTTTCAAGGAGCAACTTAATTATTCTCCCCAACTTTAGCAAAATAAAAGCCGTTATCACGATGACGGTCAAGCCTAGGAAAACATGTTCTGGAGGAGGTAAACTTTGCACTTGAAGTCTTAGAACGTAGCTTGGCATAACCGCAACGGAGGAAAGCATCAAAACCTCTATAATATCGTCTAACGTTCCAATCCCCAAAGTAAGCTGCCCAAAATCGGTCTTAACAATTTTGAATTCAGATAGAATTGGAAGCAAAACAGCTTCACTAGCAGTCGCAAATGATAAAGCGATAATTAATGCAACTGGATAAGAATAGTCTATTTCAGCTGGAAAAATGAAATAAAGGACAAGACTCACAAATAGCCCTTCAAAAGCAATTATGAAAAGAGCGCCAGCTAAAACATACTTCTTCAATCTTTCTATCTTCCTAAGGTTCAAGTTGAAGCCTATCAGGAAGAGGAGGGAAAAACATACCAATGTTTTCAAGGGTGTTGAAGACTCCGCTTTCCACAACAGGTTCAAAAGGCCAGTAGCAGACAATCCTAAACCAAAGAATAGGGATGCAAACATCCATGGCATCCTAGAAATATTTTTCTAAAAGATACCCGAAAACAAGAGAAACGCTATAAACAAAAACCATTAAGAGAAGGATATCTTCCGTAGGGATCACCTCTCTAAACGACAAAAGATAGCAATAAACTCTGACCTCCTCCCCGCCCTAAAGGGCGGGGGTTCATGCTAGAGCGGGGAGGTTTGGGGCGTCGAAGAACATCCTCCTCCTAGCGTAGTTGACTTCGTTCCAGAGCTTTGAAGATAAGCTACACAACAGCTTGAGGGCGTTCTTAGACTTCTCGTCTATCAATAGCTCTACTATGCTGGTTCTCCTCATTTCCCCCTCTCCCACTGCTCCTCGACATACCTCTTAACGATATCTGCTGACACATTGCCCACAGTTGCCACGAAGTATCTTCTGCCCCACAGTTTTCCACGAGTGGCTCCAGTTTTTAGCTCTGGAAACTTCTGCAGCACCCTCCTAGCACTCTTACCCTTAAGGTAGTTCACGATGTAGGCTGGGGAGTGCCTCGGAGGGCATAAAGCGAAGACGTGGACATGGTCAGGCATAACCTCCACGGCGATCGCTTCACAGCCGAGCTCTAATAGTATCTCTTCTAAGACTCTTCTAGTGTATTCAGCAACCTCGCCAACAAGGAGATCCCTGCGATACTTTGGAATCCACACAAAGTGATATGCACACAAATACCTAGCATGCCTAGTGCTACGAAGCCTCATCCACCCTAGAGGTTTGCTCTCCAAGGCACTCCCCAGAATACAATGAAGGATACATCCTTAATAAGCTTCCCCCATCATCCCCGCCCTGAGGGGCGAGGCTTTCAGTTGTAATATAATGCGAGTACCTTTCTTCACATCTGAAGATAGCCTCACTTAAAGAGCGCTAGCATCTCTTGGGCGTTATGCAGCATGTCTGTGTCATTATTAAAGAATATGTAGACTTTCTTAGGCTCGGTTTCCAGGATCTTCTCCTTAACCTCAGTCAGCTCGCTTATGGTGTAGCAGTGCGAGTACCAGAATGTTCTTCCATGCATCCTAACGTAAACTATTCCATTGGTGTTGAATATTTCTAGGGGGAAGTCCGGCGAGTCCACGCTGACCAGCGTTAAGCCAACCTTAGAGGCCCACTCTACAACAGCGCTATTATTAAACCAAGTCATGTTTCTAGGCTCTAGGGCGAAGCGCTCTCCGAGGTCAACTTTACTGATAAATGACTCTATTTTTGGAATAAAAGACGATTTTATTGAGGGCGGGATCTGAAATAAATAGAAGTCGACTATGTTTTCCATCGGCTCAAATAGTCTTCTAAACGTTTTCCATCTGCTAAACGCGTTTTCATTAAACTTAAATGTGTGTGTCACTAGTCTATTAACCTTAATAGCCCACCTGAGACCTGAACCCTTAACTTCCCAAGACTTCACAGCATTCGAGGATGGAAACCTATAGAAGCTCGCATTCAATTCAACAGCGTTTAAACCAGAATATTTAACATACCAGTCTAGGCTTCCGCCTTTATTCCAACTATACAGCCAACCTGACGTACCAACATAAACCTCCAATTAAACCACCCACTCCCTTATAGTAACAGTGGTTAAAGACATATAAAACGCAAGACTTATGCAGCCGCGGAATCCAACATCCCCTCTCTTAAGGATAACTTTAACCTTAATTTTCCTCTAGATATTGTCGTTAAGAGGAACAGTTGTGCCAAGGATGTGGGGGCATCCTAGAAAAAATAGTGCTGGAATAGTTGAAGCCTGAGTCCCAAAGCCGGATAGAAATGGAGCTTTGATTAGGCGAAAGCTTGCGGCGTATGTATGGGCGAGGTTTACATCTTCCAAAGAAAGCTTCCAGAGGAGAAGTAATCCAAAGAGATTATGGAGAAATCTTAGTTCCTCTATAGCCACATGTACTGCTCCATGGCCTCGGCGATGGATTTTATATTCTCTAGTGGTGTTGGCGGATGAACCTCCGCCTCAATCATTAGGCCACCCTCTCTTGTAGAAAGCTCTTCAACCACCCTTCTGATGTGGAATTTTATTTCGCCGGGTCTCCCGAAGGGTATCAGATGCTGCCTATCCAAATCAATATCAACACAGATCTTACCCTTGCAGATGGATTTTATATTCTCTAACCCATTCACCCTGTCTTGAATGTTCAGTACGCTAGCTCCAGCCTCAATCAACTGATCCAATACTTCAATCACATGTCCATCCGAGTGTAAATAGACGTGGGCGCCGCTTTCTCTTATCCGTTTAAAGATCTTATAGTAGCTTGGGTATATGAATTCTCTAAAAGCCGATGGGCTTATAGGCATCCGGGTCTGAGTGCCCAAATCATCTCCAACGTATACTACATCTATTCGGCCGCAATTCAGAAGTTTATCAACTAGATTTAGAATGTACTCGGTTAGTCTATCTATCAACTCATATAATTGTGGTGGACGCTGCATAAAGTCTCTCATTAAATTTATGAAGCCGCGAAGATAGTAGAGTCTCTGAAAGAAGAAGCCATGCATAAGTGAAACCCGAACTAAATCGCCTCTAGACCTCATTTTCTCAACGTCTTCAGAAATCTTGCTCCAAGGAGTAAATTTATCCGACCCCTCTGAGGGCAAGCCGTTTTCCGGGTCTGGAAAACTATAATTTTTAAGGTTATCCCAGCTCTCAAGCGGATTCTTTACGACTTGGCCCTGATACCCCTCTATATTGAAGCTCCATACGCATCCAAATGGATCTGTAAGAATACGATTAGCCCTGGGAATAAAATGCTTCCCGGTACGTTTCGTTTCCTCCGGCTTAATTATATTCTCCCAAGAGGAATGAGGAACGCTGGACCAAGAGACAAATTTATATCTTTGAAGAACCTCCTTAAGTTTCTCCCTATACATCAACCAAACTGGCCAAGTAATATTTATCCGGCTGGGTATATATTCCGGCCTCTTAAATTCAACGCACCTCAAATAATTCTCTTTATTTGACAGAGACAGCTTTCTTTCAGCCACGATAGTTAGTTAAACGCTTATTTATTTAAGCGTTTGGCAGAGAGGGGCGTGTCCAAAAATTCGTTATTGCCCATGGACCTGAAGGGACGAGGCCATGAGGCCTGAAGGGAGGATAAGGCCTAGACCAGCCATCAATGCATGGGGAAATCATGGCTCAGTTAGGATAATAGCCAATTTTTGGACGCGCTCCTAAATAGCGGGGTTTTCAGCTATAAAGAGAACCGCTCGTTTTACAACATTATGTCGCATCATTAGATAGCCAAATTAAGGGGGAAGCACAGTATCATTTGCTTAGAGAGGGGTATGAAGAGAATAGGCATTTTAACCCGAGAAGAGAACTCCTGGTGTTCGTCACAGTTAAGGGACGCCGTTGCCAGACGCGGCTTTCAACCAGTTTGCTTTAGCTTTCCAAGATTAGCGGCTAGAGTTGGATTTAAGCCAGAAGTATCTCTTAGAGAAATCGATGTTCTAAGGGATCTAAAAGCCATAATAGTTCGCCCAATAGGTCGAGGCTCGCTTGAAGAAATAATTTTTCGAATGGATATGCTGCATAGGCTTAGGAGACTTGGCCTCTATATAATTAACCCCCCGCATGCCATTGAGCGGTCAGTGGATAAATATTATGCTCTATCACTTCTTGAGGAAGCCGGTCTACCCGTTCCACGTACAGTTGTAGCTGAAGATGCTAGTGAAGCTCTTAGAGCGTTCCACGATCTGGGCGGAGACGTCGTTATCAAGCCAATATTTGGCTCACGTGGAATAGGTTCGACAAGGGTATCCGACCCAGATGTCGCTGAGAGGATTTTTAGGGCTCTTGAATTTCACCACCAAGTTATATATCTACAGGAGTATATACCCCATGGAAACTATGATTTAAGAGTACTTGTTCTAGGTGGAAGAGTGCTGGCAGCTATGCGCAGAGTATCGAATATGTGGAAGACAAATGTTAGCTTAGGGGCTAAACCGGTTCCATATAAACCGACGGAGGATGTTGAAAATCTAGCGGTTAAAGCCGCTGAAGTTATTGGATGCGAGGTTAGCGGCGTAGATATACTGGAGAGCGATAAGGGACTATTTATTGTAGAGCTTAACAGTCAGCCAGGCTGGAGGGGGCTACAGAGCGTAACGAATACCAATATAGCCGACGAAATCATCAATTACGTTATTCGCAGAATAAGAGAGATGGAGAAGAGGTAATTGAGTAGAGCAGCCATCATACTTGCTGGAGGAAAATCCCAGAGGTTTGGGCGGGACAAGGGTCTCGTTAAATTAGCGGATAAGCCGCTGATACTACATGTCCTCGATAGGGTTCATGGCCTCGTCGATGAGGTTATAGTCTGCCTAAAAAACAGCAGCCAACTAAACCATTACCTGAGAATCCTCCCCAATGAAATCAAGATGGTTATTGACGCCGGGGATCTCCCACAGTGCCCACTCACAGGCGCCTTTACTGGATTGATTAATGCTGGCGGCGAATACTCGGCTCTTCTACCCTGCGACACACCATTTATTTCCGAGCAGCTAATAGACTTAATGTTTAATATAGCGGTCGGCACTGACGCTGTAATCCCCAGATGGCCTAATGACTACATAGAGCCGCTGCAGGCAGTCTATAGGACCAAGGCTGCTCTGGAGGCTGCAAGAGAAACCCTCAAGAAAGGCGATTTCAGGATGAGGTCTATGATATCGCTGCTCAAGAGAGTCCGCTATATATCTACCTTGGTTGTAGAGGAGATAGACCCTAAGATGTACACTTTCTTCAACATCAACACACCCGTAGATTTGAGAAGAGCCGAGATGTTAATTAAGAGGGGGATTAAACCTTAATAAATTGTTATCATCTTTATATGAAGAGATCTTTCTCTCTCGATCTTATGAGATCTCTCGCCGTCGCATCCTCGCACCGCTCATATTTATAGCCCCTTATTATCGCCACCGGTATCCCTTCATCCGCTTGCCCTATAACGAGCTCCGCCGCTGAAGATAGCTCGTCTGCAATCGCTGTTTGCTTAACCCTGAGCGTGTATCCGAAAAGATCATTCTCACCTCTCCTATCACGGATAGGTTTGATTCCGGCCACCCCGATAGCAACGTTTATCTCGCCGCTGCGTAGTGGCCTTCCGTGGGTATCAGAGACTATCACAGCTACATCTTTTCCAGTAACCTCTTTGATCCTTGACCTTATCTCTCGGGCCGATAGGTCTGGATCCCTGGGCAATAACGCTACATTTCCTTCACCCGGAACATTCGATCTATCAACACCGGCATTTGCGCAGATAAAGCCATGCTTTGTTTCAGCTATTATATGGCCATTACCCATTCGAACAATCGATTTTGATTCCCTCAGAACAACCTCAACTAACGCTGGATCCCTATTAAACTCTTTTGATATCGTCTTAGCGAATTCCGACGGGACAACATCTTTCAAGTTTACCACGTTTCCCTCAGCCCTTGAGACAACGACATGTGTGACGACGATTATATCGCCATCCTCTATAGGAGTGCCCTGCTTGGCAGCAGCCTCACATATCAGAAGACCCAAATCATCCCCTTCCTTAATTATTGGCATCCCAGTCACCGGAATAATCCTAATTATCTGCACCCACATCACTTCCCAAACAATTCTCTTAGATCCTTCTAACTATCAACGATATAAGCTTACACAAAGTCGACAAGAAAGCCTACGGTTTTTAACCATGAAATGAATTGTCGATAGCGGCAATAGTACGCCGGAACCTACTAATAAAAACTATTCTTCATATCATACTACAACCACATGAAGTTAAGTTGCCACGTCTATTTGGAGAGTAGAAAGCGTTAAATATTTGTCTAAGAAGACTCCTCCTAGAAGGTGGGTATTATGCCATGTACAGTTGTTGTTTGCGGCTTCTTTGGGGATACTGGCAAAGGTAAAATTATATCATATTTGGCGTTAAAGGACAAGGTTGGCGTCGCCGCCAGGGCCGGCGTTGGACCAAACGCGGGGCACACAGTCGTTTATAGAGGAAAAGAGTTTAAGGTTCGAATGATCCCAAGCGCATTTCTCTACGATAAGTGCCGCCTACTGATAGGGCCGGGGGTCATCGTTGACCCAAACATATTCCTAAACGAGGTTAAACTCCTAAATGTTGATGGTAGAGCTGGCCTTGACCCGCAGTGTGCGATTATTGAGCCAAAACATATAGAAGCCGATACATCTGGGCATTTAGCGTCTGAGATAAGAACCACTGGAAGTGGAACAGGCCCATGTAATGCAGACCGAGTTTTGAGAAGGGCTAAGCTCGCTAGGGATGTACCTGAACTACAAAGCTTCCTTACAGATGTCCCCTTAGAGGTGAACGCTGCAATTGATAGTGGAGAAGAAGTCTTGATAGAGGGAACTCAGGGAACATACTTATCCCTCTGGCATGGAACATACCCCTACGTTACATCCAAAGACGTAACTGCTTCAGCGGCATGCTCAGATGTAGGAGTTGGCCCAAAGAAGGTTGATGAAGTTATAGTTGTGTTTAAGGCCTACGTTACAAGGGTTGGAGCTGGACCGCTTCCAGGCGAGATCCCCTGGGAGGAGGCTGAGAGGAGGGGTTGGGCTGAGATAGCGACTGTAACCGGTAGAAGGAGGAGGGCTGCGCCCTTCAACTTCGACTTAGCTAGGAGGGCCGTTATGCTTAACAGCGCAACGCAGGCTGCGATAACTAAGATTGACGCTCTATTTCCGGAGTGTAAAGGTGTAAAATCATTCGGCGACCTATCCTCGGAGGCTAAGGAATTCGTTAGAAAGGTTGAGGACGAAATAAAAGTGCCTGTTACATTAATAGGTACTGGGCCAGAGGTATGGGAGATCGTGGATAGAAGAGAAGAGTAAGAGAAGTAGAAAGACGCCCTCTTCTGGAAAGCTCCTCAAAAAGTTTTTAAACAACTTTTCTATAGCATTTTTGAGTAACTTATAGGTATAGGTTATTAGGCTGAAGAGGAGTGAGACGTTACGTTTAACATAGCAACTCTTGAGGACTCAATCCGCATACCACCCGACAAGTTTAATGAGCCTCTTGAGAAGGTTGCATTGGAGCAGCTTAAAATGAAGTATGTCGGGATCGTTGATGATGAGCTAGGTTACCTAATAGCTGTCATAGACGTTAAAGTTTCTCCCGTCGGGAAGATAATACCCGGAGACCCAGCGACCCACCATAAAGTCGCCTTCTCACTTTTAACATTTTTACCCAAGGTTCAAGAGATAGTTGAGGGGGAGGTTGTTGAAGTCGCAGATTTCGGGGCCTTTATTCGCATCGGTCCGGTCGATGCGTTACTACACATCTCCCAAATAATGGATGACTTCATAACTTACGATGAGAAGCAGGGTGTTTTAATGGGTAAAGAGACGAAGCGGAAATTAACTATCGGCGATAGGGTACGCGTTAGGATAACGGCGACCTCGATTGGTAAGGGCACCGGCTTTGGTAAGATTGGTGTAACTGCGCGTCAGCCATTTCTAGGGAAACTTGAGTGGATTGAGGAGGACGTAAAGAAAATCAGAGGAGAAGTTGAGGAGAAGGGAGCTGAGAAGAAGGCTTCTAAAGCGTAGGTGTTCATCATGGTTGAGAGAGCATGTAGGAGATGTCATTACATAACTGAGGAGAAGGTTTGTCCAAACTGTAAATCAACTGATTTAAGCGAAGATTTTAGCGGCGTAGTCTTCATATTTAACCCACAGAACTCCGCTATAGCTAGAGTCCTCAGGGTCGAGAAGAAGGGGTTGTACGCTATTAAAGTGAGGTAGAAGATTGGGGAGATATATACTTACAGAGGAGGTTAGAAGCGAATTAAAGCTTCCATTGGGAATGCTCATTAAGGGCCCTGTTAACGTGGTTGTAAAAAGCATTAGTGAGATCATAGAGAATAATAGGCCAAGCAAGATTATATCGGTGGGTGACGTTGTATCAAGGAGTATGCTTGAAAATGGGCTTAAGGTCGACGTATTTATTGTGGACAATAAATCCATAAGGAAACCTGTTGAGCCAATAGCATATAAGGCTAAAAAAACGCTGCATCTAGTTAATCCGGCTGGCACGATATCTGGGGAGGCTTGGCGAGTAATTGACGAAGCCATTAACTCTGAGGGGCCCGTCAAAGTTTTAGTCGATGGCGAGGAGGATCTCTTAACGATTGTTGCTGTTCTACTTGCACCAGAAAACTCAATAGTCGTGTATGGCCAGCCTGGAGAGGGTGCAGTGGTAATAGATGTTGATGAGGGGGCAAAGGAGAGAATATATAAGATTATAAGTAGAATGATATATAAACCGGAAAACTAATTTGGAAGTTAACATTTAAGTAGGGTCTAAGAGGTGCATGAAAAATTGAAGATCAAGGTGGTAGGCAATAAGCGTAATGAACTGCTTGAAAGGAATGAAGTAATTTTTATGATAACCCATGAAGGATCTCCAACACCGCCGCGCGTCGATGTTAGAAAGGAGATAGCACGCATATTCCAAGTTGACATCGATAAGGTTTATATTAGGAAGATTGAAACTATGACGGGAACAACTACTGCGGTGGGTGAAGCCCATATCTACGATAAACCGGAGCAAGCTGAAATTATTGAACCAGAACATATAATAGCCAGGAGCTCTCCACAAAAAGAAGTGAAAGGTGAAGTGAATGCCAAAGGAAAATAAATCTGGAGGAGACGAGAAGCTCATTTCCTCATACTATAAGATTGAAGATGGTAAACTTAAAAGGGTTCTACCATTCTGTGATAGATGTGGCCCAGGATATTTTATGGCGGATCATGGAAACCGCTGGACATGCGGCCACTGCGGCTTCACAAAATATAAGACTGCTCGAACCTCAAATAAAGCTGGTTCTGGAGAAGACTATTAAATTGCGGGGGAACAAGAGGGTTAATTTAAGCTTAATATTCGTTGGGAAACTACATGTCCCTCGACATTAAAAAGATCGGTATTATTGCGGATACTCATGATAAACTTTCATCCATAGACTCCGCTGTTAAAAAATTCAACAGCGAGGACGTTGACCTAGTACTCCATGCTGGAGATTATGTTGCGCCATTTGCGGCTCTACGCTTTAAGCCCTTAAAGGCTAAGCTCATCGGCGTCTTCGGCAATAATGATGGAGACCATAATCTTCTGAGAAAAAGGTTTGAGGAGATTGGTGCAGAGATCCGCGGTAGGTTCGCCGACTTAAATATTGGAGAATTAAAGATTGCGCTGATACACGGTGAAGATGAGGCGCTTCTCCACGTATTAATAAACTCGAATTACTATGATGTTGTTGTTCACGGACACACCCATAGGGCCGAAATCTATAGCGTTGGCAAAACGGTTGTTGTGAACCCTGGTGAAGCATGCGGCTACCTAACTGGGCGATCGACTGCAGCAATCCTATATGTAGGGGAGCGAAGGACTGAGATCTTAAACCTCGAATTATCAGGCGTTTAGAGGCGGAAATCGAAAAAATTTAAATTTTACTTCATTCTCCTCCTAATTTCATGATTCAGGGAATCAAGGCTCCAGCTAGAAAAATTATCAGTCTGTTCATAATGTTTAATTCCTTGGTCAGCGTGATTTCCTCACTAAGCATCGTTTACAGCGTATTTGCCGGGTATGCTTCAAACAGCGTTTATAAGCCTTATCTCTTCAGCACCTTTCTTCTCATCTCCCTCACTTTGACTGGAGCCCTAAATATTGTCCCAGCGCGGATAATGGGTAGGGTAAACATAAGGAGGTTTCTCTTCCATCATTATGTGTATGGCTTCATAGCTCTCTTGATTTCCTTCACCGTAGCATTGCTGTCTCCCCTCCTACTCTACAACTTAGCTTACTTGGCGATGCTTTATCTAAGTATAACCCTCATCTTAGATGACATCTCCGATATCTCGCCGAAGATTAGAAATTTCTTAGATAATCTAAAGGCCAGAGTCAGCGGATTAAGCGGTGTAATTATGCAGATACATATGGTTTCCAGCGTGATCGCCGCATACGTTACTTCATCGATTATCTTATGGCATATTGGCAACGGATTCCCTGCAGTCGACGGCATTCTTCACGCAGCGTTTATAGCCAATATTTCCATAACTACAGCGTATGGATTAGGAATTTCCTGGGGGAAGACTTGGATAAAACATTTTAATGGCGCTTCAAATGCTTAAGCGAATCAATTTCCGACTTTAACCCCTCCCATCCACCCCTAGCCTTTGACTCTAAGATTTTCAAGGCCGTTCTTGAATCAATATTGTTCCATAATTCTCCAGTTGCTTCCTTAACTAGGTATTTCGCCGCACTCAATATTTCCCCATTCATCTTTGAGTCCGCCTCATCTGCGATGTGGCATATTAGAGCCTCAATGGTTTTTGGGGATATTGGACCTGCCTGCCCATGGCTTGAAGCCACGATGTGAATTAAATCGAGCGGAAAGCCCCTTCTCAATAGCTCTGAGGATACCAGGATTAAATGATCTAAACGCTCTCCTAAAGGCGAAAGCCTGTAAGATCCGTCTTCCTTTAGCTCGTAAGTTAACGGCTTAAATATGTCGTGCAGGATAACGCCACATATGACTAGATCTCTGTTAACCTCCCCACCGTAGATTTTCTCTATTGATTCACATAATGCCAAGGCAATATTTATTGTTGACAGGATGTGCTCGATTAATCCGCCGGGATAACTGTGATGATAGGCTCTGCTTGCCGGAGCCTCCTCAAACGGTAATGAGGTAATGTAGCATTCATCTCCAACTTTAACTGAGGGTTCGCTTAAAAGGTTGAGAAGATTATTTCTTAACGATTCATCTCTAATTTCATCTATCACTTCTCTTATTCGGGGATCAATATTCATGCCGCTTCCTCCATTATCCAAACTTTCTCTTCGTTTCATTCTAATTCTCTTTTCGCCCTCTCCGCGGATATATGTGCTACGCGGAGTGGTTCGGGAATTCTGTGGTTTCTCACGCATGTCAAAATTATCTTTATAGCCGTTTCAAGCGATACTTTATGCCCAATACTAACATAGACTGGTTTAGATCCACGTTTAGTGTAAACTGCGCCGCCGACTACTTCGCCTTCGTGAATTATCGGTCTCCAAATATCTTCCTCCCGCCCCCTAACTTCTCCGCAAAGAAGC
>Ga0185307_1000686_pt1 | contig 20773 bp, 15 predicted proteins | sample LHCtaG_FD_128010 | JGI IMG/M metagenome (GOLD analysis project Ga0185307, IMG submission 128010) | Hot spring microbial communities from Little Hot Creek, USA to study Microbial Dark Matter (Phase II) - LHC4sed_matched (SPADES... | ecosystem: Environmental > Aquatic > Thermal springs > Hot... | reverse complement strand
CCCAGCAAGTGGAGGCACTTCTACTGGGAGACCGCTGCGCGCGCGGTCTACGGAGCGGTTTCGAGCCTGCTCACAGGGAGAGGGCTCGTCGGACAGGTACCGCAAAGCGCCGCGATCCCAGCTAGGTTCGAGCCCCTGCTAGTGCAGCTGAGAGGAGAGCTGGCGCGAATACGGCAGAGCTTCCCCATACCCCGGCTGAAGTCTTGGCTTTCTCAGACCTGGCCGGCGCTGTCCTTATCCAGCGCCGCGGCGCAGTTGAAAGCGAGGACGCTGGAGCTCGGCTCCGCGGTCAAGGACGCTGTGAACGAGGCCCTGCGGAGTGCGGCGCGCGCTATGCAGGAGCGCGGTCACGCGGTGCCAGCGCTGTTGGTGGAAGCGACGCGCAACCTCTTGCTCGACAGCGGCGCTCGCGCGGTCTACTGGGCATTCGAGATCGCGCGTTACGCATGGAAGCACCGCAGCGAGCACGTTGTGAACGCGCTCCTGCGCGGAACCGCGCACGCTCTTAGAGCGCACGCTTCGAAAAGGTACGGTCCCGACGCTCACCTTCACCCCATCGGCTTCAAGCTGCTCCGCATAGCGGATAGGCTGGACTTCGCCGAGCTACTGATCAACAATAGGGCGCTGGCGGAGCGCTTGGCGTGGCGGGTCTCTTTAGCGCTGTACGAGCGCGCTCACGTTGTCCGGGCGGCGCAGACGGCGGAGGCTTACGCGATGACAGTGGCTAAGCAGGCGCGCAGCCTAGCAGAGTACATCCTCTCCCAGCAGCGCGAGTCCGGTATGCTGCTGTTAGACGCGGCTGAGAGACTCGAAGCTCGCGCGAGAGAGATCGCGGGGAGGCGGGAGGCGCTCGTCAGCGCGCATGTGCAGTATCGAGCTGCGCTCGAGACGCTCAAGTTCTGGGAAGCGGAGCTAACGCGTGCCCGCGTGGAGGGGCGCTTGGAGCGGGTGAGGGAGCTTGAGCCTCGCGTGGCTGAGTGGAGGGTTGCGGTGGCGGGGGCGCGCAGCGCGCTGGAGGCTGCAAGGGCGGAGCTTAAGCGCGCAAGGGCTGAGCTGCTGGAGGTGGCCAGAGAGGTGGAGGCAGTCATGCGTAGGGAGGCGCCGGAGGCCTACGCGTACATTAGGCAAGCGCTTGAGGAGGCCTTCCGGCTCGCCTCGCAGGTCGAGATCTTGGGCGCGGAAGCTTACAAGGCGGCTGTGGATCACATCTCGCGAACGATCGCGCGCGCCGCAACCGACCCGAGCGCGCCTAGCTGGGTCAGGGAAGCTGCGCGAGCGGTTCTCGACAGGTGGGAGGCGCTGATCGCCGACTGGAGGCTGATCTACGGGTCCGAGGCAAGCTTGGCGGCGCGAGCAGCTCTGCCTAAGGTCGAGCTGCCCCAGCCGCGCCCCGCTACTGCGGTGAACGGCTTCGAGGAGTTGAGGAGGGTGGTTGAGGGGTTGGGCGACGAACTCAGGGAGGCTGTCATGTGCAGTAATTACGAACGCGCTTCTAAGCTGCTGAGCGACTACCTCACGGCGCTCGAGCGGCTGGAGCGGGTCGCAGCGGGGAGCGAGCTGGCGGAGTGGGCGAGGCGCGAGCTGGAGAACCTGGAGCACGTCAAGAGGGAGTGGCTGCTGCACGGCTACTACGAGCTGGTTGAGCGGCTGGGAGGGGAGCCCTTAGCCGCCGCCGCGTCGCCCGCGCGCTTTGTATTCGAGCTAGCCCTTAGCGTGGCGCGCGTCTCCCCCGAGGCGGCGGAACCCCTGATCGAGCGTATCCCGGACGGGAAGTTGCGTGATTGGGCTAGCGGCTACGTTGAGGCGGCCAAGGCTTACGCGACCGCGCGCGAGGTGACGTCGGCGGCGTGGGCTCTCGAGAAGGTGTGGGATGCGTTCTCCGCCCTGCATTCGAACGAGGAGAGGGCAGGTTTCCTAGCGTACGCCGTCGAGCGGAGCCTACCCATCATCGAGTTCCACAGGTTGGGCACGATCGCGCGCATTGTGGAGGAGGCGTTCTACGACGAAATCCGCCGCCTCGCGGTCAACCCCGAGCGCGCGGACTGGAGCAAGCTACTGGACGATTTCGAGAAAACGTTCGAACCGGAACTGATTGGGAGAGCTCTAGCGCGCGCGGCGGTAGAAGGGCGGGTCAAGGATATGATACACGACAAGAGGGTGGTGGGTTTCGCGGCGAAATGCCACGGGGACTTGGAACGGGTCAAGGAGTGGTGGGAGGAGGTGGCGGCGAGAGCTGCGAAGAGCGTGGCGCAGCGCGCTGAGAGGTGCGCGTTGGAGCTGATGCGCATAGAGGAGGAGCTGCACGAGCTGCGGAGAGCGTGGCTGCCCGAGCCAGGCGAGTCGCTGGCGCTGCGGATGCACAGCGAAGCGGAGGTCGCGAGGACGCGCGCTGAGGCCGCGAAGCTGTGGGAGCGTTTGGACGCGGTGCGCACGAACCTCAACGCGCTGAAGAAGGACGCTGAGGAGTACCTCCTGCCCACGCACGAGATCGAGCGGCTGAGGGAGTGGGCCAATAGGCTGCAAGCCGCGCTGGTAGAGTTCAACGCCGCGCTGGGGTGAGGGGCGGTGGGGCGCTTCGGCGTGAGAGCCGCGAACATGAAGCCCTTCGCGACGTGGCTCGCGGCGCACAAAGGAGCCGCCATGCGAGCCTACGCGATCGCCCCACGTAACGCGTGCACCTGATCGAGCTCTGCGACGCGCTGCTTTCCGGCTCCAGCGTGGAGAAGAAGCTAGGAGGATCCAAGCGGCGCGCGGAAACATGTTCATATAAATGTTTCTTTGTTCATGAAATTTGCAAAAAGTAATCTCCCTTTTTGAGCGCGCGCTTGGCTCTGATTTTCGCTAAGATTGCCGCAACTTTCGCAAGGGTCGGGAACTTCAGCATAACGACCATCGTGAAAGCGAAGAGTGCTCTAGCGTACTTCTCCGTGTAAAAGGGTCTTGTGAACTTCGGCGGGAGGTTGTACCTCCTTTATTTGAACACTATAGGGAGGGCTACCATGGTTAATCGTGAACATGGCTATCCGCCTCCAGGATTTCCAGAGACTCAGCTGAGCCAGCTTCTCCCTCCGAGCAAGGTAGATGACCACCGGCAGCATCCTGTAAACCTCTATCCAGAACTTGCCCGTAATCAGGTAGGTAGACCCGCTCTTCTTCGGCAACCCCAAATCCACTAAATCTTCCATCAGATCCTTGTCCCCATCTGATAGTTCGACCGAACCCGCCCCCGCGCATGCAGCTTGCAACGCACCCTTTTTAAATTATTCTTTAGCCAGCGCGTACGTATAAGAAAACGCTGAGGAAAGAGGCTATCAAGAGGTAGTAGAAGGCTACTGGTCAGGAACAGGCGCGCGTAGAAAGTCCGAGAAAGGGCATAAGAGCCTTGAACGGCTCTTAAGCCCGCGACAGGGCGATAGCAGTAGCCAAAGTTTGCGAAGCGGCCCGCCGCGTAAACGCGGCTCTGGACTTCATGGAGTGCGCGCTCTACTCCGTTAAAATCGCCGCCGCGCGCATGGCACCCAAGGATGGAGGAACTTATGGATTGAATCGAGTTACGCATGAAAAAGCTTTTTAAACAACACTAGAAATAATCACGATGAACCCGGCGAGACCCCGCAGCAGCCCCAGAGCGGGGCTCCGATGAACCGAAGCTCGCCGGGGGAGGAGAGGAGAGGGGCAGGGCGGCCCCGGAGGTCACTACGCACATACAACGTGAGCGCTTTCACGCGCCAGCAGGAATTGCCTCACCCACCGTAATCGGTCTGAGGCGAGCTGGAAGCGATGACCGGGAGCGACCGCGCCCCCGCAACCAAGCTTTTTGGTGCGATGGGGGCGCGGCCGTGATGAACGGCTTACGAGCCGAACCAGCCCCACCCCGGGCCGGTCATGGCGATCGACCGGAGCACTGGTAAATCTTTCGCTCAGAGCCGCGCCCTCACCCCGGGGGCGCCAGCCCGTAAGCCGCTGCCAAGCCCCCGGGACCATGGGTGGAGAAAAATGGAGCAGCTGCTCCATACGCGGAGGGCAGGAAAGGGGGATATACTGCCCCCCGCTCTGGTTGCTGTGCAACGCCTTCCGGCCCCTGGCCCGGGGGCCGGCAGCGACGCCTCCCCGCGCACGCGGTGGGGGTCCCCCATGGGCGCGTCCTCGAGGGGGAGGGTGCGTGTCGAGGAGCAGAGTCTCTGGGAACTTGAGAAAACAATCCTCGACGCCGCGGCTCGGATCTTGGAGTGGCACAGGGGAACGGTGGCGACTTTGCGACCCTGCCGTGTGGCCCGCAGCGCGCGTTTCGCCGGAACCGTTGCGTACACCGTAGTCGCGGATGTGCTACGGCTTTACACGTCCATTAACGGCTGGCAGCTTTACGAGGAGAGAAAGAAGAAGCGCGCGCTCGAAGAACCCAGCGCGGTGACCCCGAAACCCGCCGGGCTGGCTCCGGCCCTCGTTCCCGTGTCTACCGCTCACCCTCCGTCCGGCGGGCGGGAGTGCGTGACTTCGTTAACAGGTGGCTCGAGGGCGACCCTACCCTCGCGCCTCACCTGCTCTTGGTGGGACGGACGGGGTCAGGGAAGACCACGGCTACGAAAAGCATTCTCTTACGCGCTCTCAGGAGCCCGACACACAGCGCGCTGGTGCTGGACTGGGACAGCGAATACACCGACCTCCCGCTGCCCGTTCACGCGCCTCCCTTCCCGCTAGCCGCTCCGCCTCCGCTCGTGGCGGACACGCGAGCCGCAGGCGCTGGCGGAGGTGGTGCGCGCCGAGGAAGGGGGGCACGCAGTCGCGGCGCTGTTGAGTAAGGCGCTTGCAGCCTCCACGCTCGACCGCGCGATTGAGCGGCTGCGCAGTGAGGTCGCCCTCCTCTACCCGAGGGGGGTGGCTGAGGCCGCTACTGTTCGGCTTGAAGCTGTCTCAAAGTACATCGTACTTCATCCTCTCCCAAATGCCGGTCTCAACGGCCTCAGCGAAGGGGTCTACCTCCTCGCTGAGATAGCGAACATCTGGGAGCGCGCCGCCATCCAGCAGTTCCTAGCGACATTCGCTGTGCTCTCGCGACCCCCTGCCTCCCTTCCTCAGCTCCTCGTAATCGAGGAGGGAGGAATGGGGAAGTGCACAACGTTTCTCCGCCACTTGCTCGCTCTGGCGAGGAGGAGAGGGGTCAAGGTGATTTTCATATCGCAAGGACCCTCGCCACCGCCGGAGCTGAGAGGCAGCTTCGAGGTGCTGCTCTTCGACAGCGACCCAGAACTACGCCGCACCCTCCGCGCCCCCATACCGGACTCCCCCTTGAAGCCGGGGGAGTGTTGGTGGGTGAGACGCGCAGGAGCACCAAAGAAGCTGAGATTCCGCAGGTGAGACTATGGAGTGGTCCGTAACCCCAAAGGCAGAGGGCAAGCCGAAATCGCGGAGCAACTGGCACGGTTTATCGAAGACGGTAAAAGGGTGGTTTTTAAGCCTCCACAGGCTGAAGGAAGACGCACTGCGTCCTAGCTGCTCTGATTTCCGCTAGAGCACTCCCAGCGCTCTGGGTGGTGTGCAGCCTTAACGTATTCGTTGCCGCTGGACGCGAGAAGACGTGCCTCCTATCCGAGGAGAAAGGGGACCTATCCACGACTTCTGCCGGTACTTCAAACATAAACGTCCCTTCGCCAAACCGCCCCCTCACCGCCGCTCGCTAACGATTAGCAGGAGCTTGCAGCTAGAGGGAGGAGGGTTGGTGCTCTTACTACGCTCAAAAATCTCGTGGAGATGGATGTCACCGTCCAAAACTACTACAAGCGGGTGAGACCAGCAAAAGCCTTCGTAGTCGATGAAGTTCACAACATGCTGACACCGAGAGAAAGGGAAATTTCCCTAAAGCCGCCTCGCCGAAGCGGTAGCGGCTACTAGAGAACACCGGAAAAGACCCTCACGTGATCCTAGCGGATTGGAGGTACGAGAAGTACACAAGCACCCTAGAGAACTACCTAGAGTTTGACTAACCGCTGCCCTCCCCTCTTCTTTACCGCTGCGCCGTCCTCCCCCGCCTTAAACGGGCGGCTCCCCCGAGGAGGGGGAGGAGCCTGTGAACCCCCGTTCGAGCTTGGCTCAGCGGGGGTAAGGGGCCGCTGGAGGCGGGCTTGGCTCCCGAAAGCGGCTGGCGGCCGGTGAAGCGTGGTTCGAGCTTGGCTCAACCGCGCAGAGGAGGCTGCTAAAGCAGGCATGGCCCCTAAAGCAGCCTCGCAACGGTAGAGAAGGGGGGAGGCTCCGGGGTCGCCCTGCCCCCCTCAAAACGGTTAAGAATAAATTCTTGGGGAGCTCTCTCCCCTCGATGAGGGTGGCGTGGTTCGGAGCTGAGGTGCCCCCCACGGAGCACGTTGCCACCCTCCTCATCGCCAGCGGCACCGACCGCTTCCTAGCGGCGAACTGGGGTGAGGGTTTCGCGCTGGCGCTCCCGGAGGGGGCGGCGGGACGCTTCGCAGAGCTTGTCGAGTCGCGTGGGTGGCGCGTGTGGCGCGTGGCACCGCCCGAGCTCCCACCCTTACGCTTCTACGACGTGCTCCGCGCGTGGCCCGTGCCAGAGGATCTGGCACCAGTGCGCGGGGGTGTGGTTGCGGAAGTGCGACGGGGGAGGGCGATGGTGAGGGTGCTGAGCGCGATAGACCGGCAGTACCTCGCTGTGGCGAGCGGCGTGCTCGTGAGGCTACCGATGCCGCCCGAGGTGGAGAGGGCTAGAGAGAGCCTCATAGTGCACGGCGCTACGGTAAGGGCCTTTCCCTTCGTCTTCGACGAGAGGAGCAGCAGGAAGTTTGCGCGCAAGGTGGCGGAGCTAAAGCTACCGCGCAGAGGCAGCGGTTGGTTCACGCCCCTAGATGTCGAGCGCTTGCTAGCGCGCGTACGCGAGGGCGGCGGGTACAGGCAGAGGCCGAAAATAGCAGTGATGGCGGTGCGCGAGTTCGGCTTGGAGTTCTCGGTCAGGCTCGCGGACGCCCTCGCCCTCACCTTCTCTGAGAAACAGGACAACTCGCTGCTCCTGTGCGGCGCGCCCGGCACTGGCAAAAGCATCGTCCTCGACACGCTACTTGCCGCCGTCCCCGCGAGCTGGAATGTGCTCGTGCTGGATCCCACAGGGGAGCACGCCGTGCTCGCGAAGTTCGGCTATAGGGTGGCGCGCGCTGGCGTTGAAGTCTTTCTCAACCCGCTGGAGCTCGGCCCAGCCGGCGCCTTTGATGTCATAGCAGGCGTCATCGAGGGTTACTGGCGGGAGAGGGTGAGCCCCATCGTAGCTGAGATCTTGAGGCGCGCGCTTCAAGCTTCGAAAAACCTCGCCGAAGCGTACGATCGGATCGGGGAACTGCTCGAGAAAAGTGGGCGCGAGGACGAGCGGAACGCAGCAGCAGCGCTGCTGCGTAGGCTAGAGCCGCTGCTAACCTGCCCCGCGCTCTACGGTTTGGAGCTCTTGCCGCGCGGGAAGGTTGTGATCGACATGTCGAGCATCGAGAGCGAGGAAGCGAAAACCGCTTTCGCGTTGACGGTACTGCACGCCGTCTACAGCAGCGCGAAGCTGGGGAGGTGGAGGGGTGTAGTCGTGGTGGACGAGGCGGATAGGTTGGGCGACTGCGAGGTGGTGAACAGGATCTGCGACGAGCTGCGCAAGTACAGCGTGTCGGTGTGGGCGGCTGGACACTCGCTGGCTAGGATCGCGCGGAAGCTGACGGACGCGAAGTACCAGCTCTACTTTGCGACGACCGACCTCGACACGCTGAGGGTTATTGACCCGAGGGGTGAGGTGCTGCCGAGGCTCGGTTTCGCGCAGGCGCTAGTGCGGGAGCGCGGAGCGCGAGAGCGCGTTATCTCGCTCTCGCTGAACACCGAGGTGCTGCGGAGCAAGGCACTGTTCAAGCCGGGGGCGCCGCTGTCCCTCACCGCGGTCGCCGCGCGCTACGGGGTGAGCCCGTACGAGCTGGCGGTAGCATTCTCTAGGGAAGCGTGCGAGGCGCTGCTCAGGTTCCTCAGTGGCGCCGCGACCCAAGAGGATCTCGCCTTCCTCGACGAGCTGAACCTCAGGCGCGGGAGGGAGGCAACGAAGCTGAGCGAAGCGTGCTTGGAGCTCTGCAGGGAGGCTGGAATTTGCTGAAAAGCGCGCGGAGCGAGGAGGATGTTAACGTAACCGTCAGGGAGATGGGGTGCGTAGTCTAGTCGACCTGGTAGCCTGCCGTCGATCTCCCGGTAATCGTCGCGGAGTGCGGAGGCGCGTATAGGTACTCCCTCCCGGTAGCGGATGCGCTGTTCGAGCTGGATGGCGCGCGGAAAGATTCTAGGCTTCGCTGAGGGAGTGGCTGGGAGAGCGCATCCGAGAGCACTGGAGCGCTAGGGCTGAAAGAGTGCAACCCATTCTCCCAGCGGGTGCAGAGCCTCCTGGTGGTCCGGCCTGCGGGGCCAAAGAGGCTGTGAAGCGCCGCAAGGCGCAGAGCCCATGAACACCCCTAAGTGGGGCGTCAAGAGCCCTCAGGCAGTGAAAGCGCGCGCTGTAGGGCGCACGGGCGCGCGTTCAGGCTAGTGCTTGATCCAAGTCCTCCTTGAGGTCCTCGGGATCCTCGAGCCCTATTGACAAGCGGAGGAGGTTATCAGTTATGCCTAGCTTCAACCTCTCCTCTTGGGGGATCATCCTTGCGGCACTAATGACCGGGTAGGTGAGGAGACTTTCGGTTCCGCCGAGGCTGGGTGCCGCCTTCACGATGTGCACTTTCGAGAGCACCTTGAGTGCCTCAGTTCTACCGCCTTTAACCTTGAAGGAGACGACGCCTCCGTAGAGTCTCTTCCTGAAAATTCTGTCGGCTACGTGCTTGTAGGGGCTTGAGCTCAAACCTGGGTAGAGGACCTCTTCGACCTTCGGGTGCTCGCTGAGGAACTCCGCAACTTCCTGGGCTGTTCTGGACTGCCTTTCGAACCTGATTTCGAGAGTTTTCAAACCTCTCAGCGTGAGGTACGCTTCGAACGGGTGCATTATAGTTCCAAGCTTCCTCCTCCACTCCCACAGCTCAATTACCGGACCCCGCAGCCCGGCAACGCAACCGCCGACAACGTCGTTGTGGCCTGCAATGTACTTGGTCAAACTCTCGACGCACAGCGTCGCGTTGTCTGCCGCCGGCTTGTAGAGCACAGGAGACGCGAAGGTGTTGTCGACGATGAGCGTGGCGCCTACCTCTCTGCACCGCTTCGCTACTTCCGGGACGTCGACTACTTTTAGTGTCGGGTTCGTGATCGTTTCGAGGAGGACGACGTCGCCCTCCCTTACCGCTTCGACGAAGGCTTCGGCAGTAGGCCACACTTTCTCGGCTTTCACCCCGAACTTCGCCAGGTCGCCGGCCAGTTGTATCGTGGTCCCATAGCCCTCCGCTGTCACGAGTAAGCGCGAGCCCTGCTTGAGGAGTGCTACGTAGAGCGTCGAGATGGCTCCCATGCCGCTGGAGAACGCGAGCGCGTCTTCAGCCTCCTCCACCGCCGCTAGCGCTCGCTCGAGAGCCCTTACCGTCGGGTTCTCCTCCCTCGAGTACTTGAGCTCCGTCCCCCTGTCGGTCAAACGGGTTTCACCGGTCCTGCGGTCGGGCTGCTCGAACATCGCCGAAAGGTAGATCGGAGGGATAAACGCCCCTGTCTCCTCTTCGAAGAAGCGATGCCCGTGAATCATCCTTGTCGAGTGACGCACAAAGGCTTGAAAGCGGCCACCTCATAAGCTTGTCTAGGAGCGTGGGCGCGAGCGACGGGAAAATTCTCGGGAGGAAGCCGTTATTTACCTTCGTCTAGTAGCAACTAGCAGGGTGATTGGATGAAGAAGAAGCTGCTAGCGGGTGCGCTGCTACTCGCGCTCATCTTGGGTTCACTCTACCTTATGACGAGGAAGCCGCAAAGGAGGGTTGTGCCTGAGGAGGAGCCGCCGAAGCTCCCAAGCGTTATAGAGGAGGGGAGGGAGCTTGCCCGATTGGTTGCCGAAGAGGGGGTTGTTCTCCTCAAGAATGATAATATACTGCCTTTGGATCCCCACTCCCGCGTAGCAGTGTTCGGGACAGGGCAGCACACGACCTGGTGGTACCACGAGGGTGGTTCGGCTTTCGTCTCGCTGAACCCGGCTAGGGTTGTGACGCTGCTGGAAGCCCTCCTCGCCTACGGCGTGAGGATCGACGAAGAGGTTTCGGCGGCTTACGTCTCAGAGACCCTGCCTAGGAAGACGAACGAGTTCCCGTTCACGGAGGAGGAAGTTAGGAAGGCTGCCGAGAGGAATGACGTAGCTTTAATCGTGATCAGTAGGTACACGAGCGAGGACTTCGACCTGCCGAGGAGGGGAGGGTGGTTCGACGCCGGCTGGTGGTTCACGTACTACCAGACGCAGCTTCAAGGTTCCTACTACTTCAGGGGATGGGAGCTTGAGGAGGACGAGATCAACCTCATCGACGCGGTTTGCAGGTACTTCGACAAGGTGGTGCTCATCCTCAACACTCCCCACGCGATCGGGATCGCTCCCATCGTCGAGAAGGTGGGGGCGGTGCTGTGGGTGGGGTACCCGGGCGAGGTGGGAGGGTACGCTGTCGCCAACGTGCTTTTCGGGAAGGTTTCCCCATCGGGTAAGCTGCCGTTCACCTGGGCCCGCAGATGGGATGACTACCCGTCGTCGAGGTGCTGGGGCTCTCAGGATGTCGTGTACTGCGAGAACATTTACGTCGGTTACAGGTACTTCGACACCTTCAACGTGGAGCCCCTTTACCCGTTCGGCTTCGGCCTCTCCTACACGAACTTTGAGATCCAGGTGGAGCGCGTAACCGTCGAAGGCCCGGTGGTAACCCTGACAGTCAAGGTCGCCAATACCGGTCGCTACTCTGGCAAGGAAGTTGTTCAAGTGTACGTTACGCCTCCCGCCGGGAGGCTCGAGAAGGAGCACCAGCGGCTTGTAGCCTTCGCGAAGACCGACTTGCTGCAGCCCGGAGAGAGCCAGAGCATCGAGATCGCGTTCGACATCGCGAGCACAGCCTCCTACGACGAGACAGAGGGCTTGTGGATCCTCGAGCGGGGGACCTACCTAGTGAGAGTCGGCAACTCGTCAAGGAGCACGCGCGTGGTTGCTAAACTCGTCTTGCCGAGGGAAGTCGCGGTCGAGAGGGCAGCGGTCAGACTGAACCCGGAGTACTACTACAGAAGGGCGGAGGAGAGGGGTATCTCCATCCTGCGCAAGACCCCCGGAGTTAAGCCGTGGAGCTACCCTGGGGAAGACGCCGAGATCGTTGAAGCGCCTACCATCGCTATCGACCCTGAGCGGATAGCGCTCAGGGAAAACGCTGCGCCCTCCTACTACCCTCCTACCTACGAGAGGCCAGACACCGACGCTGTAATAACCTTGAGGGACGTCGTCGAGGGTAGGTACTCGCTCGAGGACCTCGTAGGGCAGATGAGCGTCGAGGAGCTAGTGGACGTCACCATCGGGTTGAGGGGGAGCTCAGCCCCCTCCCTCTCTAAACGGGGGATCCCCGAGCTGGTGACCTCCGACGGCCCCAACGGGTTGAAAGCGGGAACAGCCTTCCCCGCCGCGGTGGTCAGAGCAGCCACCTGGAACCTCGAGCTGGAGCGCGAAGTGGGGCGGCAGGTGGGGAGGGAGATGCTGTGGGCTAAGATCTCGGTGTGGCTTGCCCCAGGGCTCAACATCCACAGAAACCCGCTGGGCGGCAGGAACGCGGAGTACTACTCCGAGGATCCTCTGCTCTCAGGGGTAATGGCTGCGGCGGTTGTGAAAGGGGTTCAATGCAACCACGGGGTGGGCGCGACGCTGAAGCATTTCGTGGCGAACGACCAGGAAGCTTACAGGTGGGTTTCAGATTCTATAGTTTCTGAGAGAGCTCTCAGAGAGGTATACCTTAAAGCTTTCGAGATCGCGGTTAAAACAGCTAAGCCTTGGGCTGTTATGAGCTCCTACAACAAAGTTAACGGGGTTTACTCGGGGAACCACTTCAACCTCTGCACGGGGGTTTTGAGGGGCGAGTGGGGGTTCGACGGGTTCGTAATGACCGACTGGTGGTCGCGCAGCTACAACTTCAGAGCCTACATCGCTGGGAACGACGCGCTCATGCCCTACACCGAGGAGTCGTCGTGGGCCCCGTGGACCGTATACAGCTTCGTGGTGAACCAGGTGAAGGAAGCTTTGGCGAACGGGGCGCTCATCCTCGGGCAGCTGCAGAGGAGCGCTTACAACATACTCAGGGTGGCGCTGAGAAGCAGGGCGTTGGCGGAGATGCTAGGAGTGAGCCAGAACTCCCTTTACGCATACGAGCCGCCGTCTGACTACTTCAGCGTGAGGAAGAAACCGCCGCGGGCCGGTAGCTAGCGCGGGTAGTAGCATGCTATAGGAGGAGCTGCAGATCAGGTTAGTTTCGAAGCCCGCCGCCTGCGAGCTCTGCGCTGCACTTAAATTCCGCACCCGGTCAGCAAGGGGGGTATGGTCGGGCGGGTTACGGCTCGTGCGCCGGCCTCGGTCGCGAACTTGGGTTGCCTCTTCGACGCCGCTGCGATGGCAGTCGAAGCCTTCTACGACGAGGTCACTGTAGAGGAGAAGGGCGGGGGGAGCTTAGAGGTCGAAGCGGTGGACCCTGTCCCATCCGGCAGGCTGAACGTGGCGTACGCGGCCGTCGCGCACTTCACCAAAAAGGTGTACGGTAGGGAAGTCGGCCTAAAGATCATCGTGAGGAAAGGCGTTCCAGTTGGCTCAGGGTTGGGATCCTCGGGCGCAACGGCGGCTGCTGCCGTAGCTGCCGCTAACGAGCTACTGGGTATAGGAGCGCAATTAACGGACCTTCTGGAGGCGGCTGGCGCCGGTGAAGCATTGGCTGCAGGCTCGCCCCACTACGATAACGTCGCGGCGTCGCTGCTGGGCGGTATCGTGCTGCTCGACCCGCTCAACCCTCGCGTGAACCTGGTCCTTGAGCCGCCCTCGTGGCTCAGGGTCGTCCTCTTCGTTAGGGAGTCTCCTGGAACCTCGAAGACAAGGTTCATGAGAGAAGTGCTCCCGGAGGCTGTGAATTTGAAAGATGCTAGCCGCTGGGCGTTCTCCGCCGCCGCCTTCGCTGTAGGTCTCGCGAGAGGCGTGAAGGCGTGCTTAAGCTTTGCCAGCGAGGGAGGGCCCGTCGAGAAAGCTAGGGCCCGCTACATCCCGGGTTATTGGGAATGCAAAGCCGCGGCCTTACGCGCCGGCGCGCTTGCCTTCAACATATCGGGCGCCGGGCCTTCCCTTTTCGCTCTAGCAGACGAGGACACGGCAGAGGCCGTTGCCCAAGCGGTCGCGAAGGTAGCCCCTGACTGTAGACCGGCAGTGGCAAAGATAGCTGTAGTGGGTGCACTCCGCAACATTGAGAGCAAAAAGTAGCCTTGCGCGAGGCTAGGGCGGAACCCCTTTTCCGCTGCTGCACGCTCCGCTGGGCTTTCTAGTCGCGTTTCGGACTACTGGGAGCGCGTTGAGCGTAGCTGCTAGAGAGAGAAGTGCTGAAAGCATTATAGACGCCCTGTACGTGCCCGCAGCGTCCCTAGCCAACGCGCCGGCGAGCGGCGCTAGGACAGATGAGAGCATGACAACCGACGTTTGGATACCCAGCAAGCTACCGACCGAGTCCCTCCCGAAAAGCCTTGGTACGGCCATCATGTGGACGAGCGGCTCGCCAGCGAACACCGCGAACCTCAACAGAAGGAAAACGGTAGCCGCTACCGCATCGACTCTGAAGAAGGCTGCGGCTAGCAAAGCAGCCGCAGTCTCCAGAGCGTAAGTCGCTGGGAGCAGCTTTAGGACGTCGCCCTTCTCGAGAACGTAACCCCAGGCTAGAGCGCCCGCCGCTTGAACGAGACCGCTGGCGGCCATAGCCGCGGGCGCCCAAGGCGGGCAGATTTCCTCGAACATCGGAGCGGCGAAGGACAAGATAATCGTCGAAGACGCGGCTATCTCGAAGATAAGCACTAGGAGCAACAAGAACAACCGGGGAACTCTCGAGTAGCCCCTCCCAACAGCCCTCTCCAAGCTCCCAAGCTTAACCCCCCTGAATACCGCTGCACACGCTGCAGTAGCGAAAAAGGACACTGCCGAGAAGGCTGCTAAGGTGCTGAAGGGGTCGAGCTCAGCGAGCAGCCTGTAGGCGACTGGGGACCATATGAGGAAGGAGATGTAGTTTCCGGTTTGGATTAGCGCAAGCGCGAGACCGGTTCCAGAGGGGAATAGCATGATCATCAAGGGGTTCACGCTCATCGTGAGGAGCGACGCAACAGCACCGTTGGCTGCAGCCGCTGCGTACCACAGCCACTGAGCCGAACTCCACCGGTAGAGCCTCATCAACCACATGAGCATGCCAGAGACCCCCTGGAGGAGAGAAGCCGCGAGTAGCGCTGCGGTAGGCCCCCTTCTATCGTATACCCTCCCAGCGACCGGCGATACGAGCATAGAGGCCAGCCCCCAAACCGCCGATGCTGCCGCGATGGGGGTCACGACAGATAACCCGTAAGCGTTCATGAGAGGCGTGTAAAACACGGAGAGCATCATCCTCCAACCATTGAGCAAAACCAGAGCGAAAGCTGCGAAAGCGTACAGGTGCCCAGCCCTAGCCCCCAAGATGTATCAACCAGAACCCGCTTTCTCGCTGCTTGTTTTTAAAGAGCACGCTGAGCAACCGATAAAACCCTACCCGTGAGCTCGCAGGTTGTGCTCTCAGCGATTAAGGTAGGAGATAACCACCTCCACCTCAACCCGATCAAAGGTATGGGCGTGCGTGAGTTCGCTAAGCGCTTCCTAGCCTCGGGCGGGTGGTTTACAGGTCTCGTGAACTTGACATCGTGGAGCTACGGCGTGAGTATAGCAAGCGTTGAAGACTGCGATAGGGTTTACCGGGTCACGTTGGAGGCAGCACGGGAACTGCGCGAGCAGGGGCTCCAGGTGGCTGTGATGCTCGGGCTCCACCCCGCTGAGCTCGCGAGGCTTGTTGAGAGCGGGGTAAACGCGAAAAAAGCTGCTACCCTTGTCGCGAAAGCGTACGAGATAGCTGCTAGCTACGTGAGGAGAGGGGAAGCGAGCGGGCTCGGCGAAGCTGGTAGGCCTCATTGGCCAGCCCCTCGCGAGGTTGTGGAAGTTTGCAATACAGTGCTAGACCGTGTTATCGGGCTTGCGCTAGAGCTCGATTGCGTCGTGCACCTGCACGTGGAGAGAGGCGGTAGGAGCACAGTGGACGATTTGGCTGCGAGGCTCGGAAGCGCGCGGAAGGTCGTCTTGCACCACGCGGAAGGGGTTTACGCTGGTTACGCGCTCAAAAGAGGACTTGTGCCATCCGTTCCGGCGAAAGAAGAGGAGATCATGGCAGCAATTAAGGAGTCTCGCGGCTTCGTAGTGGAGAGTGACTTCCTCGATGATCCGAAGAGACCGGGCGCCGTAGTTGCGCCCTGGAGCATTTCGAGAACCTTCGCCAAGTTGATCTCGAGGGGGGCGCTGTCGAGCTCCGACGCCGAAAGAGTTCTCGTAAAAAACATTGAGGAGCTGTACGGGGTTGAATGCAAGCTGTAGGGGCTCAGAGCGGGGCTCAGCTAACAGCTCACGCTTCACCGATCGAGGGCCGTAGGCTCCTCACAGCCCAGCGTCCTAGCGCAAGCGCGCTTTTATGCATTACCGCGGTTGGCAACTGATTTTTACCTCCCCCCGAAGATCGATCGCGTGCCGATCAAGCTCTCGGTGATCACCGACGAGGTATCGCAAGACCTTTCCAGGATCGTGAAATTCGCGGTAGAGCATAGCTTCGAGGGGGTGGAGGTGAGGACGCTGTGGAACCTAAGGCCTAACGAACTGCTTGAGAGAGCTGGTGATATCCGGAGGGAGCTCTCGAACGCCGGCTTGAGCGTCAGCGCGATCGCTTCTCCCGTTTTCAAGTGCAATTTGAAATCCGATCTCGAGGTGGAGGAGCACCTGAAGATCCTTAAGCGCTGCATCGAGCTCGCCAAAGCTCTCGACACGAAGATCGTGAGGGTCTTCACCTTCTGGCGCAGCGGAAGCTTGGATGACTTGCTCGAAAAAATCTTGGAGAAATTCATGCAAGCGGTGGACGTAGCCAGCGACGAGGGGGTGATCCTTGCTGTCGAGAACGAGCCGTCCACCCACGTTAACAACGGCAGGCGGTTGCGCCAGTTCCTCGAAGCGGTGGGGAAGCCGAGCGTCGTGAGAGGCGTGTGGGATCCCGGCAACGACGTGTGGGACCCGGAGGGGGAGCGCCCGTACCCGGATGGCTACAGCTATGTGCGCGGCCTCTTCGTCCACGTACACGTGAAGGATGGGAAGAGGCTTGAGACCGGGCACGAGTTCGTTCCTGTGGGAGAGGGGGACGTCAACTGGCTTGAGCAAGTGCGCGCGCTGATCCGCGACGGCTACAACGGCTACCTCTCGCTCGAAACGCACTGGAGGCCGAGGCAGCTGCCGAGAGAGCTCGTCGAAATGCCGGGCGGCGCAGCGTACTCGGAAGCCGGCGAGTACGCGTCCTCGGTGTGCGCCAAAAACCTGAAGTCGATAATCGCCCGCGCGCTCGCGGAGGTGGGAGAGTGACGCGGCCCTTTAAGCTCTCGGTGACTATCTACAGCCTTAGGGACTACGTGGCGAGCGGCAAGATATCCGTCCCCAGGTTCATCGAGCTGATGGCCGAGCTGGGCGCGGAGGGCGTGGACCTCGGCTATTATTGGAAGAGCGAGGAGGAAAAGTTGGAAGCTAAAAGGAAGCTGGAGGAGCTCGGGCTCGAGCTGCCCATCTACATAACCGCGACCGATTTCGCGAAGCCGAGCGAAGAAGAGCGGAAGCGGGAGGTGGAGAAGGCGAAGAGAGTGGTGGACGAGGCGAAGAGCTTCGGTGCCTCGAAGCTGAGGGTGCACCCCGGCGACCTGAAGCCGGGCATGGATTCCAGCGAGGCCGAGAAGTGGGTAGCGGAGTCGCTCGCTGAGGTCGTCGACTACGCGGCCGACGAGGGCATAGTGATCGCGATGGAGAACCACGGCAGGCATTTCGCGAAGATCGACGTGGTCGAGCGGCTGCTGAAAGCCGTGAACTCCCCCTACCTCCGGCTTACCTTCGACACGGGGAACTTCACCTTTACCGGCGATAACCCGCTCGAAGCCGCTTCCCGCCTGGGCGCGTTGGTCGCGCACGTCCACGCCAAGGATGTCGACGCTTGGGGCAGGGCCTGCGCGCCGGGAGAGGGGGCTCTGGACTTTGAAGCTATCGTTTCCCAGCTGCTCGCCCGCGGCTTCAGCGGCTTCCTATCGGTCGAGTACGAGGGGGGGAGGGACCAGCTGCTCGGCGTCGGGTTGGGTCTCGGCTACCTTCGGGCTTTGAGAGCAAGGATGCGACTCGGTTAAGCCCACTCTGCAAAAGGCAAAGTATTAAAGCGCCTATCGAGCCTTCCTAAAGGGCTGGTAATGCTTTCTTTCCTTAAGCCAACTCCGAGAAACCTAGCGCTGTTCGCTACACTCGCGTTCATCTGCGTGGGCGGAGTGATCCAGAGCTATGCATTCATCGATGATGTGCACGGGGTGCCAAAGCCCCCCTTTTACGATCTGCTGAAACCACTAGCGCTATGGGTTCCTTGGATCTTCTTCGCAGCTCCCGTCCACCCGCTAAGCAGCCTGCTTGGCCTGCGGTGGCTTCTGAGGTACTTCCCGAGCCTCGGAGGGGTTAGCGCCCCGGTAGCTAGCCTAGCGTACGCCTACGTAATCTCGTGCTGGGCAGTGTACTTTTGGGATCGCTGGGCCAAGTACAGCAGATGCGGGAAGCTCGCCCCGCTAATCGGGATCGCCCTCGCCTCGGCCCTCTGCCTCCCCCTTGCATCCTTACCGGCGGGCAATCCCCTAGAGTATACGGCGCGCGTTATGAGCGGATTCGCCTTCCTGTCTGTGGTGTTCGCTACCTACGCGGTATCAACCTACGGTTTGAGCAGAGCTTCGCAATTCATCGTAAAATCGCTTCTCATAGGCAGCGGAAGGTTGAGGAGGGGTGCGCGAGAAAACCCGACTCGCTAAAAACGCAAAACCCACGTGCCTAGCTTCCCTCCTCACCAGCCGAGCGTGAGTACGAGGAGGAGGGATCACCACTTAGCGCGCGGCTGGACCTCGGTACGCCCGCACACGAGGGAGGCGCTCCGTTAGGAACCCTTTCGCGCAAGAAAGGTTTTTACCGACCCTTTCGGCCCCCTTGGGATCCGGTATGGATGTTGCTGCGAAAGCGGTTGATTTTACCAAGCGGTTCGGGAGCACGGTTGCGGTGGATCGGCTTAACCTCGAAATCTACGAGGGCGAGATATTCGGTTTACTGGGGCCCAACGGCTCCGGCAAGAGCACGACGCTGCTCACGATGGCGACCGTGTACAAACCCACTTCCGGCGACATATACGTTTTCGGGCATTCCGTCTCGAAGGAGGGTGACGAGGTCCGCAAGCATGTAGGCATAGCCTTCCAGGAGCCGAAAGCCATGTGGGTTGACACGCCTTACGAGTTACTCTTGTGGCACGCGAGGGTGGTCGGCTACTCCTCTTCAGAGGCTAAGGTGGTGGTCAAAGAGGTTATGGAGCGTCTGGGCTTGTGGGAGCACCGGAAGAAGCAGTTCTACCAGCTGAGCGGGGGGACTAGGAAGAAGCTGGAGATCGCTAAGGTCATGATCCAGCGTCCCAAACTGGCTATCCTGGACGAGCCGACGGCGCAAGTAGATGTGATAACCAAGCACGCCCTCTGGGATGTCGTGAGAGAGATGCGCAGCGGCGGCTCGACCGTGATCGTAGCGACTAACGACATGTTTGAAGCCGAGAAGATATGCGAAAGGATAGCCATTATGTACAAAGGCAAGCTGAGGGCTCTGGGCACGGTCAGGGAGCTGAAGGATCAGATCCCAGGCGGTGACGTGGTCGAGATCAGCTTCGAAGGCCCCCGCGAACTTGTGAAGAAAGTTCTTGAGGAGCTTGGTGGCGTGAGCAAACACGTTGTTGACGACGGCAGGCTCGTCGCTTACATGAACAGGGGTGAGGAGGTGGCTGCAGAGATAGTCAACGCGCTGACCAGCTACGGTATCAAGGTTAAGCGGATTATGGTGCAAGAGCCTACGCTCGACGACGTCTTCTTCTACTTCACTGGAGCGCGGTTAGGTGAGGAGAAGTGAGCCTCCCCAGGGACCTCGAAACTCTCCTGCTGCTAGTCCGCTGGGATCTCATGCGCATGTGGCGCAGGAAGGTCTTCGTCGTCATGCGGGTGGTGTGGTTCGCCGTCCAGGTGACGGTTTTCGGGCTGGCGCTCTCGGCTATGGTGAGGTTCCGTGGTGTGGTCGCCCAAGGGATCGACTACTACCACTTCTACTTGCTCGGAGTCTACACGTCAATGCTGTTCTCGATCAGCGTCTCCAACGCCTACGAGGTCGCAGAGGAGTTCGAGGAGGGGATAATCGAGTACCACCTCTCGTTACCAATAAAACGCAGCGTGCTAACCGTAGGGAGATCGGTAGGCGGGGGGCTGGCGGCTTTCCTCTTCACCCTGCCTATGTACGCCATGGTCTTAGCTTTGATGGGCGGTTGCCCGCCGCTAGCTGTAGCCGCTTCTCTGGGCGCAGCCCTCGTGTTCGCGGTGGGTGTTGTGGGGCTCGTGCTGTCTATAGTCCTGAGCGTCAAGTCGGGGGATGCGACGGACATACTCTTCGGCCTCATAGACGCGATAATCATCAGGCTCAGCACGGTTTTCTACCCTTCCGTCGTCCTCGCTAGGTACGCTCCGTACTACTACGCCGCGCTAGCCAACCCGATTTCGCACTTCGTAGACTTCGCAAGGACGCTGTTCTTTTTCGAGGAGTACAGGGTTCTCGCGGTGGCCGACCCTCTACTCATGCTCTCCTACCTGCTGGGCTTCGCGGCAGGGCTGGTCTCCACGGCAATATATGTTGTTGAAAGGAAGCTGGAGGGGGGTGGTTGGAGGTGATGGAGAGCGCGAGAGCGGCGCTGCTATTCGCTTACAGGGACCTGCTCCGGTTCTGGAAGTTCAAACACTGGCTTGCGAGCCAGATAGTAATGAACCTGGCTGATGTCGTCATCTTCGCGTTCGTGTTTAACAACATAGTCAATAGGCAGTACATACCGGATTACGTGAAGTTCATGGCTACAGGAGTCCTCGCCGCCTCCATCTTCGCGTCCTCGTTCTCCATAGGCAGAGAGGTCGGTGCGGAGATTAGGAGGGAAGTTTCCCACTACCTTCTGGCGCTGCCTGCGCCCCGCTACGCGCTGATCGCAGGCCGCGTGCTAGGGGGGACCCTTAGAGGTCTCGTCTACCAGCTCGCATTCATCGCGCTTAACGTCGCCCTTGTGGGCGTACCCAACCCCTCGCAGGCGCTGGCGATCGCTTACACGTCGCTCCTGCTTTCGGCCGCCATGTCCGCGCTCGCTATAGCGATTTCGACTTCCACCAGGGACTTCAACCTCCAAGCGACGTTCAGAGCTTTAACCTACTACACCCTTTTCTTCTTCTCAAGCGTGTTCTACCCTAAGGAGGTGCTGGCGCTCAGGTTCCCGCAGCCGATCGCGGAAGCAGTGGTGCACACTCCGATATCGCTGGCGGCTGAAGTGTACCGGTGGGGTTTCGGCTACACCAGCTCTGTCAGCCCCACAGCCCTCCTTGAGATCACGGCTTGGGCGGTTGTCCTCTTAGTTGCTGCGTCGCTGCTCTACGCCCGAAACGTGAGCGGCAAGTAAGCCGGCGAGCTTAAAGACCGGAGACCGGC
>Ga0185307_1000685_pt1 | contig 20805 bp, 18 predicted proteins | sample LHCtaG_FD_128010 | JGI IMG/M metagenome (GOLD analysis project Ga0185307, IMG submission 128010) | Hot spring microbial communities from Little Hot Creek, USA to study Microbial Dark Matter (Phase II) - LHC4sed_matched (SPADES... | ecosystem: Environmental > Aquatic > Thermal springs > Hot... | reverse complement strand
ATATCCACATCTAAAGGGGTATAAACTGGCTTAACCAGGATTTTAGAAGTTAATTTAAATTCTTTCTCCCTTTCCGGCAATTTTTCTAAGGATTTTTTATAAATTTCTTGCCATTTTGCTAATAAATTTAATAACTTTTCTTTAACCATTATTCCAATTATAAAACAAAAGGTTTTTTTGTCAAACGATAATAAATTATAATGGAATATTACCGTGCTTTTTAGAAGGATTTTTAAGTCTCTTATTTTTTAACAGTTGTAATGCCCAAATTATTTTTTCGCGAGTATCCTCAAAAGCTATTATTTCATCAATATAACCAAGCTCCGCCGCTTTGAAAGGATTATTAAATTTTTCTTCGTATTCTTCAATCAATTTTCTTTTCAGCTCTTCTTTGTTTTCCGCTTGTTCTAATTCTTTTTTAAAAATGATATTTACGGCTCCTTCTGCTCCCATAACCGCAATTTCCGCTGTGGGATAAGCAAAATTGAAATCCCCCCGGATATGCTTAGAAGACATCACATCATAAGCACCACCATAAGCTTTTCTTACAATTATCGTAATTTTAGGTACTGTGGCTTCGCAATAAGCATAAAGAAGTTTAGCACCGTGTCTAATTATTCCCCCATATTCTTGAGCAGTTCCTGGTAAAAAACCAGGTACATCAACAAAAGTAATTATTGGAATATTAAAACAATCCAAAAAACGAACAAAACGAGCCGCTTTTATTGACGCATTAATATCTAAACAACCAGCAAGATATTTTGGTTGATTAGCTACTATCCCACAAACTTCACCGTTAAATCGAGCAAAGCCAATAATAATATTTTTTGCCCAATCCTTTTGAACTTCAAAAAATGTACCTTTATCAACAACTTCCTCAATTATTGATAACATGTCATAAGATTTCCTTGGGTCATCTGGCAAGAATTCTTTTATTCTGGGGGTTTTTCTTTTAGGATCATCACCGGTTTCAATTTTTGGTGGTTTTTCTTTATAATTGGAAGGAAGATAAGAAAGTAATTTCCGAACAATCATTAAACTCTCTCTTTCGTCTTTTCCTTTAAAATGGGCAACACCAGATACTTGAGTATGAGTGTCAGCGCCACCAAGTTTTTCCATGGTAACTTCTTCTCTAGTTACCGCCTTAATTACCTCTGGACCGGTAATGAACATATAGCTAGTTTTCTCAGTCATTATAATGAAGTCAGTTAAAGCCGGAGAGTAAACTGCGCCACCAGCACAGGGACCAAGAATTACCGAAATTTGAGGGATTACGCCGGATGCCAAAGTATTTCTTAAAAAGATTTCGGCGTAACCACCTAAAGAAGCTACCCCTTCTTGAATTCGGGCTCCACCAGAATCGTTTAACCCAATAATTGGTATACCAACTTTCATCGCTAAATCCATTATTTTGCAAACTTTTTCAGCAAAAACCTTAGAAAGGGTGCCACCAAAAACAGTAAAATCCTGAGAAAAAACGGCAACATCTCGACCATCAATCTTACCAAAACCGGTAACAACTGCATCACCATAAAATTTCTTTTTATCCATTCCGAATTCAACACAATCATGAACTCTTAATCTATCAACTTCAAAAAAACTATCTTTGTCTAATAAAATTTCTAATCTTTCCCGAGCAGTTAATTTTCCTGCTTGGTGCTGTTGAATAATTCTCTCTTCTCCTCCACCTTTTAAAGCTAATTCATTTCTCCTTTTAAGCTCTTCTAAAATTTTTTTATATCTTTCCATAGTAAGGAAAAGGCGGCGCCGGGATTTGCACCCGGGAATAGCGGTTTTGCAGACCGCCGCCTTAGCTGCTTGGCTACGCCGCCATTAAACAATTTTAAAAAATTTTTTTATTATTTCAATAATTAAAAATAAATTGACAAATTTTTTATTTCCAGTATAATTATAATATAAGGGATGTTAGGTATTTTTTAAATTTTATGGGGTTATCTTCAATCTTAATAAAATTATTTGGCGGTACTAAAAACGAAAGAGAATTAAAAAAACTTTGGCCAATTGTGGAAGAGATTAACAATTATTTTGAAAAATTTAAAGGGCTGAAAGGAGAAGAAATTCTTAAAAAAACTGAAGATTTCAAAAAAAGAATAAAAGAAGGTGAAAGTTTGGATTCAATTTTACCGGAGGCTTATGGGTTGGTAAAAGAAGTCTGCCGCCAACTGAATGGAAAGAAATGGTTGGTGTGCGGCATTGAAACCCTTTGGGATATGGTACCTTATGATGTCCAATTGTTAGGCGCTATTGTTCTCCATCAAGGGAAAATTGCCGAGATGAAAACTGGTGAAGGCAAAACTCTGGTAGCTACCATGCCTCTTTACCTTAATGCCTTAACAGGAAGAAATGTCCACTTAGTAACAGTTAACGATTATCTGGCAAAGAGAGACCGCGAATGGATGGGACCGGTTTATGAGACTTTGGGGTTAACGGTTGGCTGCATTCAGCAAGGAATGGAAACGGAAGAAAGGAAAAAAGAATACAATTGTGATATAACTTACGGAACAAACAACGAATTTGGGTTTGATTATCTTCGTGACCATATGGTTTTAAGGTGGGAAGACAAAGTGCAAAGAGGTCATTATTACGCAATTGTTGACGAAGTTGATTCAATATTGATTGATGAAGCAAGAACTCCTTTAATTATTTCCGGTCCTGTAGAAATGGAAGAAAAAAATATTTACAAAGAATTGACACCAGCAGTAAGAAATTTATATAATTTACAAACTGTCTTGGTTTCGCGAATTGTTGAGGAAGGAAGAAAATTACTAAAAGAAGGAAAAATAAAAGAAGCCGGCATTAAATTCTTACAAGCAAAAAGAGGCTCCCCAAAAAACACCCAACTTTTGAAAGCTGAGCGAGATGTGGAGGTCAAAAAATTGATTGAAAAAACTGAATTAGAATTTATCCGCGAAAAGAAAATTTACGAATTGGACGAAGAACTTTATTATATTACCGATGAAAAAGACCACAGTATTAGGTTAACGGAAAAAGGTAGAAAACAGTTAATTGAATATTTAAAAGATCCTGATTTCTTTTTGTTACCCGATTTGGCGATTGAAATCAAAAAAATTGAAGAAAACCAAAAATTGACTCCCAAAGAAAAAATTTTTGAAAAAGAAAAACTTTATGAAATCTACGCCAAAAAGAGTGAAAAATTGGCTGCTTTAGAGGCTCTCCTCAAAGCTTTTGACCACTTCCAAAGAGATGTTGATTACATTGTTCAAGATAACAAAGTTATAATCGTGGACGAATTTACTGGTCGATTAATGCCGGGAAGAAGATTTTCTGATGGAATTCATGAAGCTTTAGAAGCCAAAGAAAACGTAAAAGTTCAAGCGGAAACTCAAACCTTAGCGATGATTACTTTACAAAATTATTTTCGTCTTTACGAAAAACTTGCGGGTATGACCGGTACCGCGGCAACCGAAAGTAAAGAGTTTTGGGACATTTATAAATTAGATGTGGTGGTAATACCAACCCATAAGCCGGTAAGAAGAATTGACGCTCCAGATGTAATTTACAAAACCAAAAATGAAAAATATCGGGCAGTGATTGAAGAAATTGAAAAATGGCATAAACAAGGTAGACCGATATTAGTGGGAACAACTTCCGTAGAGGTATCAGAATTGTTATCAAGAATGTTAAAAAGAAAAGGAATAAACCACCAAATTTTAAATGCTAAACATCACCAAAAAGAAGCGGAAATTGTGGCTAAAGCTGGTCAACCATACGCGGTAACCATTGCCACTAATATGGCTGGTAGAGGCACAGATATAAAATTAGGACCAGGAGTGATAAAAGGGAAAAAATGTTATATCAATAGCAACGGTGATGGGGATTGTGAATATTGGGAAAAGAATCCGGGGAAATGTTTAGAAGAACCCCCTTGCGGTTTATATATTATTGGTACCGAAAGACACGAAGCACGAAGAATCGATAACCAATTAAGAGGTCGTAGCGGTCGGCAAGGAGATCCGGGCCTTTCGCGATTTTTTCTTTCTTTAGAAGATGACTTAATGAGACTTTTTGGTAGCGATCGGGTAGTAAGTATTATGGAAAGATTTGGAAAAAAAGAAATGGAACCATTAACCCACCCGTTAGTAACAAAAGCAATTGAAAATGCCCAAAAAAGAGTGGAAATGCGCAATTTTGAAATTCGCAAACACCTTTTAGATTTCGATAACGTAATGAATAAACAACGGGAGGTAGTTTATGCTTGGCGGGATGAAATTTTAAAAGGCGAAAATTTAATCAATCTTTATAACGAAGCTAGTGAAGCGCTCATTGACCAATTGATTGAAAAATACACGACTGAAAAATATCCCGAAAATTGGCAATGGGAAGAATTAAAGGCGGAATTTGGTATTACTTATCTTGTTGATTTACAGATACCGAAAGAAGAAATACCCAAAATGAGAAAAGAGATTTTAAAAGAAAAATTATTAGCCGTAGCAAAAGAACGATTCTTAAAAAGAAAAGAGGAACTTGGGGAAGAAACTTTCAATCAATTAGTAAAATTTGTCTTTTTAAGAACCTTAGACACAAAATGGCAACATCTTTTGCGAGAATTGGATACCATAAGAGAAGGAATAAATTGGCGAGCTTATGGGCATCAAGATCCTTTAATTGAATATCAAAAAGAAGCCTATAATCTTTTTCAAACTTTAATGTTTGAATTTTATAAAGAGAGTGTAGCCACAATTTTTAGAATTGCTGTTGCGCCTAAAGAAGGAAAGGCGCCAAAAAGAGTGATGGCTTATAAACCAACCATCACTGCTAACCCAAATGAACAACCAAAAGAAACGGTTTCACAAACAATAATAAAAGAAAAAAAGGTAGGCAGAAACGATCCCTGCCCTTGTGGGTCAGGGAAGAAATATAAAAAATGCTGTGGGAAAAACAAATAAATTAAAAAGGAGGAAACGATGAAAACAAGAACCATAGTTTGGACCATCGTGGGTATTGTTGTTGTTGCTGGTGTAATTTTTACCATTGTCTCTCGACGTGGAGCCGGACCGATGGGACCTTATTATCGAAAAAGAGACTTAGCTGACTGGCAAGAAGACTATCAACGGATGTTAAAAGATATTGAAAAATTTGAAAGAAGATACGAAAAGGCAAAACCAACAAATCCAACGGCTGAGGAAAGTAATCTTATGAGCAAAATTGATGCTACAGTTCAGGAGTGGAAAAATGAAACTGAAAAGTTCAATCAACTGCAAACGGAAGAAGAAAGAAAAGCCTGGTGGGATAAAGTAACTGACTTAAGAAAAGAAGCTAAAAAGCTTCTTAGAGAGTTAAGAAAAGGTGCTGGTGGTGAAGAGGAAGGCGAAGAATAGTTTAAGGTAAAAAATAAAGACGAGAATATAAAAACTTGAAAGCAAACCAATCAAAAATTTCGACAAAACTCCAAAAACGACGAAAACGAACAATAAATGGCTTTTTTACTTTGGTAATCTCTTTAGCAATTTCTAAAGCAGTATTAAAAGTTCCTAAGGTATCTATTAACCCAAAATCTTTGGCTTTCTTAGCTGAAAAAATACGACCATCGGCAATCTTTCGCAAACTTTCTTCGGGCATTTTTCTTGCCTCTTTTACCTTCGCAAAGAAATCAGCATAAACATCATTAATTAATTCTTCAAACAAGGCTCTCTCTTTCGGTGTTAAATCCCGGAAGGGAGAGCCAATATCTTTATATTTGCCTGATTTTATCACTTCGTATTTAATTCCCAATTTTTTAAATAAACCTTCAACAATGGGAATATCTATTCGAACACCAATAGAACCAATTATCGCTCCGGGATTAGCCACAATTTTATCACCAACCAATGCCAAATAATAACCGCCAGAAGTAGCGATATTTTCTAAATAAACAATTATTTTTTTCTTTTCTTTCAATTTTTTAAGACTTTCATAAATTTCGTAAGTCGCGGCAACACTACCGCCAGGAGAGTTAATCTTCAAAATTACGCCTTTTATTTTTGGGTCCCTTTCACATTTTTCAATTATTTTTAAAATTTTTTCACTTTTTAAAATAGTCCCTTGAATATCTATGAAAGCAATCTTTTCACCAATTATTAATTTTGCTTGCCACCAAAAATAAAAAAGAAAAAAGATAAAAATTAAAATAATTCCTAAAATTATAAGAATTTTATCATATCTTTCATTCATAAAAATAAAAAATGGGCCTAAGAGGGATCGAACCTCTGACCTTCCCGTTATCAGCGGGACGCTCTACCACTGAGCTATAGGCCCTTTATAATAAAAATATATAAAATTTTTTGAAAAAGTCAAATATTTTGTTATAATTATTTATGAAGGTAAAATATTTTGAAAAAAAATTTAAAAAAGAACATTTTGAAAAATTATTAAGAATTAAAAATAATTATTTACACGAGTTTCTTACATTTTACTTAGAACTTCTTAATCCCCAAAAAGTCTTTTTAGTCACTGAAGAAAGCGACTTTGAATATATAAGAAAAAAAGCAATTGAAAGTGGCGAAGAGATTTTAACTTCAATTCCCGGACACACAATTCATTTTGATAGCTATTATGACCAAGCCCGCGATAAAAAGAACACCAAAATTTTATTAAGGGAAGAAGAAAAACTAAGTGAAACTATCCCCATTTTATCGCAGAAAGAAGGAATTAAAGAACTTCGTGGACTTTTAAAAAATATAATGGCTGACCGGGAGCTTTATATTATTTTCTATCTTTTAGGACCACAAAACTCACCCTTTTCAATCCCGGCTGTTCAATTAACCGATTCTTCTTATGTCTGCCATTGTGAAAATTTACTTTATCGTTTAGGTTACGATGCTTTTTTAAATTTAGATAATGAGAGGTTTTTTAAATTTATTCATAGCCAAGGAGAGTTAGATGATCGAAAAACTTCTAAGAATTTAGAAAAAAGAAGAATTTACATTGACCGTGATAATTTAACCTGTTACAGCGTAAATACCCAATACGGAGGAAATTCAATAGGCCTTAAAAAATTGGCAATGCGTTTGGCTATCTATTTAGGTTATCAAGAGGGTTGGCTTTGCGAACATATGTTAATAATTGGCATAAATGGGCCTAATGGCCGAGTTACTTATTTTACCGGTGCTTTTCCTTCTTATTGTGGTAAAACTTCTACTGCTATGATGGAAGGTGAAAGATTGGTGGGCGATGATATTGCCTATCTTTTTATAAAAAATGGTGAATTACGGGCAATAAATGTTGAAAAAGGAATGTTTGGAATTTTAGAAGGAATCAATAGTAAAGACGACCCAATTCTTTATAAAGCTTTAATTACTCCTAAAGAAATCATTTTTGCTAATGCCTTACTTACTAAAGAAGGCAATATTTATTGGAATGGAAAAGATGGAGAAATTCCCAAAGAGGGTTATAATTTTGCTGGTGAATGGTATTTAGGTAAAAAAGATGAAAAGGGAAAAGAAATTCCTCCTTCTCATAATAATTCTCGTTTCACTATGGAACTAAAACATTTAGAAAATTTAGATTTAAAGGCATTAGCAGATCCGGAAGGTGTAGTAATTAAAGGGATTGTCTATGGTGGAAGAGATAGCGATACTTCTTTACCAGTAGAAGAAGCTTTTGATTGGGCTCACGGAGTGATAACCAAAGGAGCGGCTTTAGAATCAGAAACCACCCCAGCAACCTTAGGAGAGACCGGTATAAGAAAAATTAATCCGATGGCTAATCTTGATTTTCTATCAATTTCTTTGGGTAAATATATAAAAATTTATTTAGATTTAGGCAAAAAACTTAAGAACAATGTCAAAATATTTGGTGTCAATTATTTTTTAAAGGATGAGAAGGGAAATTTTCTGAACGAAAAAAATGACAAAAAGGTTTGGTATAAATGGATGGAAAAAAGGATTCATAATGAAGTAAAGGCGATAAAAATTCCTACTGGTTATATTCCCTATTATGAAGATTTAAAAATTCTTTTTAAAGAAGTTCTTAATAAAGATTATTCTTGGGAAGATTATCGTAAACAATTCACTTTACGGGTAAAGGAAAATTTAAGTAAGATTGAAAGGGTTATGAAATATTATGAAAAAGAAGAAGTACCCCAAGAGGTTTTTAAAATTTTAAACGAACAAAAAGAAAGGATTTTAAAAGCTCGAAATAAATTTGGGGATTACATTCCTCCCGAAAAGTTTTTAATTTATTAGAAGAAAGTTTGGAAATTTGACAAATCGGTTTATTTTATTATCATAATAAAATGAGAAAATTGTTTCCTTTTTTAATCTTTACTCTTATTTTTGCTTATCAAGAATTTTTTACTTCCTTAGCCAATTTTGAGCAGACCACGGGAAATAAGATTTTACCAAGTTATTTTAGCATTTTCACCTTTGGTAATCCTTTAGGAATTGAAAGGAAAAATGTAGCCTTCAGTTATCTCTCCTATCTTGCAGGCACCCATTTAGGAGGTTTTGAATTTTGCGAAAATAAAAATAAAACTCAATACGGAATTTATCTTCATTACTTCAATAGTGGCAATATTAAAAAGACTGATGAGTATGGCGAAGAATACGGCGAGTATCTCTATTCTTCTATCTCTTTGGTTCCTTTGTTTGCTCATAAATTTGGAAAAGCAAAAATTGGTTTGGAAACTCGTCTGCTTTATTCTTTTTGTGATACCCTTTATTCCTTAGGGATTGGTGGAAGTGTAATGGGAATAGCAGAAGTTAATATCTTTCGGGTTGGCAGTGGAATAAAAAATTTAGGCTTTATTTTAAAACCTTTTTATCAAAATCACACACTCCAAAAACCAGAGATTTTGGCAGAATTTAGTGCTGATTTAACTAAACCTCTTAAACTTTCGGAACCAGAAGGTGTCAGTATAAATTGGGGGATTTCTTATTCTGATTTTGGTATTAGTTTTCATACCGGAACAGAAATAAAAATAAAAAATCTTTTAATATTCCGCTTAGGCTATAATAGTTTTAAAGAAGGTTTTTTAACCGGTTTCTCCTTTGGTTTAGAAATAAAAAAAGAACCAACTATTTTTTCTTACGGCTTTTTACCTTATAAAGAATTGGGAAATGCTCATATTTTCAATCTCGCCTTTAATATCTAATAAATGACCTATTTTTTACAACAACTCCTCAATGGTTTCCAATTGGGAAGTGTCTATGCTCTAATCTCTTTAGGTTACACAATGGTTTACGGAATAATCCGATTAATCAATTTTGCCCACGGTGATATTTTTATGCTGGGTGCCTATTTTGGATTTTATATGCTTACCCGATTAAAACTAAACTTCCTTTTAGCCATTCTCTTTTCTATGATTCTTTGTGCAGTTATTAATATTATTATTGAAAAACTTGCTTATGCCCCTTTAAGAAAAAGAAATGTCCCCCGAATTAATCTTTTAATTACCGCAATTGGTGTCTCATTTTTTTTAGAAAACTTCACTTCCTTAAAAATTATTTTTGGTCCTGATTATCAACCTTATCCTCGACCCTTCAAAATTATTACTTTTAATTTGGGTGATTTAACAATCTCTTCTCTCCAAATAATTGTTTTTTTAATAACCTTATTTTTACTCCTTCTTTTAGAGTATATCACCAAAAAAACAAAAATTGGTTTGGCGATGAGAGCAGTGGCTTATGATAAAGAAACAGCTTCTTTAATGGGAATAAATGTTGATAATATTATCTCTTTAACTTTTGCTCTTGGCGCTGCCTTGGCTGGCGCTGGTGGTGTTTTGTACGGTATTTGTTATCCCCAAATCCATCCTTTTATGGGTGTTATGCCGGGACTTAAAGCCTTTGTGGCGGCAGTTTTAGGGGGTATCGGTTTAATTTCTGGTGCGGTTTTAGGTTCCTTTATTATTGGTATTGTTGAAGTTTTTACTGCTGCCTTTATCTCCTCAACTTTTCGTGATGCAATTGCCTTTGCTATATTAATCATCGTCCTTTTAACCCGACCTCAAGGTTTACTTGGTAAAGAAGAAGGAATAAAACTATGATTAACCTCTACCTAATAAAAATTTTTTCTTACGCCTGTTGTATAACCATTTCGGCTTTAGGTCTAAATCTTATTTATGGTTATACTGGCCTTTTCTCTTTGGGTCACGCGGCTTTTATGGGTATTGGTGCTTATCTTTCCGCCTTAATCACCAAAAGTTTTTGTCAATATGGTTATTTAATTTATTTTTTAGCTATCATCCTCTCCACAATATTTACTTTCTTAATAAGTTATCTTATTGCCATTCCAATTTTAAAATTAAAATCTGACTATTTAGGTATTGCTACTTTAGGCTTCGGTATAATTGTAAAAGTTTTATTAGACAATTCGGACAAAATTTTTCCCCAAATGGGTGGTAGTCGCGGAATGTTGGCAATACCTAATTTTACTAATTTACCGATCGCTTTTTTTTCTTTAATTTTGGTTATTATAATTATGAGAAACCTTATCTTTTCAAAATTTGGCCGCTCCCTCTTAGCCATAAGAGAAGACGAAAATGCTGCTTATGCCTTAGGAATAAATGTTTATAAGCAAAGACTACTCTCCTTTGCCCTTGGTTGTGCCTTTGCCGGTTTCTCTGGTTCTTTATATGCCCATTTATATTGTTTTCTCCATCCAAGCAATTTTGATTTTTTAAGGTCAATTGATTTAATGTTAATAATTGTTTTAGGCGGTTTAGGAAGTATGAGTGGCACTATTATTGCTGCCTTTCTTTGGGTCTTCATTTTGGAAGGCTTAAGAATAATTTTACCCCAGGCAATTTTAGATTGGCGATTAGTAATCTATCCCCTACTTTTAATTTTACTAATGCTCTTGCGACCTCAAGGAATTTTTGGTAATAAAGAAATTCTTTGGCTAAAGGAAAAGATTTTAAAAAAATGTTATTAAGAATTGAGAATCTAAATAAATCTTTTGGTGGTTTAAGAGCAGTGAAAGATTTTAATTTGGTTATCCAAGAAGGCGAATTATGCGGATTAATTGGTCCTAACGGTGCTGGTAAGACCACGGTCTTCAACCTTATTACTGGCTTTTATAAACCTGACTCAGGAAGAATAATTTTTAATAATCAAGATATTACTAACCTTTTACCTCACGAAATTGTTCGCTTAGGAATTTCCCGAACCTTTCAAAATATCAGACTTTTCAATAATTTAACAGTTTTTGAAAATATTATTTCTGCCTTTAATTACCAATTAGATTATTCAAATATCAGCAGTATTTTCCGGAGCAAAAATTTTAAAGAAAAGGAAAAGGCAATAAAAGAAAAGGCTTATCAATTTTTAAAACTTTTTGAGTTAGAAAAAAGAACCTCACTACTAGCTAAAAATCTTCCTTATGGAGAAATGAGAAAATTAGAAATCGCTCGGGCGTTAGCATTAAATCCCAAACTGCTTCTTTTAGATGAACCTTCTTGCGGAATGACAATTAACGAAACCTTGGCATTGATGGATTTGATAAAATTTATCAAAGAAAAATTTAACTTAACCATTCTAATTATTGAACATCAAATGAGAGTAATAATGGGACTTTGTGAAAGAATTGTGGTAATGGATTTTGGGGAAATTATTGCTGAAGGTAGTCCTCAGGAGATCCAAAATAACCCGAAAGTGATTGCTGCCTATTTAGGAAGGGAATATGCTTATCATTGAAAATCTATTTGTCAATTACGGAATGATAAGGGCATTACAAGGGATTTCTCTAAAAGTTAAAGAAAAGGAGATTGTGGCTTTGATTGGCAATAATGGTGCCGGCAAAACAACTACTTTGAAAGCCATTTCGGGTTTGGTTAAACCGAGTAGTGGTAAGATTTATTTTTGTGATATTGACCTAACTTCCTTAAACCCTTCTCAAATTGCCAAATTGGGAATTAGCCAAGTACCGGAAGGAAGAAAACCCTTTGTCAACTTAACCGTTTATGAAAATTTAAGATTAGGAGCCTATTTTGTTAATAAAAAAAGAGAAATAGAAGAAAGATTAGAATTTGTCTTTCAAATATTTCCCCGTTTAAAAGAAAGATTAAAACAACTTGCTGGTACTTTATCTGGTGGTGAATTACAAATGTTAGCTATTGGTCGAGCCTTAATGGCTAAACCAAAACTATTACTTTTAGATGAACCCTCAATGGGACTTTCGCCAATTTTGGTAGACGAAATATTTTCAGTAATAAAAAAGATAAACGAAGAAGGAACAACGATTCTTTTGATTGAACAAAATGCTGCCAAAGCCCTCACCCTTGCTACTTACGCCTATGTTTTGGAAACAGGGAAAATTATGCTTGAAGGTAAAAGCGAAGATTTAATAAATAATGAAGAAGTAAAGAAGATTTATTTGGGAGTCGGATAAAACCGGTTGGTAATAGGGAAATCAAAACTTTCTTTTTTTAAGGAAAGTTTTAAAGGTAACTGTCTTCTTTTAAACTCACTCCGATAAAATAAGGCAATTACTTTGTTTATATCTTTTAACGAAAATCCTTTTCGGACAATACTTTTAATTGGTTGGTTTTCAACAAAATAATATTTAAAAATTTCATCTAATTGAGAATAAGGAAGCAAATCCTTTTCGTCTTCTTGATTAGCCCTTAATTCCGCGGAAGGCTTTTTAGTAAAAACCCTTTCCGGAATGAGATTATACTTTTCATTTAAATATCTTGCTAACCCGTAAACCTCCTCCTTAGTTAAATCGGCAATGGGCGAAAAACCGCCACTGGCATCACCATAAAGAGTAAAATAACCGACCGCAATTTCCGATTTATTACCGGTTGTCAAAACTAAGTAATTATACTTATTCGCTAAGGCCATCAAAATATTTCCTCTTATTCTCGCTTGAATATTTTCTTCGGTTTTATCAAAAGGCAGGTCTTTAAAAATTGGCTTTAAAACATTCAAATATTCTTTATAAATCGTATCAATAGGAATCTCCAAATACTCTATTTCCAAATTTTTGGCTAAAACTCGGGCATCTTCAACACTCTCTTTTGAAGAATAAGGACCAGGCATAATTACCCCCACAACATTTTCTTTTCCTAAGGCAAAAGTGGCTAAAACTGCTACTAAGGAAGAATCAATTCCTCCAGAAATTCCTAAAATTGCTTTTTTAAAATTATTTTTTCTTACATAATCTTTTATTCCTAAGGTAATTGCTTTAAAAATCTCTTCCCATTTTTCTTCTTCTTTTTCTATTATTGGCGCGTAGATAATACTTTCGTCATAAACAATTAAATCTTCTTCAAATCTTTTTGCCCGAATTAAAATCTCACCATTTTCCGAAATAACCATACTGCCACCATCAAAAACCTCACCATCATTACCACCAACAAGATTACAATAAATTATTTTCAAATTATTATTTTGGGCTTTCTTTTTTAGTAAATCCTTTATAATTTCATCTTTTCCAATATAAAAAGGTCTTGCCGAAAGATTAATGACTAATTCCGCACCCCTTCTTTTTTGTTCCCTTATGACATCATAACTACCATCTAAATCTTCACCTAAATTTATGCCAATTTTTTTACCATCCAGATTAAAAACTAACCTTCTTTGAGATGGAGTAAAGTAATCTCTTTCGATAAGAGAAAGATTGGTTTTCGCACTAAATCCCAAAAATCTATTATCTTTTAGCAAACAGGCAGCATTCAAAAAACTTCTACCCACCCTTAATGGCAAACCAATAATTACCGAAATTCCTTCAGTATTTCTCATTATTGTATTTAATGCTCTTCTCACACTGTTTAAGAAATCGGGCTTTTTTAATAAATCCTTAGGAAAATAACCGGTAAGAAAAAGTTCGGGAAAAACTAACAAATTTATATCTCTTTGTTTAGCAATTCTAATGGTATTGATAACTTTTTGTAAATTGCCTTTAAAATCGCCAATAGTGGAGTTTAATTGGGCTACTCCTATCCTCATAGAGATATATTATTTTAATTCAATCTTTTTAAAAAATCAAGTCCTTACAAAAGAAGATTTAAAACAAAGGCGGTAAAAAATCCTAATAAAAATTGGAAAATAATTATTTTTAAGGTATCTTTAATCTTAAATTCTTTTAATAAAATTAAGGTTGTTGAAAGACAGGGAAGATAAAGAATTAAAAAGAGCGAAGAGATAATTGCTTGTTTTACTGATAAATTAAAAGGAAAAAGTAAAGCAATCGCCACATCCTTCCTTAAAAAACCAGTAACCATAATCGGCACAATCTCTTTTGGCAATCCTAAAAGAAAGGTAAAAATTGGCAAAAAGGTTTTCTCCAAAGTTTCGGTTATCTTCAAAATATCCAAAATTCCAAAAAAGAAAATACCACCAATAATTAAAGGAACCGCTTCTTTTAAAAACAATTTCAAACGATAAAAAAGTTTTTTAAAAACCATTGTTAAATAGGGCAAACGGTAAGGCGGAATTTCTAAGAAAAGTTCTTGGCTTTCGCCTTTGAAAATTTTATTTAATAAAAAAACCGAAATTAAAGCGATAAAAAATAATAAAAGAAAAAGTAAAAAAGTATATTTTACATCATAACGAGCCAAAAGAGCAATTACGGTGGTTGCTTGGGGTAGACAAGGAAAAGCAAGTAATATTAAAAGGGCAGTCAAAATTCTTTCCCGTTTTCTTTCTAAAATCCGGGTTGCCAAAATTGCGGGGACCTTACAACCAAAACCCAAAATTATTGGTATTGTTGAATACCCATGAATTCCTAATTTATGCAATATTCCGTCAAAAACGGTTGCCAAACGGGCTAAATAACCAATATCTTCCAACAAAGATAAAACCAAATAAAAAGCAAAAAGATAAGGCAAAACAATAACAAAAGGAACATACAAACCAGTATTTAATATCCCAAAGGATTTTAATGGTTCTATCTCTCTACCAATTAAAATTTTAAAAATTAAAGGTGATTTTAATTTTTCAATCAGGAGGATAATATTTTTAAGATAAAGATTATTAAAAAGAGGGTCAAAAAGATAATTAATTAAATTTTCGCCGATAAATCTTATTAACAGAAAGGATAAGAATAAAATAATTAAGGCGGAAATAAAACCGCTAAAGGGTTTTATGGTAAAATCTTCTATTCTTTCTAAAAAAGTATGATGCCGATGGGTAATCCTTTGAACTTCACCAACAATCTTACCAATCACTTGCCATCTTTCATTTTCAGAAAAATCAAAATTACTTACCTTTGCCTTATTTAAATTCTCTTTCAACTCCTTAATTCCTTCACCAGTTATCGCACAAGTAGGAAAGACGGGTAAGTCTAAGATTTGGGAAAGTTTTTTATAATCAATCTTTATTCCCAAATGTCGAACTTCATCCCAGAGGTTTAAAACCAAAATTATCGGTATTCTTTTTCTGATTAATTGTAAGGTTAAATTCAAATTCCTTTCTAAATTAGTGGCATCTAAAACATTAATCACCAGAAAATCACCTTCGCTAATTGCTTTTAAAAGCATTTCTTGAGCAACCTCTTCTGCCGGATTGGTTGGTTCTTCTAAAGAATAGATGCCGGGAACATCAATAATTTTTACCAGCTCATTCCCAATTTTCATCTCGCCTTCATAATACTCAACGGTTGTCCCTGGATAATTACTGATGATTACTGAAGTACCGGTAAGCCTATTAAAAATTACTGACTTACCGACATTGGGGTTGCCGAAGAGAAGAATTTTTTTAACCAGCAATTTTCTTAACTAATATCTTTTTTGCCATTCCATAGCCAATCGCCACTTTAGAATTTTTAACTTCAATTATTACCGGGCCTCTTAACAAAGCTTTGCTTATTTTTTTAATCTTTACTCCCTCATAAATCCCTAAACTTTCTAAACGCCGACGGAGGCCACAGCCCCCAAGAATTTTCACTACTTCACCAAAGGTATTCTCTTCCAAACTTACTAAATCAATTAATTGATTATCCATATTCTTTTATCAAAATCTTTTTTGCCAAACTATTAGGCAAAACAATTATTTTATTTTTTGCTTTAAAAATATGGAGATTTTTAATCTTACCAATCTTTTCAATTATTGAATTTTTCTTTATCCCTAAAAAATTTAATCGCCTTTTATAAGCAAAAGATAAACCAATTTCTTTTATCTTTCCTTTCCTATTTATTTTTAATTCTTTTAGGTTGATACTTTTGACATTTTTCACAATAGCCATAAATCTCCAATTTGTGAGAAAAAATTTGAAAGTTAAATTTTTTAGCAACCTTATTTTGCAGGTTTTCTATTTTATTCTCATTAAATTCAATTATCTTTCCGCAACGCAAACAGATTAAATGGTCGTGATGTTCCAAAGGGTGAAAAGGTTCATAACGGGCATTTTTAGTTTCAAATTTCTGCTCAATCGCCAAACCGCATTCGGTTAAAAGTTTTAATGTCCGATAAATAGTTGAACGGCTAATCTCTTTGCCCAATTTTTTGTATAACTCTTCAACCGCAAAATGTCGGTCCTTTTCAAAGAAAAATTTAATAATCTTATCTCTTTTGGCCGATTTTTTTAAACCCCTTTCTTTAAAATATTGAGTCAATTTTTCTTCCCACATAAAATGAAATTGAAATTCATTTTCATAATTATAATTAAAAATTTTTAAAAATCAATGATTAATTTTCAATTTGACTTTTTAGAAATTTTTATTATATTATTTTTAGTTGGCCCCATCGTCTAATGGCTTAGGACATCGCTCTTTCAAGGCGAAAATGGGGGTTCGATTCCCCCTGGGGCCAAAATGCGGGAGTAGCTCAGCGGTAGAGCATCACCTTGCCAAGGTGGGGGTCGCGGGTTCAAATCCCGTCTCCCGCTTTTTATTTTATTAAAGAATTGATAACCTCTTTTAACCTTTTCACCAAATAAGGGAAGGAAAAATAATCAGCAATCTCTTTATTTATTTCTAAAAATTCTTTTCTTTTAATCCTTTCTTTTACTTCGCTATAAAAATAACCAATCTTATATTTCTCATTCAGCATCTTTATCTCTTCGCTAATTTCTCCCAAAAAGATTATTGGTTTTCGGGCACCAATATATTCAAAAAGTTTTAAACCAATTATCTGATTAGGTTTGGAAAGGTAAAGGAGATAATCGGCACCTTTCATTAAGGCACAAACTTCTTTATGGGGCAAACTTCCCAAATAGACAATATTTTTATATTTTCTTATCTCTTTTTCTAAAAGAAAATCAATATGACCACAAAGATAAATTTTTAAATCGCTCACTTCTTCTAAATCTTTTGCCAAAAATAATAAATCTTTACTATTCCTTTCTAAATTACCAGCATAAAGAATACTTTTTGTTTCCAAATCCTTTTTTTCTACTAAAAAATCTTCCGGGTCATAGCCATTAGGTAAAAAAACTATTTTATCATTATTAAGAAAGGCTTTTAAGGTTTCATAATGGGCAGCAATTATTTTATCACTATTTTTATAAATCAAATTTCTTAAGCTTTTTATTAACCCTTTAAAATAGAAAGGTGGCGGAATGGTGCCAGTTGGATAAAGGTCGCGAAAATCACTGATTAAAGGTAAAGAAAAGCGTTTCTTTAAAAGAAGCGCCAATAATAAAATCGTGTAAGGTGGTGAAGTGGCAAAGATAATATCTGGTTTTTCTTTTTGAATAACCGAATAAGAAGTTAAATAACCTAAGGGCAAAAAACCGATCTTGGCGTCCGGAAAAAAAATCTTATTTAAAAAATGGGAAAATTCAGTACCAGCATAAGAAAATCTTTTTTTAATGCCGAAAAAATATAAAAGCCGAGCAAAATCTAAACTTTCACTCCGATAGATATTTATTGGCAAAAGTTCTTTTAAAACTTCGTAATCATAATAATAAAAAGGAATATTTTTAATAGTTATTACCGAAATCTGATAACCTTCTCTTTTTAAATATTTAATAAATTTAGATACCCTAACAATTCCGCTACCACCAAGGGGTGGAAAATAATAGGTTAAAAATAGAATCTTCATTAAATATAACCTTCTAAAAAGACCAAGGCTAAATCCCGATTAACTTCCACCAATTTAATATCAGCAAGAAATTTTAACAACCTTTCAATATCCAATCTTAAATAATGGTCATAAATCTGCATCTCCTTTGGTAGATACCTAAAGAAACGACCGCTTCCTAAGGCATCTTCTAAAAGAAAAAGATTATTTTCAATAACGGCAATAATGCTTTCTTTTTTTATTAAAGGAATTTTTTTTTCCAAAAGAATATCGGCATAATCTTCTTCAAAAAGAAAGGCTTTGCCGTCCAAATCAATAACCTTCCTTTCTTCCAATTTGTAAGCGGTGGCTAAAAGGGAACCATAAAGATTGCCCAGAAAATGGAAGATAAACAATTGGTCTTCCGAAAGGAAGAAGGGAAATTCCTCATCTTTTAAATTAGGAAAAATCTTCTTCTTAATAACCTTTGCCAACTCAAAGAAATAACCACCACTGCCGGTGCCTTCAAAAAGTTTAGTAGTTGCTTGACTCTCTTTTATCTTTCGGGCATAAATTCTTTTCTCTTTTTTTCTAATTTCCACTAATTCGTAAGTGGTGCCTCCAAAGATAAATTTTGGTTGGGGATAATAGATATAGCCAAGATGTCTTTCGGTATCAATATCATAAAGTTCATATTCGCCAAAACTTTTACTCGGAATATTAGAATGGATTCTTCCGTAATTTACCAAATTTTCAACCTTTTCCGAAAGGAAATAAATTCCTTTATCCTTTGTTTTGAGATAATCATTTTCCAAAAGAAAACCTAATATCTTCTTTATTATCTCTTCATCATAAATATTATTAAAAATATTTTTTAAGGAATTAAAAGTGGTGCCAATCCTTCTCCTTTGGTAAAGATAAGAAAAAATCTGTTGGGGGATTACGGAAATTGAAGGGTTATAATATCTTTCGTATAACCTTCCTTCTTTGGCACATTCAAAAAAGATTTCAAAAAGCAACCTTTCCCAATTATCTTTATAAATACCAATCGCCAAGATTTTATCACTCCTTCTATTTCCCCGACCAATCCTCTGTAAAAGGGAACTGATATTAAAGGGTGGGCGATAAAGACAGACACAATCAATATCACCAATATCAATTCCCAATTCCAAGGTAGTGGTGGCACACAAAATCCCTTTTTTCTCTTTCTCCATCAATTTTTCTACTTCTTCCCTTTTCTGCTTGGTTAAACTTGCGTGGTGGACCCAAACCTTATCAGTATTTAAATTGCTTTTCAAAATCGGCACAAACATTTCTGCCGTACTTCGGGCATTAAAGAAAAATAAGATTTTATTTAAATTCCTTTCCCGAAAGAGCTGATAAAGTAAAGGAATAATATCCGCCGGTTTTTTCTTTTCGGGAATTAAAATCTCTTCAATCTCCCTTCTTAAAGGTACTTCACAAACTTCATAATCAGAAAAATATCTTTCGCCAATATTCTTATCATCAATTGTTGCCGAAAGGGCATAATATTTTATATGAGGATTTATTCTTCTTAAACGGGAAAGCAAAATCCTTAATTGATCACCTCGGGGAGTGTTATCTAAAAGATGGATTTCGTCAAGGATAAGATAAGCCAAAGAGAGAAAGATTTGGGTTTTGCGGGAAAGTAAAGAGTCAAAAGATTCGGGAGTAGTTAAAAGAATAAAAGGCCGATTCTTTTCACTAATCTGGGGTTTATCACCAGTCTTTTTATCAATCTTCAAATTGAGATATTGAAAGGGATATTGGAGTCGGCGATACAGATCATTAACTAAGGCTTTTGTTGGCGAAACATAAAGGATAGAAAAATCGGTTTTATTTTTGGCTAACAATTTCTCAACAATTGGGGCAACAACCGCTTCCGTTTTACCGGTGGCGGCCGGTGAAATAATCACCAGATTTTTATCTTCTAAAATTTTGGGGATAACCTGTTTTTGAATCTCAGTTAAAGAACCAAACCGGGAAAAGAAAGGAATCCAAGTCCTTTTCAAATTTTCTTTTATCTTCGCTTCCATTAGAATAGGATAAGAAAATATTTAAAAAAATAAAAGACTTTTTAAAAATCACTTTTCCCAATTGACATCATAAATCTTTTTAAATTGCTCACCATCCCACACATATTTAGCAATCAACCAATCGCGAAAATGTCTTATTTCTACATATCCGGGTTTTAAAATTATTGGACTATTACCCCAACCAGCATCTTTATCAACTAAAAGGGGTTCGGCTTTAATTCCTTTTGCTGTGTGGATAATATCATAAATATAAAACTCATTTCCTAAGGCGGGAAATTTTTCAATTGCTATTATTAATAATGGCTTTTCATCATTAACCAAAAAGGCCCTACCGATTTCAATATAATATTCAGCAGAAGCATAAGGAGCTTCTTCAATAAACAAAATTATCTTTTTACTTTTATGGCTTCTTACTTCCAATTGGTATTCAGTTTGGTAAAAATATAAAAGTAAAGTATCTTTCTTTTTATCACCATCCAAATCAAAATAAAAAGTAGTATCTTTTAAAAGGAAGCGGGAAACCTTTATTTCTTGAAAATAATCCCTTCCCCGAATAAGTTTTTCATTGGGGAAAAATATTAAAAACAATAACAAAAGATTTTCCAACATTTATCAAAAAGATAACAAAAAAATAATAAAAAGTCAATATGATTATTATTGACTTTTTATTAAAATTTTTTAATATTATAAAAAAGGCTCTTTGAAAATTTGGTTGTATTTAAGACCGGCGGTTTGACGCAAAAATTATTAAAAAAAATAAATAAGTTATTGATTTTCCTAAACTTAAAGTGCGGTCACAATCTGCCAAAGAGGAATTTAAACTTTTTTACCTCCTTTTTATTTTG
>Ga0185307_1000682_pt1 | contig 20841 bp, 13 predicted proteins | sample LHCtaG_FD_128010 | JGI IMG/M metagenome (GOLD analysis project Ga0185307, IMG submission 128010) | Hot spring microbial communities from Little Hot Creek, USA to study Microbial Dark Matter (Phase II) - LHC4sed_matched (SPADES... | ecosystem: Environmental > Aquatic > Thermal springs > Hot... | reverse complement strand
CTATGTTAATGCCCCAACAATTGGTGCCGAATGTCATTTGCCCTTTGGTGGTGTAAAAGAAACTGGTAATGGTCATCGGGAAGGTGGTTGGACAGTTTACGATATCTTTTCGGAATTAAAGACTGTTTATATTGATTACTCCGGTATTTTACAAAAAGCCCAAATAGATACTTGGGAAAAATAAAAGGAAGTTTAGTCTCGTTAAGAGATACGGAAAGAGAAATAGAAGATATTCAAAGAATAATTAAAGTTTTAAAAAAGATAATCTTTTAATGGTTTATTTTAAATAAACTATCTTTTCTTTATAATAAAGATTTTTGGTTTTTAACTCAATTAAATAAACACCTTTCGCTAAATCATTTTTTTGCCAATGGAAATTATAAATACCTGGTTTTAGTCCTTTCTTTATTATTTTATCAATAAGATTACCTTTGACATCATAAATATTAATTATTAAATCGTTTTTGAAATCGGAGACAAATCTGATATTCAATTCTTTGGAAAAGGGATTAGGAAAGAGGGTGAATTTCTTTTTTTGATTGGCAAAATTTTCCGCCAGAGCTACTTGGGGCGATTGGGTAATTCTTACCATCCAGTCATGGGCGCTCCATAATTGAAAAGTATCAACATTGGAAGACCAATAAGAACGATAATCCCTTGGCTCGGTGGCATCGGCACCCACACCAAGAGCAGGTGAATTATCAGGCCAATGTAAAACTACCCACAGGTCGCCTGATTGATAGATATTCACATTAAAAGTAAAATTTGCCCACCCCGGAGCTGTTGGTGAAGAAACATTTTCTACCCGAGCAAAGGGATTAACGGTATCTGGTCTTCCATTTTCATCTTTACAGAGAAGAATATAATCAAAAGGAGTATTTGCCATATTCACCATCACCCGACCAGTGGTGATACTAAATGGTGGTGATAATGTCGGTGTAAATCTTACATAAAATTTATCATTATTTCTTCTTCCGACCCAATAATAGGCATCGGGAGAATTATCATCATAAATAATTTCGTAACTGCTGAAGAAATTTTTGCTAATGGTATCATTATCAGGAATAAAATCTTCGTTCACTTTAACTTTTCCTTCAGCTTTAAAACTTCCTACATAAGGGAGAGTAAAATTTCTTAAAGTAAAAGTATATTGGGCTTCAGGGAGTAAAATAATTGTGGCGGAATCGCTATATAATTCATTATTGAGCGAATCTTTGATTTTCAAAATTCCTTTAATCTCATCCTGATAAGAGCCGTTATTTTTTATAGTAAATTTGGGAGCGAATGTGTAACCGACAGTCATTTCGGCAAATGGAGGATTTATCATAACTGCTTGGGCATCATGGAAACATTTTGCTTTTAATAATAGCGAATCATCATAGGGATAAGTGTCACCTAAAAGATTGGTAAAGGCAAGAAAATCGTAATAGGCATAAAAGGAAGGAGTAAAACTATTGAAACTTAATGTCCTTGAAGAATTGGGTGTTAAATCAGAAACGAATAAGGATTCTTTTCTTAAAATACTGTCGTTTGCTCTTATTATCATATAGGTATAAAAACTTACGGTGCTGTCACCAAAATTAAAAACTGTTGCCTGGGGAATTACTGGTTGGTTTATTTGGATTAATCTTGATGGTGAAGGAATAGCAATTGTTCCGACATTCAATTTAGGCTTTTTCCCTACCATTATTGAATAAACTTCACCACCGTTGCCAAGCCGATAGGCATGAACTGCTTTGCCACCACAAGTTGCATAACTGCCGTCGCCAGAGATATCGCAGGCAAAAAGGGAACCAGGTTCTTCATTACGGGTAATACCCATTAACGGTTGGTTAGAACTTTTATGATGAATAGTAAAAACATAAAAAGAACCGGTTTGAGCAGTATCTCCCCAAGAGGCAGTAGCAATAAAATCACCATTATAAGATAAAGCCACTGAACTAACCATTGCTCCATAACCACCATAACCCTGAAATGACCAGAGAGGAGTTGCTTGGGAACTATCAAAAACTATCAATTTGCCATTAGCATAACCGGTGCCACAAGCAATGGTTGAACCGTCCTTAGAAATAGCAACATCTGTTACCCAGGGATTACCAACAAAACTTGACCATTTTAACCGGTAATGATAACCATCCCAATAATAAAGTTTCACATAACCATAATAATCACCGGTAACCAATAACCGACCATCAGCAGAAATTTTGGCTGCGTATTGGGTGCCGGAATTAGTTGTGCCGATAGGTAAGGCATCCCTTCTTCTTCCATTTTCAAATATAAAACAAGAATCATAAACAGTAACCACAACAATTGAACCGTCATCAGAGATATCTAATCCTTGTAAACGATTACCTTCATTGAAATTTGCCTGCCAAAGTAAATTGCCTTCTTTATCAAAAACAAATAATTTCCCAAAAACTGTGGCTGAAGCAATTCTATTGCCGTCATAAGAAATCTTACTGATACCACCACCAACACTTGGATAATTATAAATCCATACCGGTTGGGGAGAATTTTTATTCCAATAATAACTGCTACTATTACTGCTTAAAACCAGACCTGAGCCATTAAAAGAAGTACCGATAGAATGACCACCGTAGGTCCAATAAAAACTTCCCGGATATTCCCAAATTGGTACATTTGTTCCAGTTGTACGATAAAAGGCTGCTCGATTTTCGTTTAGCCACCAGTTAGCAAAAATACCCATTCCGTCATCAGTAATATCAATACTTTGGACAATTGCTGCTCGATGATTGCGGTCAACCCAGATTATCACTGTTTCCGGTCTTAACAAAGCGTTTGTTTCTTTAACAAATTCGTTAATTCCGATTTCTTTTTCACCATCAAAAATAAAAAATCTTATAAACTTTTTACCAGCAATCGTTTCTTCTTTATGAAAAAAACCTACTTCTTTCCCATAAAGTAAAAAAGATAAAACTAATAAAGATAAAAATATCTTTCTACTCATAATTCCTCCTTTTCTTTTAATTATATCTTCTAAAAAGCGAAAGTCAAATTATTTAAATTGAAAAAATCGGATAATTTTATTATAATTTTTTTCCATGAAAGAAGAAATAATTACTGTCTATATTGAAGACGAAGTAAAAAAGTCTTATTTGGATTATGCAATGTCGGTGATTATTGGGCGGGCATTGCCGGATTTTCGCGACGGTCTAAAACCAGTTCAGCGAAGAATTCTCTACTCAATGTATGAACTTGGTCTCTTTTCTAATCGCCCCTTCAAAAAATCAGCAACCGTGGTGGGCGATGTTTTGGGTAAATATCATCCTCATGGTGATATGGCCGTTTATGATGCCTTGGTAAGAATGGCGCAAGATTTCTCAATGCGTTATCCGTTAATCCAGGGACAAGGAAATTTTGGTTCCATTGATGGGGATGCGCCCGCTGCCTATCGTTATACGGAAGCAAGATTAACACCTTTAGCCGAAGAACTCTTAAAAAATATTGAAAAAGATACTGTTGATTTTGTCCCTAACTTTGATAACCGACTAAAAGAACCAGTTTTACTACCGGCTACTTTTCCTAATGTGTTGTTAAATGGTGCTTCGGGAATTGCTGTGGGTATGGCAACTAATATTCCCCCCCACAATTTTAGCGAAGTGGTGGATGGTTTAGTGGCTTTAATTGATAATCCTCATTTGCCGGAAGAGAAACTTTTTAATTATATTAAAGGACCAGATTTTCCAACAGGTGGAATAATAGTGGGTACTGAAGGAATAAAAGAAGCCTATTTAACTGGTAAAGGTAAAATAATTGTTCGGGGAAGAGTGAAGTTTGAAGAAGCCAAAGGTGGCCGGGAAAGAATTGTAATAACTGAGATTCCTTACCAAGTTAATAAAGCAGCCTTAATTGAAAAAATTGCCGAACTTGTTCGCGAAAAGAAGATCGAAGGTATAAGTGATTTGCGTGATGAATCTGATAGGGACGGCATAAGAATTGTTATTGATTTAAAAAGGGATGTAAGTAAAGAAGTTATCTTGTCCCAACTTTATGCTCACACCCCCTTACAAGAAACCTTCGGAATTATCTTTTTGGGAATAATTGATAATGTTCCTAAGTTACTTAATCTAAAAGAAATCTGCCAAACTTTTTTAGAATTTCGTTACCAAACTTTTTATCGCCAAACAAAGTTTGAGTTAAATAAAGCCGAGGAAAAAGCCCACATATTAGAAGGCTTTAAAATTGCTTTAGATAATATTGATAAAGTTATCAGTCTAATTAAAAATTCTAAGGATACGGAAAAGGCAAGGGAAGGATTGATGAAGAAATTTAAATTAACCGAAAAACAAGCAAACGCAATTTTAGATATGCGTTTGGCAAGATTGACCAGTTTGGAAAGGAAAAAGATTGAGGATGAATATTTAGAAACAATTAAAGAAATTTCCCGATTAAAATCGCTATTGGCTTCCAAACCGGCGATAATGCAGGAGATAAAAAAAGAGTTATTGACTTTAAAAGAAAAATACGGCGATCGCCGGAGAACCGACATAATTGAGGGAAAGATCGAAGAGGTAAAATTAGAAGATTTAATTGCCGAAGAAGATGTAACCATTTTAATCACCCATAAAGGTTATATCAAAAGGATGTCGGTCTCTTCTTATCGCAAGCAAAGTCGGGGCGGAACTGGAAGAAGTGGAGCGGAAGTTAGTGAAGAAGATTTTTGTGAACATTTGATAACCGCTCAAACCAAAGATTATCTATTATTCTTTACTACTAAAGGAAAATGTTATTGGCTAAAAGTTTACGAAATACCCGAAGGTTCTTTCCAATCAAAGGGGAGACCAATAGTCAATCTTTTAGAATTAGAAAAGGAGGAAAAGATTTGTGCTACTTTATCGGTTAAAGAATTTAATAAAAAAAATTATATCTTTATGATTACTGCTTTAGGTAAAGTGAAAAAGGTCTCATTAGCAGAATTTGCCAATCCCCGAAAGAAAGGAATAATTGCTATAAAATTAATAAAAAATGATTATCTGGTTGATACCTTTATTACCAATGGAAAAAATGAGATAGTCATTTTTACTAAAAAAGGTCAGGCATTAAGATTTTCGGAGAAGGATGTAAGAGTTATGGGAAGAAATGCGGTTGGCGTTTTAGGAATAAGATTAGAAAAGAATGACGAAGTTTGTTCCGGAACAATTATAAAAGAAGAGGAGAAACTTTTATTTGTTACGGAAAATGGTTATGGTAAATTAGTTAATTGTCAATTTTTTCCCAAAAGAAAAAGGGGCGGTAAAGGAGTTATCGGTATAAAAATCACGGAAAAGACTGGTGACTTAATAAAAGTAATTGGTGTAGAAAAAAAAGATGAGATAATTATTGGCACTTTAAAAGGCGCCGTAATTAGATTGAAGGTTTCGGAAATTAAAGAACTTTCTCGACAAGCAAGTGGTATAAAACTTATTTCTTTAAAAGAAGATGATAAGGTAGTTGATGTTGCCCGCGTGATTATTGAAGAATAAAAGTCAATATTAAAATTTGGGGTAAGATAAATTAAGGTTTATTCGTTAATATAATAAGGGATATTTTTTTATAAAAATGGGGAGCGGTGGGGGAGATGGTTGGGGGTTTGATTATCTTTTTATTATTATAAATTTTTTCTTATCTTTTAGAAAATATACTCCCCTTTTTAATCTTTTAATATTTTTTAATTTTCTACCCGTAATATCATAAATTTTGCCTTGGTTATTTATCAGGTAAGAAGTTCCTTCTGATTGCAGAGTTAATTTCCCTCTCTTTTTAATATTAAAAAGGGTATCAAAATTAGGCAGGCCAATCCAAAGCCAGAATTCATTAGTGTTATTGCCTTTTAAGATAAAGACACCGAAACTATTAGCAGTCATTGTTCCTTCTTTTATTCCTTTATTATAAGGTCCTAAGGGAATAGTTTCTAAGGGAAGCCATTTATTTAAGAAGGGATTAAAACACCAGAATTCTTTTGTGCCACCACCTTTTATTGCGTAAATAAGATTATCTTTTATCGCCAAACAACCGCCACCTTTGACATATTTCCGTTTTTTAAAAATTGGATGTTCCAAAGGCAAAGGAGGTAAACTTTCCCAACTATCTTTCTCAATTAAGTAGCGGAAAAAGAGATTAGTTTTCCCTTGCAATAGATAGATTGCCGGTAAGCTTTCCCAAAGAACGATTGAACTACCTTCTTTAAACCCCTTTTTAACTGGTGGCTGTTTTAAATTTGACCAAAATTTAGTAGTGGTATCGTACACCAAAAATTCCTTGGTGTTATTTCCTTTTAACAGATATATTTTCCCATTAAAGAAAACCAAATCGGCTCCTTTTTTTACTTTCTTTTCACCAGGAATTTCGGGAAGGATTTCAAAGTTTTTGTTAAAGATGTGGTATCGCCAAAATTCTTTGGTATTATTTCCTTTAATAATGTATAAATAATTTTTGCCATCAAAGACTAATGAACCGCCCTCTTTCACATTTTTATTTTGGGAAGGAAGATAGGGGATAGGTGGCAAAATCTGCCATAAACCGGTATTAATATTATAAGAATAAAAATCACTGGTATTATTACCTTTTAAGGCGAAGATAAGAGTATCATAAGCAAAAGTTAAAGCGCTTCCTTTACCTACCCGTTTTTCACTTGGTAACGAAGGCATATCTCTTAATAGATACCAATATTGGGAGCCTTTATTGATTATATAAAATTGATTTTTTACCACATTATTAGAGGAGTCGGCATCACCTTCAATGTTAGTAAAACTTATAAATTTAAAATTACCCGAATCATTTATTAAAAAAGAAGAAAACTGGATAATTCTTTCTTCATTGGGAGAAATTTCCGAAATATAAACGGAATCAAAGTAGAGAGTTTGGTTATTTTTCTGAATTTGACCATAAAGATAAAAGGAGATGGTTAATTCACCAAGATTTTTGATTTTAATAATTGGTTTAATAGTTTGATTAGGTTCATAAGGAATAATTCCTTTTGGTGCCAAAACTTCTAATATACTAATATCGGCTCTGCCAATAGAAAAAATTTTAGAAAGAGTATCATTATCTTTTAAAGTGTCATCGGGTAAATCTATCGCAAAAGAAACTTTATAATCTTTTTCTTCCTCAAAGTTATAAGGTTGAAAAGCAACAAAAAGAGAATCAAACCCACCGATACTTTTAAATTGACTATCTAAATAGATTGATTGGTTATTATTATCAAAAATCTGGCAATAAGCTTTAAAAGTATGATAGGTATTAAAATAATTCTTTACTTCAATTTGAGGGGTAATAATTCCTTTTAAATTATATCTTTTTGGTTGGATTATTTTATTTATTCCTAAATCATACGGTTGGGTTGTGGTATAGAAAATTTCGGCATTTCCTACCCGGTAATCATAAAAGATAATGTGAAGATAATTAGTGTTAATACCAAAAATCTCCGGATTATAAACCGACCCAAAAGGATAATTATCAGGAATTTGGATCTTTTCCTGCCAAGTATTGTTCTCTTTTATTTTTAACCAGATTTTGTAATAATAACTATTTTCTTGACCAACCCAAACAAGATAGAGACGGTTATTTTGGTCATAAGTAAAAAAGGGATAAAGACGATAACGATTATAATTTTCATTACCTCCAGCAATTGTTTCTACTGAATTCCAATTGCCTTCATTATCTAAAAAACGATAATAAATTCGATAATAAATATTATCTTCGGGATGATAACCATACCAGGCAATATGGACATTATTCTCTTTATCGCAGATAATTGTTGGCGAGTATTGGCCACGCAAAAACCCTTCGCTTACCAAAACTCTTTCCGACCAATTATTGTTACTGTCTCTTTTAATATAAAAAATCTGATTATAAGAAAAACCATTTTCTCTACCTTCCCAAACAAGATGAAGATTATTATTTCGGTCAACAGCGATTGCTGGATTATATTTATTTAAATTAGAAGAAGTTAACATTATCGGTGCTTGCCAACCGTTTTGGTTTTTCTCTTTATAAAAGATTTGATAGAAAGAAGAAACCCTTTTGCAATAAGTTATCCCCACTCTCCCATCAGGAAAAATGGCGATTGAAGGTGGATAAAATAAAAATGGAGAAGAATCAAGAACTTCACTTTGAGTAAAACGTCCGGTAGTCCCTGACCTTATTTTGTATCTAATTGAATAATAATTGCCGTAAGCCACATAAACCAAATGGATATTACCTAAGGAATCTAAAGCAAAGCTTGGATAATAAGCCATTTCGTTGGGATTATCGCTTACACAGTAATTTTCACTAAAGCCAGTTTTGGGTGAATAGAATTTATAAAATATCTGCGGTTGGGGATAATTTAAATAGGGTGTGTAATCATACCAAACAAAGTGGATATTATTTTCGCTGTCAATCAATAAATTAGTTCCATTATTTCCAGCTAAAAAAGAAGAATAGTAGTTATTACTAATATTAATTGGTATTGTCCACCGGGAAAATAATAAATTTATTAATAAAAAAATTATTAACCCCCACCTCATCTCACCCTCCTTATTATTTTATTAAAATATTATAACTTAAGTTTGTTTAAAAGTCAATATGTATTTTATCTTTTGAGAATAATAAGAGTAATCAAGGTTTTTATTTAAGATTTCCTTTGCTTTTTGATAAACTTCGGTTAAATTAGGATTTACATATTCTGGGAAAATTTTTTTATTTAATATAATATTAGGCAAAGAAAAATATTTGGTTCTTAATAAAAATTTGCCAAAAATAGAATTGAGAAGCGAAGGAAAATAAAGGGCAATAAATGGTCTATTTAAAAGGGCAATTTCTAAGGTTGCGGTACCGAAAGATGTTAAAACCAGATCACTTATCGAAATCAATTCGTAATGGTCTTCATAGATTATGGGCAAATTGGAAAAATTAAATTTTTGATAATTTAGTTCTTTTATTCCTAAGATAAAAGCCTTTAATAAAAAATCTTTTTTTAACTTTTCACAAATTTTAAGAAAAGCAGGTAAATTCCTTTTTATCTCTTCGTTTCTTGAGCCGGGCATTAGAGTTATCACTTTCTCATCTTTTATTCCGTATTTCTTTTTTATTTCCTCTTTTTCTAAATTTACCTTTACAATTGCTAACAAAGGGTTACCCAGATATATAGCCCTTATTCCCAATTTTTCATAGAAATCCTTCTCAAAAGGAAAGAGGCAGATAACTTTATCTACATATTTTTTTAACAATTTATATCTATTTTTCCCCCAAGCCCATATCTGGGGCGGAGCAAAATAGATAATTTTTGTTTTTTTGTTTTTTATTTTTCTTATTAAAAAAAGATTAAAATTAGAAAAACCGATAGGAATAAAAACATCTGGCTCGTAGTTTTTAATCTCTCGCGCTATCTTTTTTAAATAAGAGAGAAATAAAAATAATTTCTTTATTCCTTCACTAAATCCAACAGTAGCAATATTTTTATTAATTATATATAAATTAACTGAGGAACAATTTTTTAAAATCCTAACTAAGTAATTTAGATATAATTCTCCCGATTTTTCGCCAGCAAATAAAAGAATTTTCAAATAATTTTCATTTCAATAATGCTTTTGGTGGTTTTTTAATAAATCCCTTTTTCATTAAAAATTGAATTTCCTTTCTTGCCTCTTTTATTGTTTCTAAGGCTTTTTTATACAAACTATTTCTGTCCATTGTAATTCGTGCTACTCCTTGTTCAATTGCCTTCATACCAACAGCGCAGGCTTCCCGAGGGAATACTTCCCAATCATCCATTGTTGGGATTAAATAATCCTCTCTTAAGCCCCGATCCTGAGCCACTTTTGCCAATTCCTCGGCAGCAGCAATACACATCTCATCAGTGATCGTCTTTGCTTGAACATCTAAAGCTCCGCGGAAAATTCCAGGAAAGCCTAAAGAGTTGTTTATTTGATTAGGGAAATCACTCCGACCAGTGGCAACAATCTTTGCACCTGCTTCTTTTGCTTCCCAAGGCCAGATTTCGGGAATGGGATTGGCGCAAGTAAAAACAATTGGGTCTTTTGCCATTCCTTGAATCCATTCTTTTTTAATAACATCCGGACCTGGTCGGGAAAGAGCAATTACCACATCACAGCCTTCCATCGCTTCCTTAATGCCGCCTTTTCTTTTCTCTTTATTAGTTATTAAAGCCATTTCCCATTTTTCTTTATATTCTTTCTGTAATATTTCGGCATCTTCTCTCTCCGGATGCAAAATGCCTTTACTGTCAACCATTATTATGTTTTCCGGATTAACACCAGCTTTCATTATAACCCGAGCGATACAGATATTAGAAGCACCGGCACCAATCATAGCAATTTTAACTTCGTCCATTTTCTTGCCAACCATTTTTAAAGCATTTATCAAACCAGCAAGAGTTACGGCAGCAGTTCCTTGCTGATCATCGTGCCATACGGGAATATTGAGTTCTTTTCTTAAAGTATCTAAAATATAGAAACATTTAGGTTGTTCAATATCTTCTAAGTTATAACCGCCAAAAGAAGGTTCTAATAGTTTGGCTATTTCAATAAACTTATCAGGGTCTTTGGTTCTTACGGCAATAGGAACCGCATCTACACCGCCAAGATATTTAAATAATAATGCCTTTCCTTCCATTACCGGTAAAGAGGCTTCTGGACCGATATCGCCAAGTCCTAATACCCGAGTACCATCAGTCAACACAGCAATGAGGTTAGCCCGGTTAGTATGCTCCCAGACTTTTTCCGGGTTCTTAGAAATATCTTTACAAGGCTCAGCGACTCCTGGTGTGTACCAGATAGCAAAATCGTCAAAACTTCTTATCGCGCATTTAGCGGTAATTTTGACTTTTCCTTTATAAAAGGGATGAAGTTTTAAGGCAAGTTCTCCAGGTTTCTTTGCTTTTGCTTCCAACTCTTCCTTAGTTAAAATCTTTTCTTTCTTTATAGCTTTTTTTGCGACCCTTTTCTTAATTTTTTTGATTTTCTTAGCTTTTTTCACTTTCCCTCCTTTTTGGTTGCTTAATTATTAAGGCAATAATTGCTCCTAAAATGCACAAAATCCCAGCGGTGATGAATGCTAAATTATAACTTTTTGTCCTTTCTAAAACTTGGGGAGCAAAGATGTTTCCTAAAAGACCGCCCATGCCATAGGCAGTAAAAACTAAACCATAGTTGACACCGACATTTTTTGTTCCATAAAAATCAGCAGTAACCGCGGGAAAAATAGCTAAATAACCACCAAAACAAAGTCCTACTAAAGAGATACCAAACCAGTAATATAAGGGAAAAGAAGGTATAAGGGTATAGAGAAAAACAGCAATTCCACAGATAAGAAACATTAAAAACAAAGTTTTCATTCTTCCCAAAGAATCAGAAATTTTTCCCCAAAAGATTCTTCCCAAAGCATTAAAAATGGCTAAAATGCTTACCGCAAAAGCCGCAGTTTCTTTTGTTAAATTTGCCAAATCTTGACCGATTGGCGAGGTCTGCCCAATAATCATCAATCCGGTAGCGCAACCAAAGAAATAGATGAGCCAAATTAAATAAAATTGATAGGTTTTAAGCATTTGGGAAGGAGAATAAGAATAAGAAGTTGCTTGGGATGTTGGTGGTGGTGTCCAACCTTCTGGTATCCAACCTTCCGGTGGATTTCTTAAAATGAGGGCACCGATGATTACTAAAATTAAAAAAGCAATTCCTAAGATAATAAAGGTGTTAAAAACATTATAGGTATCAATTAGTTTTCTTGCCAAAGGAGCGACAATTAATGCTCCAGCACCAAAACCAGCAACCGCAATACCAGTGATTAATCCCCGCATATCAGGAAACCATTTAACCCCCACTGAGATTGGACATACATAGGCAAGACCAATACCTAATCCAGAAATAATTCCATAGGAAATTAAAATTCCTAAAAAAGATTTTGTTATCCCGGCAAGGATAAGCCCTAATCCTAAAAGGATACCACCGCTAATCGCAACAATCCTTGGACCTTTTTTATCTTGCCATCTGCCACCAATAATTGTGGCAATAGCAAATGATATTAAAACAAAAGCAAAAGGAAGAGTTGCTTGGGTTGGTGTAAGATTTAACGGCGGTCCTTGTAAGGGTTTACGAAAAACACTCCACGCATATATTCCGCCTAAACATAATTGAATAAGAATAGCCCCAATTATAATAAACCACCGATTTTTAGTCATTGAGAAAATCCTCCGAAATTTTAATTAATTTACTCTTCTAAAGTAGAAATATCACCCAAGGGTAATCCTAAAGCTTCGGCTTTTAAAAGTCTTCTCATTATTTTACCCGAGCGAGTTTTTGGCAATTTGTCACGAAATTCAATATCTTCTGGTCGGGCAATAGGTCCAATCTCTTTGGCAACCCATTCTTTCAATTCTTTTTTAAGTTCTTCTGATGGTTGATACCCCACTTTTAACACTACAAAGGCTTTTGGTACATCTCCTTTGATTTCGTCAGGAATTCCAATTACCGCTGCTTCGGCAACTGCTGGATGGGCAACCAAGGCACTTTCAATTTCAGCGGTTCCCAATCGATGGCCAGCAACATTTAAAACCTCATCGGCTCTACCTTTAAACCAGAAATAACCATCTTCATCAATGGAACAAGAATCACCAGTGAGATAGACATTAGGAAATCTTGACCAATAAACTTGTTTATATCTTTCCGGGTCCTTATATAATGTCCTTAACATACTGGGCCAAGGCGAAGTGATAACGGCAAAACCATTTTCATTTGGTTTTGCTTTTTTACCATCAGAGGTATAGACATCGGCATTAAATCCCGGTAAGGGTCTTGTTGCTGAACCAGGTTTTAAAGGAGTAATGGGTAGGGGTGATACCACAAAAGAACCGGTCTCTGTTTGCCACCAGGTATCCATAATTGGGCATCTTTCTTTACCAATATTTTTATAATACCAACGCCAGGCTTCTGGATTTATCGGTTCGCCAACTGAACCGAGAAGTCTCAAAGTAGAAAGATTGTATTTATTTGCCCATTGCTCACCATAACGCATATGCATTCTGATAGCTGTCGGTGAGGTATATAAAATGGTTACTCCTTCCCTTTCAATAATCTTCCACCATCTTCCTGGATCAGGATAATCAGGTGCCCCTTCATATAAAATAGAAGTGGCTCCCAACATTAAGGGAGCATAGACAATATAGCTATGACCGGTTACCCAACCAATATCAGCAGCACACCACCAAATATCTTCATCTTTTATATCAAAAACATATTTTAAAGTAGTATAAATTCCTACCGCGTAACCGCCATGAACATGGACAACTCCTTTGGGTTTACCGGTGGTTCCGGAGGTATAGAGGATATATAAAATATCTTCAGAATCCATAACTTCAGTTTCGCAATAGTCACTTTCTTTTTCCGTAATTTCATGCCACCAGAGGTCTCTTCCTTCTTTTATTGGTACTGTCTCGCCAGTTCTTTTATAAACAATTACCTTTTCAATTGTTGGACATTCCTTTAAAGCTTCATCGGCATTCTGTTTTAAAGGAACAACCTTTCCTCTTCTAAAACCACCATCAGCAGTAATCAAAACTTTTGCCTCAGCATCTTGAATCCGGTCTTTTAAAGCTTGGGCAGAAAATCCGGAAAAGACCACTGAATGGATAGCACCAATTTTTGCGCAGGCAAGCATTGCGATAGGTAATTGAGGAATCATCGGTAAATAGATAGTCACTCGGTCGCCTTTTTTCACTCCCAGTTTCTTTAAAGCATTAGCTAACTTATTTACCTCTTTGTAAAGTTTATAATAAGACCAATATTCTACTTCACCGGGTTCGCCTTCAAAAATATAAGCCACCTTATTTTTCCGGTAAGTTTTAATGTGACGGTCAAGAGCATTATGGACAATATTTATCTTTCCGCCGAGAAACCATTTGGCAAAAGGCAAGTTCCATTCTAAAACTTTTTCGTAAGGAGAAAACCACTCCAGTTCCTTCGCCGCTTCATTCCACCACCATTCAATATTTTTTTGACTTTTTTCTAAAAGTTCTTCAAGGGTTTTGATTCCATGAATATCCATGAACTTTTTGATATTAGAGTTTTCAACCAACTCTGTTGGTGGATAATATAATTCTTTCTCTTCGGCCATACATCCTCCTTTTAATTTAAAATTTCTATAAATATTTTATAAAATTTTAAATAAAAGTCAAACATTGAGATTTTAACCTAAATTTATAAAATTTCAACCTTTTAAAACTATTTTTCTTTTTCGCCAATGACAACCTATTGTTATGTCGTTAAAGTTTGTAGTTTTTTCAATATTAAATCCAATTATATCAGCCTCACTATTGTGACTCCATTTACTTAATCATCTTGGTTGATTATTTTTATTATCATTTTGTCAAGAGTAATTATTGAAAGCAAAATTAAAAAAATCCCTTTAATACCCCAACCATTCAGGGAATGCCTACCCTTCTTTTTTAATAATAGCCCTTTTAAAGTATACTTAAAATTTATAAAATTTTCAATTACGATGAGCCTTTTTTATCTTATTAATAAATTTATTCTTATCCAATTTATCATTACCATTTCCAACAATTATATTAAAACCATTCCTTGGGTACTCATTATTGCTATTTTATACCGGATGTTTAAGATTTTTTACGCCAAATAAATATAAAGATTTTAAAGCGAAACATTGATTATGTTGATTTATACTTTAATTTTATTATAATTTTTTCCTTAAAAGTTAAGAGGAGGAATAATGGAGTTTAAAAATATTGTTTTGGAATATGAAGATGAGATTGCAATTTTAAAGGTTAATCGTCCACAAGTGTTAAACGCTTTAAATACGGAAACAATTTTGGAATTGGAAAAGGCGATTGATTTGATAAAGGAGAATGATAAAATTAGGGTTTTGATTATCACTGGTGAAGGTAAAGCTTTTATTGCCGGTGCCGATATTTCCGAAATGGTGAATTTTACTCCTTTTGATGCGGAGAAATTTGCCCAAAATGGTCACAGATTACTTTCTAAGATTGAGAATTTGGATAAAGTGGTGATTGCGGCGATTAATGGTTATGCCTTAGGTGGAGGTTGTGAGATTGCTTTAGCCTGTGATATTCGGATAATGGCGGAAGATGCCAAAATTGGTCAACCAGAAGTTAAATTGGGGATTATCCCGGGCTTTGGTGGTAATATCCGCTTACCAAAAGTTTGTGGTATCGGAATTGCAAAGGAATTAATTTTTACTGGAGAAATGATTGATGCCCAAGAAGCCTTGAAAATCGGATTAGTGAATAAAGTTTTTCCTAAAGAAAATATTTTAAACGAAGCCAAAAATATTGCTAAAAAGATTATTGCTAATGGTCCGGTAGCAATAAAATTGGCAAAACAGGCAATTAATCAAGCTTTAAATATGAGTATTGACCAGGCAAAGGAATGGGAAATAAAATTGTTTGCCCTTAATTTTACCAGTAAAGAGGCAAAAGAAGGATTAAAAGCATTTTTAGAAAAAAGAAAACCAAACTGGAAAAAGGAGGAGTAATGTATATTATTGGTGCCAAAAGAACGCCAATTGGAAGATTTTTAAGTAGTCTTTCTTCTTTTAAAGCCACAGAATTAGGAGGAATTGCTATTAAAGGTGCTTTAGAACAATCACAAGTAGCAAAAGAAAAACTTGACGGTGTGATAATGGGCCATGTTTGTCCAGCCGGATTAGGACAGGCACCGGCAAGACAAGCGCAGATAAAAGCCGGTATCCCTCCAGAAGTTCCTTCTTTGACAGTTAATAAAGTCTGTGGTTCTGGTTTGATTGCCGTGATTCTTGCCTGTCAGGCAATAAAAGCCGGTGATGCCAAAGTAATGGTTGCTGGTGGTCAAGAATCAATGTCTAATGTGCCTTATTATCTTCACGGTTTAAGAAGTGGTGTGAGAATGGGAGAAGTTAAACTTGTTGACGGGATGATTTATGATGGAATCTGGTGTGCTTTTGAAGATGTTCATATGGGTATACTAGCGGAATTTACTGCGGAAAGAAGCGGAATTACTCGGGAGATGCAAGATAAATTTGCTTACGAAAGCCATATGAAAGCAGTAAGGGCAACAAAAGAAGGGAGATTTAAAGAAGAAATAATTCCGATAACTATTTTTCAAAAGAAAGGCGAGCCAATAATTGTTAACAAAGATGAAGGACCAAGAGAGGATACTTCTTTAGAAAGACTTGCTCAATTAAAACCGGTTTTTAAAGAAAACGGAACAGTTACTGCCGGTAATGCTTCCCAGATTAGTGACGGGGCAGCAGCAGTTGTTGTTGCTTCCGAAGATTTTGTGAAAGAATATAAAATAAAACCGTTGGCAAGGATAAAAGCTTACGCAGTTGGTAGTGTGGAGCCAAAGATGCTTTTTTATGCCCCGGTTAAAGCAATAAGAAAAATTTTAGATATTTTAAAAGTGAATATTGATTATTTTGATTTAATCGAAATAAATGAAGCCTTCGCTGCCCAGGTATTGGCTGACGGTAAGGAATTAGAATGGGACTGGAAGAAAGTTAATATAAAAGGTGGAGGAGTAGCTTTAGGCCATCCAATTGGCGCCAGTGGTGCGCGGATATTAGTCACTTTGATTTATGCTTTGAAAGAGTTAAATAAGAAAAATGGGCTGGCAGCCATCTGTTTGGGTGGCGGTGAGGCAGTAGCAATGGCAATTGAAATGTGTGATTAGTGAAAGTTATTACCCATTCGGAAGAAGAGACAATTGAATTAGGAAAGAAGCTTGCCAAAAAGTTTAAAAAGGGAGATATTGTTGCCCTTTATGGTGAATTGGGCTCAGGGAAAACAACCCTTATTAAGGGTATTGTTTCTGGCTTGGGATACCAAAAGACGGTTAAAAGTCCCAGTTTTATAATGGTGGCGGTTTATTTGGCAGAAATTCCTATTTACCATATTGATCTCTACCGGATAGAAAATGAAGAAACGATTGAAAATTTGGGAATTTTTGAATATCTTTATGGTGAAGGAATAAGTTTGATTGAATGGGCAGAACGGATTGAAAAAAATTTACCCCCAAAAAGGATTAATATCAGAATAAAAATTCTTGGCAAAAACGAACGGGAATTTGAAATAGAAAATCTTTAAGCTATTCCTTTTCACCCTCTTCCTTTTCTTCTTTTAACAAAATTTCGATTTTGGCTTTCTTTCTTAAATCGGCGATAACTTCTTCATACCGAATCTTTTCTTTTTCTTTTTTTAATTTTCTTTCAATTTTATCTTTTACTTCTTCAAAGGGACGATAATGGGCTTTTTTATGGTCTTCTTTTTTAATAATGACAAAGGTTGTCTCATTAAGTTTGATTGGTTTGGAAATTTCGCCTTTTTTGGCCCCAAAAGCAAAATTAATGACTTCTTTTGGTATATTTTTGGCATCTTTAGAAAAATATCCAAGGTCGCCACCAAAATATTTTGTCTGCGAAACTGAATATTCTTTTACTAATGAATCGAAAGTAACATTTTCTTTAAGAAGTTTTAACCTCACTTTATTAGCCATTTCCAATGAGCGGACAACAATTTCTCTTGCCTTTACCTGTTCTGGAACAAAGAAATCTTTAATATTTTCCTTATAATCTTTTTTCAGTTCCTCTTCTTTTATTACTACTTTATCACTCACTTCTTGTTTTTTTAACTGATTAATTAATAAAGATTTTTCTCTTTCTTGAAGCTGACCAAAAACCGCATTTCTTAAAAAGCATTTAGTAGATTCCGCTTCCCTTAAAATAAGATATTCCTGAATGAGATTATCAATTAGCCGAAGTTTACCTTCTTCGGTTTCCAATTGAGGACGAATAAAAGGTGGTAGACGGGTTATCCTTTCATTTAAATCGTTAATGGTTAATTTCACATTATAAAATCGGGCAATTTCGTTTTTATTTTCTTTTATTGCTAAAGTATCAATAAAAATAGAAGCGCTGGCTTTTAAATGTTTTATCTTTTCTTCAAAATATTTATTTATCTTTTCATTTTTTATGCGCAGTTCAATATCATTCTCTACATCCTTATATTTCTTAACTTCTTTTGGTCTTTTATCTTCGCATTTCAAAAGCCGATAACCCTCTTTGGTTCTTATCGGCTTGGAGATTTCACCAAGCTTTAATTTAAAAGCAACTTTTTCAATCTCTTTAGGATAAGTTCCTTTTCTAAAATAGCCTAAATCACCATTTTTGTTGGTTGATAAATTGATTGTCGTATCTTTAGCCACGCTGTCAAAAACTAACTCGTTTCTCAATATCTTTTTTCTTAAACTTTCAGCAGTGGCTAAATCTTTCACTAAAATTTCCCGACATTTTACTTGCTCTTCTTTTATATAGTTTCTTTTGTTCTTTTTATAATAATCTTTTTTCTCTTTTTTACTTACTTTTACTTTGTTAACAACTTCATCATTATACCATTGATTAAACATTAACATCTTCCGCTGCTCTTCATAATCATTTTTTATTAAAGGAAAAAGATTTCTTTTTTTGGCTTCGCAATATAAAAGTCTTTCGTCAATCATTTCGTTAAGAAGTTTCAACTTATCTTCAAATTTTTCATAAGCACTGGGATTACGGGATATTTTTTCGTCAAATTCTATTTGGGTAATCGGGTAACTGTCAACATAGGCAACCCTTTCTAAATAGTTCTTTTTGAAACATCGTTCAATAGCTTCCAAAGCATCTTCCGCATATTTTGATTGGTGATAATCCACCGCTACCTTTTCGAAAATTTGGGCAGCTGTTAAGTAATCTTCCGTGAGCTCTTTTAATAAACCTAAACGATAATAAACTTCTGGTAAAAATTTTGTTTTTTTATAATTGTTAATTATTTCGTTGTAAATCTCTTCGGCTTTCTTATAATCCCTCAATTTATCAAAATAAATATCTCCCTTTTCTAACAACAGAATTACTTTTCTTTCCGGATTTTTTTCTAAAGAAAGCAAAGAATCTAAATAGGCAATCCCTTTATCCCATTCATTAGTAAGATAAAAATTATAAAGAGGAGATAAAAAATTATTTTGGGCAAATAAAATACCAATAAGTAATGAAATCAGCATTATTCTTTTCATAATTTCCTCCTTTTTAATTTAAAAAAAAATTATAATAAAAATTTAAATCTTATCAAGCTGAAATCATTTTGAAGATTTGCATTGCGATTGCCGAAACCAAGGGAATTAAAACATTGTCATTCACTTCCAACGGAAGAATTTCAATCAAAGTAGCCATACCAGCGCCAATAAGCCCAACCTTTAAAGGCAAATTATATTGGGGCAAAACCGATAAAATATAAGCAACCAAGGTACAAGATAAAAAACAAGCAATTGTGCCTTCCAAGGTTTTTTTAAGAGTAAAAATCCTTGTTCGTCCCTGGCTTAAACCGACCAAAGCTGCCATGGTATCACCAACCGCCAGAAAGGCGATGGAAGCCATAAAAATTCCTTTATCTTCAAAAATTAACATATTTATGAAAGAAGCCAACATTAAATAACTACCGCCAGTTAACGAAGTAAATTCTTTTTTTCGTAAAAGTGAGCCAAAAAGAATAATAAAAATACTTTTTATCGGATTGATATGAAGCCGAAGGAAATCCACTGTGAGGAAAATTACCATAGCTAAAAACATTAAAAAAATACTTAATTTTCGTGGCAAAAAGTAATAAAGAATAGGGATTAAAAGGGCTAAAAGATGAACAAATTTTCTTCCGTATTCGGGGTTTAAAATTTTATCCCTCCGCTTATTTTAATTACCGATGCCGGTAAATCGCTTTCCAAATATTTTTTGGTTTCATAACCGTAATCAAAATATAAAGAGTGATAAACTATTCCGAAACCAAAAGAGAAACAGCGATGATAGAAACCGCTTCGTAAGAAAATCAAATCTTTTATTTTATATTCCAAACCAAAATTGTTATACTCCCATTCATTTTCATAGGCAAACAGAAAATTGCCGAATCTTTTTGATATACCTATTGCAAATTCTGGTTTCATATTTTCTCTTTTTTTGTCTGACCAAAGAATTTGGGAATTAATAATATTCTTTATTCGCAAACCTAAAAGAAGATCCGACAAAGGAATTAAACTTACCCCAAAATCAACGCCACCACCCAAACCTTTTTTAGTCCCGAGATTACGAAAGATAAATTTTAAATTAAAACCTATTGCCCAAAAATTTTTAAGAAAAGAAAAATTATAATAATTGATTAAATCGTAAGCAAAAATATTTTTTACAAATACCGGTTGATTATTGGAGTCATTAGGGGGCAAATCAGGATAGGGTAAAGAACAATAGGGAATATTAGGAAGAAGATTAGTATAAAGGCCAATGCCTAAAGCAAAATTTCTTTTAGGATAGGTAAAAGAAAAATATTCGGTCTTAAATTCACCACCAAAATTTTCTGAGTGATAAAAGTAAAATTCTTTTTTACTACTTAAAACTGAAAGGGAGGGATTATAATAAAAGGAAGAGCCATCTTTTTTTAAAGCCACCATCGCTTCACCAATACCTCCGGCACAGGCAGAAACTCCTAATTTTTCAAATTCATCAGTATATTCTTGAGAGAAAGAATAAAGAAAAACAAATAAAATTAGATATTTTTTCATAAAATAATTTTATAAGTAAATTTTAAAAAATCAAGTTTCTTTTGCGGAATAGGATTTTAGTAGTTTTATTATTTCATAATAATAATCTTTCTTTTTTCTTTCTTCTCTTTTGTTTCTAAGAAATAGACACCAGCTTTTAGTTCTTTTAAACTCTTATTGACAATCTTACCAAGGGAATTATAAATCTTTAAATTCTTTAAATTAACGGCAAAGGGATTACGAATAACGGATTTACCTTCCTCAATTCCCACCCGAT
>Ga0185307_1000681_pt1 | contig 20843 bp, 19 predicted proteins | sample LHCtaG_FD_128010 | JGI IMG/M metagenome (GOLD analysis project Ga0185307, IMG submission 128010) | Hot spring microbial communities from Little Hot Creek, USA to study Microbial Dark Matter (Phase II) - LHC4sed_matched (SPADES... | ecosystem: Environmental > Aquatic > Thermal springs > Hot... | reverse complement strand
ATAAAGAGGGTTGCCGTAATTGGAGCAGGAGTCATGGGACACGGCATAGCACAAGTTTTTGCCATGGCCGGCTATGAGGTCAACTTGCTAGACATTAAGGACGAGTTCCTCAAGAGCGCCATGGAGAAGATAAAGTGGAGCCTCGGCAAGTTCGCAGAGAAGAGGCGCATAAGGCCGGAGGACGTCGACAAGATCCTCGCTAGGATAAAGACCACGACGAGCTATGAAGTAGTAGCTAAGGACATCGACTTGGCTGTTGAGTGCGTGCCCGAAAACCTAGACCTCAAGAAGAGGGTCTTCGCTCAGCTGGATCAGCTAGCCCCTCCCCACGCCATCCTCGCTTCGAACACCTCAACCCTGAGCATAACCGAGATGGCAAATGCGACAAAGAGGCCTGACAAAGTAGCAGGGTTGCACTTCTTCAATCCACCTCAGATGATGCTACTGGTCGAGGTCATAAAGGGCGAGAAGACTAGCGACGAGACGGTGAACGTGCTTATGAGTGTGAGCAAGAAGCTAGGGAAGACGCCCATTCTCGTCAAGAAGGACGTGAGGGGCTTCGTGGTCAATAGAGTATTAGGCGCAGTGTTCCTCGAGGCCTTCTGGGCACTCCATCGGGGGGAGGCCACGAAAGAGGCCATTGACGCCTCAGCCAAGTACGATGGAGGCTTCCCCATGGGCTGGTTCGAGCTCGCAGACTTCGTGGGTCTTGACATAGTCGCCGAGACAGGCTTGGTCATGTACAAGGCCTACGGCGAGCGCTTCAAGCCGTGCCCAGAGGTCATCGAGCCCCTCGTGAGGGCTGGTAAGCTGGGCCAGAAGACTGGGGCTGGCTTCTACGACTGGTCTAAGGGAAGGCCGGCGATACCGTTCGCCCTAGCTGGCCAATACGACGTCGAGAGGTCTTGGGCCGTGGCCGTCAATGAGGCTGCCTGGCTTATCTACGAGGACGTGGCGTCTCCGGCCGACATAGACACTGGGATGAAGCTAGGGACTGGCTGGCCCTCAGGTCCATGCGAGTACGCTGACAGGAAGGGTATAGACGTGGTGTACAACACGCTGAAGTCGCTCTACGACAAGTACAAGATGGAGTTCTATAAGCCTTGCCCGTTGCTGGAAGACTACGTTAAGAAAGGCTGGCTAGGGAAGAAGACCAAGAGGGGCTTCTACACCTATTAATCGCCCCCCAATAATTTTTTTAACTAACTCCTATCAACTCTCGGAGCGAGGTGGAGGCCGGAGGTCGATGTTGGACTTCCAGTTGAGCGAGGAGCAACTCGAGATAAAGAGGGCGGTCAGAGAGTTCTGCGAGAAGGAGTTCAAGCCGGAGCTAGCCCTAGAGCTCGACAAGAAGGAGGAGTTCCCGTTAGAGCTCTACAGAAAGGCCGCGCAACTGGGCTTCACCTGCATATCCTTCCCACAGGAATACGGCGGACAGGGATACGGAACTCTGGAAGCGTGTCTCGTAGTAGAGGAGATGTGCAGGGCCGACTCATCGCTAGGAGTGGCGATAATGGCGGGGATATTTGGCAGCGACCTCATCTTGGAGTACGGGACTCAGGAGCAGAGGGAGAAGTACTTGCCCAAGCTCTGCAGGGGCGAGTACATCTCTGCGGGAGCCTTTACCGAGCCCAACCACGGAAGCGACATAACGAAGCTAGACACGGTAGCCACTAAGTATGGAGATGAGTGGTGGATAAGCGGCACCAAGACCTTCATAACGAATGCTCCGATAGCGGACTTCATGGTGGTCTTAGTTCAGACAGACACTAAGGTCAGGCCGACTTACAGAGGCCAGACGCTCTTCGTGATCGACAAGGGGACGCCCGGGCTAGAGGCGACGAAGCTCCACAATAAGATGGGGATAAGGTGCTCAGTGACTGGCGAGGTCAAGCTGGACAACGTTAGGGTGACTGACTGGCACATAGTAGGCCAACTAAATAGGGGCTTCTACCACACGATAGAGTTCTTGGACGCATCGAGGGTCGCCGTTGCGGCCCAAGCCGTGGGCATGGCGCAGGGGGCGTGGGAGATAGCCTTCAAATACGCGAAGCAGAGGACGACCTTCGGGACGCCAATAATCCAGCACCAGCTAATAGGCTGTAGGCTGGCCGAGCTGGCCACGAAGATAGAGGCCGCCAGGCTCTTGACGTACAAAGCCGCTTGGTACGTGGACAAAGTGCGCGAGCAGGCGAAGAAGACTGGCGAGAGAAGGGTTGACCCAACCATGCCGATGCTGACTTCAATGGCTAAACTGTACGCAAGTAAAGTCGCGGTTGAGGTCACCGACTTCGCTATTCAGACATTGGGCGGGTACGGCTATATGGGCGAGTACCGCGTCGAGAGGTACCACAGAGACGCCAAGATAACGGAGATATACGAGGGCACGACAGAGATTCAATTGCTCACGACTTTGCAGTACCTGGCAAGGCTCTACTAAGAGCTTCCAAAAGCTTTTTAGCTCTTTACATCACCTTCTTTTTCGAACCTCTAGGTTGGGTGGGTCACATGAGTAAAGCATACGAGACCATAAAGGTTGAGAGGGACGAGGACATTCTGTGGATAACTCTAAACCGCCCTCACAGGCTAAACGCCCTCAACGACGTAATGATGGAGGAGCTCTACGACGCCCTAATGACCGCTGAGAGAGACCCCTCGATAAGGTGCGTGATCATCACTGGTGAGGGAGACAGGGCTTTTAGTGCTGGAGCGGACATAACCGCCTTCCCGAAAGCCACTCCAGTCACGGCTGAGGCCTTTTCGAGACACGGCCAAGAGGTCTTTAGCTTCATTGAAAGGATGAGCAAGCCAGTGATAGCCGCGATAAATGGCTTCGCTCTGGGAGGAGGCCTAGAGCTCGCGCTCGCGTGCGACTTCAGGATAGCAGCGGAGCACGCGGAGCTTGGGCAACCGGAGATAAACCTAGGCCTCATACCCGGCTGGGGCGGCACCCAGAGGCTTGCGAGGATAGTCGGTATAGCGAAGGCCAAAGAGCTTGTCATGGTTGGGGATAGGGTCAAAGCCGACGAGGCCCTGAAGATAGGCTTGGTCAACAAGGTCGTGCCCTACGACAACTTGAGGGACGAGGCCCGCAAGCTGGCCAAGAAGCTCTGCGAGCTCCCACCAATAGCCATAAGGTACGCCAAGCTGGCCATAAACTTCGGGTCTCAGGCGCCTCTAGAGGCGGGTCTGCGCATTGAGTCAGCCTTCATGGGCTTGACTTTCTCGACTGAGGACCTGAAGGAAGGCGTAGAAGCTTTCATGATGAGAAGGAAGCCCCACTTCAAGGGAAGATAAGGAGGACAAGGAGGCCCTTGAGGAAGGTAGCGGTCATAGGCGTCGGCTGCGCCAAGTACGGCGTCAGGAACGACGTCAACGTGGCTGAGATAGCATTTGAGGCCTTCAAGCCCGCGGCGGAGGAAGCAGGGATATCGCCGAAGGACGTAGAGCTCGTGGTAGTGGGTAGCGCTGGAGCTGGGGCCTGGTACGAAGAGAATCTCCCAGCGGTCGTAATATCGGAGTACTGCGGCTTGACTGGCGCGGGCCTCGCACGCGTAGAAGCCGCTTGCGCCTCTGGGAGCGCGGCCTTCGCGATGGCCTACTGGGCCGTGGCGAGCGGTCAAGTAGACATGGCGCTGGCCCTAGGCGTCGAGAAGATGAGGCAGATAGACACGCCGACCATGGTCGAGTTCATCGGGCGAGCGGGCTATTACCTCTGGGAGTTCCACAACTACGGCCTGACCTTCCCCGGCTATTACGCCATACACGCCACAGCTCACATGGCGAAGTACGGCACCACCGAAGAGGACCTAGCCATGGTCGCGGTCAAGAACCACAAGTACGCCTCGATGAATCCGGTGGCCCACTTCAGGAACAGGATAACCGTCGAAGAGGCTCTGAGGTCTCCGGTAATCGCTTGGCCGTTAAAGCTCTACGACTGCTGCCCGATAACTGACGGAGCCGCTGCGGCCATCCTGGCCTCAGAGGAGAAGGTCAAGCAACTCAAGGTCGAGACCCCGGTGTGGGTCGCGGGCTTAGGAACATCTTGCGGAACCGCCAACCTCAGCAAGAGGAAGGACTACGTGGGGCTGGAGGCGGCGGTGAAGGCGGCTCAGCAGGCCTACAAGATGGCCGGGGTCACGCCGGATCAGGTAGAGCTGGCACTAGTCCACGACTGCTTCACGATTGCTGAGATAATGGCCTACGAGGACCTCGGGTTCTGCAAGAAGGGCGAGGGCGCTAAGCTCATTCGAGAAGGGCAGACCGAGATTGGTGGGAAGATCCCCGTGAACGTCGACGGCGGTCTAAAGGCCAAGGGCCACCCCATAGGCGCAACAGGCGTCGGCATGGTCTACGAGCTGGTGAAGCAGCTGAGAGGAGAGGCCAAGGAGCCCGCTAGGCAGGTGCCCTTCAAGAACTACATAGCCTTGGCGCACAACGTTGGCGGTACTGGCCACTACTGCTACGTCACGATATTGAGGAGGTGAAGGCTTATGTCCTCGTTCCCGACCATAAAGACGAGGCCCATAACCGTCGTACAGGACGTCCCGATAAGCAAGACGTTGCCCTTCTGGGAGGGCCTCAAGCAGGGAAAGGTCTTGGCCGCTAAGTGCAAGAAGTGCGGCAAGATGTACTTCCCCCCAGCCGCGGACTGCGGCGAATGCCTGTCATCTGATATGGAGTGGGTTGAGTTGAGCAATGAAGCTACTATTGAGGCCTTTACCCATGTGGTGGTAAGGCCCCTGACCTTCCAAGACGAGAAGCCCTACACTGTAGCAATCGGCAGACTTAAAGAGGGCGTGCGGGTGCTTGCATGGCTCGTGGGCTTTAGGCTTCCAGAGATCAAAGTCGGCATGCAGGCCAAGCTAACCGTCATAGAGAAGGACGGGAACCCTATCTACGTCTTCACCAAGCCTGAGTAGCGCTAAGGCCATTACCTTATAATTTTTCTTTTTTGCACTTCTCGGTGCCCCGCCTTGTTTATAGTGAAGACTCCGTTAATCGGCTTGGTTAATCACGTCAACACGTACGTGATAAAGACGGATGACGAAGACGTGGTAATAGACGCAGGGCCAGACTTCTTCTTAAGCCTCGCGACACTACGCAAGAACATGAAGAGATTGAATGTGCGCCTCGACAGGAGTTTATTCATCGCGACGCATAAGCATAGAGATCACATCGGTGCAGCGCAGAGGCTTGCAGTAGCGTCTAAAGTCTATGTAGGCTACAACGAGCTAAGAGCACTATTGCATGGCGGAGAACAGGCAAGAGAAGCGCTGGCCTTTGCCGTGGAAAATGGTTTTCCAGAACGCCTGGCCAAGGGCATTGTCAGGCTGACATTCGGGGCGCGCACCAAGAACTTGCCAGAACTGGTGCCCTTAAGAGATGGAGAGGTCTTGAAACTCAGTTGCTATAAGCTCAAGTGCATTGAAACTCCCGGCCACACGCAGGGGCATGTGTGTCTTTACGATCAAGATAGTGGTGTCTTAGTGAGTGGAGACCACATCTTAGGGGACATAACTCCAAACATATCGTCATGGGATTATGAAGAGGACTCTCTAAGTGCATACCTCCTAAGCCTCAAGAGGGTGTGCGACCTCAACCTCTCTCTCGTGCTTCCGGGGCATGGCAGGCCTCTCAAAGACCTTAAGGGGAGGGTGAAGGAGCTCGTGCATCACCATGAGGAGAGGCTCCTCGAGATAGTGAGGATATTGGAGGGCCGAAGCGGCGACGCGTATTGGATCTCGTCGAAAGTGAGGTGGAAAACGCAATACCCTTCTTGGGAACGCATGCCAATTCTCCATAAGTGGCTCGCCTTCGGAGAAGCTCTGGCTCATTTGAACTTCTTGACTAAGCTTGGAGTCGTAGACAGGAAGGTGGTGAAGGGCAGGACGGTTTACCAGCTCGCGTACGTTAACGCCGTCGAGACCGTGAAGAAGGCCATCGCTTACTTGTTTCATGCCCCTCCGGGAACTGAGTAGTGGCGTGCTTTTTCAAACAACACGACAGTCAATGCCACCCCTTTTATAATCGGGCAGCCTCACCGGGCTTGACTTATAAGGGCTAGCTAATGAAGGCTTATAAGTAGTCTCATGTAAGACTATATCGGCCTTAAGACCCCTAAGGTGATGGGATGAACATAATAGTTTGCGTGAAACACGTCCCGAAGTGTGCCGAGGCTGAGGTGAGGATAGACTCCACGGGGAGGGACATCGAGAAGCAGGGCTTGGCATACGACATCAATGAGTGGGATGATTACGCCGTCGAAGAGGCTGTGCGCATAAAGGAGAAGTTCGGTGGCACCGTGACTGTCATAACCGTGGGCTCAGAGGAGGCCAACAGCACTTTGCGCAAGTGCCTAGCACGTGGAGCCGATCAGGCGATGCGAATTTACGACCCCAAGCTCGCCGGCTCAGATCCCTACGTCGTAGCCAAGTCCCTCTCCAAGGTCATAAAGAACATGCAGTTTGACATCATTTTGACTGGGGTCCAAACGGAGGACGACGGGAGCGCTCTCGTGGGCCCTGTGCTAGCAGAGCTTCTCAATCTCCCGCACGCGACTATGGTCAAGAAGCTTGAGCTCAAAGACAAGAGCACGGCCATAGTCCATCGAGAGCTCGAGGGAGGCTTAATGGAGGTCGTAGAAGTGAAACTTCCAGCGCTCTTCGCGGTCCAAACGGGCATAAACGAGCCGAGGTACGTCTCGATACTCGGGATACGCAGGGCCATGCAGAAGGAGATAAAGGTCTTGGGCCTGAAGGACATAGGCTTAAATGAGAGCGAAGTCGGAATTGCAGGGTCTTGGACTGTAGTAGACAAGCTCTACGTACCGCCAGCGGAGAAAATCTGTCAGTATCTAAAGGGTAGCCCAGAAGAAGTCGCCTTAAAGATCTTGGAGATATTGAAGTCGAGGGGGCTGTTCTAAATGGCCGGCATATTAGTATTGGCCGAGCACAGGCAACAGCAATTGAGGGACGTCACGTTTGAGATGCTGTCCAAGGGCAGGGAGCTGGCCGACAAGCTGGGTAGTACTCTGTCAGCCGTGATACTTGGCGAGAACATAAGGGAACTGGCAAAGCCTATGGCGGAGTATGCGGACAAGGTCTTCTTCGTGGAGCACGAGGCCCTCAAGAACTTCGTCTCCGATCATTATCAGAGCACCCTCATGCAACTGATCAAGCAAGAGGACCCCTTGCTGACCATGATAGGTCACTCGTCGATAGGCATGGAGCTAGCTCCAAGGCTTGCGACTGCCCTGAACGTCCCGCTGGCAACTGACTGCATAGGCATCGAGTTCGAAGGCGACACCCTCGTGGTTACGCGTCAAATGTATGGGGGGAAGATAAACGCCAGGGTCATAGTCAAGAAGTCTAAGAACTACATAGTGACCGTTCGCCAAGCTGCTTTCAAGGCCCAGAAGCCGCCGCGCCCGATCAACGGCCAGCTGGTGGAGTTCCCCTATCAGCCTCCAGCAGAGGTTAAGAAGCGCTTCTTGGAGCTCGTGACCCCGCCGCCCGGCGCGGTCGACATCACGGCGGCACCTTTCGTGATAGGCATAGGCAGGGGGGTAAAGGACAAGAACAACATACCAATGGTTGAGGAAGTGGCGCAGATGCTCGGCGCTGTGGTCGGTTGCTCGCGGCCAATAGTCGACAAGGGCTGGATGCCCTCTGACAGGCAGATAGGCCAGTCGGGCAAGTCCATCAAGCCCAAGGTGTACTTAGCCCTCGGCATAAGCGGTGCCTTCCAGCACTTGGTCGGAATTAAGGGCGCCGAGGTCGTGATAGCGGTGAACAAAGACACCAACGCGCCTATATTCGGCCACGCCGACTTCGGAGTGGTCGAAGACCTGTTCAAGATAGTGCCAGCGCTAAAGAAGAAGGCCGCCGAGCTACGCGGAGGCGGGGCTTAAGCTCCTAAAACCCCAACAACCTTACCCATCTTTTTACAGCCCGACCTCAGACCCCCGTTATCAAGACTGATAAGATCTGTCAAGCTCTAAGCTGCGGAGCACGTCGATAAAGGTCTTAGGAAAGCCTGAGGTTTTTCGAAGAAAGAAAGCTTTTGTGCGCTAGAGGGCCAAGGCCAGTAGCTCGGCTATGTCCATGACTTGTACTTTCTCTTCGTTGCCGGTGGTCTTGACGGCGTCTTCCATCGTGAGCATGCAGAAGGGACAGGCGACGGCTATGATGTCAGCTCCCATCTCTACTGCCTCCCTAACACGGAGCTCCGCGAGGCGCGTTCCTGGGATGTCGATCCACATCCTTCCCCCGCCCCCCTCGCAACACAGGCTCCTGCCCCTGTTCCTATCGAACTCTAAGGGCGTGACCCCCTTTATGCTCTCTATGACCTTCCTGGGCTCGTCGAACACCTTGTTACGCTTGCCCAAGTAGCAGGGGTCGTGATATATGACCTTCTTCTCCACTTTTTTCGACGGGACTAATTTCCCCTCGTCGATTAGCTTGGCTAGGAATTGGCTGTGGTGCCACACCTCGGGGCCTGATTGAGGATACCTGTTCTTGAACACGTCGAAGCCGTGAGGGCAGTTCGTCACGAGCTTCTTGACGCCGTACCCACCGAACAACTTCGTGTTCTCTTCGACGAGGAACTCGAAGAGCCCCTTCTCGCCTATGTGATAGACCTCGCTCCCGCAGCAGTTCTCCTCCTCGCCCAAGGTGCCGAAGTCCACGCCAGCGGCGTTGAAGCACTTCACTAAGCTCTTGGCGATGCTCTGGACCCTCGGGTCGTAGGAGGTGGTGCACCCGACGAAGTACAGGACCTCAGTCCCTTGAGAGACGTGCTTCACGTTCAGGTCTCGGGTCCACTCGACTCGTTTTCCGCGTGCCCTCCCCCAAGGATTCCCGTTCAAGTATACGCTCTCGAGGGCGTCCCTAATCGTTGGGGCGACCTCTCCCTTCTCTACGACTATGCTCCTGACGTCGACTAAGAACTCGTAGGGCTTTAACTGCTTGGGGCATCGAGAGGCGCAAGTGGCGCACGTCGTGCAACCCCAAAGCTCGTTTTGAGGGCGTATCTCGAGCTTCCCCAAAACGGCAGCCTCGCGCATGTACCTCCTGATGTTGAGGGGCGCCTTGATGGTTATGGGGCAGCTACCCGTGCAGATGCCGCATTGAATGCATTGTAAAAGGTCGTTCTTTCGCACGATCTCTTGAAGGCTCAGGCTCATCACTAAGCCCCCTCAATGCGATCAAGGCCCAGAGTAGAGGAGGGGGTAATGAATTTAAAACTTTCCCTTGCGCCTTCGATAGACTGAGTTCGATAGACTGAGCAACCTAAAATTTAAAAATGGCTTCACTTGAGAGTCTTAACGCCTCAAAGCGGTAATTGGAGGGAAGCTCGATGGCGCGCGCCTCGGAGCCCGTCAAGGGAGAAGCCCTAGTTGTCGGAAGCGGCATCGCGGGGATAACCGTGGCCCTCGAGCTCGCGAACATGGGCGTCAAGGTGCACCTCGTCGAGAAGAGGCCCGTGATCGGCGGGAACATGGCCAAGCTCACGAAGGTGTTCCCGACGCTCGACGACGCCCAGAGCCTCCTAAAGCCTAAGATGGACGCTGTCTGGGGGCATCCGAACATAGACTTGCTGACCCTAGCCGAAGTACAAGAGGTTAGCGGCCAAGCCGGTAGCTTCAGGGTTCGAGTGCACGTGAAGCCGAGGGGGGTCGACGTAAAGAAGTGCACAGCGTGTGGCGTGTGCGTGAAGGTGTGCCCAGTGGAGGTCCCGGACGAGTTCAACGAGGGCCTCTCGACCAGGAGGGCCATATACTTGGCGTACCCGGGGGCCGTACCCCCGGCCTACGCCATAGACTTCAGTGCCTGCACTAAATGCGGGGAATGCGAGAAGATATGCCCGACGAAGGCCATAAACCTTAAGGACGTCGATAAGACCGTAGACCTCAACGTCGGTGCGATAATATTGGCGCTAGGCTACGACCTCTACGATGCGAGGAACCTCGAGAGCTACGGATACGGAATCTACAAGGACGTGATAACGATGATGGCCTTGGAGAGGGTGATGTCGAAGAGCGGGCCAAGTGGCGGACAGTTGAAGAGGGCCGACGGTGGCGAGGTGCGCAGGATAGCCCTAGCGCTGTGCGCCGGGTCGAGGGACAAAAACCACGTGCCGTACTGTAGCAGGATATGTTGCATGTACTCCGTGAAGCTCGCTTACCTCCTGAAGACGGTCTTCGGGCTCGACGTGACGGTCTACTACATAGACATCAGGGCGGCTGGGAAGGGCTACGAAGACCTGTACTGGAAGACGCAGGAGGCGGGCGTCATATTCGTACGCGGCAGAGTGGCCGAGATATTCAAGGGTAAAAACGGCAGACTAGTGGTCCGAGCCGAAGACACGCTAACTAGCGAGGTCAGGGAAGACGAGTACGACATAGTGGCGCTAGCGGTGCCGATAGTCCCGCCGCGCGATCTGAAGGAGCTCGCGGAGAAGATGAAGCTACCGGTGGACGAGCACGGCTTCGCCATGGAGAAGCATCAAAAAGTGGACCCCGTCGAGTCTCAGGTCCCCGGGGTCTTCGTCTGTGGTTGCGTCTTAGGCCCCAAGGACGTAAGGGACACAGTGGCGGAGGCCCTCGGCGCAGCCGCGAAGGCGGCGACGTTCTTAAAGGACGGACTCGCTGCCCCGGGCCAAGTGTGAAGACATAAAAACGAAGAGCTGTGGCTATGAGTCAGCCGGTAAGCCGTCGAGCTACTTAACACCCTTTTATCATGCCTTCCTCCACCTCGCACCCGGATGCGCGCCTCAGGCTAAGCAAGGTCCGCGCCGTCGGCTTTGGTGTCGCAAGGCCTGGAGGGCTGAAGAGTAGAGATCCTTGGCCCTCAAAGCGAAGCCGTTCCATTGCGCGTCGGCATGCAAAGACGCTCGAGAGGCCCCAATAATTACGAGTCCTTGAGGTCGCTACTTAAAGTTGTGAGTTGATGGTGCCGGGGGCGGGAGTTTCGGGGGCTCGCCCTTTCGAACCCGCGATAACCGGACTCCGCCTCTGGCCTCGCGCCTTGAGATTATGAGTCCGGCGCCCTAGGCCCCTAGGCGACCCCGGCACCAAGTTAAACTTAAGGCCTCAACCCTTTAAAGCTTATCGAGCTTGATCCATCCTCAACCCCTCGTGAGGACTTCGACGCCCTTGGGCCCTCCGACGTAGACTGCATCCGCTATGCCGCAGAAGAGGCCCACCTCGACCACGCCCGGTATCCTCTTGATCATCAACTCTAGCCCCTCGGGGTCATCAAGGGGTTTGAAGCGCGCGTCGATTATGAAGTTCCCGTTGTCCGTTACTAGCGGCCCGTCTTTGAACCTCCCAGCCCCCCTGAGCTCGGCCTCTCCCCCGAGCTCCACCAGCCTCCTCATGACGTACTTATAGGCAAAGGGCAGGACCTCGACGGGGATGGGCTTGGTGGAGCACAACCTTTCAACCACCTTGTCGTAGCTCACCACGTACACCCTCCTCAAGGCCATGCACGCTACAACCTTCTCCCTCGCTAGAGCGGCCCCCCTGCCCTTGATCATGTTGAGCTTCCGATCGACCTCGTCCGCTCCGTCGACGACCAAGTCAATCCTGTCTAAGAGCTCTGTGGGCACTACCTCGAGGCCGTACCTTGCCGCCATCTGTATGGAGTGGTAAGACGTCGGAACGACCTTGACCCTCAACCCCCTCTTGACCTCGTCGCCCAGGAACGCCGCGAAGCGCTCCACCGTAGAGCCCGTCCCAAGCCCTAACACCATTCCATCGCGCACTTCACGCAGAGCGGCCTTGGCGGCAACCTCTTTACACTCGTCGATGCTCACAAACTAACTCCTCCCTGCTTTAACAGATACGGCTTTGAGCCTAAATCGTTTTAAGACGTGTCCTCCGCATGCCGAATGCGCATCGAAGTCGCGAGTAGAGGCCTTGGGAGGACCCTGCTCTTAAAACTCTTTTTAACTTCAAAAACTCTCATAAATACGGGCCAGGGGTAGAGGTGTCTCAGTTTCAGTTCCAGGCGATAATTTACGAGAAGAAGAACGTCAAGAAGAACGTCTTGGATAACGTTGAACAGGCCGACAAGCTCAACGCCCAAAACATGCAGATGAGGGCCGAATTGGTGCAGGCACTCCAAGATGCTGCGAAAGATAACAAGGTCCGGGCCATAGTGATAACCGGCGCGGGCCGAGCCTTTAGCGCTGGAGCGGACATAAGCAAGTTCCCGGCCCTCACGCCTGCAGACATAGTGAAGTGAGCCGATGTTATACGCCGTTTGTCCCTAGATGCTCATTCTCATTAATTTATTTTTATTCGTTGCATCTAGGGACTTCCACCTTATCCACAGGGACTTTGGTATCCCTGTGGGGTCATGGGTGGCTGTCGAGCCCAACGGCACGGGGCTCCCATCTACCGATAGCCCTCCGTAGCTTGGAGCGCTGCTCCCATCGCTACGGAGGGCTTTGAGCAAGAGGTTATAACAAGCCACGGCATCCCTATGCCAGACTTCTCCTCCCGCAGTGCATCTGCCGAGCCTGCTACCGTTGTCGTAGACCATCCTTGTGCCATGTAGCGAGCACAGCCTAGACGTGTTCTTGGGGTCTACGTAGACCACGGGGACTCCGTGCTCCCGCGCCTTCTCCTCAATAGCCCTCTGCACCCCCTTGAATGAGGCTTGGTATATCCTGTGCCGTAGCTGGTCGTTTTTCATGTAGTTAATCATCCCTCTAGCTGGGTTTTTGCCGAGCCTCTCTAAGACAATAGTGTATTGCCTCTCCTTAGCAGTCCTGACAATGATGTTTACAAGCTTCCACCTCAGATCATTCTTCTTCTTCCTCTCATTCAGCTTCCTAAGTGCCCTTTTCTTGATCCTCGAGTGCACGCCGTACAGCTTACCGTATTTCTCTTGGATCCTCTTTCTCCTGTAGTAGTACCCGAGCACGATGTCCCTAAATCTAGTTTCGAGGAGATAGACGCCCCCATCTACTAGGACTGCTACGTGGTCCTCGTTAACATCGACAGCTATGAGCCCTCTCGGCTTATAAGCCTCAACGTGCCTCTTGATGGTCAAGCATACAACGAGCCTTCTGCTCTTCTTATCAAGCTTGACCTTGGCTTCTGAAGAGATCCTCCAGCCACCATTAACATACCTCCAGAAGTGCTTGTGTAGCTCCAGCTCCACCCTGATCCACCCCTTATGTGTTGCTATTTGGATTGCTGTTAGCCAATCTAGCTTCCACAGGTGGTCGTCGAGCCATATGCTTACGTTCTTAACTTCTGGGTGCTCCCTCTCAGCTAATCCACGCCTCTTAATCCTCAGGAAGCTCTTAGCCCTAGCGCCAGCGTCTTGGCATGCCGTGTATACGTAGTGTGATGGAAGTTGCGGGTAGAGGCTCCTCAGCTCACGATACTTCAACGCCCTGAGCCTAGTGAAGCTCGCGATGTTGCCTCTAACAGCATACAACACTAGTTGCTCGACCATGTTCCTGTACATGCCTTCGAGCTCGACGAAGACCCTAAACGCTTTCCTCGGGAGAGGAGCTGATTTGACCACTACTGTCCTAGCCACCTCACTCACTTTTTTCAACCTCCTCTAGGAGCTTTTTGAAGCCGTCTACGAGCCTCCTCTTCCTATGGCTCCTCATACCATAGAGCTTCCCAGCGAAAGACGTCACTATCTCTATTAGGTCCTCTACGAGCTCTTGGTGTGAATCCTTTGGCTCCTCGCCGAAGACGACCTCGACCCTTACTCCATACTGCCTGAAGAGGTATTCTAGGTACTCGAAGCCGAAGCGGGTTAGTCTGTCCCTGTACGTGACTATGACTACGTCTACCTGCTTGTTCACGGCGTAGTCGAAGAGCTTCAATAATCCTCTTCTATCAGTCTTCAGCCCGCTGGCGACATCGCTTAAAACATCAATGACTCTATACCCTTTGGAAGCACAGTACTCCGTGAGGTATTGTACCTGTCTCTCTAAGTCGCCCTTCTGATCTGAAGAGCTGACGCGTGCGTAGATAACTGCACGAGTCTCCTTACTAACTGGTAATCCCTCAGCTATCCTCCTAACCTCGCTCTCGGGGACCCTGAACTTGCCACCAGCAGTCCTAATAGCCCTAATCCTCCCCTCCCTAACCCACCGTGAAAGAGTAGAGTAGCTAATACCGAGACGCTGACACACCTCCTTTGGTCTCAACAACCTCTCAGAACTCCCTGAAATAGCCAACACCATTAATAATAAACAAAATCAAGGCTTATAAATCTAACCCATAAGCATCAACTACGAGACAGCCCTACGAGCTCATTCGTAGCATACCGAAGCCGGTGATCGCAACGGTCAACGGTCCGGCCCTCAGTGGCGGTTGCGAGCTGGCGATGGCGTGCGACATCATCATAGCCTCGGAGGACGCTCAGCTCGGGCAGCCGGAGATAAGGGTTGGGGTGATACCGGGCGGCGGGGCACCCAGGTGCTGCCGAGGCTCGTGGGCGAGAAGATAGCCAAGGAGATGATGTTCACCGGGAAGTTCATATCAGTGAAAGAGGCCTACAGGCTCGGCATGATAAACAGGGTGGTCCCGAAGGAGAAGCTGATGGATGGGGTCAACAATTTGGTCTATGAGCTGTTGAAGCAGAGCCCCCATAATACTGGCCTTCGCCAAAATGGCCGTGAACAGGGCCTTGGAGACGACGCTGAGCTAGGCATGAGGGTCGAGGCGGACCTCTTCAGGTTGTGCTTCAGCACCGAGGACCAAAAAGAGCTGTCCAAGGCTTTCCTGGAGAAGAGGCCTCCGGTGATTGAGGGAAGGTAACAACTGAAAGCCCCGCCCTTCAGGGCGGGGAGGAGGTCAGCGACGTCGTTAAAGAAGGGTATGAGGGCTATAGAGCCCTCTAGGAGCTCACGCTCTCTCAATTATCGTCGCTATCCCCTGGCCCCCGCCGATACAGGCGGTAGCCAGCCCGTACCTCCCGCCTTCGAGCTCCAATATCCTCGCTAGGGTCCCGACGAGCCTCGCCCCGGTCGCTCCTAGGGGGTGGCCTATCGCTATCGCCCCGCCCTTGACGTTGACCTTTGCGGGGTCTATCCCCAGCTCCTTTATCGCCCAGAGGGTGACGATTGCGAAGGCCTCGTTTATCTCCCAGAAGTCAATGTCCTTGACCTCGAGGCCTGCGTGCTTCAAAGCAGCTCTGCTAGCTGGCACAGGTCCTTTGCCCATGACCGCTGGTAACACCCCCGCCGTGCCCATGGAGACTATCCTGGCCATGGGCTCTTTGCCCGACTTCTTCGCCGAGTCCTTTGATGCTAGCACAACGCAGGTGGCTCCGGCGTTTAGCGGCGATGAGTTACCAGCGGTTATCACGCCGCCCGGCTTGAAGGCCGGAGGCAACTTCTCTATCTGCTCGAGACTGGTGTCGGGCCTTATGCTGAGGTCGTGGTCTACGACCCGCTTGGAGCCATCGGGGTACGTGACCTCTACGGGCAGGAGCTCGCCTTTGAAGTAGCCTTCCTTAAGAGCCTTCGTAGCCATCATGTGGCTCCTCAGGCCCCACTCGTCCATATCTCTCTTCGTAATCCCGTACTTTTGATTGGCTTCCTCGAAGAGCCTCTCCGCCGTCAGCCCCATCACGTAGCCCACCTCCATCTCCCAGTGCTTGTACTCCTCTTTGTTTAGGAGCTCTTGTGGATTGGAGATCCAGGGGTTCGGCCCCATGGGGACCCTGGTCATGTGCTCATAACCTGTCACGATTAAGAGGTCGGCGTAGCCGGTCATGATCTTCAACGCGCCGTAGTGAATGCCGGCCATGGAGGAGCCACACTGCTTGTCCATGAACACAGCTGGGACGGTCTCGGGCAGGTTGGCTAAGAAGACTATGTGTCTACCACCGTAAGACCACTGCTCCCAAACGGGAAAAGAACAGCAAGCCACGACTTCGTCGATGGAGCGCGGGTCTATGTCGTTTCTTTTGACGACTTCTCTGACCAACATGGCGGCCAGCTGGTCTCCCCTTAAGGGGTAAAAGGCGTCCCTCTCTGGCTCCCTCGGTCTGGAGCGCGAGAACGGCGTCCTCAAGTAGTCTAGCACGAACGCCTCTCTCATAAGGATCATCCCACATTTATTCTGGGTTTGGTGCTGCCCTTGGGGATATAAAATTTAGCGCTTCCCGCGCGTGAGGGACGTTTGGTCATCTGGCCTCACCCTAACTTGAAGGCTCAGCGGGGGCATTGCGCGAGCTTGAATGAGCTCGTTTACCGTTCAGCGACAAAGCCCCCATCGCCACGAGATATCAACATCGCAAGGCTTTTTGTTGGTAGAGGCGAGGTGGCGGCGATCACCTCCGCAACTCGACTCGCCTGTGCAGCGAGTCACGTAAAGGCGTCGACAAAGCTGCAAAGCCGCTCGATTGAGTGATTAAAGCCCCGGGCGGGATTCGAACCCGCGACCCCTGCCTCTTTGGACAATACCAAGGCAGTGCTCTAACCAGGCTGAGCTACCGGGGCTTGACTGCTTCAAGCATTTCCACCTAGAGACATCTTAAATTTTTCTCGAACATGCGAAGGAGCTTTGGAGCTGAGCTGAAATCATATGGCCCTCATTCGCTAAAATACCTTAACGGCAAAACTCCTGGTCACTGAGCGGGGTTAGCTCCTCTCAACATCTTGGCCAAGCTCCTCATCCTGTAGGTCTCGTAGGCCCCGATGGCTATGAACATTGACGTGAACGTTAAGCCTAAGGGTAGCATTGATGTGGCTCCGGGATGAGTTGCGACGATGATTAGCAGGAGGAAGACGTAAGCGATCGTGCTCACGAAGCCTTTAGCGATGAGCTTATTGCCTATCCTGGCGTAGTGCCTGAAGGCGAAGCTCACCGCCTCGGCTACCGGTCTAGGCACGCAGTACTTGTCGCCCTGTCTCTCCACTATGCCGAGCCTCTTCATCTCGGCTAGGCAACGGTTTATCAACGCCCTATCGCGGAACCCGCCGAAGTACTTTATCTCATCAATCGTGTACCCGCTGATTCTCTTAGTAAGGTAGAAGAAGAGCCTCTGAGCATCGCCTCTCAGCTCCCTCCTCACCCTGAATAAGTCCAAGCCCTCCCTCATAGTCGAGGGCCTCTGGCGTATAGGTATAAATTGAAACCAGTAATTAACACTTAACCGCGAGGAAGTGCCCGAGATGGCTTCTGCGCCGACGGCCGAGGAGCTTATCGAGCTCGCCTCTAGCGTTAGGGCATTGCTGAGAGAGGAGAGGGAGAAAGTCGACGTCGGCAACTACGAGTCGCACGGCTCCTTGGCGAAGATAAAGGACGACGTGGAGAGGCTCGTGGTCGTAGGGGACATACACGGAGACTACGAGAGCCTGATGAAGATGCTGTCGAGCGTAGACCTAGAGGAGGCCCTCCTGGTGTTCCTCGGAGACTACATAGACAGAGGCGAGCAGTCGCCGCAAGTCGTCTACGAGATTTTAAGCGCCAAGCTCAAAAGCCCCTCTTCAGTCCTGCTGCTAATGGGCAACCACGAGGGCCCCCCGGAGCTGCCAGTGTACCCCCACGACTTTCCGCTCCACCTAATGGATCTATATGGGAGGACATGGGAGGACGTCTACCATTCAGTGATGCTATGTTTTAGAGAGCTTTATGTCTGCTCCGTCTTCGAGGGATCCCTCTTCATGGTTCACGGGGGCGTTCCCACAGACCCGGTCACCCTGAGCTCTCTGGCCAAGGCAAGCCAAGAGCTCGACCTCCTCGAAGAGCTCCTCTGGAACGACCCCATGAGCCATAAAGGCGTAGAGCCATCGCCTCGAGGCGCTGGCCACCTCTTCGGCCCTGACGTGACCGAGAGGTTTTTGAAGTCCATGGGCGTTAAGGTAGTCGTAAGATCTCACGAGCCCTGCGACGGCTACGAAGTCTTTCACGGCGGCAAGCTGATAACGATCTTTTCGAGAAAGGGCCCTCCTTACTTCAATGACTACGCGGCCTACTTAGACATAAGGGATCCGGGGAAGGTCGAAGACGCCTATCAGCTGGCCGAGGAGTGCGCCGTCCTCTTTTAAATGGCGCGGGTGCGTCGAGGGCCCTCAGAAGGCCCTCCTCGTGAAGCCGAAGAATGCCCTGAAGTTGCTCTCCACGATCGACCTGAGCTCTTCGACCCTCAACTTCTTGGCTTTGGCCAGGCCCTCGAGGGTCTTCGGTATGAGCTTTGGCGTAAGCCTGAGACCCCTGTACTTGTAAGGGCCGTCGCTTTCTATCAGCACCCTCTTCAAGTCGACCTCGACCGCGACGACCATGTGCTTCTTCTGCATCTCCATTGCTGGGTTTATCGATATGAAGTAACCCTTGGCAGTGACCTCTTCTAGTAAGTCGAGTGGCCCGGTGTACCAGTGGAGCAAGGCCCTCTCCACGTCCCTCTTCAAGAGTATCTCGTACACCTCGCGCCAAGCGCCCGCCGCATGAACGTTGAGCGGCGCCCCGTACTCGACGGCCATTTTCACGAACTCCTCGAAGAACCTCACCTGCTTGGAGAAGGTTTGAGGAGCGAACCTCTTGTCGAGGCCCACTTCCCCGAGGCAGCAGAGCTCAGCACTCGACACCAACGCCTCTATTTCGCTCACGCTACTCATCGAGGCCTTGTCGACGACCCATGGATGTATGCCGAAACAGGGTATCACGTTCTCTCGCTCCTGGGCTAGCTTCATGGTCTTCCTAGAAGACTCGACGTCGTCCGATACGGCGGCTATGACGTAGTCGCTGAACTCCTCTACCTCCTTGTGGTCGAACTCGTGGAGGTGGCAGTGGGCATCAAAGTACAAGGACCTCCACCCCCCAGACCTCTGTACCTCTTAATCCTCGCTCAAAGAGCGGCAGACGCGATCTTAATGGTTATGGTAATATGGGATAAAATTTTTAACGCCTCGGCTTGAGAATTCGGAGTCGAGCAGTTCATTTAAGGTGAATCTTCATGTCCTATGCGTGTGAAGTTTGCGGTAAGAAGTTTGAGGGCAAGAGGGGCCTATCAGTCCACAAGGCAAGAGCGCATAGGACTGGCGCCAAGCCCTAAGCGGTCCCTCCGCGATCGGCCATCGCCTAAAGGCCGAAACCCCTTCTTGGGTGAGGCGTGTGAAGTGCCACATCTGCAAATACTATAGTATGGGCAGGTGCAAGCTAGGACTAGAGATCAGGCCCAACTGCGCCTTCCACAAGCCCAGCAAGACCAAGGCGATAGCGGTTAAGACGAGGAGCTGGTGAACCATGGAGTTCAGGGCAAGAGGCCTCGGGGCTCAACGCCTTCGCGGATCCCAGAAGTCGCGAGGTGGGTTGTAGGCGAAGGATCCTAGTGGACACTACATGCCCAACAGCTCAAGTAGTTGCGGACCCCGTTGTATTCACGGCAATTCCCCCACGACTCCGGCCTCCTAATTCTTGAGCATTTAAACTAAGATGGGCTAAGTTTAAGAGGGACCATACACGATGACATTGCCGTTGCCTCTAGATGCCCGTCCTCATTGATCATTTTTATTCGTCGTGGTCGTGGTTCCCTCCTCACTCGTTCATTAGCGACAACGCTCTCCAGAGCAAGCTCATGGGCGTCGGGCCAACAGCGCGCTCGGCTTCATGAGGGCTGGAGGGCTAGAGCTCACCTCCGAGGGCTCGGCGAAGGCCTCTAGCGCGCTCCGACCTCGGGGCAAGGGTGCTTGACCAAGGATCGACCTCATGAAAGGTCATAGGTTACAACTGAAAGCCTCGTCCTTCGGGGCGGGGATGAGAAGAAGAGCTTATGAGTGCGCATTCATTAGCGTATCCTTAGGGGTGCCGTGGAGGGCGAACCTCTAGAGTGGTTGAGGCTCAGGAATATGACATGCTCATAACCCCGAGCCCCGCTCGGGGTAGCGGCGGGCCAGAGGCCCGGCCGGGGGGTGTAGCCCCAAACCTCCCCACACTATCGAGGGCCCTGCCCTTCAGGGCGAGGAGGGGGGGAGGTTAGCTTTATACCTGTCTAGGGAGAATTAAGGAAAAAGGCCCCCGTAGTATAGCCCGGTCAAGTATGCAGGCCTCTCGAGCCTGCGGCCCGGGTTCAAATCCCGGCGGGGGCACCAAAGCATTGATTGGCGCGGCGCTCCTCTACGCGTGGAAGCTCGCCCAGCGCGTCGCGTCCTCTTTAGAAGCTGCTCGAAGGCCTCAACGGGTCTGGCCGCAACGTCATGCTCGAGGCGAGAACCTTAAATAACGGTCAGGACAGGACGTCGTGACAACGAAGGCGTCGCGGAGCTGAGCTCTGTTGATTGACGCGTATGAGGTCGCTAGGGCCTTCGCCTCCCTCTTCGTGATCATGAACCCCTTCGCCAGCATCCCGATGTTCTTGAGAGTCGCTAAAGGGAGCAGGGCTAAGGCGGCCGCTCACGCAGTGCTCGTCGCCAGCGCCGTCTTGTTTGCCTTCCTGTCCTCCGGCCCCTTGCTCCTCGAGGTCTTCCGCATAACCCTTGACTCCCTAAGGGTAGCAGGAGGACTCATTCTCGGGATCCTCGGCACTCAGCTCGTGCTCGGGTTGCGAATCCTCGAGAGGGAGGGCGAGGGAGACCAAAGCCCGGCGCTCACGCTGATAGGCACCCCGATGCTCACGGGCCCCGGAGTCATAACGATGGCCATGATCCTCGTGCAGGAGAGCGGCCCGCTAGTGACGACCTGCGCGGCCGTGGGGTCCTTAGTCCTGAGCTGGTTCGTGCTCATGGCCTCGGGCCTCATGAGCAGGGTCATGGGGAGGAACGCGATAGACATAACTTCGAGGGTCATGGGGCTTCTGGTGACCGCTACCGCCGTCGAGATGGTCGTAAAGGGCTTAAGGGCCATGCTCGGAGCTCTA
>Ga0185307_1000680_pt1 | contig 20854 bp, 26 predicted proteins | sample LHCtaG_FD_128010 | JGI IMG/M metagenome (GOLD analysis project Ga0185307, IMG submission 128010) | Hot spring microbial communities from Little Hot Creek, USA to study Microbial Dark Matter (Phase II) - LHC4sed_matched (SPADES... | ecosystem: Environmental > Aquatic > Thermal springs > Hot... | reverse complement strand
TTTTTTTAATTGATGGTAGGGCGGGATCCAACTAGATCAGGTTCTTCCCCGCGAGCCTTTGGGCTGCCCAGTCGCCTTGAGTGGTCGCCATGGAGATGGCCTCGGCAACTAGCCTCTCCGCTGTAAATAGATCGCGTCGCCTCACGCATTCGACGACCCCCTCTATGCTCGCAGCTATCCTCCTGAAGCCCTCGGCCTTCGAGGCGTTCGCCGCGATGTTGACCTCGGAGATCAGCGCGTTGAAGTAGGTCACGAGCACCTTCTCCGCGCCAGTCAGCTCGGCCTCCTCCCTAATCTGGCTTAAGGTCCTCAGCAGGCTCCAAGCAATCATGAGGCCCGACTTCAGCCTCTCGGCGTAGTTGAACACGATCAAGGCCTTTTTGACCTCGTCCTCAGCCAAGGACGTCAGCCCTCAATAGAGGTAAATGGGGCCCTCCTAGCGAGGCTCGGCGTGTCGCCCTCGCTAGCCCTCAATAACCTCTTGATGTTCGCCCTCATAATGAACACCACTACTAGGCCTGCTTTAGATATATCTCTAACGCCCCTCTACGGGCGCGGCTGGGAGTTGGCCCTCAAGCTCGCGGGGGAGGCAAGAGTGATTGCACAGCAGGGCCTATTAACAACTGCGACTTCTGCACGTGAGGGGCCCTCTTTGCACAACCATAGCGCTGAGGCGCTTAGCATAGTCGCCGAGCTGTTGAAGAAGGTCCTCGGCGATGAGTGGGTCGTGTCCGATCGCGACTCAATAGAGGGCTACATATACGACGAAACGCCAGAACCCATAAGGCCCAAGGCGGCAGAGCACTTGGTGCTCGTCAAGCCAGCGTCGACCGAGGAGGTCTCTCGAGTCCTCAAGATAGCCAACGAGTACAGGGTCCCCGTCTTCCCGGTGGGGGGCAGGACGGGCCTCGTCGGGGGCTGCATACCCACTAAGCCGGGCATAGTGCTCTCGCTCGAGCGCATGAACAAGATCGAGGTGGACAGGGAGAACCTCATGGCGGTCGCTGAGGCCGGGGCAACGCTCCGCGACCTCATAAGGGCCGCCGAGGGCGCTGGTCTCTTCTTCCCGCCGCACCCGGGCGACGAGGGCGCCCAGATCGGGGGCCTGATAGCCACCAACGCAGGGGGCGTGAGGGCGGTGAAGTACGGGGTCATGAGGAACTACGTCAGGGGGCTCGAGGTGGTGCTACCGACTGGCGAGGTGCTCAGACTAGGCGGGAAGCTGTTGAAGAACAACGCCGGCTACGACTTGATGCAACTGTTCATCGGTAGCGAGGGGACGCTCGGCGTGATAACGAAGGCAGTGATAAGGCTGTTCCCGAGGAGCCGCTACATGGTCACCCTCATCGTTCCCTTCAGCTCGAGGGCCGACGCCTTGAGGGCCGTCCCCGAGGTGCTGAGGTCTGGGGCCATGCCCTTGGCAATAGAGTACGTCCAGCTGAGGGAGGTCAAGAGGGCCGCCGAGCACATGGGCGAGAGGTGGCCAGCCGAGGAGGGCCTGGCCCAGCTGATAATCATCTTGGACGGGATGAGGTCCGAGGAGGTCTTATTGGCCTGCGACGAGGTCGCGAAGATATGTGAAGCACACAACGCCCTCAATGTCTTAGTAGTTGACAGCCCTAAGGAGCAGGACAGGATCCTCAAGATAAGGAGCAACATGTACGTCGCCATCAAGCGCGACGTCGTTGACGCCCTAGACGTGGCCGTCCCGCCAGCGAAGCTGAGCGAGCTGATGGACGCAATCGACGAGGTAGCCTCTAAGTACGGCGTCGACCTGCCGGTCTACGGCCACGCGGGCGACGGGAACCTCCACGTGCACATAATGAAGGAGGTCGGGAGCTTGGAGGTCGTCGAGATGATAAAGCGAGACGTCTACGCGGTGGTCGCCAAGCTCGGTGGAACCATAACTGGCGAACACGGCTTGGGAAAGGTGAGGGCGAAGAGCCTCGACCTGTTCCTGAGCGAGGAGCACCTGGAGATCATGAGGAGAATAAAGAGGATCTTCGACCCCAATGGCATACTCAACCCGGTCGAGCACTTGTAGCGCGCTCCTCGTCCGAGCTCGTAGTGGCGACCAGTCTTGGTGCGGAGAGCGAGGTTACGCAGGGGTGATGGGAGGTGGCGCCGTCGGCGTTGGCGGCACTGCCTCGGCCTTTCTAATGCTCTCGCCCAAGCTCACCTGGATCGGGTTAGGGTCAAGAGTCGGGGCCTGAGTCGACGGGACGACGTTGTAGCCTATTTGGATGGCCCCGAATGACCTTAGAGCCACGACGATCCCTATCGTCGCACAAACTATTAGAATGACCGAAACAAGAAGAGCACTCTTACTGGCGCCCAACATCGTTAACCCCTTAGTGGTTTTCTGAAGATAAGCTATGAAATAAGCCTTACGACCTTCTCGTCGACGATCTCGACCTTCCTCTGAGTTTAAAGAGCTAGGATGCGCGACTTCAGAGCGTGAGCACCTCACTCGAGCTAATGCGTGTTGGCGACGGTCCTCTATGGCTCGATTAGGGCTCGCACCTCACGTCAACATGAGGCCTCCTTCAGTTCACGTGGGCCGAATGGTGACTGGACGTTCTTGGACAAAGCAACAGATATTTGTTAGGGGGGTAACTTTGTTAGGGGGGTAACCTTTGGGCTACTTCGACCCTCAGCCGAAGATCAGGAAGGAGGACTTCTTCGACAAAGAGGAGGAGCTAGAGAGGCTCTCGAGGGGCTTGAGGCACGGGAGGCTCGTGGTGGTCTCCGGCCTCAGGAGGTACGGGAAGACCTCGCTAATCCTGACCTGTTTGAACGAGGAGAAGTACGACTACGTGTACGTGGACTGCAGGCTCCTCCCTCCGGGCATGATATCCCTGAGCTTCGTGCTGAAGATGCTTAGAGGGGAACTCGAGAGGAGGGCTTGGGCTAAGAGGGCCTTGAAGAGGATCGAGGAAGTGGCGGTGGGAGGCGTCAAGGTGAGGCTGAGAGGGGAGGAGACGCTGATCGGCGTGTTACAGGAGCTCGAGGGAAAGGTCGTGGTGCTCGACGAGGCGCAGGAGCTCAGGAGGTCCAAGTACAGGTTCGACAAAGTGCTAGCCTACGCGTACGACCACTTGGACGTGAAGCTCGTGGTCTCGGGGTCCCAGGTGGGGCTGTTGCACAGGTTCCTGAGGGTTGACGACCCGGAGGCCCCGCTCTACGGCAGGCCCTACGTCGAGGTCAGAGTAGGCAGGTTGAGCGAGGAGAGGTCGAAGAGGTTCTTGCTGGAAGGGTTCAGGCAGTACGGGGTCGAGGTCTCAGAAGAAGAGGTTGAGGAGGCCATCAGGCAGTTCGACGGGGTGATAGGGTGGCTGACCTACTTCGGCTACTCCAAGGTCATCGGCGGGGAGGGGCTTCAGTCCATAGTCGACAAGGCGTCTAGGCTCGCCTTGAACGAGCTCGAGCACGCCCTGAAGGTTTACGGCGTAGCGGAGGAGAGGTACAGAGAGGTCCTGAGGGTCATAGCCCTTGCACAGCCAGCGAGGTGGGCCCAGATAAAGAGGTGGGTTGAGGCGAGGATGGGCAGGATACCGAACAATACGTTGGCCTCGATCATCAAGAACCTCGTGGACTCAGGCTTCGTGGAAAAGGCACTAGAAGGCTACGTGATAAGCGACCCTATGCTGAGGAACGGTATAATCAAGTTCTGGTGAGGGCAAAGCATTAAAATTCGAAGACAAAAGAATAGCATGACGACTCGCCGAGGGTCGAGACGTTGCTTCCTTGGAGAAGGTTAACGAAATGGGCAGAAGGGTCAAGGAGTCTCTGAGCCTGCGCACTTACCCCTAGGGGTCAAGTTCTGCAGGAGCTCTGCCGTTTTAAGCGCCTTCACGTATCGCGTGGCCTTGCTAAGCAACCTCTCGTCGTCAGAGACGAGCGTCAGGCCGTCCTTCATCGCAACGTAGAGGTATGCCGCATCGTAAACCGTCAAGCCCTCTTTAGACGCGAGCTCGAACACCTCTGTCTCGTAGCCCTTGACACTCTCCAACGGTATAGAATCGAAGAGTCCCTTCAAGATCTCCACGAACGTCCTAGCGGTCTCTAAGTCTATGTGGCTCAGCATTTTGTGCTCCTTCCAGATCGCGTTAAGGGACTCGTAGACGGCTAAATCTAGAGTGGCACCCCTAATGAAGGGCTTGAGAGAGCCCCTCTTGACCAAGTTCACTACGGCGCTGGCGTCGAACAAGTACATCTACACCTCCTCTCTCTGTCTTCGTGGATTAAGGAGGCTATCTCCTCATCGCTTATGTGAGAGAGCCTCACGCTAAGGGCCTTGGCCCTCTCCTCGAGCTCGCTTAACACGCGCTTCCTCACCTCCTCTTCGAGGGCCCTCCTTATTATCGGGCCCGGCTTGATGTCATACTTCTCTAGCAACTCCTTTAACCGCCTAGGGATCTTGGCCGAGACTGTTACGTAATCGACAGGCAACGTTCCTCAGGTAGTCCTCATTTGGTAGACATATATAAGGTTTACATCATGAAGCTTACCACGAGAGGAGGAGAGCGAGGATGAGGGCCATGCTAATAGAGTGCCTTTGAGCTTTAACGGCAAGCGATGAATCGTTGAGTAGACTACGAATGAAGTAAAGGGCCTCGCTAGAAGGCGCCAAGAATACGCTTTATACGTTGAGAAGGACGGCATGGTTATAGGCGTAATTGGCTTGACGGAACAGTCAGAAGGTATTCATTTGCTGTAGAGCCCGAGCACGTATATAGGGTGTGGGTTACCAGGAAAGCGCTAGACCCCGATCTGGTCAATAGATATTTGAGGGCGAGGGATTTAATCAAAGACCTCCTTGGAGAATCAGACCTCTCTGAGAAGACTGCTAAGCCATAAGGTAATAGTGCTCGACAAGGAAATAAAGGTTGAGGTCAGCAGAGTGGTCATAGGTAGGCTGACGCAAACGACTGTCGAAACTGCCTCTAAGCCCATCGACAAGGTAGTCACGAGGGTCGAGGAAGACAACTTGTACATATACGTAGCGGACGAGAAGTCCTACATGAGCCGTCTGCATACCGGGTTGGTTAAAGGGGGGCGAGCGGTATTTGAGGGACATGGACTTGCTAAACAAAACGGCGGTCTTAAAGGGGTAGCAAGTAGAAGACGATATACAATCAATACAGGGTTCCCTCAGCGCCATACGGCTGGGTTCAAGAGCTCTCATAAGTCTAGGATACGACGCGAGGTTGGGGCCCTACTTGGTCTTGACATTCATATTGCCTCGGAAATGAGCCTGAACTCATCGACTTATTAATTCTCGGCCGAGGTCTATTTAAAAGCGTGAGAGAATGTTGCTGAACTTGAGCCGCCTCTCTGCCTTAAAGCTTGAGGGCCTTAAAGGGCGCTCGGCCAAGGAAAGCTCGCTCACGCCAGCGGGCCCTCTGAGAGTTCTTAACCTCACGTTTCTCAAGCCCTCTTAGGGAATTTAAACTTAGCATTCTTGACGCGCTAAGGAGAGTAGGTCAGCGATCGTGTGAACCTCGCGGAGGATTGAAAATCCATTACAGGCTCAAGACGTCTATGGATTACCTAGATGAATCTTCTCATATTCGTTCAACAACCTTCTACACAAACGGTACGTCTTCTCAGCGCTCTCCACAGCCACCCTCGCCTCTTCTCTGCTCACCACTTCGTCTGGTGAAAGCATGAGCGCCTCATCGCCGTACATGCTCACCTCCCTCTTCTTAGCTAGTACTCTAGAGGTGTCTGCCAGAAAGTCTATCTCCTCCCGAAACCACTCTGGGAACCTCTCCTTAGCCATCACCAAGACGTCGGAGACGTCGTGCTTCTTTGGGTACTCGATGCCAACGATCCTGAGAGCAGCCTTCAAAGACAGCTCCACGCACTCCTGCGACAGCCTGAGAGCGTAGGGGTACAGGCCCTCCGCCAGCGCCTCTCGAGCATCTCTCAAACGTGCCTCTGCGTGCCTGAGATACGACCTGGCCACGTCGACGAGTCTCAGAGCTCGACCACCTCCCCAAACTTGTAGTCGGGCTTAAGATCCCAGTACCAAGAGTCCTCGCCTATGAAAACCCTCTTGGCATTTAGCTCGCTTAGCTTCGCCCTCAGTCTGGTCAAAGCTCTCTCCAGAAAGGACCCCTCATCATACAGGATTATTCCGTCCTCCGTTAGGTCTAGGAGTATCGGGGGGAGGCGTAGGACCTCTTCCCTCCTCAAGGGGCAGACGCTGAGCCCTGTATCAACGCCGTACTTCCTGAGCCTCTCGATCTCGCTTGAGGCCTTCCTCTCGACGTCCTCGAGGACGCGCTCAACCCTCGAGGCGAGGCTACCGCTGAAGTCGTCGGAGACCACCAATAAGTCGACGTCGCTGTCCCGGCGCGCCGTCCCACGGGCGACGGAGCCGTACAGACAAATAGACGTCAACTTGTAACTGCGCATGAGATGTAGAAAGGCGTCAAGGATCAGCTGCAAGTACCTCTCCTGCCTGACCTTGTCGAGGTTTCTAATCCTGCCCGAGAGCACCAATATCATGGCCTCGGGGCTAACGACGCGGTAAAGCCTAGGCCTAGACCTCTCTAACAGATAAAGCAACCTAAACCTATGCAACTTGCTGAAAGCTACGTTAACCCACTTCTCGCCCCTGCCGAGGACCTTCACTGCATCGCTGAGGGTAAAAGCCTCTAAGCCAAACTCCAAGTAGAGCTTAACGTAGGCCCCTCCCAGCCATCTAGGCATCCACATTCAAAGTCATATAAACAAATAGTTTAGCTAAATAAATAATTTATGTTAGAGAAGATGTTGAGTGCTTGCCCGTCGATCTCCAGCGTCCACGTGATCGGAGGATCTCAGACAAGCATTCCGTGAAGTCGAAGGGTCTGTTGGGAAGGACCGAAGAGGACGAGGGTCGGCATAGCGTTCCCGGCCAGGGACTTGGACGAGTTCATCAGCGGCTTAAAGGGCACGAGGTTCATATTCCCATACCTTCCGGCCAAGCTCTCGCCCTACGGGCCGAGGGCCCCGGAGGTCGTCAAGATACGTACGAGGACCATGGCGCCAGGAGAGGAGGAGCAAGTGACCATAACCATACCGATGGAGTATCTCACAATCTTCAACGGCAATTGCTGGATCGTTGAGGAGGGGTTGTACGAGATAAGAGTAGGGGCCTCGTTAAGAGACGTTAGGTTAAAGGCCGTCGTTGAGATGGAGGACGACGTCTACTTCGACCTCTCGCGAGGCGCTTGAGGCCCGGTTGGAATAGGTCCTCAATCACAACCGGCGAGCTTAAGTCCCAGCCCAAGCCGCTCTATGCATCATCGCTCACCCGCTAAACCTTAAATCTGCTTCGACCCTCAATTAACAGCCTATGAGTGGTGAGAGGTCTCCTCAATGCGCTAAGTGTCCGTTGAAGCCCTGTTATCGCGATCCAGAGGCCAAGAAGCCCGCCTTCTGCCCCATGCTCGTATACCCTGAGGTGGTCAGAGAGTCCATGAAGGAGTACGAGAACGAGTTCGTCAGGAGGGTCCACTACTCCTCAACGCTCATAGAGAAGGAGGGCTACGGCGTCTGGCCGAGGGTCAGGGAGGTCGTCGAGCTCTGCAAGAGGCTCAACATCAAGAAGGTAGGGCTCGCCTTCTGCGTAGGGTTGAGCGAGGAGGCCAGCAAGGTGGACAAGATATTCGAGTCGTGGGGACTCGAGGTCTATTCGATAGCGTGTAAGTGCGGTTCTGTAGACAAGACGTGGATCGGGCTGAGAGATGAAGACAAGCTGACTCCAGGGTCCCACGAGTCCATGTGCAACCCCGTACTCCAAGCGATGGTGCTAAACCACGTCGGGACGGAGCTAAACGTTGTCGTGGGGCTGTGCGTTGGCCACGACGCCATATTCATGAGGTACTCGAAGGCCCCCGCGGTCTACTTAATTGCCAAGGACAGGGCGACTGGCCACAACCCGGCGGCCCCGCTGTACTCCTTACACTACTTCTCGAGCCGCGTCCTGCCGTAGATAGGCTTCAAACCCCGCTCTCGAGGGCGTCGTGGCGAGCGCGTCTAGGGATTAGCTCGCTCCACCAGAGTCCGAGCAGTCTCAAACGCTATGCCGACACCCTTAGACCTCAAATAGTCCTCGTACCCTTTTTTGAACTCCGCGAGGTCCTCGAGCGGGTGGACCCCCTTCTCCACCTCGCCTTCGTACACTAGCTTGGCGGTGTACGCTTGGACCAGCGCCGTGAAGGTCGGTATCGCCGGGCTTTCGGGGTCGCCCTTTAGCACCACTAGCTCTGAGACGTCGTCGCTAGGGCCATTCACCCTGACGTAAAGTATCGCCAAGCACTCGACGTCCTTGGGGGTACGTGTCTCCAATAGCTCGGCCAGTAGGTCAGCAGGCCTCACGTCGACGTCGCCGACCCTTACCACCTCCTTACTCATCAAGCCGAGGTCCCTTAACAACTTCATCTTGCTCAGGTGGCCCGGCCGCCTTATCGTGACCTCCCTCATTCGCCTGGCCCTGACGTTCCTGATGAGAGTTCTCAGGCCGTCGCTCAAGAATCCCTCGAACTTCCCCAAATCCCCCAAGTCCACTTCGATCACGGACTCTAAGGGGTCGACGAACCTCACTTGGTAGTCCTCTACGACCCTGGCGAGCCGCGTGTACTCTTCTATCAAGTCCAAGGGGCTCCACGTGACGACGTGGTCGAGGGGCGGCGCGGGCCCTAAGGGCACCTCGCCGACGTATACATCGATCGCATTGACTGCGCCTAGCTCCTCAACGGCGTGGCCTACAACCAAGTTGCTGTAGCCTGGTGCGAAGCCTGCGTCTGGCACGAACACGGAGTTTCTCCTCATGACGTAGTCCTCGAGCGAGTAGGGGTCCTCTGCGAAGAAGGAGACGTCGACCACGCTAACCCCCCTCTTAACGAGCTCGCTTATCATGTCGAAGGCCACACTCGAGGGCAAGGCCGTGACCGCCAAGCTGGCCTTCTTAGCCAATTCGCTGAGCACTTCAGGTTTGTACACGTAGAACTCGACGCCGCTTAGACCACCAACCAAGCGCCCTACGCTAGGGTCCTTATCGACCGCATAAATGGTCACGTCCTTGACGAGCTCCCTAAACGACCTTAAAGACCTAAGCCCGACCCTACCCAAGCCCACGAAGAGCACGTTGCTCACTCAAGACCCCTCACACTCACTCTTTACCGTAGAGGTCTAATAATGCTCAAAGCGTTAACTGCGCATTGAAGGGCAAATCAATGACGTATGCGTGATTCGTAGCGAGTCCTCTTCTCAAGGCTCAACGCGTAAGAGGGCCTCGGGCGCGTTTCAGCGATCGCGAGATTATAATGAGCGACGTGCGATGAGGGCTCAAAGACGACGTGGCACGAGGCCGCTCTTGAGGCGCTCTAATATGTCGATCACCCCCTCGCCGTCCTCCTTTGAGGACACGTAGTCGACCACCTCTTTGACGACTTCGTCAGCATTTGAGGGCGCGGCCTTGAAGTCGACGCTCCTGAGCATCTCGACGTCCACTTCTGAGTCGCCTATAGCGGCCACGAGCCCCTCAAACTTCATCAGTCTCAACAGCTCGCTGAGCCCGACGTTTTTGTTTATGCCCTCAGGCAAGAGCAGGAGTGACCCCTTGTTGTTCACGACCTTGAACTCCACTCCAAACCTAGAGGCCATTGACTTGATTCTCTCAACGCACTCGCTACACGACAAGTTCACGGTGTTCTCCTTGGGCACAACGCATTTCAGCTTCTTGACTTCGCTGATGAACTGGAACCACTTCTCGTCGACTAAGACCCTGCGCTCTCTCGTCGACGGGACGTAGATCGAGACGCCGCCCTCGCACACCCACCCGTCGAAGAGGCCCTCTATGTCCTCTCTGGACTCGAGGTACCCCCTATCCCTCCCAGTGGCCAGTATCAACACCCACCCCTCTCTCTTGAGCTCTAAGAGCTTGTCCCTCAGCTCTTCGGAGACCCTGTCCTCTCCGCCCCTCGTAAGAGTTCCGTCGAGGTCCAGCACTAGCGCCCTACACAATTTCGACCTCTACTCCCCTGCCGTGGAGCTCTTTCGAGAGCCTGCCTATCAACCACTTCATCTTCTGCTGATTCGCGACGCTTAGCAAGAGGTCTACCTCGGTCTTATCGTCCCTCGTGATGATCGAAAGTATCTTGGGGTCCTCGAAGAGCTCTGGCTGGATCATACTCAACGCCTCCGCCACAATCTTCTCGGCCTCCTCCGGCGCTACGCCGCTGAAGACCACCTTCAACTCGATAGACGTCGGCGCGGCCGACGACTTGTTCACCACCGGGTACTTGAGGAAGAATTGGTTCGGGATAATTATTCGCTCCCCCTTGACAGATACGAGCTCAACGTCCTGGCTGTTTATGGACACGACCCTTCCCGAGATCCTCCCGACCTTTATGAAGTCCCCTTCGTCGAAGGGCCTCCTGACCCTCAAGTATATCTCCCCTGCGTAATTCGAGAACACGTCCCTCATGCTTATCAGCAAGACTATGAAGATCCCTATCGATATGCTCGTCAACACTATCACGTCGAGGCTTAATATGCTGAACGCCACGATCGCGCCCAGTATTATGATAAAGTACTTCACCAACTCAGCGAGCTTCGAGGCGAATGAGCGCCCGAACTTGCTCAAATTCCTCATTATAAGGGCTCCCGACTTCGAGCCCAAGAAGATCGCCAAAGCTATCGAGGTAATTGCGAGCGCCACCCTCACTATGAAGTACTCCTCTGGTGTCAACTCTCTAACCTCCCTATCTTCTTCAAGAGGCCCTTGATCTCCCTATCATGGCATGCGAGGTAAATTACGTCTCCAATCTGTATGTCTTTCGCGGAGCTAGCTCTAATCCTTTTGTCGGTGGACAGCACGAAAAATGGGGTGTCACTCTTTAAGACGAAGCTCTGGACCCTCCTCAGGGTCTTAGCGTCTTCGACCTTAATCGCGTATATCCCGCCCTCAACTTTGGAGAACTCGTGTATCACGTTGACTCTAAACTTGCCCACTATCTCCTTTATCTTTGACCCGATAGTCTTGTAGGGGTTAATTACGTACCTCACGTTCTCCTTCGCGAATACCGGCTCATTGAGGGGGTTGTTCAAGATCGCAATCACGATGGGGAGGTCGATCTTGATGGAGTGCTTGGCATACCTCAGGTTGAGGGCGTCTGAGTCCGTTGCGGACACCAATACGTCTATTAAGAAGCGGTTTCTGCTTATGTACTCCTCCACTCCCTCTATGCTCGAGAGCACCACGTCTGCAAAAGGAAAGGTCTTCTTGAGCATCTCGACCTTCTCTGAGGTGAATTCAATGATCGTCAGCCTCCCCCTTGGGTCTATATCCCTCAAGGCCGTAATCGCGAAGTAAGCTAAGTGGCCTCCACCTATCACTACCGACCTCACGCGAATCCGGCCCCCCGTAGATCCATCTTGCCTATACTCGACATGTACTCGCTAGCCCAGAGCTCGTCTATCTTCCCGTCCCTCATCGCTCTCTTCAATATCGCCTCCGCCACTTGATAGGCCATGTCGGTGAGGGCGTGGAGGGGCTTCATGTCGTGCTCTTTGAAGCCCAAGTCGACTTCGACGATCCTCACGCCCATCTTGTGCAAGTCTATCAATAGGCCGACGTCTACTCCCCAGCCGCTCTCGAATTCCACTTGGTAAAAGACCTCCCTCAGCCCGGCGATCTCCCCGCTCAAGGGTTGCCTGAACTTGGCCAGCTCTGGATAAAACATCCTGAGAAGGGGCTTGGCCACGAGCTCTGTGACCCTGCCCGCTACCCTCTCGAAGCACCCCTTGACGAACTCGGCCTCTCCCCGCATTATCGGCGTGTAGAGCTTCTCGATGAACTCTGGCGTGAGGTTGGCTACGTCGACGTCCACGAAAACGACTACGTCCCCTGACGAGAGGTACGCCCCGTCCCTCATGGCAATGCCCTTGCCGGGGTAGACTAAGTTGCTTTGAATTATGACCTTGGCGCCCTCCTTTAAGGCAACAGACACGGTGCCGTCGGAGCTACCGCCGTCGACAACTATGACCTCCTTGACGTGCCTAGCCCTAAAGGCCGTGCGCACGGCCCTCCTGACGTACTTCTCCCTGTTCCTCGAGGGGAAGACAACGCTGACGTCCATAGGTGCTAAGACCTGTGAGGATTTAAGATCCATCCCTAATAAACCTAACCTTGAGGCCAGCGGATAAAGGTCATAAAACCTTGGCTGAATGTTCCTATTGAGAGATGATAGCGCCCAGTGCTAGACCGTCTCGTGACCGCGTGATGTAGGCGCTCTTTTATTAGAAGAACAGTCCAGATGATCGAGAAGGCGAAAATCAAAGAGAAGATGAGGATATTTACTCCTCTCAAGACTTGGACCAAGCTAAGGAGTACATTAAGTGAAGTCGGGCCGTAGACCGTCTTTGAGGCGTTGAAGTGAGACGTGGGAGTTGACTCATTGGTCTTCATGAAGAGCCCTCGGAGAAAACCAAAGAAGGAGAGCGCGAGCATGGACTTCAGAGTCCTAGGCTTCGTGGCTATCATCCCAAGGACTAGCCCAAGGGCTTGCCAGTAGGTATCTAAGGGGAACGCTATTAGCCCGAGCAATATCATGGCCGAGGTCACACGCCGGGTCAGGTCGGCAAATATCTCGAGCCTCTTCAGCAACGGGATCTTGCACTTCAACAACCTCGGGATTAAGGCCATGTACCGCCCCTCGAGCCCAGACCACTTGATCTCCCTCTCCAAGAACTTTTTGAACGCAGGCGAGTCTTCGTAGCTGAGAACGTCGTCAGCGAGCACGGACTTGTAGCCCAATTTGAAGAGCTCGATCGAGTGGATGAAGTCTTCGCCCACCTCGTTCGGCAGGGGGTGCTTTATCAAGACGTCGGCCCTGTAGACGACGTTATGCCCACACGAGAGGAAGTAAATTGGAAGCCTATTTTCGAAGAAGCCCGCTACTTCCTCGCAGAGGAAGCCCCGCCTCCCCAAGATCTTGGCCTGCACGAAGGCGGTCTTTTCATTGAAGTAGCTCAGGACCTTCTCGTAGAAGTCCCTCGAGACCTCGCCATCCCAGTCGAAGATCCCTATGAAGTCGTACTTCCAGCCGTTCTCCTTGACCCAGTCATTTATGGCCTCAGCCTTCGTCTTCCTTCCTGGTTAAGATGTAAACGTCACTCTGGGCCCTCAGAGACTCCAAGAGCTCTAGCTTGAGGATGTCGCACTTAGCACGCACCAAGCTCGCTATCTTCGCCTCCCTCTTAGAACCCGGACCTGCACGAGAAGGCCTATACCTACCCCCCTAAGGATTACGCATGACACTCTCATGAGCCAGATGAATCCGAGGTAGAGCAGGAGGGCCCCGCCGGTGATAGTTCCGACGAGCAAAGCCGTACCTGAGATATCACTGAACCCTCCTCAAGTTAAAGGGCGTGCCACGCTCCCTCTCGAAGGGCTTCATCTTCGCCGGTGTCTCTAAATGGACTTTTAGTCCTAGATGGCCTCGGCAGTGCGGTAAGCGCCCTAATTGGGCTCTTTTCTGCCTTGGGCAGCTTTATTCTACAATTCCTGCGATCGTGGGCCTCGACGATCTTAGCTCGTGAAGCGACTTCAGCTTTTGGAAGGATAGAGCTTGTCGAGGGACGCGACAAGGTGCTTCTCGATCATTATCCTCTCGAAGTGAAGAAATATCTCTTTCGGCTCTGGCACCTTCTTGTAGATGACGCCCTTTCCGACGGGGTCCTCTCCAGACCGCACCATCTCCCTTATCCTCCTGTCCCTCTCGAAGATCTTCGCCAAGTAGTCGTCTAGTCTCCTCAAGATCTCCTCGGTGCCGCTGACTGGCTTCCCGTGGGAGGGAATTGCAAGGTTCACCCCTCTCTTGCTCACCTCCTTCTTGAGCCTCTCTATCGAGAGGACGAAGTCCCTGACGTCGCAGTCGAGGCAGCCGTACCACGGTCCGAAGGGCGTGAGGTCTATGTCCGCGAGGAAGATTACGTCGCCGATTACGAAGCAGCTGTGCCCGGCGGAGTGGCCGGGGGTGTGAAGGACCTCCACTTGGACCCCCTCGAACTCGAAGACCTCGCCGTCCTCGAAAGTCCTGTCGACCCTCCCGAACTCGAAGTTCACGAAGAGCTTGACCAGGTCCCCGAGCGCGTACCTCCTCTTGAACTCCTCGTAATTCTCGATGGCGTCGGCGTCGAGGTGATGGGCTGCGACCCTCCTCCCGATCCTGTTTAAAGCTATGTGGTCCTCGTGCCAGTGGGAGTTGAGAACCCAGTCAACCCTGACGTCCTTGAGGGCATCGCCAGCTCCCGTGTCTATCAAACAGCTTCTCCCTATGAGCAAGCTATTGCTGTAAGGATACCTCCCGGAGTCGGGGCCCTCGATTATCCGTACGTTTCTGCGGAGTTCCATACCTTAGGTTGGAAGAGCACGAAGACTTTATAAGCTTGCTCAGTGACGGTGCCTCCCCTAAAAATCTCCGGAGCCGTAGGCTTAAGTGACGTCCACTCAACAAGAGGCCCCTGGTTTCTGAGGAGCGAATGAAGGGCTAACACTATGGCGTGGGGCAAGGCTCTTAGCCTACTGGAGGACGCACATGCTCGCACCATCGAATTTTACGAGGCCCGAGCTTCTATATTGGGTCATTAATAGCTGAGGGTTTGGGACATAAACTCCATTTGTACGTATGTACGTATGGGTATATTGATGGCCAAGAAAAACTCACTTTAAGCGTGAGAGGAGACCTATTGGATGAGGTCAAGAGGCTGGCCGCCATCGACGGGAGGAGCTTGAGCAGTATCGTAGAGGAGTACTTCGAGTGCATGGTGCTCGAGAGGTGGGCCGAGCTCCTCAGCGAAGAGCTGGGCCTGGGTAGTTTAGAGCCTGCGACTGAGTCCGAGATTCCAGCAGAAAGGCCCAAAGGACTAGACGCGACTAAGATTGTGAGGGAGTTGAGAGAGGAGCGAGGCCTCCGTGTCGAGCATAGCTGAAGAGATTTGCTACTTGGACGCCAGCGCCTTGGTTAAGAGATACGTCGAAGAACCGGGTAGCGAGAGCGTTGACGCCGTATACAGGGACGCCTATAAAGGGACTAAGAGGCTGTCCTTCTCTCATTAGAACATCGCCGAGGCCGTAATGGTGTTCGACAAGTACGAGAGGAGGATGGGACTAGACGCTAAGAAATTGATAAAGGACATGCTGAAGGAGCTCATAACGCTCTCGAGGCTTCGCAGGCTTGTTATCGTAAGCGTGAGCCCACAAGCACTTCGAGACTCTATAAAGCTAATGTTGAAGTACCACATCTACGTGGCGGACGCCCTTCAGATAGCTTCAGCTAGAAAGGCCAACAGCAATGTAGTAGTCACGAGGACGGAGGGCTGGCCGACATAGCACATGCCGAAGGCTTAAAAGTATTGTACATAGGCGCGCGAAGATAGGGTTTAATGGTTGATGGATTCTTCTTGCGAAGAATGCACAATTTCAAGCCTTATGCCTTCCTCTTCCAACGTCCTATAGAGTAATGTTCATGTGATTTGTGCAAGCGTTGTACTTCTAAATGTTGCGACAAGTTTCGCTAAGCTGCGGAGCAGTACTTTGCCGTGGGTGACTAGCTCCTTAGAGAACCTAGCCGTGGAGCACTCATGGAGAAGGTTCTGGCTGCCAGTAATTCATCTCATTTCGCTAACTTCGTAATTTACGTCTCAGATGCCTTTAACTCGATGGGGCTGAGGATTTCCACCTTACGTGGGCTTATTTGCACTCGACATCCTTCGATGGCACGCTCTTGTCGTGATGGCCAACGCAACCGTTGCTACCCCCAAGAAGAAGGAGTGTGTGAAGGTCGTCGTCACGGTGATCGAGACCTGAGCGGGGATGTTCAAGACGTTGCTTGGCAGTCGTATTATTGAGGACCCCATCAACGGAACCATCGGAGTCGAGACCTCGACGGCGCGAGCTATTGTATTGACGACCAATGGTATGACATGCAATGACAGCACTAACACCGCGACGAACCCAACGACCACGTAGAGTGGGCGCCTCCACCCGAACGATAAGAGGTGCTTAGAGTAGCCCTTCTCTTGCTCGATCGTGTAAACGACGAGGGCTATCCCACTGGCCACGAAGAGGGCCGTCAAGCCGACGTTGAGGACGAAGATTATGGGAATGACGTAGCTGACCCCGAAGACTTTGAAGCTCGTGTAGAAGGGGTCAGCATTGACCGTTATGAGGCCAGACCCTATCTCCGCCCTCCACCAGGGGGAGTGCAGGGAGGAGGCGACGGTCACTAGCATCAGCGCACCAGTAGCAAGGGCGAACCAGTTCCTCTTCACGGCACGGCCTCCCTAAGGGCTCTTGCCACCGAACAGCTCGCTGATCTCGCCGAGGTCACGCACTGTGATCAGTATGCCGTTTACATCGATGGAGAGATCGGAGAACTGCAGATCCTCGACGTAGACAGGTCGCTCGACACCCTTAATTATGTTGACGAGGCGGCGCAGGGCATCGGGGTCGCTCGACGAGAACGACAAGCTTAACGTGCCCGTGTAGTTCGCCTCGATCACCACCTTGTCTTTCAGCTCTATCGTGAACGATCGCGTGCCGTTCCTCACGGTAAAGCTGAGCTCGTTGAGCGTTATGCTCTGGCGAGTCAGCGGGCTGGTGATCTCCAGCTTCAGGGTGGCAGTACTGGTGGATTCGTCGAACATTAAGTCCTTGAACCGCGGCATCTCGAATCCACTAGGATTGATGCCCAGCGCGACGAGGGCAGAGCTCAAATCGCCGCCTTGACCTAAGGCCGCCGGGCTCGTCAAAGCCCGCAACTGCGGGGGCACGAGTAAGCCCAAGAGGTCGTCAGCCAGAAAGCACTGCACGGTAACGCATAGGAGTGGAACCAATACGCAGGCGAGGGTGATGGCCCTTAAACCCTACTTGACTTTATCCAATCAAAGCACCTCAGCGAACCTGATGCGTCGCGACCCGACGTGAAATAAGGCCTCAGAATCACTAGGGCCTCGGTGAAGAGGGTCCACCAAGGGCCTCTTTCTAGGGCGCGAGAGGCGAAGGTCTTAGCGGCTGGGTAGCCATCGAGGTGATAAACGGCCATTTCAATCAACACGAGGTATAGCGACTCTGCCCCAGAGGTCTATTTAAGGTTTGCCAACTTCAAGCGGGGGCAAGGAAGGACACGAGGGCTTCTCATGGCCGGCGAAAATTCGAGCTTAGCCCGCATCGACTTGGACCGAGATACCTATAAAGCGCTTCTGAACGACGATAACGCGAAGGTCGGCGCGATGCCAGAGCTAGTCATCAACGTGAGCAACGTAATCTCGCCCCTCTGCTACAGCGTCTTGAAGATAGAGCCCTACACGACGTGCCCCCATCGCTGCGTCTACTGCTACGGCAGGTGGTACGTCAGGGGCCCCGACGTGGTCACGCCGAGGAGGGTCGCCCTCGCGATGTTCGAGAGGGTCGCCAAGCACGTTTACAAGAAGGGGCTAAGGCCCATACCGTTTAGGCTATCGACGCTCGTGGACCCCTTTCCGCCCCACGAGGAGTTGATGAGGGTCAGTGAGAGAGTCTTACTCATTGCGAAGAGGTACGAGTACCCGATCATTATCAACACGAAGGGCTCGAAGGTCGTCGAGCTCGAGGGCCTCAAGAGGACGCTCGAAGGGCTCTTGGACGAGGGCCTTGGAGTCCTCCAAGTCTCGCTCTCAACGCTCGACGACTCTAAATCGAGGGCCTTAGAGCCCGTAGTGGGGTCCACCTCCCATATCTCCAATGTCGCTGGCCGCCCTTCGGGGTACTCTTTGAAGACGTTGATGGGGAAAATGACGACCCGCCCGGCGATCCAAACCTCGTGTTCAGGCACTATGTCCTTGGTCGCCGGCTCTTCTCCCGTGAAGAACTTGTACATCTCCACGAACGCCTCGGCCGAGGTGCAGACCTCCACGTGGTTCTTCTCCGAGAAGTGGACGTTAACGGCGCCTTCTATCAATTGGGGGTAGCGCGGGTCGCGGGCCCTCCCCCATATGACCAACGTCTTCACTCCCTCGGGCGCTTTGGTGTAACCTCGCATCAACGCTACGAGGCTGTCTATGACCACGCAACGCGCGACCTTCTCGCGTGCTTCTGGTCGCTGAAGATACATCAGCACGATCAATCCGCCGTACGAGTGCCCGACTAAGTCGACTTTATCGGCCCTCGTCGAGTTCAAGACCTCTTCGACAAATGTGTCGAGGCGGTTCAGCACTTGATCTAAGGTCTCTATCGCGTGGGAGGAGTCGTACTCGAACACCCATATGTAGCTCGGCGGGTACCCATTGCTCGTGAAGCGCATGGCCTGGGACTCAAATTGCTGGGCTGAGCCTGAGCCACCGTGGACGAAGACTATTGGCTTAGCGCCGGGAGGGAGCCTTTGCTGGGGTTGCGGTGCGAGAAGAGCGGTGTAGTAGGCCACGCCAGTGGCGACGAGGGCCACGACTATGGCGATCACCATGACTTGGGCTCTCGTGAGAGCCCTCTTGAAACCCGGCATGTAGTCACCTCTCGTGAGAATTTTTTGATGAACGTGTTCTTAAATCTTTAATCTCTTTTCATGTCGATGATATCGTCGACGCGTAAAACAGGGCAGTTGAATTGACGCATCAGCCTTTGCTTACTTAAACACGTCTACCAATGAGGGGTTTAAGTATCTCACGAGGTCCTCGACCCCAACTTTGTACAGTCTATTCAAAGAGCCCCCGCCACAAACGACGAATTCCTGGTCCAATATCGCGGGGTCTAAAATTACTCGAAGGCCTTTGACCTTAGCGGAAAGAGGCGTCACGGCCCCCACCTCCGCTCCTAGAACCGCCGCGACCTCGTCGGGCCTGGCTAAACGGGCCTTCCTCCCGAGGGCCCTCTCGACCTTGTTGAGATCGAGCCTCCTATCGCCCCTGATTACGGCGACCAAGTACTCCTCGCCGACCTTTAAGAGCAACGTCTTCACTATTGACGACCTTGGATGGCCGCTTAGCTCGAAGGCCTTATCCACGGTCTCTACGGTGTTGCCGAACTCCATGACCTCCACGTCGACGTCGTCAACGACGTCTCTCCGAACCCTCACGACACGTCACTGAATGCGGGCAATAAAGGCGGGGTTAAGCTTTTTGCGCACGCCCGCAAGCCTTCGCGCAATCAACGATGTAGTCGCGCCCTTCTACCACGAGCTTCAAGGCCCCAACGGATCGCTCATCTAACCAAGGCACTCAAAGACCTCGTCAACCTACGGCCCTCGACGACATGTTCACACGGCCGTAAGCAAGTCCTTCGAAGAGAAGGGCTTAAATAATTAAATGGCCGGATAAACAAATGTGGGGCCTATGGCCGAGAAGACGATAAACGAGATGTTGAAGAAGTACCTCGGAATAAGCGCCCCAAGGATAGTGATAGGAGTACTGATGCTACTGTTCGGGATTATAATATGGGTCTGGCCAGACCTCGTGGCCCTCCTCATAGCGATATACTTGATAATAAACGGAGTACTAGTGCTCATCGACGAAGCGCTGAGGGGCAGGGCTTTAAAGTCTAAGTGAAGGACCTGAACCCCTACTTTTTGTCGTTTTTCTTGGTTCCACTTTTCGTGTACGCATTTTCATTGACGTCAAGTTATACGTCTGCTACGCTCGTAACTCTTGGCTACATCTCTGGAGGTCCTTTGGGGGTTAGGGCGCGCTCAAGGTGCCACGTTTGCGCTCCAACACGACTCAACCTCTCGACGTCGTGCTACGACGCTTCGTGGCCAAAAGGCTACGACAACCCCTCTACGTGAAGATTTCTTGCGGCCGTAATACCCAGCTTTAAGTAGAGCTTCGCCGACGACATTACGTCTAAAGCGAAAAGAGAGGGAGCGGCTACGAGCTACAAAGTCACAAGCAGAGAAGGGGAGCGCTTGAAGGTGCTGAGAGAGAGATGTAGGCGCCTAAGAGATTCGTTATTAGAGCAGGCTCGATTCACGCTCGAGACAGCGCAAGCCCTCGAGGACATGAGGAACAAGCTGAGGAGAGTTGAGGAACTCCTGACGAGGCGCGGCAGGGGAGGCCTGATGGTAAGCTTGGGACTTGCCCTCGTAGCGCTCCCAGAGCCAGTGTTCTCGAACATCGCTGGAGGGATGTTGGTTATACTAGGGCGCGTCCTTCAAAGGAGGAGTTCGAACATCAAAGACTTAGTTGGAGCACTCACGGAGGCCACACAGCTATTAACTCGATGACTGATAATTCTTAGAATAGCAACATCGTACTCGTAGTTTCTCGCAATTCAGGACGGGGCCTTCGCCCTTTGGGGCAAAAGAGAGTCAACCAGGGTAGGCCGTTAGTTTTTGGAAATCCTCGTTGACGCTAACCCTCGCACTACGTAAGAGGCAAGTGCTAAAGTCGTCAGCGCACAAGAGGTATCGATGCCCTCGCTCACCCTCCCCACGAGAGTGGCAGAGGAGTTATTACTACACGATCGCCGTCTCTGAGCTTAATGTCCGCGCACTTGGGGTAGATGCTGGCTTTGCCGTTGACCTCGACGAAGATTCTCAACAATCTCCTCTCCTTAGTGCGTTTAAGCCCTATCTCGAACTTGTCCCCGTACTTCTTTGCAAGAGCCTCTAGTAGGTCGCCCACGGTCGCTCCCTCCTCTAGCTCGACCTCCTCTCCGTCCCTTCCAGTCACTTCAATCAATATAGCCCTGTATTCAACACGAACCCTCACGATTGGCACCACTCAACGCAGCATGCTCCATGTGTTACCGGTATGCGGTCGGTTTAAGTTTTAGGCTCGCAGGCCCTTCGAGAGGCCCTTGCACCTTGGCGTCGCCCAGCATTTA
>Ga0185307_1000679_pt1 | contig 20868 bp, 32 predicted proteins | sample LHCtaG_FD_128010 | JGI IMG/M metagenome (GOLD analysis project Ga0185307, IMG submission 128010) | Hot spring microbial communities from Little Hot Creek, USA to study Microbial Dark Matter (Phase II) - LHC4sed_matched (SPADES... | ecosystem: Environmental > Aquatic > Thermal springs > Hot... | reverse complement strand
GGTGTTAAGGTAAAGCCCACGTACACCGTGCCACCATAAGCTACTTTCAGTTGAGAGCCCCGCCCTTTAGGGTGGGGAGGAAGTCGGATCCGTGGGGGTTTCCCCGAGGTAAACACTTGTAGTTAGCTCTAAACACCTCGGGGTTCCCCCGCTTAGCTCGGGGCTTCACTGCTTCATCGCGGGGGCTATCAGGGCTCCACTTAACCCTTAAGCCCCTCATCTGCGTTTCTCACCTCCCTCAAGGGCAACCGCCTCAACCCTCACGGTTGCTCTAACTTTCACCGGGAAGCTCATTGAGACACCCACGCTTAGTCGACAGTGTTTATAAGCATTCTTGATAATTTACTCCTCAAATACTCTGGAGACAGATTAACCTTCTACCCACCAAGAAAAACACCAGAGAAAGAAGGCAGAAGCATTAGTGGTAGTAGAGAGTAGCTAATGTATTCATATCTACCTACGAGTATTCACAAGTAATCACAGATATCTTCATTTATCACAACCCCTGCAACAGCTCGTCTGAGGTTAGGTGGAGCTGTTAAAACTTAAATAGCTTCTGAGGGTTCTTGGAGTAGGTAGAGGAGGGTGTCGTTTAGGCATATCGTGAGGATAGCTGATGTGGATATAGATGGAGAGCTACCCCTAGAGTATGGGTTAGCAAAGATCAAGGGGGTAGGTCCTAGGATTGCGCGTGCGTGTATAGTAAAGCTAGGTCTCGACCCGCGGATGAAAGTAGGATACCTTAGCGAGGAGGATGTGGATAGGATAGAGGAGTTCCTAAGAGACCCCATTAAGTTCGGCGTACCTGAGTGGTTTGTAAATAGGCGGAAGGACTACGAAACCGGTGAGGATAGGCACCTAATAGGCTCTGAGTTGATACTAGCTGCACGGCAGGATATAGAGAGGGAGATTAGGATAAGGTCGTGGAGAGGTACTAGGCACTCGCTAGGGCTTAAGGTTAGGGGTCAGCGTACGCATACTACAGGTAGGATAGGCCCGGTAGTTGGAGTTACCAAGGGTAAGGCTAAGCAGTAGGTGGTAGGCATGGGAGATCCGAAGAAGCCTAGGAAGAGCTGGGAGAGACCGGGGCACCCTTGGGTTAAGGAGAGGCTTGTAGAGGAGATGGAGCTTGTCGGGCAGTACGGCTTAAGGAACAAGAGGGAGCTTTGGAAAGCTCAGACAGTACTTAGGAGGATTAGGGATAGGGCTAAGGCACTTCTATCACTACCGGAAGAGGAGAGAAGAGCTCGTGAAAGATCCTTAGTTAGAGCCCTCTACAACCTAGGCTTACTGAGTAGTGAAGATGCCTCGGTTGACGCTATCTTAGGACTTACGGTGAGGGACGTCCTAGAGAGGAGGCTTCAAACCATAGTTTACAGAAAGGGGTTAGCCAGGACAATACATGAAGCCAGGCAACTAATAGCCCACGGGCACATAGTCATAGGGGGACGTAAGGTAAGGTCTCCGGGTAGGCTGGTAACTAGGGAGGAGGAGCAGCTAGTGGACTACGCTGTAACATCACCCCTATACAGGAGGAGGATTAGCTCCGCTAGCTAGGTGAGAGAGTATGGGTATGTCCCTACGTGAGCTTAAGTGGGGTGTTGTCCACATATACAGCTCCTTCAATAACACCATAGTCCACATAACTGACCTAAGTGGTGCTGAAACAGTCTCGCGCTGGTCTGGGGGGATGGTAGTTAAGGCCGATAGGGAGAAACCCTCACCCTATACAGCCATGATGATAGCCTACAGAGCTGCTCAGGACGCTATGGATAAGGGGGTAGCAGCTGTCCACATAAAGGTACGTGGAGTTGGGGGGCACGGACCGAAGATCCCGGGACCAGGAGCTCAGGCAGCGATAAGGGCTATAGCTCGCTCAGGCCTAATCATAGGTAGGATAGAGGACGTTACCCCAATACCGCACGATACTACCAGAAGGCCGGGTGGAAGGCGCGGTAGGAGAGTGTAGGGGTGTAGGATGGTATCTGTAGAGGTAGTTAGGAGAGGCTCCGACGAGATCACCGTAGTACTCAAGGATGTTCCGCTGGAGTACGCAAATGCCCTTAGGAGAGCTTCCTTAGAGGAGGTTCCGACCATGGCTATAGACTACGTTGTTTTCTATGATAATACCTCAGCCCTAAGCGATGAGATCATATCCCATAGGCTAGCCATGATCCCTCTAACCTCCGAGAAAGCTTTAGACCGCTATAAGCCCCCCGAGGCGTGTAAGGGGGAGAAGCAGGTAGATGGTTGCTACACTAGCCTGTACCTCGAAGCTGAGACCGGTCCAGGAGAGATCCTAGTGGTTTACTCAGATACTCTAAAGCCCCAAGAGGACCCAGATGTAGTTCCAATTCGCGGTGATATACCTATAGTAATGCTAGGTCCCAGTCAGAGGGTAGTCCTAGAAGCTTGGGCTAGGCTTGGTAGGGGTAAGGAGCACGCGAAGTGGTCCCCGGTTACTGTAGCTTCCCTAACCTACCTAGCCTTAATCAGTATAGACCAAGGTAGGTGTACTAAGTGCGGGTTATGTGCTGAGAGATGCCCCACTGGAGCTATAAAGACAGTAAACGGAGAGCTAGTAGTTAGGGAGGATCTCTGCAACCTATGCAGGCAGTGCATTAAGGTCTGCGAACCTGAGGCAATAAACCTTAGCTGGCGTAGGGATGCCTACAGGCTCCACGTAGAGTCCTCGGGAGCTCTCAGCCCAGAAAGGATACTCTTGCAGTCCGTAATCGAGGTTAAGAGAAAGCTCTTAGAGTTCTACGAAAACCTAGAGAAAGTTTTATCCAGGGTTGGTGGGGGGAGTTGAAGCGTACAGGACCTACTAACATAGTCATTAGGAAGCTCGTTAGAGAGTTGAGGAGGACCTCAAATAAGTACGGAGCTGGTGTATGGGATAGAGTTGCTGAGCTTCTTGAGAAACCGTCTAGGAGGAGGGTCTGCGTTAACGTAGGTAAGATAAATAGGTACGCAAAGCCGGAGGAGATAGTGGTGGTCCCGGGGAAGGTCCTCGGTGCAGGAACTCTGAGGAAGAGGGTTACCGTAGCTGCGGTCTCCTTCTCTAGGACAGCCCTAGAGAAGATACGCGAGGCAGGTGGTAGCACCATGTTCCTCGGAGATCTGCTAAAACTAAATCCAAGTGGAGTTAACGTAAGGGTGATAGTATGAGCTTCCAGCGTGATGTACTAGTAGACGCGGATGGGCTTATCCTAGGGAGGATGGCCAGCTACATAGCTAAGCTCCTAAAGTACGGGTATACGGTGTACGTAGTGAACGCTGAGAAGGCTGTAGTTAGCGGTGACCCTCAGATGGTTAAGGAATCCTACGCTCTGTGGCTCGAGGTAAAGACCTTGAGGAACCCTGCTAAGTGGTCCCCGCATAGACCCAGGAACCCCATAGCTATAGTTAAGTACACGGTTCGCAACATGCTTCCGAAGGATCCGTTTAGGAAGCTGCTTCTCCTAAAGAAGCTTAAGGTATACGTAGGGTACCCTGAGGAGGTGAGGAAGCTGAAGCTCCAGCCTATGGAAATACCCGATGCTAGGGCTGAGAGGCTTAGGCATAAGTACGTTACTGTAGGTGAGGTAGCTAAGCACCTCGGGTGGAGGGGTAGGGTATGAGCACGCGCGGTAAGGAGCTTAGAGTAGTGATATCCGTAGGTAAGAGGAAGACAGCTATAGCGAGGGCTGTAATTACTCCAGGCTCTGGGAGGGTCTGGGTTAACGGGGTCCCGATAGAGATCTTCCCCATAGAGCTAGCTAGGCTTAAGATGATGGAGCCCCTACTTCTCGCTGGAGACGCTATAAGGAACTCCGTAGATATAAAGGTAAACGTTGGGGGCGGTGGGGTTATGGCGCAGGCAGATGCTGTAAGGGTAGCCATAGCTAGAGGTCTCGCAGCTTTCACCGGTAGTGAGGAGCTTAAGCAGCTCTACAGGGAGTACTCGAGGTACATGCTAGCTGGTGACCCTAGGCAGACGGAGCCTGAGAAGTGGATGAGGTACAGCGCTAGGAGGTGGAGGCAGAAGTCCTATAGGTGATATAGGTGCTCATACCGGTTAGATGCTTTACCTGCGGTAAGGTCATAGGGCACCTCTGGAAGACCTATATCGAGAGGGTTAAAGCTGGTGAAAGCCCTGAGAAGGTGCTGGATGAACTAGGTGTAAAGAGGTACTGCTGTAGGAGGATGCTGCTCTCCCACGTAGACCTAATTGAGGAGGTGGTTGTCTACGGGAGGAAGGTGTAGGGTATGAGCTCCCAGAAGAGATACATGGATGAAGCGCAAACGAGTTCGGAGCTACTAGTACCTGCTGAGCTTTACCTGGAGGCCGGTACCCACATAGGTACCTATGTATGCACTAAGTACATGAGGAGATTCGTATACAAGGCTAGACCAGATGGACCCTACATCCTAGACATCAGGAAGACCGACGAGAGGTTGAGGATAGCTGCTAGGTTCCTAGCATCCTTCGAGCCAAGCACCATCCTAGCGGTCTCAGCACGACCCTACGGCTTCACCCCGGTTACTAAGTTTTCGGAGTTCACCGGCTCTAAGTACGTAGTAGGGCGCTTCATCCCGGGTACCATAACTAACCCGTACCTGAGTAATTACGTAGAGGCTGAGGTACTGCTAGCATCAGACCCTAGAGTCGATGAGCAAGCTATCGAGGAGGCCTCTAGGGTAGGTATACCAGTAATAGCTATAGCCAGTACGGATGCTAAGCTAACCAACGTAGACTTAGTAATCCCTGGTAACAACAAGGGGAGGAAGTCCTTAGCTCTAATATACTGGCTACTAGCTCGGCAGGTACTTAGAGAGAGGGGTGTCCTACTAGCTGACGGTAACCTACCGGTAAGCTACGAGGTTTTCGAAACTAAGGTGTCAGCTGGTGAGCGTTAGAAGGCCTGTAGTCGCCGGTCAGTTCTACGAGCGAGAACCTGGGAGGCTTAGGAAGCAGATTGAGCGGTGCTTTACCCACCCTCTAGGGCCGGGTCGCCTACCTAGCGAGGAACCTAGCTTAGAGAGGGTCAGCCTAGGGTTTATTGTACCGCACGCGGGCTACATGTACAGCGGTCCCGTAGCTGCACACGCTTACTACCAGCTCTCACTGGAGAGGGCCCCTGAGGTAGTAGTAATACTAGGCCCTAACCACACCGGTGTAGGTCCCTCAGTATCCGTATACCCCGGAGGCTCCTGGCGTACCCCCTTAGGGGATACTCCAGTAGATGAGCAGGTAGCTACTGCTATAGTGGATAACAGCCACTTCGCAAAGCTCGATACCTCAGCTCACGAGTATGAGCACTCAATAGAGGTTCAGATACCCTTCCTACAGTATACTATTAGGAGGAGCTTCAGTATAGTCCCAGTAGTAATTCTGAACCAGGTACCTAAGGTAGCTGAGGATCTAGCTAAATCCATACTAAAAGCTGCGGAGACCTTGGGGAAGGAGCTCCTAGTAGTAGCTACAACAGATCTAACACACTACGAGCCCCACGAAGTAGCGTATAGTAAGGATAAGCTAGTGATAGACTCAATACTGAGGCTAGACCCGGAGGCCATGTTTAGGACCGTTTTAGAGAGGGACATAAGCATGTGCGGTCCCGGGAGCACCATGGCCCTGCTATACCTAGCACGCGCCTTAGGCTCTAAGGGAGCTAGGCTACTAAAGTACTCAACCTCCGGGGACGTAACTGGGGAGAGGGACTGGGTCGTAGGCTACGCTTCTATTCAGGTGCTCATTTAGCGCTTATTTAACGCTATGTGCTCCTACTCCACGTCGAACCTTACCCTCTCCAGTATCTCCTCCTCAGCTAGACCCCTGCCGATAGACCTACCTAGTTTTGTGTACTTAGCTAAGACTAGGTAAGACCTCACCACTCTCTCGTACAGCGTGCACTCGCTTTCTAGGGACTTACCGTCCGATAGCACTACCCTAATCCTAGACCTCCTCGTAGATCCCGACTCGCAGTCCTCTAGGCTTACCTCCTTAACTAACCCTACTAGAGCAAGACCCTCTAGCTCTAATAGAGGTACCGGCACGACACCCTAGGTCTGTGTTCCGGATGCAATATAAGCTCCCTTAGGGGAGCGCCACCGCAACTTAAAAACTAGCTCTCGGTGGAAAGCTGGGTAGGAGGTTGAGCTGCTTCGATACTGTTGAGGAGTTCATCAAGAAGTATGAAATTGGTGGTTTTGTTAAGCGGTATGAGTCCCCAGTAGAAACAGTCGAGAAAGCTTCACAGGTAGCTGGGGTTAGCCCATCGGACATAGTGAAGACCGTAGTGATAAGCTATAGCAATGGGTTTGCTACTATTATAGTACCGGGCGACCGCGTAGTCGACCTTAAGAAGGTTTCACAGGTACTAGGAGTAAAGAAGGTTAGGCTAGCTAAACCTGATGAGATTAGGGAGATCACTGGCTTTGAGGTTGGTGGGGTCTCACCTCTCTCTGAGTACGTTAAGAGGAACACGGTTATCGTATTCGATATCAGGGTCCTAGCTAAGGACTTTGTGTGGTGTGGTGGAGGGGATAGGTACAGCCTAGCGTACGTCTCCGTGAGGAGGTTAGTAGAGGTTCTTAACCCCTTAGTAGCTGACGTCTCCGTGGAGCGGGTGTAGACTCTGTCTAAGCCTAGTAGGTCTAGAGGCTATAGAGCTGAGCGCGACCTCGTAGTTACCCTCTGGAGGAGAGGCTTCGCCGTAATGAGAGCACCCGCTAGTGGAGCTAAGGTTAAGAGGGCGAGATACCCTGATGTAGTAGCTATTAAGAAGGGGCATACAGCTGTGTTCGAGGTTAAGTCCAGGTCTAGGGAAGGTACAGTGTACGTAGATAAGGAGCAGGTGGAGAAGCTCCTGAGCTTCGCTGAGAGAGCTGGCGGTAAGGCTTACATAGCCATTAAGATAGCTGGAAGGGAGTGGCTCTTCGTACCGGTAAACAGGTTGGAGGACTCCGGTAGGAGCTACAGGGTAAGTAGGGAAGCTATTAATGAGGGTATGACTATAGAGCAACTAGAGGTGGACCTAGGACTAGTGGAGACCTTGGATAAGTACGTTGGGAAGAAACAAGGAAATAGCGGTAACCTAGGGGAGAGCTCACTAAACAGTTAGTGCTAGGGAATCGAGTACCCTAGGTACGTAGACCTCTACCGAGGGACTGAGCCCAAGCTCCTTGCTCCTCCTTAGGATGGTGTTCTTAAGGCTCTCCAAAGCTGATGGCTCACCGTGGTTTAGCACTATTCTCTTCGGTTTAGTCTCTATATCCCTTAGGTACTTAAGTATCTGGTTTCTATCGGAGTGCCCTGAGAAGCCCTCGATGGAGTACACCTTCATAGCTACCTTAACTACCTCTATCTTATCCCCAACGAGTACGTGGACCTCCTTAGCTCCGTCCCTTACCTTCCTACCTAGAGTTCCCTCGACCTGGTAGTTAACGAAGATCAGGGTGTTCTGAGGATCAGGTGCCATCATTCTAAAGTATTCGACGGCTGGACCTCCATTAAGCATTCCGGACGTAGCCAGTATTATGCAGGGATCCCTAGACTCCACTATCTCGTACCTAGTCGTAGCTCCAGCTACAACCTCGAAGGAGTCGTAAAGGAACGGGTTCTCGGAGTTGTATATTGCATCACGTAGCTCCCTTGAAAGGAGCTCTGGGTATGCTGTATGTATAGCTGTAACCTCGTTTATCATTCCGTCTATGTATACGGGTACGCTAGGTAACTTACCCTGCTTCATAGCGTTAGCTAGTACTAGCAGAACCTCCTGCGACCTCCCCACAGCTAGGGAGGGTATTAGAACCTTACCACCACTTTCTATAGTACTCTTTACTATCTCCACCAGCTTCTCAGCGGATGCCTCCCTACTCGGCTGCTCGGTGTTACCGTAGGTACCCTCTATTATCAGGGTATCAACTCTCGGAAACCTGTTGTGGGCCTTATCGAGTAGTAGGGTCTTATCGTACTTGAAGTCCCCGGTATAAACTATGTTGTGAAGACCATTACCTATGTGTAGGTGGGCTATAGCTGAGCCTAGTATGTGGCCAGCGTTGTAGAGGGTTAACCTAGTATCCGGTGTGATATCGGTGACCTCACCGTACCTTAGGGTTATGGTGTGTAATAGCGCCTCCTGAACGTGTCTAGCTTCAAAGGGTAGGCTCCTACCCTCCCTCCTCGTTAGCTCTATCAAGTCCTTCTCCAGTAGTACCATGAGGTCCCTAGTTGCCTGAGTCATGTATACAGGCCCCTCGTAGCCGTACTTAAAGAGGTAAGGAACTAGACCCACGTGGTCTAGGTGCGCGTGTGTAACTACGACAGCATCCAGCTCCTCCGGCTTCAACCCTATAGCGTCTACCCTTGGTGCTAATCCCTTAAGAGTAGAGCTACCTGGGTTAAGCCCGAAGTCCAGTAGGACCTTGGACTCAGCGGTCTCTACTAGTATAGCCGACCTACCAACCTCCATAAAGCCTCCTAAGGCGGTTACCCTAACGTAGTTATCCTTAAACAGTACCTCTCTGTGTATCCTCTCTCCAACAGCTCTGAGAAAGCTTAGCCTAGCTGGGGACTGCCTTATGATGTAGTTAAGCTCTGACTCCAGTATGGTGGACCTAAGCGGGGGCTTCCTAATTATCTTAGGCCTCCACCCGGTCTCTACGAATATCTCCTTAAAGAGCTTCCTGTCCCCCTCTATAAACGCCTGCGGGTTAGTGGTCTTTATAACGACCTCTCCTAGGACCTCGTCGAACACTATATCGCTATCGCTCTCTATTAGGTGCTTAGCCTTAGATAGTATTGCCTTCCTTGCTTCAGCTTCGCTCGCTCTACGCAATTCGTCTACCCTAACTACAACTCTTTTCTTTATTGCTTTGGCCAGGCTCTTGAGGGTCTCCTCGCCCTCTATTATGAACGATACGTTCCTTACGTAAACTACTACCTCAGGTCCTTCGAACTCTATCCTAGCGACCCCAGCCTCTGGTGGGAGCTTCTTGAATATCTCGATCCTTATGTTCTCCCTAACGTCGTCAACGAACCTTATCTCTCGAGCCACACCCATCAGCCTAAGCTGAAGAACCTCTCCTCGATCCCGTTAGCCCTTACTATAGCTACGTCTACAGCTTCACCACTGAATACGTCCCTCCTAGTTGATGACCTTACAGCCTTAACGGCTAGCTGCACAGCCTCTTCCTCACTAAGGTTTTCCCTATACTCCGCCTCCAGAATACCTATAGCTATTGGAGAACCTGATCCCGTTGCTGTAAACTTGTCCTCAACGTAGTCCCCGAAGAACTCTATGTTGAAGAGCCTAGGTCTATCGTCGTAGCCTGCGAGTATGAACTGAACTATGAAGGGGGTGTACTTGTACGTGTTGAGGATTAGCGATAGGTACGAAGCTAGGGACCTAATGGGTATTCTCGCTCTGTTGGTTACGCTGTACTCGGTAGCCTTTATCCTAAGGAGAGATGCCAGTACCTGGGTATCTGCAACTAGACCTGCTGTAGTTAGAACCGCGTGGTCCGCGATCCTGACTATCTTCTTCACAGCTTTGTGGGCTATGTACGTACCACTACTAGCTCTCCTATCTGCCGCCACTATTGCAGCGGTCTCAGTTACCAGCCCCACCGTTGTTGTACCGTGTAGAACTCTCAACTCGCACACACCTACGTTGAACTCCGAGCTTAAATCCTTACGCACCTTATAAGTTTTAGTGAAGCTGTATTGAAGCACGTAATAGACCTATTTAAGAAGGTTCTCGTAGGCTATGGTACTGCAAGAGAGCTCGGTAGAGTTATTACTGAGCTAGGACTGGGTAAGAGGATTGCCGTAATTACGGGAGCTTACGTAAGGAGGGCTATAGTAGAGCCTCTGGTGGGTGAGCACTTAGGGGACTTTGAGGTAGAGATCTTCGTAGTAGGGAGCCCTTCGGTAGATGAGGCTAGCTCCCTAGCAGACCCTGTAAGTAAGTATAGACCCTCTGTAGTAGTAGCTATTGGAGGTGGTAAAAGTATAGACGTAGCTAAGTACGTAGCACACCAGCTAGGCTTAAACTACATAAGCGTACCTACAGCAACATCTCACGACGGTATAGCATCTCCCTTCGCATCCCTAAGGGGGCTTACTACCGTTTACTCCGTAAAAGTATCCCCTCCGGTAGCCGTGCTAGCGGACCTCGAGCTGATATCTAGGGCCCCTCGAAGGGTTGCCCTAGCAGGGGCTGGAGACCTGGTCGGGAAGATCGTCGCTGTAAGAGACTGGAGGTTAGCTCATAGACTGAAAGGTGAGTACTACGGTGACTACGCAGCCTCCCTAGCTCTGCTATCAGCTAAGCACATAGTAGCTTTCAGTAGCACCATAGCTAAGGGAGGGGTGGAGGGGCTTAGGATACTAGTAGAGGGCTTAATAAGCTCCTCAACAGCGATGTGCATAGCCGGGAGTACTAGACCTGCAAGCGGTTCGGAACACCTCTTCAGCCATGCCCTAGATATTGTAGCTAACTACCCGGCTCTACACGGAGAGCAGGTAGGTGTAGGTACTATACTGATGAGCTACTTACACGGGCTTAACTGGAGGCGAATTAGAAGAACCTTGAAGAGGATAGGGCTACCGGTAACAGCTAGGGAGTTAGGGGTTAAGGATGAGCACGTTATTGAAGCTCTAACGATCGCGCACAAGGTAAGACCGGATAGGTATACAATACTAGGTGAGGGAGGCCTTACAAGGGACGCAGCCGAAGAGGTAGCTACGATAACGGGTGTTGTAGGTGGAGGTAATAAAGACCCTAGTAAGTAGGTGTGTAGCCAAGCCCGGCCACCGCTTCGTATTCTCTGGAGAGCTACCTGAGTGCGGTAGGTGTAGGTTTAGATCAGCGTGCGTATCGAAGCTAAGGGTTGGTAAGGTCTACGAAGTCGTTAGAGTTTACGAAATAGTGAATAGGTGCCCAGCTCTCGGTGAGGTGATAACAGTCGACGTTAAGCCAGCTAGAGTTGAGGTAGCTCTAAGCGCTAGGGCATCTATAGAAGGAGCTATAACGACGTACAAGCACATCGTCTGTAAAACCTCGTGTAGGTATAGCGAGCTATGTAGAAGCCCCTGGATAGCCGATGGCTCTAAGGTGAAGGTACTTTCAGTACTGGGGAATCTTGAGTGTGCCGTAGGTAAGGATATCTTCAGAGCCGTAGTTGTTCAGGTTTAGAGCTAGCGCAAACTACTCTACGTGCACTAGCTCCTAATCTATGAGCTTGGTGTTTATCTGGACTACCTCCTCACTTATCGTGTTTCCGCGGACCATCTTCCTCCTTCTCTCCCCCTTATCGCGTGGGTGGAAACCAGGCGGCTCTGAGAGAAGTAGTGCTCTCTTAGCACTACCGGGTAGTGTTGGTATCATGGGGAAGCCTGAGGAATCCGAACCACCGGTTATGAGTAGCCTCTTGCCGGGTATACCGACAACGGAAGCATCTACGTACTCCCCTATCTTCTTGCCTAAGAATGCCGCAGCTTGAGTGCCGCTAACTGCTACCTGGAAGACCTTGGATCTAAAGATCTCAGCAAGAACTTCGCTACTCCCTAGCTTCTCGGAGAGAAGCCCTGATGGCACTAATACCCTGTTCTCCGGTACAGCTGGGTCTGCCTCCAGCTTAACCGTAAAGCTTACCTTCTCTTTCTTAGATCTATCCTTCCATATCCTAACCGTAGCTATTCTGTAAGGAGTGTTGAGGAGCTCGATAAGTTTAGGATTCACCTTAGCTCTTATAAGCTCCCTCCCCTCCTTCATAGACTCCGTTAGCCTTATGCCGTCGCTCTCCACCACCTTTACGTACACTACCCTAGGCTCCTTAGCTTCAGGGTCCCCCACTACTACCTTAAATGACGTCACCTCAGTGCACCGGATTCACTGCTAAGTCTCTGCTTATATTTTCTTTTGGGCTGACGCCAGAGACTTAGACTGAAAGCCTCGCTCTCTAGGTGGAGGGAGGCCGACCTTCAGGAGAGCTACTGGAGTACTCTACCTCAGCTCCCCAACCTTACCCCACTGACCTCCTCCCCACCCTTAAGGGCGGGGGTTCCTGATAGGGCGGGGAGGTTCGGGATTACATCCCCCCTTTCGGGGGTTCAACCCCGGGCCGGGTCTCCGGCCCGTTACCCCTACCCCTCACGGGGCTCGGGGCTATCGGTTTTCCAGCAATCATCGCTGACAGCTCACAGTATTTAGACATCATCACCGTGAAACATCTACCCCAACAGCATTAATAAGCTTTACCATCCCCGCCCTTAAGGGCGAGGCTTTCAGCTGCGGTAACTAAGGCGGTACCTAAGAATTGCCACTATACCTCCGAAGGCCTTTACCTTAACGAACGCTGGGCTTTCTTCCGGTACTACGCGTACCTCTCCCCCACTATCCTCTACTTTCTCCATAAGCTCCTCGATCTCCTCCCTCACATTGCTGTACAGCTGGTCCTCGCAGACCAGTAGCTTGGAGATCGCGCCCTCCCTCGCAGCTACCTTTATCTGCTGTAACCCGTAGGCAACTCTGTCACTGTCTGTGCTGAGGAGCCTCATAAACTCCTCGAATATACCTTCAACCACGGCTACGTTGTGGTAGTGTAGGACTTTCTTAAAGGTATCCCGCCTAATTACCTCATAAACCCCTACCCTACCACCTTCACTAACAGAGTCCACGTAGATGGGCTTACTCAACCTCCTCCTCAATTCCTCGGCTGTGAGGTCCTTCAGGAACGAGGGGGAGGCAACTATAACTACATCAGGCTCTTCCCTACTAGCTACGGATATCGTAAGCTCTACTACCTCTCTAGCCATATCCTCAGCGCTCGGCCCCCCATCCTTAAGTCCGGGAAGAACTCTTTCGATGACGAACTTAATCCCCTGATCTAGGGCTACTGCGATTGCCACCTCATCGAAGTCTAGAGCTACTAGGAGTACCTTAGCCCTTCTAGATGAAGCTTTCTTAAGCCTGCTCAGGAGCTCCCTAGTCCATTTAGGTTTAATTATTGCTAGCTCTGACCCTACGTCTATGTTTAAGGTATGGTAGGAACCCCTCAACCCGTACTCGTCAGGTCCTTCAACTATCTGCCCGTGAACCCTTAACCTACCGCTAAATGGCTGGAAGTAAACTTCTGAAACCCTAATAGCTAGAGTCATTGGGAGCCTCCTTTTGCCCTCGCCATCGATCTTAACGTCCCTCAAGGTCTTCGCTACCACGACGTCCCCCTTAGCTATAACTCCTTTAAGTACCCAGAGATCATCCTCACATTCAACCCTTAACTCTAAAACCCCGTGCTTAAGGTCCTCCCTGAGTATCTTCAACTTGCACACCGAGAACCTCTACTACACCTCATAGAGCACCTTCATACCTGAGATCCTGATGTGTACGTGGTTGAATATACCTAGGGCAGCTAGGTAGAGGAAGAGATCGACTACGTACCACTCTTCATCAGCCCCCATCATCCCAATTAGCGTAAACGGGGTCCAACTTAGCCGGAGTGGTGAGTAAGGTGGTGGTACCTCCAGTAAGTAGGCTACGTACCTCGTTAGGTATATCATAGCTAGGACCCCAGCCCATAAGGTAAGTAGGTTCAACCACATTAGCCATTTAACGCTTTTATAAAGGCTATCGTACCTAGACTTAAATAGGCGCCACCTCTTCTCCTTCTTAGGCGAGGTTTCACGTAGCTTTATTGCCACCTCCTCCATCTCCTTTAGAACCCTATCTAGCTTAACCCTCCTTACGTAAGCCCTTATAAGAAACGATATCGGTAGTAGGCATAGGATCGGTAAGGCTATGTAGGTAGCTAGACCTAGGAGTACCTGAAGTATGCTCTCGGGCATTCTACAGCTCCTCTACAGCTCTAACAAGTTCCTCAGCTGCTTGACTCGCCTGGTTCTCCCTATTAACTACGACTATTAACGCTGCTCCCGAGATAACCGAACTAGCTATAGCGTAGTACCTATAGGTAGTTAGAAGCTCCTCTAGCAGCTGCCTAGAGGAGTAGTCGCTCCTAGCCCTACTGGAGTCCCTCAGCTGCCTAGATAGTATCTCCTCGGGGGAGGCCTCTATAACCGCTATTAGGTCGGGTCTAAGCTCCCTAAGTACGCTAAGCGGTAGCCCCGGCCAGAACCCTGCTAGAGTTCTAATAACCGCGTGGGTATCCACTATACCGATAAACCTCTCCCCGGAGGCCTTCTCAAACTCCTCTCTAATAGCTTTAGCTGTTAGCTCCTGTAGCTCTCTCTGTGTTACCAGAGGTAGCTTCCTGATCTCATCTCTACTCCTAACTACACCTCTCTCGAGTAGGTAGCTCAGCATGAAGTCTCCGAAGTTTACTACCCTCACCAAGTACCCCCTCTCGCGGAGCTTCTCTGAAGCTAGGGAGAGGACCGTGCTCTTCCCTACTCCAGGGAGCCCGACGACTACGACGACCCTACGCAAGCTACTACTCACCTATGAACTTCCTAAGCGTTGGGTACATCTCCAGAGCCTGCTCGTATGTTAGAGCTGTGTAAAGCTGCTGTATTATACCAGATGCTAGTAGTAGGCCTATACCCCCTCCGAAGACTAGGAAGACATCAGCTACTACAGCTAATGATGCGACTATCAGCGAGCTGAGGATCGCTAGGGGGTATACGTACCTAGCTAGAACCGCCTCGAGTGCCTTGGGGTTAGACCTCATGCCTGGTACGCTTATCCCCGACCTAACTAGGTTCTCAGCCTGCTGTGCTGGGCTTAAGCCCCCTACCTCAACCCACATTAACCCCAGGAGTACGGCCGCACCCATCAGTACTGCCGCGTAGACTAAAGCTCTCACTGGGTTGTAGTAGACTCCTAGTAGACCCCTAGGTGGGGTTAGGTAGAGTAGGGCGCTGTTAAGGGACTCAGCCAGCCACCTATGCTGAGGTAGGTAGGCCTCAACCATGTTCCTGATTAGCAGTACGTCCGATACTATTATGCCGAAGAGTAGAACCGGTATGTTGGATACGTAGAGGAAGTTGAGCGGTACCCTACCCCTAATACCGGGTGCTCTCTGAACTGTAACCGGTATGTTTATCTTCATACCCTGTAGGTAGATTACTATGAATAGGAGTAGTAAGGTGGCTACAGCCCCGGTAAGAGATGGTAGCATAGCTGCTTCACCTCCAGCTAGGTACCCGGGTACGTACCCGTAGATAAGCCTCCTGAGGTCGAGCCCTCTCCCGATTGAGGAGCTTACTATGTAGGGTATAACACCGTAGTACTGACTTACCGTGGAGCCTTCAGGTGTCGTTATAGTTACGGTAACGGGTGCGAGTAGATCCCACACGATTGTTCTAGCTACTCCAGCTAGGATGAAGAGGCTCACGCCAGACCCTATACCGTAGCCCTTCTGAATGGTCTCGTCTAGTATGAGCAGTATTAGAGCTCCGGTAAAGAACTGCAGTGCTACCGATGCCGTTACGTAGGGGTTAAGCCTGTAAGCTAGTGCGAAGCCGGCTGCCTCTACAGCTGCTATGATTAGCGCTAGACCCTTCTCAGCTTGGGTGAAGAGCTTCCTATCCTCAGGTTTCGATAGGTCGAGCTCTATCAGCTTACCACCGACAAGTACCTGGATTATCAGCCCTGCTGTAACTATGGGTCCTATACCTAGCTGAGCTAGGGTCCCAGTAGTCGCGGCGAAGACTACCTGCATTAACGTGGGAAGCTGGGGTCCAGCACCAGCTGTAAGTGGGTACACTACTGTAGAGGCCATAGCGTAGTATACGGCTACCGCAGCGAGGGTGAACATGAGCCTGTACTTTAGATCGGGTCTCCTAGTAGGCCTAGGTACTGAAGGTACTACCTCACCTAACTTCGCGAAGTACCTCAACGCCCCCATGGAGTCTCACCACACCTACTCATAGACCTCTACCTCGACCACCCACAGTTCAGTAGACCGCGGTCTTAAACCCGCTACTCCCAGCTTAGCTAGGCTTTTAAACCCTACCACCCCCCTAACCTCCTCCCTACTCTAGAGGGCGGATACCCCCCGTAAGCGGGGGTGCTCGATGACGTACCCTTCCCCATTGAGAGCTTAACCTCAAGCTGAGTCTCCAGATCGCTACCTGTACCCCAAGCGAAGCTCAGAGCTATGTCCTCACAAAGCATCTCCATCCAATACGGTCTTAACTCTTGTCGCCGAGAGCTTTATAAGTCAAAGCTTATAAGCCACTACTATAGCCCTAACCGCTTCCCTTACCTATAGTAGAGGGTTTAGTTGTAAAGCCTTTTAACTACTCAGACTCCTAGTTCTGGGTTCGGACATTGGTAACGGTTAAGGAGGTGCCGGCAGATGCGCTGGTGAGGAGGCTGGCAGAGTACCTAAAAGAGAACTATAAAGAGATCAAGCCCCCTGCTTGGGCTCCCTTCGTTAAGCTTGGAGTACATAAAGAGGGGGGCCCAGATTACCGGGACTGGTGGTACGTGAGGGCTGCCAGTATCCTAAGGAAGCTGGCCATATCTGAAGGACCTGTTGGCGTAGGTACGCTGAGAACAGTTTATGGGGGTTTGAAGCGTAGGGGATCCTCACCACCGCACTTTAGGAAAGCTGCTGCGAACCACCTCAGGAAGATCCTTCAGCAACTAGAGAGAGCTGGTCTTGTATCTAGAACTCTCGGGGGTAGGGTCCTAACCCCTAGGGGTATGTCCTTAGTAGATGCTGTAGCTCACCAGGTATTCCATGAGCTAGCTAAGGAGAGACCCGAGCTAGCTAAGTACGGGCCTTAAGGTGGTAGCTAGTGGAGTACGAGTACAGCGATGAGGAGCTGGAGCTCCTTAAGAGGAGGAAGCTGGAGCAGATGATGGTGGAAGCTGAGGAGAGGAGGAGGAGAGCTGAGGAGGAGGCAGCTAGGGAGGCGCAGAGGCAGGCTATACTAAGGGCTATTCTAACCCCTGAAGCTAGGGAGAGGCTGGCTAACGTAAAGCTAGTTAAGCCTGAGATAGCCCGAGCTGTAGAGGACTACCTTATATCTCTCTTCTCCTCAGGGCAGCTTAAGGGGGTAGTAGACGACGGTACACTTAGGGATATCCTAGCTGAGATAGATATAAGGACGAGGCGTGAGATTAGGATAAGGGTCAAGCGGAAGGGTGAATAGGGTGGCCCGAGTAAAGCACGTAGCTAAGAAGCTAAGGCTGGCTAAGGCTTTGAAGTCCAACTCGGCTATACCTATATGGGTCGTAGTTAAGACCATGAGGAGGGTTACCTTTAGGCCTAGGCTTAGGCACTGGAGGAGGAGTAAGATCAAGAATGTATAAGGTGGTAGTGGTGTCTGAGTTTATCTACGTTATAAACCTCTCTAGGCTCTACTGGACGCGGAGGTATAGGAGAGCTGGTAGAGCTGTAAGCTACATCAAGAACTTCGTTAAGAGGCATACTAAAGCTGAGGTAGTGATCCTAGATAGCTCTATAAATGAGTACGTATTCAGCAGGCGCTACGATAAGCCTCCTAGGAGGGTAGCCATAGCTGTAATGAAGGTCGACCCCGAAGGTAAGATAGTTAAGGCCAGCCTAGCAGCACCCATAAGACCCTCCGCTAGGGTTAGAGGGTCTACGTAATGCAGGGCTCAGTGGATAGGGTTAGGGTACTTGGAAGCCCTCACATAGGAACCTACATGGTCGTTACAGATAGCCTAGCTCTAGTACCTAGAGGTACTGATAGCGAGCTGAGGAGGAAGATCAAGGAAGTTCTATCTGTGGAGGATATCGTGGAGATCTCGATAGCCGGTACAGCTCTCATAGGGATCTTCGCTGTAGCCTCCGGTAAGAAGGTAGTCGTACCGAGTATAGTTAAGGAAGAGGAGGTTGAAGAGATGAGGAGTTTAGGTCTCAGCGTAGATGTTGTAGATACCTCGAACTTCAACGCTCTCGGTAACGTAGTACTACACAACTCTAGGGCAGCTATATTTCACCCAGAGCTAGATAAGGAAGTAGTTACCCAAATAGCTACAGCCTTAAGCCTGAGAACGTACACCCACAGCCCCGTAGCTGGTATACCGACAGTTGGCTCCGCTGCTGTAGTAACTGATAGAGGAGGCTTAGTACACCCTAACGCTAATGATGAGGAGCTTAAGAGACTATCAGAGCTCTTCGGGGTTGAGCTAGATGTCGGGACCGTGAACTTCGGGATAGGGTTTATTAAGTCGGGTCTCGTAGCTAATAACTACGGGGTACTAGTAGGCGAGCTAACAACAGGTCCCGAGATAGTTAGGGTAATGAAGGCATTCAAGGTGAGTGGGTAGATGGAGGGGGATGTAAAGGTATACCGGGTTATGGGTTTCGCGCTCTTCAGTCCAGATAAGCTTAGGAAGTGGCAGAGGTTCGTAGTTGAGGTTAGAGCCGTTAAAAAAGAGGACGCTATTGAGAAGGTGCTCTCCGACCTAGGTAGTAGGCATAAGCTGAAGAGAGCTCATATTAAGATAATCTCAGTAACCGAGATCAGCCCAGAGAAGGCTAAAAGTAAGTTCGTTAGGGATCTAGAGAAGCTTAGGGGATGGTTTGTTGAGTAGTGAAAAAGGTGTAAGAGTCCTAGTACCTCTAGAAGCTGTTGTAGCGGAGTTTGAGCGGACTAAGAAATACATCGAGGGGCTTCAGGAGAACATAAGGAGGGCTTTAGAGAGGTTAAATGACCTAGCAGTAGCTAGGGACCTCGTATCCTCTATGAAGGTCTACAAGGTTAGCGAGATCCTAGTTCCAGCCGATAAGAGCGGCTCGGTCTACGCCTATGCTAAGCTAGATAAGGTAGATAAAGTAGTAGTACATATAGGTCAGGACTACTTCCTCGAGGTCGCCTTGGAGAAGGCTATGGAGGTAATAGTCGCAGAGGAGAATGAGGTGAAGGAGCTCGTCAAAGAGCTCGAAAAGGAGCTGAGTGAGGCAACTAAGTACCTTCAAAACCTTCAGGCGATACTACTTAGTGCTAGTAGGAGAGCTGAACCTAGGGGAGAGCAGGGAAGTGCTTAGGAAGATCAGGGAAGCCGTTCAGACTCTGGCAAGTAAGGTAGCGGATACAGTAAGTAGGAAGGAGCTCGACGAGAAGGATTTAGAGAGAATATTCCAGGAGCTTGAGGAGTTGTTTATAGAGAGCGATGTGGCTTACGAGGCCATACCAACACTGTTCAGCGAGCTTAGGAGTAGGCTTCTAGGTCTTAGGGTAAGTAGGTTCAAAGAAGAGAGCGAGGTTAGGGTTAGGATTCAGGAGGCTTTAGCGGATATAGTTAGGAGGGTAGAGCCCTCGTGGGACTTGGTGGAGCTCGTACGTAGCTCCGGGGTTAAACCCTACGTAACTGTTTTCCTCGGGGTAAACGGAGTCGGTAAGACTACTACGATAGCTAAGGTAGCTAACCGCATGCTTAAGGCTGGCCTAAGGCCCGTACTCGTAGCAGCAGATACGTTTAGAGCTGGAGCGCAGGAGCAGCTAGCTGTACACGCTGAGAGGCTGGGAGTACCTATCTTCAGGGGTAAGTACGGTGCTGACCCAGCTGCCGTAGCTAAGGACGCCGTTACCTACGCCTCTAGGAGGGGCTTAGACGCGGTTCTGGTGGATACCGCTGGGAGGATGCACGTAGATGTAGACCTCGTTGAAGAGCTTAGGAAAGTCGTTAGAGTGGTGAAGCCTCATACTAAAATACTAGTACTGGACTCCCTAACCGGTAACGATGCCCTAGAGCAGATGAGGTACTTTGAAGGTGCAGTAGGCTTCGATGCTGTAGTGCTGACTAAGATGGATGCCGACGCTAAGGGTGGATGCGCTTTAACCCTAGCCCTCCTACTTAAGAAGCCCATTGTGTACGTAGGTACAGGTCAGAGCTACGACGACTTAGAGGTATTCAAAGCTGAGGACTTCATTAAGCGGATAATAGCCTAGGCCGGAAACCCGAACCCGACCTTTCCTCAGCCCTAAAGGAGGTACTCTAAAAGCTGTAGCTAAGTGTGTGAGCAGAGCCTTAGTGAGGTAATGGACCTTAACCTACGTTGGGAGGTAAGCTAGAGGAGGTCCTGGCGGCTCTCCGGCTCTGCAAGCTGGAGGCCTTTCCCGTACACTATCTTAACTACGTCAGCGATGTACTCTATGCTTGGAGCTCCACCGCTTAGCCCTAAGCTAATAGCTAGCGCCTTCCTAGCTAAGTCTACCTCGACCCTGGTCTTAACCTTACCTGAGACTATCTTACTCCCGACAACTACGGCTAAGAAGAACTTCACTATACGCTTAAACTCCTCCCTGAACTCCGGTAAGGCTTTCACTAAGTTCCCCACAGCTTTAACGGCGGCTTTCTCATCTAATACGTCGAGGTAGAACTCTGTAGCTACGTATCTAACTACCTTACTAAGTACTACCTCATCAACCGTTCCGAAGGCTTGACTCAGCATTTCTCTTACCTTCTCGGGGTTACTTTCACCTAACAACACCCTTACTACTCTATCTAAGAGTCTCTCGACCTGGAATACCTCTCCGAGAGCTCCTTCAGAGTTTAGAGTGGGTAGCCTTAATATGTTCTTAGCTACTATGTAGAGGCTGATTAACTCCTTTTCGTAAACTTCATCGGAGAACCTTATCCCTCTGAAGGGCTCCACCCCTACCTCACCTAGGGACTTCCTAAGTATCTCAACAGCTCTCCCACGGCTTACCCTAGTAGCACGCTCAGTCTCGACTATGATATCAGCTAGAGCGTTCACGTATGCCCTCAACCTAGCCCTCTTGAGAGATGTTGACATAGCCCTCCCCAACACCTTCCTAGCGACCCTCTAAAAGTAGTACCCTGAACTTATTTTCTTCAAGACGGAGAGTACCCTCTTCGGAGGTGAGGAGGCACCTAGTGAGAGCAGCCCGCTCACACCCCGGAGCTTTGTTAT
>Ga0185307_1000676_pt1 | contig 20957 bp, 18 predicted proteins | sample LHCtaG_FD_128010 | JGI IMG/M metagenome (GOLD analysis project Ga0185307, IMG submission 128010) | Hot spring microbial communities from Little Hot Creek, USA to study Microbial Dark Matter (Phase II) - LHC4sed_matched (SPADES... | ecosystem: Environmental > Aquatic > Thermal springs > Hot... | reverse complement strand
GTAGGCAGAGAGACCGTGAGGGAGCATCTTAGAAAAGCCGAGGCTCAGCCCCCTTCAGCCGAGAGAAGCGCGGAAAGCGGCGAGAAAATTGTCCGAAAAATGTCCCAAAGTGGGACAATTTCCGGACATCCTCCCCAACCAGTAGCGGCGGTTTCCGGCGTCAGGGGCGCCGGCGAGGCGCTTAAGGTTGGCAAAACAACCGTTGCTAGGAGTCTCCATGTTGAGGAGGCGATCAGGAAGTACCCTGCCCTCGCCAGGCTTGAGAAGGCGTCCGACATCCTGGAGATGGCTAGGGTTGCAGACTTCCTTAAGGCTTCTCCAAGCGAGGTTGAGGGCGCCGTCGAGCTCGTGCTCGGGGATGGTGTTCCGGCCGAGGCCGCGGTGTTCATGCAGAGGGTTCCCAGGGAGCACTGGCCCAGGATAATCGAGATCTTCAGGGAGGGGAGGTTTTCAAGGGAGTGGGTTGCGGAGGCAGTCAGGCTAATGTACAGCAACCCGGAGAAGGGCTTCGCGCCGGACTACGCGCTCAAGCTCGTGTGCGGAGCGCACAAATCCTACAGCGTCAAGTTCTGGAACTACGCGGCCGTGGAGGCAATCGAGAAGGCGGCCTCGGACGCCGGGCTGAGCGAGGAAGCCTACATAGCCATAGCCGCTCTGGACAAGCTGCGAAGGGACGGGTACCTCAACGACATGTTCCACAGGGAGCTCGTAAGGGTGGTCAAGAATGGAGGGTACGGGCCAAAAGTCAAGTAGGGTCCTCGTGGTCGACCACGACCGCCTCGGCCGCCTCATAAGGGAGAGGGTCTTCACAGTAGACTCGATGTTCCGCGAGCTCATCAAGAACTCCTACGAGGCTGAGGCTGAGAAGGTGTACATAAAAGTCTATGAGGACGGCGACATAGTCTTTAGTGATGAGGGCGAACATGCCGGCATGTCGGATGAGGACATAGACGCGTTCCTTACAATCGGGACTGCCAGGAAGAGCGGGAGGAGGTTCACTGAGAACTTCAGGCGCCCGATAGCCGGGGAGCAGGGGATAGGCAGGCTCTCCTTCACCCAGCTCTACAGGCTCATCGAAGTCGAGACAGAAAAAGATGGGAGGAGGCGGAGGTTCAGGCTGGATGAAGACATGATTTCAAGCGCCTTCAGCGGCTGCGTCCCCGTGGAGGTCGAGGAGCTTGAGCCGGGGGGCGTGAATGGGACGACGATAACGTGCATGGGGCTGAAGGAGGGGACCGAGAAGCCGACCGCCGAGAAGGTTAGGAAGTACATTGAGAGCAACTTCAGGGGCATACTGCTCAGGCCGATAGGGCCCTTCAAGGTTTTCGTCAATGGCGAGGAGGTTAAAGTGAGCCTCCCCCGGGGCATATCAATAAACATTGAGAAAGCGGTTGAGGGCGTTGTTGTGAAGGGCAGACTGGCGGAGGACAGCTTCATACTCGGCCACATAATTGTGGCGAAGGAGCCGGTGGAGGAGTGCGGCATCCAGCTCAGCGTCAACGGCGCGCCCATAGGGCCTAGGAGGAGCCTCGGGGAGCTAGTCGGCAACAGGTCCGTCGATGAGGCGATACCGCCGAGCAAGGTTTGGGGGTGGATAGAGGCCCCCTTCCTGAAGTTCACGATGGGGAGGGAGTTCATCGACACCAACCACTTCTCCTACCACAAGTTCAGGGAAAAGGTGCTGGAGGTCGTGGCTGAAATAAAGGAGGCGCTTAAGAGGCGGGAGAGCGAGGAGATCAGCAGGATTGAGAGCTCCGCCTTCAAGGAGGCTAAGCGCCTCCTAGAAAAGGCCCTCAAGTTTGAAAGGGACTTGAGGCCGGAATTCGGCTTCACGAGCAGGTCGGCGGTCGGCCAGAACCCAATAGATGAGGAGACCGGCAAGCTCAGGGATGGGGATAGGTGGAGGGGGCGGAGAGGGCGCAGGAGGAAGGAGCTGGAGGCCCCGCACCAAACCCACGCAGTCCACGTTGGGAGGGGCGGGGGGCTGAAGAGGGGGCTGAGGGAGAAGGGATCTTGGACGATCGAGCCGGTTGCGATGCCGGACCCCCTCCTCATATCCTGGAGGGATGAGGCGACAGGGGTTATAAGGATCAACCAGAGCAACCCAATGTACGTGAAGAGGGCGAGGGACAAGAAGAGGCTCAGGGACTACATCCTGTGGATAGCCGCTAGGGAAATAGCCGACAAATACCGCTCCAAGGAGGAGAAGGATAGGGCTCTCACGAGGCTTTACTCCCGCTTGGAGGTTCTCGCGCATGGAAGAGTCAGCATACCGTGAAAAAGTAAGGGAGATAGCTAGGGCCGCGGGCGTGGGGGAAAACCAGCTGCTCCGGACCCTCGGGCTACTATACCTGATCAAGGAGGGAATCCTGCCGGCGCCCGGGGGCGCGGAGCCGGCGGAGGGCAGGCTCATCCTATCGAACGCCCGCGCCTCGGACGCTGAGAAGAGGGTGATGCACATACTCTCCATCGAGAGGACCATCGGCCTCGATGAGATCCTGGAGTATATGCCCGACGCCAAGGAGGCCGTTAAGAGGCTCGTTAAGTCCGGAAGGGCCTATGAGGCCGTGAACCCCTACGGCGTGAGGATAATCGCCGTGGCCGACGACGGGACCCTGGACATTTCGAGCCTGAGCGAGGATGAGAGGAGGAGGCTCATAATAAACACGTACGCTAATAGGAGTAAGGGGCTGTCCTATGCGAAGATGCTTGAATTGATGAGGTCCGCTGAGGTCAAGAGGGGCGAGCGGACCGCGGGAGGCGGACCCAGCAGGAGGGAGCAGGTCATCGAGGCGCTTAAGAGCGGCCCGAAGAGCCTTAGGGAGCTTAGGGAGGCAGGGATCCCCCGCGGGGCGCTCCTGTGGACCATGGGCGGGCTCCTGAAGAAGGGAGTGGTGAAGAGGGTTGGGGCGGGCGTCTACGCGCTCGCCAGCGCCACATCATAAGCCCGTCGGGTTCTTCAACCTTCTTCTTCATTACATGTGAAGTTCGACAAGAAAGCCTAGAGCTTTAGCTCTGGGATGGATTGAATTGCCACGCCTAAAGCAAGAATCTCCCGACTTTAGTCGTGGAGAATGTCAATCTATACTTAGTCCAAAACCTGATGTGAGGTTGGAACGGTGGCTGAAGATTGGAGATTTGTTTCCTAGGTTTTTTTCAGGTAGCCTGGTCTCGGCGAGTATATGGTTCCTTCCCGCAGCATCTGCGCCAAGTACCTCTCAATTTCCAATCGGGTGAGACCCCTTGAGATGAGCTCCTCCTTCAGCTCCTCCTCCCTTATTGCGCCCCCCTCCTTCCTCTCCAGGTCGAGGAGCGCATCTCTAATCAATATCAGCACGTCCCTAACGGACTTCGGTTTTCCAGTCATGATGCTGTCTATGTCCAGAACCTGTCTCTGAACGTCTATTCCAACCCCGCCGAGGAATTTCTCCATCAGCGCTATTGCAGCCTCAGCATCTTCAACGGTCACCGTTGTTTTAAGAGCGGCCTTCGCCCTCGCCTCGGAGAGCCTGATGAGCGTCTCAAGTTGCCGGAGGGTTATCGCGATGCTCCCGGCTGAAGAAGTCTTCCTCATGGCCATGTAGTATTCGCCTATTCTCTCAGCAGCTTCCCTGCTCAGCGTCGGTCTGATGTTTCTTGCGTAGGCAATGTATTTCCTGAGGAGTTCCTGGCTTATCGGCGGCGGCGCCGGGATCTTCTGAGGCGCCATGTGGAGGCTGAGGACGTGTCTGCTTCTCTCAGAATCCTCGTTTTCGTCCGGCTCATCCCTTAAAATGAATATTAAGTCGAACCTTGAAAGTATCGTGATGGGGAGATCTATGTTTTCAAGCACCGTCCTCTCGGGCACATATCTCCCATACTGTGGATTCGCAGCTGCGAGAACGGAGGTCCTCGCATTCAACGTTGCAACTATGCCGGCCTTCGCTATTGAAACCACCTGCTGCTCCATCGCGGTGTGCATGGCCGTCCTATCCTCAGGCCTCATCTTCTCAAACTCGTCGATGCATACAACCCCTCTGTCAGCCAGCACCATCGCGCCGGCCTCAAGTGAGACTTCGCCGCGCTCATCCCTTATGACCGACGCCGTTAAACCCGCGGCTGTGGTTCCGCGGCCCGAAGTGTAAAGTCCCCTCGGCGCTATCCTGGCAACGTACTGGAGGATTTGGCTTTTCGCCGTGGCGGGGTCGCCTATCAAAAGAACGTTCAGGTCCCCTCTGATATTCATGTCGGGCAACCTCTTCGGCACGCCGCCGAGAAGGAGGAGGAGGCACGCCTCCTTAACGTGCTCCTGCCCATGTATGCTCGGCGCCATCGAGGACTTAAGCTTCTCATAAATGTTCGGATCCTTGCTCAGCGCCTTAATCTTCTCCTCATCCTCATGGGTTACTTCCAGGGCTGCCGATTCCTTGCTCACCGAGACGACGTTGTTCGCGTCAAGGTATGTTTTGAGGGTTCTCAGCCTCCCAGCCTTCGGAAGAGCCTGGGAGGTCGTCTTAACAATCCCAACAATCTTGACCTGATCGCCGGGCCTAATCACATCCTTCAGGTCTGAGCCGACGGCTCTAACGTCGAGCTGCGTTGGGGTTTGGCCGGGCGGAAGCTCCTCAGGCCTCTCCTGTATTCTGAGGAATTGGCAGTCAACATATCTTGATTTCCCCTCGTCGAACTCGAAGTTCCTGCTTCCCCTGCAACTCGGGTTTCCGCACCTGAACGGCCTCTTAAGGAAGGAGCCCGCCTGCTCAACGTAGGACGTTTGGCCGCAGAGGCCGCATGTGAAAGCCGCCACGGTAACCATTGGTTGAACAGGGGTTGCGCGGACAATAATCCCCTCAACAGTCACAAGCTTGCCGATGTGTTCGGAGCCTATGTCCCTCAGCGGCGTCGTATCCGGGAGGGGCGACAGCCTAACAGTTAACCCGCTCTCCCTTATCGCTTTAATGCGGTCCTCCATGAAGGGGATGGGAAGGGTTTCAAGCCGCCTTAAGGCGGCGTCCCTCGCACATTTCAAATATTCCTCCGGGTCGTTAACAAGGGAAAGCGCCATGTTGAAGTCGCATGACATGACATCCTCGAAGTCCAGCGTGAACGCGGCCCTGCCGGATATGAGCATTTCTGAGAGACGGCGGCGATATTTCTCCGAGGAGAAGATCTGCTCAAACTTTGAGACAGGATCCTGCCTCTCGAAAACCTCAACTGCCACGCTCCAGCCCCCTTCCTAAAGGTTTATCAGCACGGCCACGCCGTTCGGGTCAAGTCTCCATTTTCTGCCGCTTCGCCTCAAAACATCGATGATTCTCTCCCTGCTGCAGCCATACCATCCCGCGAACTCATCCAGAAACACTCGGCCAACGCCGCAGAAGAAGTCCCTCCGCGCCTCCCTGAGAATCGCCTCCAAAAGATCCTCATCCCCCATCCCCCCATCGGGGGGAGACGTGATTTTCCTCAGAAACTCCTCGGCTGAGAAGCCTTCTCCATCCCTTCCGGAAGATCGATCCGCATTTGAGTTCCGCTTTGCCAAATCGCCTCCATCCGCGCGATCCAAAACCCGTCACCGCAACCATAATGTTTAAAAACACTTAAAAAAGGGGCTCAACCGCACTACCGGAACGGCATCCTAAGCCCTTTTAAATAATTTTCTGCGTCAATTTGAATGACCCTTTTAGTAGGGGAGGGGAGAGTCTGCGCAGCCAGCTTACGCTAATAATGCTGGGAGATTTACTCCTCCATATGGTCGGAGCATGCGGAATGCTGGTCGAATCTGCCGGCGCCCAGCCTATCGCCCAACCCGTCAACCCCCAATCGAAATTCAACTTCACCATATCCATCGCTCCGACAAACGCCGCCGTTAAGAAGGGGGAAAGCGTGGTGGTGCTGGTCACCGTCAACCTTATTGAAGGTCCGCCGGAGAACGTCACCCTCACGCTCTCCGGTTTACCTCCGGAAACCACGTTCACGTTCAATCCGCCTTCCAGCAGACCGAGCTTCACAAGCACTCTGGTGATAACGACCTCGCCGAAAACGCCCTCGGGAACCTTCCACCTCACAATCACATGTAAAAATGGAAATTTAACTAGGACGGTTCATCTGCCCCTCACAGTTCTTGAGCGCCCGTGGAGCGCAGAGAACATAATCCTGATAGCCTTCTTATTGGTCGTTGCCGCAGGGATTGCCGCGTTATTCATCAGCGCCCGCAGACGCAGCTACTAAACGTCGCCCCCCTCCAGCGGGAAGCTTCTTCCGGTCGCCTTCACGATAGCATCATATGTTCTCATGAAAAGTTCGGCGGCTTCAGAGGTCTCCCCCCGGCTTCCCCCCGTGAGGCGTTTAACAAGATCCCTCAGTTTCTCATCCTCAATCTTTTCGAGCACCATTTCAGCAGTATAATTCACTTGGTAAACCGTTTCGAAGCCGTATAGCGCCGCAAGCGAGTCCATGCAGCTTTCAATGCAAGGGACGGGCTCATCATCCCTTAAGTAAATGTACGCCTGCATCAAGTGCCACTCTATCGTCCTAAGATACATGTTGTAGCTTCTCTTAACCCCTGCTAGAACGTCGCGTTCAAAATCCAGGTAGACGAGTTTATCGTATTTTATCCCCGCATGCGGCATTTCGCCCCCATCATACATTTTATAAATCGCCTTCAGAACCTCGCCGGTGCACCAGCAACCCGCTAAATTTCCAATCCGCCTGTAATAGCGGTATAGGTCGAGGAGGGCGAACTGGTAGTTCGGTATGGAGGTGAGGAGTGTTTTTAGGGCCTCCTTTTCACTGAGGCAAACCCATTCGTCAATAAGCGTTTTAACCGCGGCTTTAACCGTGGTTTCAGGCGCTTTGAGAAGCCCCTCCCTGCCCGACTCAAGCTTGGCGACATACTCTTCAACCTCACCTCGACTATACCTCATCTTTTCAACAAGCAGGTTGAGCGCTTTAGTGAGGTTCTCCCTCAGGATTGGATCGAAGCGGAGCTTCGCAACTGCGTAGTCGTGACCAACCCAGCTTAACCATTCGTCCTTGGGCAGAACCCTCCAGTACATTCGGAAAATTTCATCGGCGCTTTTGCCCGCGAAGAAGGGTTTGCCGGGCGTGTACTTATAAACTATCCCTCGGATCGCCTGCATCCTCCTCCACTCATATCCTTCAAGGCGGGCAGTCTCCCCGCAGGAAGGGCACTTTCTAACCCGCTCCCCATCATCATAGGTGACCTTGACCTTTTTCCCAGCGCACCGCGGGCTGCTGCATAAATCAAACGGCCAAACCCACTCACTCAAGGCACATCAGCCTCTGCCTTAACCTCCTCTCTAACCCGCCACCTTCTAAAGCATCTCGGACACTCATAAATGGATATGCGGATCCTGCCCCCATTCCTCCCCTTAGGAGCAAGTATCCATGATTTAACCGGGGTGAACGTTTCCCCGCCGCACTCCGGACACGTGAATGGCTTTACCAATCCGCCTCACTCAACCTTTTAAGCACTCATGGATGTTTAAAAGGCTGAATCTCCCTGTTTTGAAGGGCAGCCCATCATAAACTCGATTTTTACATGCACCCGCCTCCAATCTCCTCGAAGAAAGATTTGAGGGAAGACTCCATGAGCGCTCTACACGGCAAAAGGGCCATCAGCCCGCTCATAGCGACAATAATCCTCATCGCCATAACAGTGGTCGGCGGATTATTGATCTACAGCCTCTTCTACAGCACATCCGGCATACTTTCATCCAAGGCCCAAGTATCAGTTGAGGCGGCAGACCTTGTTGTGGACACAGAAGGCGACAAAGCGTTCAGCATAGTCATCAAAAACACAGGGAACAAGCCGGTCACAGAGTTGAACTTCACGCTTAATGGCGAAGATGAGGTGGAAATAACTCTCCCAACTGGCGGACTTCAGCCTGGTCAAAGCGTCGCCTATTCGATGGCACCTGAGGAAACCTATGTCGTAGGCAACTCCTACATTGTTCTAGTCGAGGCCGAATTCTCCGACGGCAGCTCATTCGCAACAACCGTTGCGGTAACCTGCAGATACGGCTAAACTGGAATGCGGGCGAAACAGTCCCCCTCCCCCTTTTTTCTTTTCTTCAGATTAAAGAACTTTTCACCGCTACTCAGATCGGCTTTTCTTCAATATTGTTGAAGGTTGGAACGCTAGGTCAGAACGGATGAAAGATTTCCCGCTTTTAAAGAAGTTTGCCGCCTTATTGTTTTTGGTGGGCTCTGTGGGGCGTCGCTTGGATAGGGCCGTCAGCCCCTTGGCGGCAACGATAATCCTCATAGGCGTGACGTTAGCTGCAGGCCTGTTCGTCTACGCCATGTTCCTCCGCATGGTTGAAAGGGAAACATTGGATGTGCAGGTGGATTCGATAAATTTGATTAGGACGTCCTCAACAACTCTGTTTTCTATTGAAGTGAGAAACGTGGGCAGCCTCACCATAGCCAGCATCACCGTAACCCTGTATCTTGAGTCCTCAACCGGGTCGGCTCCGGTAGCATGGGTGCTTTCAAGCGGAAACGTCAACCTGCAGACCGGCCAAGTCTGGAGTTGCCTAAGCACCTCAATCCCTGCGGACGCTAAAAAGCCTGATGTTGGCCGCTACTATCCCGCCAAGATAAGCGTGGCTGGGGCTGACGGGAGCAGCCTCGATAGGACCGTGATGGTTCTCTGCTCAAGCTGAAGCCGCATGCCCTCTTAAGCTTTTTAAAGAAATCCATAACAAGTGTTTCGGAGGCTGGGCTTGGATGAGGCGCGGGGCAAGTGAAATTGTTGGGGCCATTATAGTTGCATCCATCACCGTGGGGATAGCGTTTCTCTACGCTGGGCGCGGTTTATTTGAGGTGCAGACTCGAACGGACAGCATGGCGGATCTGCTGAGGAAGGCAGCTAAGGCGCAAAGGCAACTGCTTACGCTCTCATATAGCTACCGCGACGGGCAAGGCCGCTTCCACGCCTACATCTACAACATGGGCGAGGATAACTCAACCATCAAAGTCGCGGTGTTGGGCGGCGTTCAATACGACAACTTGGTTGGGGTTGTTATACAGCCCGGGGAGATGGAGGAGCTGATCTTCTCAAACCCGCCCTCGCCCCCGACGGACTTAATAATAATGACTGAGGAGGGGGGAATCTTCACATGGAGAATCATGGAATGAGAGCTCCGCGCAGGACATGCAGGGGAACCGTTGCGCCCGGCGCCATCGCGGTGATCCTTATTTTTCTGGCAGTTCTCTCGAGCATTGCGGTGCTGACGCTTGAGTTCAGCCAATACATTAGAAGCGTTCAGAAGGCGAATATGGTTGCCGTCGCGAGAAGTAGGGAAAACCTGCGCGTCTCCGCAACTGTGAGCGGGGACGAAATAGTTTCGCTTACAGTTACGAACGCGGGCTCAACGCCAAGCCTGATAGTGGCGTGGGTTAAAATTAATCCCGCCGACAAAAACCCGCGGTTCCAGTGGCTGACGGAGCCAATAGTCGTTCCAATACTCTCGAACAAATCGATTCCTGTTTCGGCACCGAAAAATTGGAAGGTTGGAGTGCTAACCTCCTTCGGCAACATCTTCTGGCGGGGATAGCTGGATGCGGAAAAACTTCTCATATATGTGCCGAATGCTCCATTCGCCCAGAAGGCCTCCGGAAACTATGCTGAACCTCCCTGAAGCTGAGGCCGCCATAAGCTCCGCAATCGCCCTGTTTCTGATGATTCTCCTAGTTAGCTCCTTCACGTTCACCCTAACCTATTTGGCCAGCGCTCAAATGTGGAGTTTCAGGGTGGGTGGCGAAACGATTGGGCGGACAGCGCATGCGGCGAGGGAGAGTCTGGAGGCTGAGCTTGTGAGCTCGTCCGGCGGCACGCTTCAGATAAAAGTTCGGAACAGGGGGTTTGCGGGCGTCGCGATCGTACGCGTCCTCTTCACAAAGCCTGACGGATCCCTCTCAGCGGTTGATTTGGATCCGCCGTGCACGTTACTGCCCAACGAGGAGGCCGTGATAGACGTCTCCCTTGGCGCCTCCTACCTGAACGTGGGCGTCCAAACCATGAGCGGAAACATCTATCTTGTTTCGCGCTGAGCCCGAGCCACAATATTAATTCTTTTTAAGATTTCAAACCCAAAATTTTTCAGGTGGGCGGCTTTGAGGTTTCCGTTCAGGAGGGCGGCTGGGAAGAAGCCGATCGTTGAGGAGATCGCGTTCAGGGCTGAGCCGCTTGTGGCGGCCGTTGCAGGGGAGGTTCTGGAGAAGTACCCGGTGGAACTGGCCCTTGTCTGCATAGCAGACGTGGATGGACGGGGCTTCTACATCATAAATGAGCCTGAAATGACCGCTGATGAGGAGCGCCTCTACAGCCTGCTGATGGAGGCCCTCTACTACAGCCTTAAACCAACCGCCAAGGTCGAGGATCCGATGAAGTATGTTGAGGGCTTCATTTGGGAGGCATCTGAGGACCTCGGCATAGTTGAAGCCGTTGAAAAAAGCTTCCAGAAGCTTAAATATTACATTAGCAGAGACGCCTTCGGGTACGGCCTCCTCCATGTTCCAATGATGGATCCCGATATTGAGGAGATAAGCATCACAAGCTATGCGGTGCCGGCGAACGTGATTCACCGCCGCTTCACTCAGTACGACTGGCTTAAAACAAACATAACCTTCAGGAGCGAGGAGTACCTGAGAAACTACGTTCAGCGAATGGCGCAGAGGGCTGGAAAAAGCGTTACTGTCGCCATCCCATTCACGGACGCCATGACCAGGGAGGGACATAGGGTGGCCGTGACATTCGCGGATGAAGTAACCCTCCCGGGCAGCACGATAGCTATCAGAAAGTTTCCGGAGAATCCGTTCAGCATGGCCCACCTCCTGAAGTATGGGACCCTCACGCCGCTTCTGGCCGCCTATCTTTGGCTTCTGGCGGAGTACAGGGGCTTCATAATGGTCCTTGGCCCCATGGGGAGCGGGAAGACAACGATGATCAACTGCCTCCTGACGATGATTGATCCAACCCTCAAAATAGCAACTATTGAGGACACGCCTGAACTTCGGATTCCGCATGAAAGCTGGCAGAGGTTCAAGGCCAGGCACACGTACAGCATAACTGAGAGCAGGTACGACGTTGACCTCATGGACCTCGTAAAGCTCAGCCTCCGCTACAGGCCAGACTATATTGTCGTCGGGGAGGTTAGGGGTGAGGAGGTTAGGGCGCTTGTTCAGGCAGCGTCCCTGGGCCACGGCGCGCTCTGCACCCTGCACGCTGAGGGACCGGAGGCAGCGCTCGTCAGGCTGAGAAGCCCGCCGATGGATGTTGCCGAGGGGGGCCTGATGCTGATATGGTGCTTCGTCTTGCTGAACAGGGTCAGGATGCCGGATGGACGCGTTGCAAGAAGGGTTCTGGAGGCAACTGAAGTTGAGCCTAAAGATGGGACGGCGGCCCTCAGGAAGATCTTCCTCTGGAACGCCAGGGACGACACATTCGCGCCCTGGGACGCGGGGGAAGTTGTTAAACGAAGCCACAGGCTCAGCGCCATAATGAGGCTGACCGGCTGGACTGAGAGCGAGTTGGCGGAGGAGCTTACCAAGAGAGCAAAGTACCTGGAGGCCGTCGTTGAATCTGGGAAGCTCGACTACCCGCTTTTCGCCGAGGCGATAAGGCGGTTTTACATTACTGAAAGGAGGAGGATTGCGTGAGTACATCAAGGTTTAGAAGGATCGCGCTGTACGCGGATCTCATGGCCGCAATCCTCATAAGCCTTTTTCTAACCTTCTTTATATTTCAGATCCCAAACGAGCTCTTCCCATCAGTTCTCGCCGCAATGTATGCTAAGCTGCTCGCCAGCCTCCTCCTGGGCTCATCAATAAGCTTGGCCGTGCTCATCGCGGTCGACCTGATGACGGTCAGGGTGAAGATAGAGATTCCTAAACCGCCCAGAATTGCTAGGCCGAGGGTGAGGCCGATAAGCGAGGAGATCCCGCTCAGGGTTATTTCAAGATCGAGAATATTGAGGGGGCTGGCTGAAAAAATGAGCGTGGGACTCGCCAACGACATCCTGCGGAGCGGGGAGACGATAAGTCCGTACAGGTTCGCCACCCAATACTTCTTCTACACGCTCGCAGCCTTCTTCATCTCGATCCCCCTAGGCATCGCCCTCGCCCTCCTCATACATCCATTGCTGCTCTCCACAATCCTCATTCCAGCAATACCCTTCTCATACCCGAAGCTTAAGCTTAAAAGCATCATAGGGGACAGGAAGCGGGGCTTGGAGGATGAGGTGCCCTTCTTCACGGTCTTCGCAAGCATCCTGCAGAGCGTCGGAATAAGCCTCTACAACAGCCTCCTCGCGGTGGTGGGCGCAGGGGTTTTTAAGCAGATTGAGAAGGATGCCCTGCTGATTAAGCGGGACGTTGAGTTTTTCTTTAAAAGCCCCGTTGAGGCGCTTGAGGATGTTGGGAGGCGGCATCCAAACGAGAAGATGCGTACCCTCCTACTCGGCTACACTTCCGAATGGCGGTCGGGAGGCGACATGAGCGCCTACCTCGACGCTAAAGCGGATGACTACCTAAAGGATATGGAGTTTAGGTGGAGGCGATACGCTGAAAGGGCGAGCGACATGGGTGAAACAATGATAAGCCTCCTCATGGTTTTCCCAATGATGATCCTTATGGCGGCCTTTGTTTTCCCCGGTCAAGCCTTAACGATGACGAGCTTTGTCCTAACCCTTGTTGTTCCAACGCTTACAGTCGTCGTCTTCGGCTCAATTCATGCGAGCCAGCCTAAAACGTATGATGTGGTGCGCGGCTACTGGCAAGCCTCCATCGTCGCCGGCGCATTATCCCTTGCCGTATCAATACTTCTACAGGTTCCGCCCTGGTTCTGCGCCACCTCGGGCCTTGCGGCTGCAACCGCCCTCTACGGAGCATCCTCATTTCTCCAAATGAGGGAGATGTCTCTGACGGAGGAGGCCCTCCCGCAGTTCCTCAGGGACGTCACTGAATACCGCAAAATGGGCTACGACGTCGTAAGGGCAATCGTAAGGATATCTGAGGAGAACACGTATAACTTCGCCTTCAATACGGTTTTGGAGAGCGTTGGAAGGCAGCTTGAGTTAGGCGTCAGAATGGTTGAGGTCAAGGTTCCAACTAGGAGCTGGCTTACGAAGATGTGCTTCTTCCTCCTCGCCCAAGTCGTTGAATCCGGCGGGGGAACGGCCAAGTGCCTTGAAACCCTAACAAACTTCGTGAATCAAGTTGTGAGGGTTAAGCGGGAGGTGAAGATGAGCATGCGCCTCTACCAGGCGCTAAGCCTCCTCACGCCGATAATCTTAAGCTTCATCGTGGGACTCATGGTCACGCTTCTCTCAACATTCTCCGCGGCTGTTGCACCCGGAGTTGAAGCCGGCCTCATCGGCGAAATCGCCCAGATACCGGAAATTCTTGTGGAGCAATGCTACCTTCTTGTCGTGGCCTCATCAATATGCGTTGCTCTTCTCTCCGCGAAGGCAACCGACTTAACCGCCAAAAACACTCTTTGGATAACTGTGAACCTCATTCTGGCATCCGCCGGAATATCGCTTTCAATATATCTTGCATCACTCCTCATGAAGTCGATTGTTGGGTTCTGAGCTGCACAGTCTTCAACCATGTGATGGGCAGAGGACCCGGCGGATTCAATACGCACCTGCGTTTCTGGAGAATCCGCCTTCACGGGTTGAAACCCAGCATTTTTATTTTCTTCCAGCTAATCTTTTCGATGCGGTATGCGCCTAAAGGTTTCAAGAGACTTCTTCCTTCAATTCGCGAGTAAAACATGGCTTTCCCCATTCAGCATAATAAGGGAGCTTGTTGAGGACTGCTATGATGAGGACGCGGTCCGCGTGATTGTTACTTTAAGCGACAGCTACGCTGTTGTCGAAGACGACGTCGGCATGGGCGAGGGGGCGCTGGCGAGGTTTCTCACTGTGGGCAGCACCCATAAGCAGCTTGAGCCGACCTCGCCCAGGTTCAACCGAGCCAGAACTGGCAGGTATGGAACTGGTCGCTTAAGTTTCCTAGCGTGCTTCAATGCGATGAAGGTTAAAACGAGGAGCGGATCGTTCAGCGCCTCAATCCTCATAGATGAAGACTGCCTATCAGGGCTGGCCGAGGGCGGAGCTGAGGTTAAAGTTCTGGATGAGCCCCCGCTTGAAAGAAATGGAAGTGAAATATGGCTTCTAAACCCGAAGATCGAAATCGACCCGAAGAGAATTATTAAGGAACTCAGGGAACTCCCAATTCTCAGGGAGCCATTCTTTGAGGTTTGGGTCAGGGTTGGAGAGTTTAAGCCGTGGAGCCTTGAGGGCGCCGTAAAAATCAAGCCCCCCGAAATCACGGGTGAAAAAATATCGGTTTCATTCGAGAACATAGTTGGGGAAATAACGGTTGCAAACAGACCCCTCTCTGAGGAGGAGCGGGGCATAGCGGTTCTCCACGGGGGCCACATGGTTACACGAAGCCTCTTCGGGTTCACACCGACCCAGATGAGCCGGGTGACGGGGTGGTTGAGGTGCGATTGGATAACTGTTAGATTCGCCGATAAAGCCGGCATAATAGAGGATGAAGCGTATGAAAGATTCAGAAGCATCGTCAGAAAATTCATAGCGTCAGAGATCCTTCCGAGGGCGGCGGAAACCGAAGACCGCCTTTCATACAGCGAAGTCCAAGCCTTCAGAACTGTCGACAAAATCCTCTCCGCAATAATGCTTGAGAGCCAAGCCGCCGAGCAACTTGAGGCGCCTCAAGAACTGCCCCGGTCCACAACCCAGCCCGCAACCCAGCTCATAACCCAGCCCATAACTCAACCGGAAATTCAGCCTCCAACCGCATTTCACCCGCCAACTCAACCCGCCCAGCCTGAAACGCAACCGATGAAACCTCAGACTGAAGCCCCTATTGAGCCCGCCGTCCAACCTCAAAGCCCGCAGCTAACCCCGCAGCTAAGCCCGCAACTAACCCCGAGCCAGCAACCGCCTAAAAAAACGCCGCCCGCCCCAAAGAAGCTTAGGATGCAACTGGGCTACCAGATTGTCCCATATGCGGGCGACGATGAGGAGTTTTTCGTTGAGGGGAGAACGATATTTGTGAATAAGAAGCATCCGGCATACGTAAAAGAGATGAGCAGAGGAAGGGAGTTTCTGGTGAGATATGTGCTCCGCATAATCGCAAGCGTGTTGGCGTCTGAGGAATGTCCGGAGGGAACCGAGGCTCTTGAAAGGGCCAACAGGCTGATCGCCGAGGCTTTGAGGCGCCTTTAAGGTTTCGTCTGGAAAATTCTGCCACGCGCGTGGCAATCTTGAATGCAGCTTTCGCTTGAGGAAGCCTGGTTAGCACTTACCTGAATATCGGCTTGGAAGCCTGAAGCAGGGATCTCCCGGCTTCAGCCGTGGAGAGCGTTAAAGCTCGGAGATGGTTTTTAAGTTTAATCATTCACTGGTTTACGGTGTTCCAGGTTGGAGCTGAATGGGTCAGGTGGGAGGATTCGGGAAGACGGTCTCATCGGTTTCGTCGCCAGTGGAAGCCGCGCCTCGTGGTGTTACGTTCTCTTGGTTGAGGGGAGGGAGGATATTGTTGCGGAGGAGACGTTCGCATATGTTTTGGATCGGGGCGATGTGGTTTTAGGCGTACTTAGGTCCGGACAGGGTTTGGATGAGAATCTCAAGATCGGCGCGTATGGCCCCGGCGTTGCCTACGCCAAGAAGGGCTTCGCCCCCTCCAGCTCGAGGCGCAGCTTCACGTATGTTTTCAGCGTGATCGGGAGGGTTGAGGGAGGAGAGCTGAGGGAGAACAGGCTCATTCTTACGCCCGGAAGCCCCGTGCACATCTGCATCGAAAACCCCTTCCTGAACATCCGTGGAAACTATGTTTATTCCGCGAGGCACTGGGAGAAGCCCTGGAGGATACCGTTTGATCCGAGAGGCATTCCAATGCATATTGGGATTGTTGGGTCAACTGGTTCAGGGAAAAGCTTCCTGGCGAGACACGTCATCATTCCCCTGATGAACTCGGTCGGCTACGCAGTTCTGGCGTTTGACTGGCATGGCTGCGACTACGCGCCTTACGCGGGCGATGGGGGACGCGTTTCAATATCGGACGTTAGGTTGAATGGCTCCGTCGCCGCAGCACATATTGCTGAGAAAGCTTCTTTCTTCGGATTTAGAAGTGGGGAAAACGAGATCTGCCGAGCCCTCCAGGCCGTGCTGGAGGAGTCTGATGACTGGCGGGGTCTCAGCCTTCCCGAGTTTAGGGCGTGGGTGGAGAAAAAACTCTCCTCAGTAATTGACGAGAAGAAATGGGGGAGGCTTTCGCCCGCCTTTCAGAGGGGTCTCAGCAAGATTTCGGACGGCGACTGGGGGAAGATTCTTGGGAGGCTGGACCCCGCAGAGATTATTGAGGCGGCGAGGTTGAGGGGCTTCTTAGCGGTTGACATGAGCGGCTTCAGGGAAGCTGAGAAGCTTTCAACCTTCCTCAGCATAGCTGAGGAGATAAAGCGGCGCATAGATGGAGGCGAAAAAATGAACCTGTGCCTCCTCATCGATGAGGCTCCCCAATACTGCCCATACAAGACCGAGGGTCTGCAGGAGGAGGTGAAGGACCTAATAAGGGATCTGGCCGCAACCGGCAGGAAACATAACCTCAGCTTAATCTTAGTTTCGCAGGGCCTCGCCGGGGAAATAGGCGTCGACGCCGCTGTGAGGCGCAACTTAAACACTCACTTCATAGGGAGGATCATGCCTCAGGATAGGCGCGAGGTTGAAGACATGCTTGGGGCCTACCACATAAGCTACGAGAGCCTCTTGAGGCTGCAGCCCGGTCAATTCTATTTCGAGGGGAGGATGAATCCTTTTCCAACCCCCCTCCTCATAAGCTTCGATCTTTAGAGGTGGTTTTAATGGAGGAAAACCCGATTCTCTCGAAGCCGAAGAAGCTTGTTGAGGAATTCTTCGCCCTCGCTGAGGAGGACTCTGGGAAGGTCGTTACGGAGCTCGAGGAAGATCTCCGGTTCCTCGAGAGGTTTGCCGACATGATTAAACCACTCAGCATAAATCTGGAGGGGGGCAAAATAAGGGTTGCCGCGGTGGACGGATCACGCTCCCCGTCCCCCTCGATAAGGATCGGCGTAGGCGCCTCGGTTGCCACGGCCGGCTATATTGTCGCCGAGGGGGGCAAAATCCTCCATTCAGACTACCGCGCTAAAACGCTCGTTTCAAACTCGGCGGATCTGAGGGTTGCCGTGCGCATTGCAATGCTCAACCTGGAGAGGGAGATGGCTGTTGAGGCGCTGAAGTGGGATCCGGATTTCCTAATAATTGACGGCTCATTCTTCTATCCGCTCAGCACGGCAATCTACATGCGCGCGCCCTCATACATCAGGGATGCGATTCAAGAGGCGCATGGGAAAACGGCGAAGATAATTAAGAGTGGAAGAGCCGTAGGCGTCATAAAACGGAGTTCCCTCAGGGCTATTGAGGGCGAGCTTCTCCTGAGGGGGGCAATTAAGCCCTCGGAGGTAAGGGGGTTGAGGGATAAATTCATCCTTGAGATGCTCATGTCTGAAAGGGCCCTTTGGAAGTATAGCGACTTCACCGCCGAAAACCCGGTTCTGCTGTCCCTCTTCATGAAAAGGTTCATGACCGGGGCGAGGGGAGCGGACGTGCTGGAAAGAGTTGAGGAGGAAATGGCTAAGGCCTGCCGCATCCAAGGCATCCCCGATGTCGCGCTTGAAAGGGCATATGTAAGGGCGTTTAAGGAGCCCCCTCCATTCGAGGTGGAGTATCCGAAGGGCTTCAACATAGAAAGGTTCGCCGCGGAAATCATCCCATGGTGTAATGAAACCACGGGTTTGCCCTTCATCCTCGACATGCTGGACTACGACATAGGGGTTGAGCGGGGGCTCATTAAAGCCTATGTGGACGAGGTGCACGCAAGGGCCTTGGAGAAAACCCTGAATCTTGAGGCCCTGCACTCAATGTTCAAACCTTTAAACCCTGAGAAGGACGAGTGAGGTTTTCACAGCTCAACCCTTCCGAGGTGTCTCTCAGGTACTAACGTCTTACTTCTTCTCGCGCAGCAGGCGGATGAACTCGCTCATCGCCTTAAATTTCCTTTTGGAAAACCACTACTGTGGGTTGCGGAAGCGTGATGGGTGAATGATCAGCCGATCTAGGCTTGTGGAAAGGGCGGAGGAGCTTTCCGCCGAGGAGCTGGAATCGATTGCTAAAATTTCAGGGGTTGGCTCAACAACCATTAATGCCATAGAAAACGTTTTCTTTTCCTCCCCAGGCGAGCTGAGGGTGCTGGTCGGACCCAAAGGGATTGGAAAAACATTTGCGGCGCTTGTCGCGGCCCGGAGGGTTGCTGAGAAGGGGCTTGGGGTCCGCTTCTACGCGTACAGGGAGTTCGGAAGGGTTGAGGAGGTGAATTTAGGGTTCAAACCAGGCGGAGACGCATACGTCTTCGACGACCTCCATTACCTGTGCGAGGCCGTTGTTAAGGGTCATGAGACGGCTGAAAACCTGGTTTCCTTCATGGAGACGGCGGTTAAAATGGCTGAGGCCGGCAAACCCGTGCTTGTGATCTCAGAGGACATGCCGAGCCTCTACTTTGAGAGGATTGAGCAAGACAAGCTCAGGGAGATCGGACCTAAGTTCAGCAGGATAATGCTCATGGATCCGCCCTCCTTCGAGGAATGGCTGAGCATCCCCGAGGCGTATGGAATTAAGGGGGACGAGCTCGGATACTTCATGGTTTATAAAGTCTCACATAAACCAAGGTTCCTCCTCAGGGTCGCCAAGCTCGTGGACGGCCTGTACGCTGAGGACCTGCTGAGTAAAACCAGGGAGTTGCTTGAGGCGAAAAAGATTCCCACGCGGAGGAGGGAGGCGCTGCTAAACATGCTCAAGGCCCCCTTCATCCAAACGATCTCTCCAAGCGACCTGCGCAAGATGAAGAGGATTCTGTCGCTAGGGATTGAAACCATCATGGAGATTGAGGAGAATATTGACCTTCTACGCTTAATAGCACATGACGCCGCCTCACAGATCAGGTCTAAGATGAAAAATCCTTTCCGCCCGGGCGACTGGCGAAGCAGCCTCTGGTGGAGGAGCGACGTCTTCGTCGTGAAGCAGGCGGGGCTGGACTCGGAGGAAGTTAAGTCCGCAATCAACCGCATCCCTGAAAAAATGAACCGCTCCAAGATCGCAAGCTTGTTCAAGATCTACTGCCGCAAGAACTATGAGGAAATCCAGTATTTAACCGAGAGGTTCCGTAAATGGCGCATGTTGGAAACGGCGAGGCGGACCCTTGACGGATACTCCTATAATGTTCTGTGGGGTGAATTCCTCGCCATAGAACCAATGAAGGTTGCCTTCGAACATTTAATGGACGCGCCGACAAGCGAAGTTATTGAGGGGATACTGCGCGAAATAAAATGGAGGGCCCTCTTCGATTTATTCAAAGCGAGGGTTTCAAATTTTGATGCGGAAATGCTCATTGCCCTCAGAAGGACCTTCAAGAACGCAGCGCCGAACGATTTGAGGGGTCGTTACTGGAGGGTCCGCTTAATTGAAAAAATGTTGAGAGAAAACAATTTCAGGACGAAGCTCTCACGCTGAACGTCCGCGTCACAGTGCTCCCATCGACCGCGTAGGCCGTTACGGTCACCACATAAGTGTTTCCAATTGTGAAGCTGTAGGGTTCGTTTCCCCCCTCATCGAGCGGGAACCACGCTGCCAGCCCGTTCGTTAAGGGAATCCCCGAGTGAAGCACCTCATTCTCCCTCTCAGATGGCGCCCTCTTGAAAATGAATATTTGGTCAATCGTCATATTGCAGTAGTACGATCCGCCATGTATGCCCATTCGCAGAGGATCCGTCCCAAGCCGAGGGGTAATCTGGAGCGTTGTGCTGGCGGAGAGGCTTTTGTTAACCCACATTTCAAGCTTGCTGCCCCTCCTCATGCAGTGGATGTGGTGCCAGTTGCCAATTGTGAGGTTGTCAACCTCCAACATTTGACCGGATCCGGCGGCGTAAACCATGAAGATCACCCCCTCTTTCCTCCTCGCTAAGAAGGGGTTCGTCGTGATTGAGAAGTCGCTTGTGAAGCCCTCGTCCACTATTCCCCTCATAGAGGTGCCGCAGGTCGACTTTATCTTATACCAGAAGCAGACCGAGAAGTCGCCGGTCACCAAATCCAGGGAGGGGGATCGCGCCACATATACGTAGTCGTTGACCCCGTCAAAATCCAGCGCTGTTCCCCGCTCCCATTCGACCCAAGTCGCCCCATATATCACGCCATGATTGTTGTTTCCGGACGCGTCCAGCACGATATCTGGCACGCCCAAAGGTATCAGGAGCGTGTTTCCGGACATGCGCCCGGGATCCGCTGGCGGAATCGCGAGCGTGAAGGGTTTGCCGTTATCGTCCCGGCCGACTGCCACAATGCCGATCAAAGGTTTGTTCCCCACGTTCTTAACGTTTATTGTGAGGAGGGCGTTACCTCCGCCGATCTTTAGGTCGGTTGAGAACGGCTGGATGTCTACAATCGAGCCGTAAATTCTAATCCAGCCCGTGATCATGGCGTAGATGGCGATGCTTGCCGAAACAACCACAGCCACCAAGATCAACGTCGCTATGAGCGGGCTGACCGCCTTCCTTCCCATGCTCATCCCAAAAACAGGATTTTGAATGATGTAAAAAAGGATTCTGGATCATTTATGTCCCCAACCCCCTCTTCAATTTATCAAACTTGTTGAAGCCGGGTTCGAGTATGTATGCGACTTCAACGGAAACAAAATCTTCAGGAAAAGAAAATAAACCGTGCCTAAAAGTGCGGGGGGTGGGATTTAAGCATAAATTTACCAGTAAATTTTGGATTTCTTACCGCAGGATATTTGGGTGTAAGGTTGTAAATAGAGATATTGCTCATTAAACATGGCTGATGACCCTCATGATG
>Ga0185307_1000675_pt1 | contig 20958 bp, 18 predicted proteins | sample LHCtaG_FD_128010 | JGI IMG/M metagenome (GOLD analysis project Ga0185307, IMG submission 128010) | Hot spring microbial communities from Little Hot Creek, USA to study Microbial Dark Matter (Phase II) - LHC4sed_matched (SPADES... | ecosystem: Environmental > Aquatic > Thermal springs > Hot... | reverse complement strand
AAGGAGGCAGCGACCATCTGCCCTTATTGCTCCTGCGGCTGTGGCCTCATCATCGCTACTGGGCCGGACGGGCACATCATTAACGCTGAGGGTGACCCGGATAACCCCCATAACCGAGGAGCCTTAGACCCCAAGTCTATCTCCGTCCGGCAACTTTCCCAGAACCCGCTCCGCCTAAAGAAGCCCCTTTACCGGGCACCTGGCTCCGACAAATTCGTGGAGGTGGAGTGGGACTGGGCCATCACCGAGGTCGCCAAGCGCATAAAAGCCACCCGAGACGCCACCTTTGAGCGCACCGTGACCGTTGGCGATAAGACCGTCACGGTCAACCGCACCCAGGCCATCGCCTTCCTGGGCGGGGCGGCCAACAACAACGAGGAGTGCTACCTGGCAGTCAAACTGGCCCGCGCTTTAGGCATAGTCTACATAGAACACCAAGCTCGTATATGACACTCCCCTACGGTGGCCGGTCTCGGCCCCACATACGGTCGCGGAGTAATGACCAACCACTGGGTGGACCTGAAGAACGCCGACTACATCCTCATTATTGGCTCCAACGCAGCAGAGAACCACCCAGCCTCTATGACCTGGATTCATGAAGCCCAGCAAAAGCGCGGTGCTAAAGTTATCGTTGTAGACCCACGCTACACTCGCACCGCTACCCAGGCCGATATCTTTGCCCAAATCCGCCCCGGCACCGACATTGCCTTCTTTGGCGGGATGATAAAGTACATCTTGGACAACGAACTCTACCACAAGGACTACGTTGTCCACTATACAAATGCCTCCTTCCTAATCCATCCCGACTATAAGGGCCCAGACGAACTGGACGGCCTCTTCTCCGGCTACGACCCGGAGAAACGGCGCTACGACCGCTCAACCTGGACCTACCAGACCGATGCCGAAGGGAAGCCCTTGCGAGATGAGACACTCCAGCACCCCCGATGCGTCTTCCAAATCATGAAGCGCCACTACGCCCGCTACGATCTGGACACTGTCTCTAACGTGACCGGAATCCCGAAGGACCTCCTGGAGAAAATCTACAAGACCTATGCCGAGTCGGGCAAACCGGGGAAGGCCGGCACCATCCTCTACGCGATGGGCCAGACACAGCACACTGTAGGCTCCCAGAACGTGCGCGCCCTGGCGATTGTCCAGTTGCTCTTGGGCAATATTGGTATCCCTGGCGGCGGCGTCAACGCCCTGCGTGGCGAGTCCAACGTCCAGGGCTCCACGGATATGGCCGTCCTGGCCCACATCCTGCCCGGCTACCTGCCCATCCCCACCACAGCGGATGTGGACCTCAAGACCTACATTGAGAACAAGACCAAGCCGGGCGGTCCCTGGTCGGGCGGATACTGGGCCAACGGCCCCAAGTTCCTCATCAGCCTCCTCAAGGCTTGGTGGGGACCTCACGCAACTCCAGAAAACGATTTCGCTTACCAATACTTGCCCAAGGTGGAAAGCCCTGCCAACCATTTCTGGATCGCCCTCTTTGAGGCGATGTATGCGGGGAAAATCAAGGGGCTGTGGATTATGGGCCAGAACCCGGCCGTCTGCGGTGCCAACGCCCGCTTTGAGCGAGAGGCGCTGAAGAAACTGGAGTGGATGGTTGTCCAGGAAATCTTTGACACCGAGACCACCTCCTTCTGGCGCGCGCCGGGCGAAGACCCATCTAAGATCCAGACCGAGGTCTTCGTCCTCCCCGCCGCCGACGCGATGGAGAAGGCCGGCAGCATTGTCACCAGCGGGCGAACTATCCAATGGCGGCCTAAAGTTGCCGAGGCGCCCGGCGAGGCCAAGCCCGACCATCAGATCATCAACCTCATTGCCCTCAAACTCAAGGAACTATATGCCGCCGATCCTGGCCCATTCCCTGACCCTATTCTCCACCTCAATTGGGATTACGGGCAGGAATTGGACATTGAAAAGGTGGCTCGGGAGATTAACGGCTATGCGGTGGAGGATGTAAAGGATGCAGAAGGGAACGTCTTAGCGAAAGCAGGAACAACTTTGAGCACTTTCGCCCACCTTCAGGCCGACGGAACCACTGCTTGCGGCGCCTGGATTTACACCGGCTACTTCTCGCTCCAGCCGGATGGCTTCGGCAACATGCTCCCAGCGGCTAAGCGGCGCAACTCCGTCTACGACCCCGGTGGCTGGGGTAACTACCCTTACTGGGGATGGGCCTGGCCGGCCAACCGCCGCATCGTATACAACCGCTGCTCCGCTGACCCCAACGGCAAACCTTGGTCGGAGGATCGCAAATACATCTGGTGGGATGAGGCCCAGAAGAAGTGGGTAGGCTACGATGTGCCCGACTTCCCCGTCACCAAAGCCCCAACCGACCCTGGCGGCCGCGACCCCTTCATCATGATACCCGAAGGCAAGGCCAGACTCTTCGCCGCGATGAACGAAGGGCCGCTTCCGGAACACTACGAGCCGGTTGAATCGCCGGTCAAGAACCTCCTCTCCAGCCAGCAGATCAACCCTGTCATCAAAATCTGGAGGACAGACGAAGGTAAAGACATCGGCGACAACTACGGCTCTCCCGAAAAATTCCCCATTGTCGCTACCACTTATCGGGTCGTAGAGCACTGGCAGGCTGGCGGTATGTCCCGCTGGTCGGACTGGCTGGTGGAGGCGCAACCGGAGACGTTCGTGGAGATGAGCCAGGAACTGGCCGCCGAGAAGGGCATCAAGAGCGGGGATAAGGTGAAAATCAAGTCGGCCCGCGGGGAAATTGAGGCCATCGCCATCGTCACCGCCCGCATCAAACCCCTTAAAGTCAACGGCAAGACCCTCCATGTGGTTGGAATCCCTTGGCACTGGGGTTGGAAAGGCCTGCCTTATGATGTGGGCGTCAAGGACATGGTCCAGGGTTCGGCCAACTTCTTGACCCCGCACGTGGGCGACGCTAATACCCAGATGCCCGAATATAAAGCCTTCCTGGTGGACGTGGAAAAGGCATAGGAGGTGAAAAATGGCAAGGCTGGCAATGCTCATAGATACATCCCAATGCGTGGCCTGCCGCGGTTGCCAGGTCGCTTGCAAGCAGTGGAACGACTTAGAGGGATGGCTCTACTCTCGCACCCGCAACCGTGGCTCCTACGAGAACCCACCGGACCTCTCCCCTCACACCTGGACACGGATTCGCTTCATTGAGTATGAGGGGCCAGAGGGCTTCCGCTGGCTTTTCCTGAAGGAAGGATGCATGCACTGTGGCAACCCGGCATGTGTGGCTGTCTGCCCCACAGGAGCACTGAAGCAGCATCCTAAGGGCTTTGTGACCTTTGAGCGGGAACTGTGCAACGGCTGCGGCTACTGCACCCAGTTCTGCCCCTTCCACATCCCCCGGCTGGAAGTCGTGAATCCTCTGACCGGTGCAGCTAAGGCCTCAAAGTGCACTTTCTGCCAGGACCGAGTGACAAATGGCCTGCTCCCGGCCTGCGTTAAGACTTGCCCAGCAAAAGCTCTGGCCTTCGGCGACCGGGACGAGATGATCGCCAAGGGGCAGGCAAGAGTAGAGGCCTTAAAGGCACGAGGATACACCCAGGCTAACCTCTACGGCGTGGACCAGGTGGGCGGTCTGGGACGGCTTTACGTCCTGATCGCCCCACCGGAGGCTTACGGACTGCCAGCCAAGCCAGAGTATCCAGTGCTGGCCAGCCTCTGGCAAAAGGTCGTCCAGCCGTTGGGAGGAGTAGCCTTCGGCGCTACAATTTTAGGTATCTTGGGTGCCTTCTTCCTTGCCCGCCGTAACATTCGCATGGAGGAAGTAAAATGATCGTCCAAGTGAAAGGCAAACCAGAATTCATCCAAATCCAGTGGATCCCCAGGTACACTACTATGGAGAGGGTGGTCCACTGGTTCCACACTGCCACCTTCTCCCTCCTGGCCATCACTGGCATGTTCCTCTTCTTCCCATTCTTCCAACCCTTAATCCAGGGCCAGGCTGGCATAACCTTCCGGCTCATCCATCGGGTTGCGGCGGTCATATACGGTTTAGTGCCCATAATTTACCTCATCCTACAGCCCCGCCGCTTCCTGATGCACATTAAGGAGTTTCTCCCCCAAAAAGAGGACATAGGCTGGCTTAAGGCCGTTCCCGCTTACTACCTCCTGGGCAAGCATGAGGCGATGCCCCCGCAGGGCCGTTTCAATGCCGGGGAGAAACTGAACGGGCTGATTACGATAATCGCCTGGTTGGTCTTTGGCTTTACCGGCCTCCTAATGTGGTTCGGCAAAGGCGTAATCCCGCCTGGGCTCTTCCGCTGGCTGGTTATCTTCCACGACCTGGCCATGATCGTCTCTGTTTGCATGTTCCTTGTACATCTCTACCTGGCAGTGGCACACCCGCTAATGTGGAATGCCCTTGTAAATATGCGCTTCGGAGTAACCGCGGTGGATTACGCTGCCGAGCATCACACTAAGTGGTTCTATGGCCCGAAGCGGGCTATGGAACTCTGGGAGGCAAAGAAACGGGAAGGCGCCCATTAGTCAGAGGGAGGAGGGGGAAAATGGCTAAGATCCTTTTAGTGGATAATGACCCAGGTTTCGTTAATTCAACGCGCCGGGCCCTGCAGAGTAAAGGGCATGAAGTAATGACGGCGGCCAGCGGGGAGCAAGCATTGGCAATGATGCGGAAAGAAAAACCCAACCTTGTGCTTCTGGAAATAATGATGTCCTACGTCTTGGAAGGACTGGATGTGGTCCGGGAGATGGCCAAGGATCCGGCTCTGAAAGATATACCAGTGATTGTAGTGACTTCGCTAAAGGGAACCAAAGTAAAGGCAGCGCAACCCTTAGAAAGTTATGCTGCAGTGGATGATTGGCTCCAGAAGCCTGTAAGCCCGGACCAGCTTCTGGCGCGGATAGAAGAAGTGCTTAAGGTGAAGGCTGCCTAAGTTCTCCCCCTGCGGCCAATTGTGAACACCCCCCTCTCAGCGAAACTGAGGAGAGGGGGGTGTTATTTTACCTCCGGTAAAACCGTGTGGCCTCGGTAACATTTAGATCACGGAGCTTTTGACATCTCCCAACCCTTGCTTTAAAATTAGGCTGCAAAGGGCTGGAGGAAAGAGATAATGAGCGTTGTGGATGAAGTCAAGGCCAGGACAGATATAGTGGACGTAATAGGGCAATATGTACCCCTAAAGAAGGCGGGACGCAACTTCAAAGCCCTTTGCCCATTCCATACCGAAAAGACCCCCTCCTTCTACGTGTTCCCCCATACCCAGACCTGGCACTGCTTCGGCTGCAATGCGGGTGGGGATGTCTTCTCCTTCCTCATGAAGAAAGAAGGGTTGAACTTCGTGGAAGCCCTAAAGCTTCTGGCCGAAAGAGCAGGGATAAGGCTGGAAGAAAAACCACCAAAGGAAATAGAAAAGGAAAAACTCCTCCGGGAAATAAACTCCGTGGCCGCCGATTACTTCCATCGCCTCCTTCTCCACCCAGAAAAGGGGGCTAAGGCAAGGAGCTACTTGGAAAAAAGGGGGATAAAAGAGGAAGCAATCGTAGCTTTTAAGCTGGGCTACGCCTCCGGAGAATGGCATGCTTTGGAAGAATTCATGGTAAACCTTGGCTACAGGCGGGACCTAATCTACGAGGCCGGCCTTATCATAAAGAGGGAAGAAGGAGGCTTTTACGACCGCTTCCGCGAAAGGTTAATGATACCAATAAAGGACGAAGCCGGGCGGGTGGTCGGATTCGGTGGTAGAACGCTGGACCCTGAGGGCATTCCGAAATACCTAAACTCCCCAACAACCCCCATCTTTGATAAGAGCCAGCTCCTTTTCGGGCTAGATATGGCCAAAGACGCCATAAGAGCTCAAGACATGGCCGTGATAGTAGAAGGCTACTTTGACGTCATCCAGGCCCACCAAGGAGGCTTCAGGAACGTAGTGGCTTCCATGGGCACTTCAATAACGGAAGCTCAGCTTAGGCTTTTAGCCCGCTACACCAAGCGCTTCGTCTTCGCCCTTGACCCTGATGTAGCCGGGAGCGAAGCTACAATAAGGGCCTTGCAGATGGCCGAAGAAGTCCTAGATAAAGAAGCCCAGCCCACCTTTGACCCCCGAGGCTTCATCCGGTTTGAAGAACGCTTGAACGCCGAAATCTTCATCCTAAGCCTACCATCAGGCCAGGACCCTGACGATTTAATCCGTGAATCACCCGATAGCTGGCGGGAAGCTTTGGAAAAAGCCACCCCAGTCGCTGAATTCTTCCTCCAGCTCCTTTCCCAAAAGTTTGACCTCTCTTCCCCCAAAGGCAAAGCCGAGGCTGTCAGGACCCTCGTACCCATCCTGAGGGCGATAAAAGACGAAGTTGAGAGGGAGCACTATATCTACCGGCTATCCAGGCTGGTCAAAGTGGAAGAATGGGTAATAAGGAGGGAACTGGGAGCCTTGACGAAAGCCCGCCCTCTACCTCAGAGAAAAGCCCCCAGGACTGTCCTAGGGTTAGAGGAGTATGCTTTGGCCAAGCTAATGACTAACCCTCCTCTCCTCAATTTCCTGGACGAGAAAATGGTCGCCATGGGCTTTTACCCGCTGAGCGAGGCCGATTTCACCGAATCCAATAACCGCATCCTCTTCAGCCTTTGGAAGGCAACCTTGGGTAGAGATGGGGGGAAGCTTGAGGAATTTCTGGAAAGCTTGGACCCCTTTTTGAGAGAAAGTGCTTCCGCTATTCTGGCTAAGGTAGAACACTCCCCGCCAACGCCTTGGGAAAAAGTTGAGGACGAAATCCTCTACTGTGCCTTGCGCCTGCGCGAACAGAGTATCCGCTATTACCTTCAAGAGCTGCGCTTCCTCCAAGAAGAAGCGCGGGAGCAAGGCGATGAAGAAAGTCTGAGCCATTACCGAAGTTTAATAAAGGCTCAAGCCGAGGAATTAGCCTCCATACATCGGGTTATGTCTCGTTATCATTACCGGCAGCGGGAGGTTTGATGAACCAAGATTTTCCAGAATTTGAGGACAAAGAAGAATTTAGCGGGGAAGAGCTTGGGGATACTGCATTGCAGATTTACCTGAGGGAAATCAGCAAGTTCCCCATGCTCACCCCTGAGGAAGAAAAAGAGCTGGGGGTCCTCATCCAAAGGGGGCGGATGGCCATGCACCGCCTTAAAAAGGGCGATATTTCCCCAATAGATAGAGCCCGGCTTGAAGCTCAAGTCAGGGCTGGGGAAATAGCCAAGCGTCGCTTAGTCCAAAGCAACCTCCGCCTTGTGGTGAGCATAGCCAAGCACTACTTGGGCCGTGGTTTATCTTTCCTTGACCTAATCCAGGAAGGAAATGTCGGCCTGCTCAAGGCCGCGGATAAATTTGACCCCCACAAAGGCTTCCGCTTCAGCACTTATGCTACCTGGTGGATAAGGCAAGCTATAACCAGAGCCATCGCCGATCAGGCTCGCACTATCCGCATCCCCCTCCATATGATGGAAAACATCCAGCGAGAGCTCAATGTCCACAGGCTATTGACTCAGAAACTGGGAAGGGAACCGACGGTGGAAGAAATTGCTCTGGAAATGGGCTTGCTGGACCAAGCTGATGTCCAGGCCATAAAAGAGGCTATGGAGCAGAACAAGCCCCTTCCTTTGGAACTCCAAAAGAAGCTCCAGAAAGCGACCGCTAAAGTTCAAAGCATAATAAGGGCAGCCCAAGAGCCTATGTCTTTGGAAACGCCCATCGGTGCTGATGAGGATACATTCTTGGGGGATTTCATTGAAGACACCTCCGCCCCGGCCCCGACCGATGAAGCTTTTAAGGAAATATTGAGGGAAGAAGTCCACAAAGTTCTCAAGACCTTGACCGACAAAGAGCGGGAAGTCTTGGAAGCCCGCTTTGGCCTTAAGGATGGGAAACCCAAAACCTTGGAAGAAATTGGGCAGATGCTTAACGTAACGAGGGAGAGGGCACGGCAGATAGAAGCCAGAGCCTTGCGCAAGCTCCGTCACCCCCTCCGCAGCCGTAAGCTCAAAGATTTTCTACCTTGAAACCTTTACTTGTGGCCTTGGTCGGTGTATAATGATTAAAGAGGATGGGGCAAAATGTTGGATGTAAAGGTAATACTGATGAAACTGGCGGAAGACCAAAAACCATGGCGTTCCCGGTACCTTGCAGGCCTTGCCGGGTTAAGCCGTAGGGAAGCTTTGAGCTTCCAAAAAACCTGGCAAACTTTGCCGATTGAAACGCGCAGGAAAATTATAAGCGCTTTAGTGGAAGTAAGCGAAAACGATAGCAGCCTTGATTTCTCCTACCTTTTCCGCCTCTGCTTAGAGGACGAAGATGAAGAAGTCCGCCTCCGGTCATTGGAAGGCCTATGGGAAGATGATGACCCAAGCCTTGTTGTCCCTTTAGTTAAGCTCCTCAAAAAGGACCCATCCTTAAAGGTAAGAGCGGCGGCCGCCTCCTCCCTCGGCCGTTTCCTCTTGCAAGCTGGAACACGCAAGCTTGACGATTATTATGCTCGCCTGGTTTACTCGGCTCTTTTAGAGGCTGCTGAAACGGAAAACCTGGAAATCCGCAGGAGAGCTATAGAGGCTCTTGCCTGCTCTTCCACAGACGATGAGAGAGTTCTCAAGCTCATTGAAGATGCTTACTACCACCCCGATGAGAGCATGAAAGCCAGCGCTATTTACGCCATGGGCAAAAATGCTAACCCCAAATGGCGGCCATTCATCCTGAAAGAGCTGCGAAACCCAAGAGCAGCAATCCGCTACGAAGCGGCAAGAGCCTGTGGAGAGATGGGCTTAAAGGAAGCCGTGGAAATTTTAGCCGAGCTTGCAAAGGATAAAGACTACGAAGTAAGGGAAGCAGCTATCTGGGCCTTGGGAAGCATAGGGGGGAACGAAGCCCGAAATATCTTAATCAATTTCCTCGCTGAAGGGGATGATTCCATAAGGGAAGCAGTGGAAGAAGCCCTCAGAGAAATAGAATTTTCCTCTGACCCCCTTAACCTTTATAACTCATGCTTCTGACATTTAATAGAGGGGAACACTGGGGTCAACTTCCCGTGACCAAGCGTTGATACCCCCGCGAAGGTTGTAGACTTTTAATCCAGCCGCCTGCATAATCCGGGCCGCTTGCGCACTGCGGTTGCCAGTCTTGCAGTACACCACATATTCCTTGGTAGGGTCCAGCTGATTCAAGCGCGCTGGCAACTCCTGGAGCGGTATTAAAATCGCCCCCTTCAGATGGCAAATCTCCCACTCCTGAGGTTCCCGCACATCCAACAATACAATCCTCTGCCCGTCCCGCTCCAACATGGCCTTTAGATCCAGCGGCGTTATGTCAAACTCGGTGCTCACCTCATGCCCCTGGATAGACACCCCACAGAAAGCCTCGTAATCAATCAGTTCCCGGATGGTCGGGTTTTCGCCGCAGACTGGGCAGGCCGGATTTTTGTTCAACTCCACCTCTTCAAAACACATCCTCAAGGCATCGTAGATCAGCAATCGCCCAATAAGCGGCTTGCCTCGGCCGATGATCAGCTTAATAGCCTCAGTGGCCTGAATGGCCCCAATTACCCCAGGCAATACGCCAAAGACCCCTCCCTCAGCGCAAGAGGGAACTGAGCCAGGAGGTGGAGGCTCTGGGAAGAGGCAGCGGTAGCAGGGCCCTACCTTGGCTTCAAAAACGGTTACCTGCCCCTCGAATCGGAATATGCTGCCGTAAATCAAAGGCTTACCCAAGAACACACAGGCATCATTGAGTAGGTAGCGAGTAGGGAAGTTATCCGTGCCATCAATTATGATGTCGTAATCCTTGAGTATCTCCAGGGCATTGGCACTGGTCAGAACTGTCTCGTAAGTTTCCACGGTGATATGCGGGTTCAGGTCCAACAAGCGTGCCTTCGCCGAAGCGAGCTTGGATTTGCTAACCCAAGAGGTGCTGTGCAATATTTGGCGCTGCAAGTTGCTCTCGTCCACCACATCAAAATCCACCAGCCCAATGCGTCCAACCCCAGCAGCGGCCAGGTAAAGAGCTGCGGGGGAGCCCAATCCACCCGCCCCGACAATGAGCACACTGGCGGCTTTCAACTTCTTCTGACCAGTGAGGCCAACTTCCGGAATTAAAAGATGCCGGCTGTACCGATAAATCTCCTCATTCGTTAAAACCACTTCACTTTCCCTCATTTTTACCCCCCTTCCGCAATTCCTCCATCCCATTCCTGACCACTTTTAAAAGCTCAAGAAGCTGGGCTTCAAGGTTCTGGAGGACTTCTAACGCATATTGGTCGGCGCTTTGGGTTAGCTCTTGGGCCCTTTTGATGGCCTTTTCCTCTATAGCCTTGGCCCGTGCTTCCGCTTTCCTAACAATTTCATGCTCGTTCAATATCTCCAAAGCCCTTTCCCGGGCTTTGCTAACGATTTTCTCTGCTTCTTCGTGCGCTTCAGCTAAGATGTTTTCCCTCTCCTCCATTATGCGCTTAGCTTCTTCAATCTCCTGGGGAAGGGAAAGGCGAAGTCGGTCTATGAGGTTCAGGACCTCATCTTCATTTAGGATTACAAAAGGGGTAAAAGGCACTCTATGCCCCTTCTGCAACAGAGCCTCTAGCCGGTCTATCAGGAAAAAGGCTTCCATAAGTCTCCCTAATCCCTAAGCGAGATAACTGGTACCCCGAATGGTACTTCTTTCAGCTTGCGGAAGAGAGCTTCTTTCACATGAGCGGGTACCATTGAATCCAAGCATCCTCCAAGTGCTGCTATTTCCTTGACGATGCTGGAGCTTAAGAAGGCATACTCTTGGCTGGTCATGAGGCAGAGGAATTCAATTTCTGGTGCCAGTTTTTTGTTTATAAGCGCCATCTGGAACTCCAACTCAAAATCGGAGATGACCCTTAGGCCACGGATTATGACTTTTGCCCCTTTGGAGCGGGCAAATTCCACCGTAAGTGTGTTGTAGCTTTCCACATTTATCTTTGGATTGTTCTCAAAAGCCTTACGGGCCATCTCTACCCTCTCTTCCACTGAGAAAAGGACGTTTTTCCCAGGCCTCTCATAGACAGCCACTATGAGCTTATCAAAAAGCTTAGCTGCTCTTGTGGCTATGTCTATGTGGCCGTTATGGATGGGGTCAAATGTTCCAGGGTAAACAGCAATGTCCATTTCCCCCTCCTTTGGGAAAGCTTAGCTTATATCCACTACACCAGGCTGCCATAGCCTGTCAATGGCCTCTTTGAGCAAGCGAAACTCAGGCTTTGATAGCTCCGGGTCTTCCCGGAAAATCTCCATAGCTACTTCCCTGGCCTCGGTGAGCATCTTAAGATCGGTTAGGCGGGCGAGCTTCAGTTCCGGAAGGCCGCTTTGCTTCGTCCCCAAAAATTCCCCTGGCCCACGCATCTCTAAATCCTTTTCAGCTAAGGCGAAGCCATCCTGTACGCTCTCTACAATTTTCAAGCGTTCAAAAGCTTCAGGTGATTCTGAATCGGCCACTAAGATGCAATAGCCCGGCTCGGTTCCCCTTCCCACTCTCCCCCGGAATTGGTGTAGTTGGGCCAGCCCAAAGCGATGGGCTCCTTCCACCATCATAACGGTAGCATTGGGGATATCAACCCCTACCTCTACTACGGCGGTGGAAACGAGGATTTGTATTTCCCCGCGCCTGAAAGCCTCCATTACTTTTTCTTTCTCTTCACCCTTCATCCGGCCATGAAGCAAGCCGAGTTTCAAGTCTGGGAAGACTTCTTTCCGAAGGCGTTCGTATTCGGCTACGGCGGAGGGTATGTCTAAACTTTCGGATTCCTCTATGATGGGGTAAATTATGAAGGCCTGCCTGCCCCTTTCTATCTGGCTCCGGATGAACCTATAGGCCCTTTCCCGCTCCAGAGGAGTTATGAGGTAAGTTTTAACCCCTTGCCTCCCCGGCGGCATTTCATCCAAGGTGGAAATATCCAAGTCACCGTAAATGGTTAAAGCCAAGGTCCTGGGGATTGGGGTAGCGCTCATGACTAAAACGTGGGGGAAGAAGCCCTTTTGGCGGAGGGAAGCCCTCTGGCGAACTCCAAAGCGATGCTGTTCGTCTATTATAGCTAAGGCTAAGTTCGCAAATTGAACCACCTCTTGGATAAGGGTATGAGTCCCTACTACTATATCCACCTTGCCCGAGGCAATTTCTTCTTGGATTTGCTTCTTCTCCGATGGCCTCATGCTCCCGATAAGGAGGCGAACTCGGGGGGAGAAAGGTTCTTGCGTGCGAGGGTGCTTCAGTTTCATTCCCCCCAAAAGTGAGGTGATGGTTTGGTAATGCTGCTCGGCCAGGATTTCGGTGGGGGCCATCATGGCCGCCTGGTAACCGGCAGCTACTGTGACCAGCATCGCTATTAGGGCAACTACGGTCTTACCGGAGCCGACCTCCCCTTGAAGAAGTCGGCTCATTGGTCTATCTCCGGCAAGGTCTCTCAAGATTTCGTTGAGGGCTCTTCGCTGGGCTTCCGTAAGTTTGAAGGGCAAGGAAGAGGTTATGCTTTCTACAAAGCTGGGGTTTACTTCAATAGCTCGGCCAGGGTTGCTTTGCCAGGCAAATTTCTGGCGCATTACCCCCAATTGGAGGAGCAAAAGTTCATCAAAGGCCAGGCGGCGTCGGGCTTCCTTCAATAGTTCTTGGCTATCGGGGAAGTGAATCTGGGACAAAGCCGTGCCCAAATCTAAAAGCTTCCGCTCTTCTTTAATCCTATTAGGAAGAAGGTCCGGGACTTTATCCGCCCAATATTTTGTGGTTTTGAGCATTAGCCGGCGGAGCCAGCGTGGGCTTAAGCCTTTGGTTAAAGGGTATACTGGGACTATGCGGCCGGTACTGACCAACTCCTTGTCCAGAGGCTCCCACTCAGGCGAAGTCATGGTAAGGCGGCCCATGAACTCATCCACCCGGCCACTTACCACTATTTGCTTTCCAGGCCGGAGCTGCTGGGCTAAGTGAGGCTGGTTGAACCAGCTTATCTCTATAACTCCAGTGCCATCGGCTAAGAGACAAGATACCACCGTTAGGCCACTTTTTGTCTCCCGCACGCTTACATCCCACACATTCCCTATTATGGTGACTTCTTCACCGTAACGTAGGCGGTTTATGGTCTTTATGTTGCTGTAATCTACGTACCGCCTGGGAAAGAGGTAAAGGAGGTCCCTAACGGTGTAAACCCCAAGCCTCTTGAGGCGTTCGGCGTTTTTGGGGCCGATTCCGCTGAGCTTGATTACAGGCGAATCAAGGCCAAAACCTTTTGCCGGGGCTTCCGAAGGCTTCTTCTCCCGCGGCTTTAGTTGCGGTTTGGGCATAGGAACAGGGGCTGGCTCCTGGACAGCTGGAGCGGGAAGTATTGGGGTCAGGATAAGCTCGTGGATTTTTTCAAGGAGAGCTTTTCTTTCCTCTGTGGACGTTAGGGAAGAGTAGCGGGAAAGAAGAGAAACGATTTCCTTTATCCTGGCCCTTTCCTGTTCGGTGCCGGCTTCTTTAAGGGCCTCATCTCCCCAAGTTACAGCGAGCTTCCGAAATCCACCCAGTACGGCTTTATCTTTGTAACCAAGCCTTGCTTCTTGCCTAAGTATCTTCTCTAAAGTCTCAATGCGCTTGTTATCCATGCTTAAACGCCTCCTTCCTGGATCGTAAGGCTTATTGCTCTGGGGCCAAGGTAGCAAATCATGGAAGGGTTGAGGGGCAAAATTGAAGGCTTAACTTTGAAGGTGAGATTGGAGAACTTCTCCAGGAAGGCATTCACTGTTTCATCCATATCGCTCTTTAGCACCGCCAACCTCTTTATGCTTACGAACTCAGCCGTAAATTCTGCAAGCTTTTCCACCATTTCTTCCTCAGTCTGGACCTTCTCCAGCGGGATGAATTTTCCGTCTTCGATGATGAGGAAGACTTTAATCCCCATCATCGTTCCCAAGATGGCTTGGGAAGGGCTTATTATCTTTTTGTGGCGGAGGAACTTTAAGTCCTGGGAAAAAGAGGCGATGTACATGTAAGGTATCATACCACGGACAACTCGCACGATTGTGTCTAAGGAGCGGCCCTTTTGGGCAGCTTTAGCTGCTTCCTTCACCATTATGCCTAAAGCGTAAGAGGAAACCTCGGAATCAATAATAGTGATGCGAGCCCGTCCCAGAAAAGGTATGCTCGCTTCCCTGGCTACTAAGGCTACCGGGTTTATGTGGCTGGAAGTGTAAATCCCAATTATCTCATCCCCTTCTTTTATGAGGTCCCTGTAGACCTTCTCCATGTAATCTCGGGTTGGCGGCAAGGAGGAAGGGATGACTTTAGTGCGGGCAATCTCTTGGATTAAGCCCTTGGCGTCTATATCAACGTTTTCGTAATAGACCTTGTCTTTGAGCCTTATCCGCAACGGCACTACCGTAATCCCAAGCTTTTTGACTTCGGATTCGTCCTCAAATATGGCTCCGCTGTCGGTTACGATTTTTATCATAGCTTACTCCAGGGAGAGGATGTAATGGTAATAAGGTTGACCACCCCAGAGGACTTCCACGTTGAGGTTGGGGAAAACTTCCCGAACTTTTTCTCCTAAGGCTTGGGCCTCCTCTTCTTTAACATCTGCCCCGTAGTATAGGGTAAGGACTTCGCCTTCTTCTGCCTTCATTTCCTTGAGTAGTTTTAGGACGAGTTCCTCGGGGCTTTCCCCAACCTCTACCAGTTTCCCATCCACAAGGCCGATGAGCTGGCCTTCTTTGACTTTTATCCCTTCAACTTGAGTGGAGCGCACGGCTACGGTTATTTCCCCAGTGCGAACATATTTTAAGGCTTCGCTCATGTTTTCCACATTCTCTTCCAGGGACATCTCCGGGTTGAAGGAGAGGAGAGCACTTATGCCTTGAGGGACGGAGCGCGAAGGAACGACTTTTACTTTCTTTGAAGAAAGCTCAGCCGCTTGCTGGGCGGTCAGAATTACGTTGGGGTTGTTAGGGAGGATTATGATTTCCTCTGCCGGCAGGGAGTTAACGGCTTGAAGTATTTCCTCTATGCTTGGGTTCATTGTTTGGCCACCGAAGATAGTTGCGTCGGTGGAGAGGCTTTTGAAGATTTCGGCCAAGCCTTTGCCTGGCACCACTGCTATCACGGCCATCCTTTTAGGGGGCTGAGGTGGGGTGGGCTGGGCTTCGCGCTTGAGGACAAATTCTCGGTATTGCTCTTGCATGTTCTCAACCACTATATCTACCAAAGCGCCCCACTTTACCCCATAGTTTAGGGGTGTGCCTGGCTCATTGGTGTGGAGGTGGACTTTAACCGTAGTTGAATCGCCCACTACTAAGACCGAGTCGCCCATGGTGGAAAGGGTTTTCCTTATCTCCTCCACGTCTAAATTCTGGCCCTTGATTATGAACTGGACATCGTAGCCGTATTCTCCTTCCAAGGCCTCGGTCCTTAAAGCTGCTTCCTCAACGGTAACTTTTTCTTCCAATTTTTCACCTCGCAAGTGTTTTAAGAAACCTTCCATTATGACTAGAAGCCCTTGCCCTCCTGCATCCACCACTCCAGCTTCTTTAAGGATGGGAAGAAGGGAAGGGGTCTTAGCCACAGCAATCCTGGCGGCTTCTACCACATGCTCTAAGGCTACCACAAGGTCATCGGTTTGGTTCCGAATGGCTTGTATAGCTTCGGCCATTTCCCTTATGACAGTGAGGATAGTGCCTTCCACTGGCTTTATGACCCCTTTGTAAGCAGTGGAGGCAGCTTCAGCCAAAGCGTCGGCCAAGTCTTGGACCCTTATCACATCCTTTTTGTCTAAAGCCTTGGCGAATCCTCTCCATATCTGTGATAAGATAACGCCGGAGTTACCCCTTGCCCCCATCAAGGCGCCGTAGGCTGCTTTTTGGGCCACAATCCAAGCGGAATTCTCCTTCACCCCTTCAATTTCCCTGACGCAAGCTTGCATGGTAAGGAGCATGTTGGTTCCGGTATCACCGTCAGGCACGGGGTAAACGTTTAGGGCGTTTATAAAGTTAGCATTCCGTTCAAGCCAAGCAGTGGCAGATTTAAAGAGATTTTTGAGTGTTATGCCATCCCAAGCCACATTTTCCACTCTTACCCCCCAACTACTTAGGTGTTTATCCTGAGGTCTTGCACGTAAACATTGACTTGAGCGACTGGGATTCCGAGGTTTTTCTCCACTACGTATTTTACCCTTTCCATCAGGTTATGGGCAACCTCGGTTATACGGACACCGTACTCCATGATTACGTAAAGGTTAACGATGAGCTCAGGCCCTGCCCAATTTATTTCAACACCATAGGGGTAACTGCCTGGCCAGAGGCTTTTCTTGGCCAAACCAACGATGCCATAGCATTCCAGGGCTGTAATGGCTATTAGCTCAATCAATGCTTTAGGTGTTATCTCTACCCTGCCAAGTTTTTCGCTCTTTTCCATGACCTTTCCCTGAGGAAAAGCTTTAACCCTCCAAATTTTAACGGAAATCCAGCGGCATGGCAAACTGAGAGGGCTTGGGAAAGTGGAAAGCGGGGTCAGAAGCATAGCCCTCCAAGCCCTCAGCTTTACCCCTGGAAACGCGGGCATTTGACAGCTCTTTCCAGTTTGTGCTAAAAGTTCATAAAGAGTGAGGGGCTATGGGGAGGAAAATTTGCCTTTTCGTTAGTTCTAGCCGCGAACTTGAGGAGGAAAGGGAAGTAGTCGGGCAAGTAGTAGCAGGGTTGCCCGTGTCCAGAGGGTGGGAAATACGCCACACGGTTCACGGTGGGGAATCAATGGATTCCATTAAAAAGGCTGTAGAAGGGGCAGACCTTTACCTCATCATACTTGGCCAAGATGCTTCTGCCCCTATAGGTTTGGAGTGGGAGTTCGCCCGCCACTTGAGAAAGCCTACCCTGGCTTACCGCAAGGACGTTAGCTACAGCCCTTCCGCACAGTATTTCATGAGGGTGAGTAAGATTGAGTGGAAAGTCTTCAAAGATGCCAGGGAATTGAGGAAATATTTGGTGAAAGATATAGCTCAAGAATTGCTGGACCTTAAAAACCGCTATGGTCTTTTCCCTGAGGATGTGGAAAAACTCTTCCAGCTCTTGAAAGAGCCGGGGGAGGAAGAAGGCCCTTCTTTGGAAGGCCGTGGGGCAGGAGAAAGTGGTATTATCCTCGGCCGTTAGAGGTTCTCAGCGCCTCAAGGATTGCTTCCGCTACATCGGTTATAGCTTGGCAGCGTGAAAAGAGCAAGGCCAAAGGTCCAACCGCCAAGAGAGGAACAGGGTTTGCAGTGTGAACCTTGACCGAATCGTCCTCAACATTCCCGTGGTCGCTGCAGAGCACCAAGGTGAAAGAAGGGGCCTCTAACACCCCAGAAAGGAAGCGGTCAAAGAGGTCTAAAGTCTCCTCTATACTCCAAGGCAGTTTCTTGTGGCCGGCAAGGTCCAATAGGAATGTCTCAAATAGCACTAAATCGTGTTCCTGGGTCAGACGGGCCAAGTTGCGCCCAGCCTCCTCTGGCTCAATCTTGGTTATGCCGGGGATTTTAAGGTAATTTACCAAGTATTCGTGGACGATATCCCAGTAGACAGCTTTACCCCCTTTGAGGTCCTGCAAAGTGCGGAAGGGTATCCCGGCCGATATGGTTAGCCAGCTTGTGGCGGAGTGAGGCCTTTTACCACTTTCCACTAACTCAAAGTACAGCGGGGTATAAGCATTGGCGAAGGTCACTTTGAACCCTTCTTCTTTGGCTTTTTTGAGGAAGTTTTGCTCTTGGAGGATTTCAACCAACCGGCCGGTGGGCCAGGCGTGGAGGTGAGCGTTTACCAAGGCAGGGGCGTTAACACCAGTGAAAAGGGCCGTCTGGCCTGTGGCGGATTGAGGTATCCCCTCAACCCCAAGTTTAGCATCAAGCGCTTTTAAGACAAGCCCATCCCTCTCTTGGACCCGCTCCAGGGTGAAAGCACCACCCAGAAGCTTCCTTAAGAACGGTGTAGAAGCCCTACAAAAGGGGTTATGTTCCCCTTCTGGGGCAAGGCCAAGGCCATCTGCAAAGATGAATAGGATTTTGCCCATTAGAATTTGTACCCTATCCGGCGCAGGAAGGCTTTGCGCTCCTCTATGTCTTTCTCTGTCTCAATCCCTTTGCTCTTGAGGCCATCAATAACCCCGAGTATTCCCCGGCCTTGCTCGGTTTCGGCGATGATGACTTCAACGTCGTTGGCGGTGGCGCAGAATATGCGGCAGACTTCTGGAACATTCTTTATGGCATTGAGGACGTTTATAGGATAGAAGCCAGGCGCAAGACAAACGATGAAGCTGTGGCCTGCGCTTAGGGCAAAGGCATTCTTCTTGGCAAGCTCTATCATTTCCTCATCGGTCCCGGCGTAACGGACCAAAGCCGGCCCCGAAGATTCGCAGAAAGCAATCCCAAACTTTATCCCGGGGACAGTGTTGACCATGGCCTCGTAAATGTCTTCAACCGTCTTTATGAAGTGGCTCATCCCCAGGATTATGTTGACATTGGCAGGCTTTTCAATTTTGACTACCTTGAGCTCCATAGGCTCCTCCTCAAAGGTTGTCCTCTTCTTGGCCCCAAACGATGGCCTTTATTTCAGCCCGCGGGGCTTTTTGGAAGGAGGCGTAAAATTCGGGAGTGCCGTAACTCCTGACCTTTATCGGGACAGGCATGGGGACAGCGTGGCCCAAGGCAAGGGCTTGCTGGCGAGTCTCGAGCCTGGCGAGAACATCCCTTAGCCCCGATGCCCCTGGTATCCCGCTCAAAACCGCCCTTATGTCAGCTTCATTGTCCAGAAGGCATGTTATGCGGGTGGCGATTTGGCTCATGACTTCTTCATCTATCCCGCTGGGGCGCTGGTCTACTACAAGGAGGGTCACATTGTACTTACGCATCTCCCGAGCTATGATTCCAAATATCGTCTGGCGTGCTACCATTGGGTCAAGGAATTTGTGGGCTTCTTCAATTACAATCACCAGTTGCGGAGGTTCTGGGCCAGTGCCCCCCAGCGCTTCCTCCTTAAGGCGAACGAACTCCTCGTGTATCCTTCGGGTTATGTAATTAGCCACAACTATGTAAGCTCTCAAATCCCTCCCGAAGCGGCCGAATTCCAGCACTATGCTCCGGCCGCTGAGGATGTAATCCAGCATGAGCCTGACCGAATCCTCCTCAGTATCGGCACAGAAGAAAGGCAAATCCTGAAGCCTTGCAAGTTTGCGATGTAAAGCGTTTATGGTAGAAGAGGACTGGCGGTATTTATCCACAAGTTCGTCAAAGTCCTCATCTGTAAGGTTGAAAAAGCGCTCCAGCCACTCTTTCCCCCATGCCCTCCTCATAGCATATATTGCCCCAACGCCAGCCTCGGTTATATCCAGTAAGCCCTGGAGCACAATTATGTCTTCCGGTTCCACCGATTTCCACGGTATGCGGACAATGGCATCCGGCCTTATCCCTCTCCTCAAGGTGGAATCGCGGTCCAAGGTGAATATGGCTACTTTGTCTCCGAAGAGCTGGCGCAGGCCTTTGACCCTTAATCCTCCTTCCCCTTCAGCCTCCCAGCCGTATTCGCTGTGCATGTCAAAGACCAAGCAGGTGGCGACGTTTTCCCTCAAGATTCCAGCAAGGAGCAAGCGGGTCAAGAAAGTTTTGCCAGTGCCGGATTTCCCAAAGATTCCGCTGGAGCGCTCCACCAGTTTCCCCATGTCTATTGCAAGCTTTATCCCTTCCATGTCAATAGGCTCGCCTATGTAGAAAAAGTGGCGGCCTGGGGTCCCTTCCTTCCCGAAGACCTTTTCCACGTCTTCCTGGGTAGCGTAGTAAACTGGGGAAAAGTGGGCAGGTATTGTCCTGGCTGGCCTCGGCTCCTTGGCGCCTTCTTCTATGACCAAGTGGACTGAGACGTTGAGTTTGCCGAAAACTCCTGTGCCTGAGATGACCTCGGAGATGAAGGGGTCGGAGACATCGGGTGGGCTTTTTTCCAAGAAGGGGTTAGTGCTGTCAAGGGAGATGTCGGTTATGAGGCCGAAGAAGCGCCTTTTTTGGCCTTTTACGATTACGTACCTTCCTACAGCCACCCCTTCAATTACTGCTCCGGGGTCCAGTTTAACCGTGAGGCCCCCGGAGAGGGAACCTCCCACGACCATCCCCAGCCTTCTGGCTTCCAGAGCAAGTTCTTCCTTCTCCATCCCTTACCGCCTTTCTTAGCTTTTACCAAATTATGGCCTTAATCGCAGGAATTGTCAAACCCAATCTTGCCTAAGGGATTGTGGTACCCTAATTTTCCCACCCTCGTTTGCCGATAGTCAGCCAAGGTTTTGAGTCCCACTCGGTGGCAAATTGGGAGCACATCCCGGGCTCCATTTTGCCCTCTTTCTACTGGGGTTACCACTTCGCAAAGGCTTAGCCTTTCATTTCCCTTATTTCCCGAAGGGTTTTCAGGGTTTCTTTGGGTAAGGTTTTGGGTTTCTTGCCTAAAGCGTAGCAGCCCCAAATGAGTTGGGCTGTTCGCTCCACTACTTCCACGATGTTGCAGGCCCTTCGTAGGTCTGCGGCAGCTACTACAACCCCATGGTTTTGAAGCAAGCAGGCTGTGTTCTTTTGCCCCAAAGCTTCAACTACTGCGTCCGCCAGCTCCTTAGTCCCAGGCATGATGAAGCGAACTACAGGGATTTCTCCGAGGAAAGCCGCTTCAGTTGTGATAGGGAGAAAAGGCAGGCCCGCTAAGGCTAAGATGGTGGCATAGGGGGCGTGAGCATGGACGATAGCTCCAACATCCGGCCGAGCGCGGTAAATGGCGGTGTGCATTGGCCATTCCGATGAGGGAGCAGGTGAACCTTCTTCCAACACTTTCCCTTGAAAGTCTATCCGGACCATCAGCTCAGGCTTGAGGGCTCCTTTGTAGATTTGGCTGGGGGTAATCCAGCACTCTTCCCTACCTTCTATCCGCACGCTCACGTTGCCCCCGGTAGCGGTTATCAAGCCCAGCTGGTACAATTCGTTTATGGCCTGGACCATCTCCGC
>Ga0185307_1000674_pt1 | contig 20975 bp, 11 predicted proteins | sample LHCtaG_FD_128010 | JGI IMG/M metagenome (GOLD analysis project Ga0185307, IMG submission 128010) | Hot spring microbial communities from Little Hot Creek, USA to study Microbial Dark Matter (Phase II) - LHC4sed_matched (SPADES... | ecosystem: Environmental > Aquatic > Thermal springs > Hot... | reverse complement strand
CATGGAGATTGACCCTGAAATCGGTGACACAATACTTCATAAAGCGGGATATATGATTCGAGAGGCGGTGAAAAACGCTATTAGCCAGGCTGCACTAACTTAATGGCGCGCTTAAACCTAAAACTTTCTTGAAGGCATCTAATATTTTTGGGCCGGTCAATGAGGAAACCGCAATGGCTATGGCATATTCCATATAGGAGCCGCCGCCCCTACACGAATATGCCGTATAAGCCTTCAAAGGTTAAGCTGAAGATGCTGTAATGAAGGATATTGCTGCCAGCGGTTCTTTTATGATTTTAATCTCAAGTTTTTTATTTTTAATTAGGAACGTTACAATTATGGCTGTAATTATAATTAATAATGATATTAATATGCTATTCTCTATTCTCCCAAATAGTGGTGGCCAAGAAAAAATAATAACTTCATTAGTGAAGTTTGATAAGCTAGCGTCATTTTCAGCCACAACAACATAATAATAGACCTTAAACGGCTGTATTTCAGAATCAATAAATTTACAGATATTTACGCCCACCCTTATTATTTCTTCGTAATTTCTTTGCCATATTTCCCTTCGAAATATTTTAAAGCCAAACTCATTATTGGAATTATCAATCCATTCTAAAAGGATGCTTCCATTGTAAAGTAATGAGGCTCTTAAGTTTGTTGGTGAAAAAAGCTTTTCCTTCCAGTTATCTTCTCTATAGAAAACTTCAAGCTCCGCGATACACGTATATCCATGTGGAAATTTAAGCCCTCCATATATCCTTATTCCAGTTCCAATAATAGTGTTGAACTTTAGAACAAATCTTTTAAAAGATATGTGAGAATTTTCCTCATAGTTTGGTTGTATTTCCAGCCCGCTTACATTAATCCATCCTCCCATAGAGTCTCTATATTGCACAAGTAGATTCTTCCAGCCGCTCTCCTCAGCAGTCTCTCCTTGATAATAAACTAAGCAGTTAATTTTTAACGTTTTTCCGAAAGTGTAGCCCCACCAATCTTCTCCTCTCACGTTAAAACTCCTTAAATATTGTTTCGCTGTTATACCGTCTCTCATGACGTTAATGACGTTTAAGAAATCCTTAGCAAATGGTCTTTCACAGCAAATGGGTACAGAAATTCTATTTCTTGCCAAATTCTCTTCAGATAAACTGTTTGATGGTTCAGCATAAGGTATTTCTGTTTCTATAATATATATCCTTTCATCTTTCTGTTGCGTAATTGATCCACCATATTTTATGATGGCTTTTTCAGCTATTTTTTGAGTTCTAAGCGCTATTTCACTAATAGGTTCAAATGCGGGCATATTGTCTCGATTTATGTTTTTATAAATATTCATTAAAGGTTCTTTCCATTTCTTATCTATTCCTCTTTCTCCAGCGATTAAACCAAGAAGCCCTCCAACGGTTGCGGCGTTACAATCGTTGTCCCAACCGGCTGAATTGGCTATAATCAAACTGTAATCAAAATCCCCATTACCGTATAATATTGCCATAACTACTGCAGCGAGATTTAAAGGCGAACTTATCCAACCATAGGATCCATATTTTCTCCAAATTCTTTCCCTTGTCACTCTCCAATCTTCTATTTCTTCATGCCATCTGATAACATCAGATATAACTTCCCATGTTAGACTATTCTTTGGTATCATTGTCAAAGCCGTTTTCACAATTAAAGAGACATCGCTTTCAAAGAAAGCGCAACTAAACATTGCTGCATAAAATGCAGCTGCTTCAACAGCGTAATCATCATTAGTTACTCTTGCAAAAAATCTGGCCATTTCGCAGGCTTTACTAAGCATTCCAGGATGTAAAAGTCCAAAAATTTCGCATTCGATCTGCGCATCTATGAAACCCCAGTATTCATTATTCTCCTTAGAACCTGTTTCTGGAGGAATGTATCCTTCATTCATTAATTCTCTGGCACGAGCATTAGCGCACCAGATTGCGTTGTTTATATGCTCAATCCACTCGTCCCTTATTTGCAGATAAGTTATCTCGAGGCCATGCTCCTCTAGCATATGAAGGAAGACCCATTCCATACTCGTATCATCATCAGTAAAAGCTCCTGAAGGTACCTGAGAATAGTATGCTACATACTCGGGAAATGCTCTCTCTATAAACTTTCCCTCAGTCGGCAATCCAAGAATATTTCCGACCATCTGGCCAATCCAGCTGCCTAAAGCCTTATTATAATAAATTGATGAGGATAGTGTCCTGATATTTCTTTGATAAAGCTTAATCTCTTGCTCTGTTTTTCCTCCATTGCTGCGACTAGAATCTACGTTGTTAGAACAATTAGCAAATATTATCAAAAAGACCAAAAATAATGTGGTTGTCAATTTTCTCGACAAGGCTTTTTCCCCAAAACATTTTTAAATACTTCAATGATTAAAATATTTAAGTTAGATGCGCGGTAGCATATGATTTCGTTTAAAAGACGCTGCTTTCACTGTAAATTCTGTTTGCTCATCTTATTGCTCTTTATTATATCTTTTGTCTCCCCATCTTTTTGTGAGGAAAATATCTCATCTACTATTTCAAAAATTAGCGGATACGTAATAGACGCTGCCTCAGGCGTTCCAATCCAAAATGCAAGCATCATCATCAACTCGCTCTACCACTTAAATACCGATAATAGCGGATTTTTCTCATTCGAGACTTTCTCGGAAGGCTGGTATAATATATACGTCTTTTATGACAAACCAGAAACCGGAGGCATCGATTATGTTCCATCCTTATGGAAGATATACATTGAAAAAGGCGTAAACGCCTACAAGATGCTCGCGCTCTGGCCGGGCGCATCAATAAAGATCGAGGGAAAAATAAGATTTGTGGATAAACCGCTCCCCGCATCATGGTTCAAATTCACTATTCAACCGCCGGGAGGCATTAGTTGGGGTGATGAATATAGTGTCGATGAATATGGCACGATTGACTTCTCCAAGGATCTTGGTATAGAACCGGATCTTATTATAATTCCGGCAAATATCCCTGTTTCGATCATGGTTGAAGCGCGACTTCCTGATGGAACGCATAAAGTGTTTAATCTTTTAAGTGAAACGGCGGGCTTCGTTCTAAAACAGGGGAGTCAGGAAACATTAAATATCGAGAAGTTCTGCTTGAAATTAAATGTTGAATATGTTCGAGATCTACTGAATCAAAATATTGATTCACTTCGGGAAGCTATAAATGCTGGCTTTTTAGTTGAGGAGGAACAGAAACGTGTACATAAGGCTGAGTCGCTCCTAAACTCCTTGGAAGCCTTTACTTCGGAGGGATCTTATGAGGAAGCATTCGCTATGCTCCGTAATGCATATGTCTTAAGTAAGAGCACTCTAGAGGAACTGAAGAGTCTATTCATTAAGAGTTCACAGACATCAGTCTTTTCAATCTTCATCATCTCGCTATTATCTTTAACAATCACGTATTTGATGGCTGAGAGAGGAACAAAACTAAAAATTTCATTAATTATAGGAGAGGGGTACAGCATTACTGCTCCATTAAGAGCCGTAGTCGCTCCCACAATTTACATTTCACTCCTAATACTCTTCTTTATTTCCTTTCCAGGATGCCGTCTTATATCACCTGTTCTATTCATTTTAGCCGCTTTCTTTCTATTTGTTACATCCCTAGTTACAATAAGTGTTCTACCTAAAATTCTTGAGGGGAAGAAGCATGAAGATCGATCGATATCCGGTGGCAGCCTTTTAACTTTCGCCTTCTCCATAGCATCTGGAAACCTTAAAAGAAGAAAGATTCGCTCCTCATTAAATATCCTATCTATCACGATTCTAGTTTTCGGCTTTATAGTTTTTACATCAATCTCCCCAGGCTACGGTTTTACCTCAATATGTCTTGGCTCATCCAAGACGCCTCTAAATATAGCAATGATCTCGAATCCGCCGATTATTCCTGAATCGGGCTTCACTTCATTACCTGAAGACCTAGTTAAAGATCTTGAAAGTAACCCGAAAATAATATTAGTTTCACCTAAAATTGAAAATTTTCCATCACTTTCACCGATAGGCTATTTATATTCACTCTCAGGAAAAAGTAAACCTATCTATGGACTTTTAGGCATATCGGCTAAACGTGAAGCAGTAATTACACGTTTAAATGAAACAATCGTTGAGGGAAGATATTTTAACGATGAAGAAGATGAGAGTGTGCTCATAAGCAAATCGTTAGCCGAATATCTGGGAATTAAAGTTCAAGAGTCAATAAGGATTTTCGGACGAGAGTTCAAAGTTATTGGCCTATTTAGTGATGAAAGCATCGAGAAAATTTTAGAAATAAACGGCAGATCATTTTTACCATATCGTCTCCAAACAACTCCTGGAGGAATATATGTTACGCAGTGCTGGGGAGACGAAGTAGTAATAATGAATATTAAAACCGCATTATCTCTGCCAAACACCGCCATATCAAGAATTTATATTCAACCAATAAATTCTAGCGATCTACTGAAAGTATCTGATACAATAGTTTTAACAAGAGATTGTGTAGCATGGGTTTCCTTTGAGGGTTCCCTCTACAAAAAGTATATAGGAGAATATTTAGAGGAAAAGGGTATGGCTTTAATGCCCTTCACCATGATTCTCAGCATTCTAATTTTAGGTTCAATGATGTTTAGATCTATTGAGGAGCGAAAGCATGAAATCTTCATCTTATCTTCTATAGGTCTGAACCCCACGCATATTGCCGCTCTCTTCTTTGCGGAGGCATTAATTATAGGCTTCATATCCGGAGGCTTAGGCTACTTTTTCGGTTTTTCCGGCTACCGCATAATCGGAATCGTGGGCCCCCTAGAAATTAAAGAGAAAGTATCATTAGAATGGAGCATGATAGCACTATTTTTCTCATCGTTAACATCTGTTTTAGCAACACTCATTCCTGCGCTTAAAGCTTCAACAATTGTTACGCCCTCATACCTGAGAAAACTAAGAGTTGGAGAAGAAGAGAAACCAAAAAGGGAAGGTGAACCCTGGGTTATTGAGTTACCAATAAAAATTAAGCGTGGAGAAATAGATTTCTTCTGTATATATGTTGAGAGGAAACTGAAAGAGAAAAGCGAAGGCATGGTTGAAAGGGTGGAAAAACTTGAAGTTTCAAAAGAGAAAAGAGAGAACGATTATTTGAGGAGAAAAATATTCTTCGAGTACATTGGTGGAGAGATGAAAAGGCAGCTTCGTAGCTTTAATGAACTCATAATGGAACGCCGTGAATCAGACATAGAGTATAAAGTATACCTTCTATGCGTTCCTGATAGAAACTTTGAAGAAGCGGTGCTTAGCACGAGCATGTTTATTCGTCGCATTATCCTAGAATGGAACGCTTTAAAACCAACCATAGTGACGCCATTTGAATCCACGTTAACTCAGATCATTTCACTGATTAGATTCTTCAACCCTAAGCTTTTATATATCGTTACTGAGGAGAACATTTCTAGTAAAATTGAAGAATTGAAGAAATTATTAGAAAAAGGCGAAATCACCGTTCCTCAAATATCCGTCATATGCCTAGAAGCTCCCGCCACCATAAATGACTATGTCAGAAGAATTGAAGATGCAGTTCTTGAGGCTGAGGCTGTATGCGTCTCTGGAGAATCAACGTCAATATGTGTTGCGTTAACATTGGCTGCAAGTAAATTGAAGAAACCAATATGCTATGTTGCTCCGCAAGGTTGCGCGGAATCTTCATCGCAAAAATTTAAAGTAATATTTTTAGAGTAAACATTGTTTTCCATTGAAGTTCCCCCATTATTTGAATAGTTTTTGAATGCGAGTACTAATTTTCTTGTCTGCTATCTTTTTCTAAATGCAGCATTTATGATTTCGAATTTAAGGAAAGTACGTGCATCTGTTGTTATAAATCTTTTTGCATGAAGAGTTGTACGCCTCCTATGGAGTAGTCAAAGTACATTTATGCCTCCGTGACCGAAAATCTTAAATTTATTTATGGTTTTTAAATAAAAACTTGGGAGGAAATATGTCCGGAGATTTGTCAGAGAAGTTTGGAAAAGCGGGATTAACTCTTAGAATTTTAATATTCTCTTTTCTCTGGTGCATCTTTAACACCGTGGTATTCGGGGCTCTTCTTGTAGGCACAAATACAAACTTAATGATTCCATCTTTTCTTCTACTAATAGTCGAAGCCATACTAACACGAGCTATCAACTCTGCATATCAATTTACACCTCAAGAATGGGCCGTCTTCTTTTCAATAGCTATGTCAGGTTTAATGATGACGCCAGCATGGGAGACAGGAGATATGTGGCATTCAGCTACAAATATTGCCTTTCTACGAGGATTTGTTCGAGTCTACGCTACGAATTTAGAAACGTGGCATACCCTTGAGGCTCCAGTACCGGATCTCTGGATTGTTAAAGATTCGTCAGCTGTAAACGCGTATCTTTATGGAGGCCCCATAATGCTGGATCTTTACTTACCTACGATTCTGTTTTATATTGTAAACTGGATTAGCCTGTATCTTGCCTTTCACTTTTTAGCAATAGTCTTTAGAAAACCATGGATAGATGTTGAGAGATTGCCCTTCCCATGGCAGCGCCCACTATATGAAGCGTTAAAAAGCGCTAAAGGCTTAGAGGATAGGCCTAGCCTTTTTAATCTGAACAAAAACAGATGGTTCTGGCTTGGTTTTCTACTTGGTGCAGTTTCCGCATCATTAGATGTAATTGCCATATGGTTTGGAATTTATATACCAACCATGTATGAATTTCAGAAATACGAAATCAACTTAGCGCCATACTTAGGCGAAATATTTCCGTCAAATCTATGGCAGCTTGGATGGGAAAGCTGGGCTGTAGCGGCAACGATCCTTATGCCCATAGATGTTTTAAATACAGCGATAATCTTCTGGGTCTTACTTGAGGGAGTATGCGTTTGGATAAACTTTGTTACGGGAAGCACACCTGCTGGTGACTATTGGACCAATGGCGTTGAAACAGGAGTAATAAGACATAGACTTCTATTTGTTGGTAGGCCACCGGGAGCTTTTGGTCCGATTTTTATTGCTTTACCGCTAATATTAATTTGGAGAGCTAGGAAGCAAATAATACATTCAATTAAAGCTGCAGTTTCCGGAGCGCCAAGAGAGGAGGGTGAACCTCACTCTTGGAGAACTATTTGGATTGGCTTTATACTATGCTTTATAGCCTGGTATATTTCAATGCTTGCTAGTGGAGCACCTTGGCACATCGTCTGGACCTTTATAATGCTGACCCTATTCTTCATCTTCTCTGCAAGATGGTGTGCAGAAACAGGCGGCGTCCTCTTTCCAACCCATAATTTAGATCAGCATTACAACATATTCTATGATACCTTGCCATTGCAGGCAACTGGCACTTTAGGACTAAACACAGCAAGCGTTGCTACAACGCTTTATGCTGGAAATTGGTATCACTGGTGGGTTCCATTAATACCTATGGAGCCGACTCTTGTCGGTTTTAAATTTGCACAGGAAACAAAAACAGATAATAGAGACATTAGTCTAGCCATAATCTTCTCCACAATAATCGGTATAGTAATCGCTATACCACTTGGAATTTGGATGTTTCATAACTGGGGGGCTTCAATCTTATATGAGAGAATGCTGGAGCTAGGAGGTATTGCTACAACTTATGAAGGTTGGCCGCCACTTGTTCCATTCTTGAATTCCAATCAGTCATGGCTTGATTTCTACACCATACCTGATTTGCCAGTATGGTGGATAACAGGCTTCATTATAATAGTATTGATGGAAATCTTAAGAACGAGGTTCACTTGGTTCTTCTTGAATCCTATAGGAATAGTAGTTGGCTCAGGGGCAATGTGCGAATGGTTCTACGATGGGAACCTAGTGCTGGCATGGATAATTAAACAGCTGTCCTTTAAGGTCTTAGGCGGAAGAGGGTATGAACGAATAATTGTTCCAATAGCATGTGGTTTAATGATTGGCTACGCATTGTTCTTCATGATGCTACAAATACCAGCCGTATTCGCTGTAATCATCTGACTCTTCGGTTTCCTTTCCACCTCTTTTTTTAAGATTCATTCGTTTATAGAGCTGTCCTTTAAGATCCTAGTTTTTAATTACAATTATAATTTTTGTCACTTGTTTTCTAAAAAGTTTTTAGCAATTCTTAAGGTGCGCTCTGCTAAATCAGATATTTTGCTATTATTATAACCAATGACGAAGCTTTTCACATGATTATTTAAAGGCTTTATCCATTTATCTGGAAGATTTTTTGCTCCGAGAATCACTCCTATGATTGATCCTGTTGTGGCACCGTTACAATCAGTGTCCCAACCGCCCATCACACTTATAGATATACTTTTTCCATAATCTCCTTCACCATAAAGTAATCCCATAGTAACTATCGCAGCATTATTTATCGTATGAACAAAATGATAATGCCCATATTTCTCTGATATTTTGTTCCAGACGTCTTTCCAATCCTCATATTCTTTGCTCAATTCCATAACGTCTCTTATGGCTTCTGCAAGCCTGGATTTTTTAGGAATAACTGACAATCCAATTTCAATAATTTCCTCAATATTGCTTATTGTGAATGCAGCGCTTATCATAGCGCTGATAAACATTTCGCCATATATGCCATTTTTTAAATGTGAGAGTCTTGCATCCCGATATGCTAATTCCGCGGCTAGTTCCGGGTTGCCGGGAGCCACATAACCCCACATGTCGGCTCTTATCTGGGCGCCAATCCACTCCCTATACGGGTTCATATATGTGGCTGTTTCAGGGGGCTCTAAACCATTAACTAAATTTCTGTAAGCAGCGCGCTCAGCAGTATAAACTTGCATGTAGGGAAGTAAATGAAGCCATACTTCGCCAACGTTTATCGTCGTAAAGTTTAGGCCATAATTTTCTAACACATGTAAATTGATTATTGTATAATCTATATCATCGTCACGAGCCATACAACTTATTTGACCACGTAAAACGCCCATCCCAGTTTTCTTTAGCATATTATCGAGATGAAAAAGTCTGTTCCTTAACCATTTAGGGGCGTCTTCAGATAAATCATTTATTGGTGGAAAATAATCTTCTAGAGGATAAGCATTTGCAATTTTTAACCACATCTCAATTTGCTCTCGATTTAAACCTTCAACTGGTTTTCCAAGTAGACAGCCGGCGCAACGTCCAAGCCATCCACCGTAAATCTTATCGAATAAGTCTTCATCAGAAAGATTAACCACCATCCTCTCAATTTTTCCTGGCCTCTCGGCCGCCATATCTTGGAGATCTGATGGTTCTTTATATGGGAAATCTGATTTAAACGGGCATCTCTCCAAAGCATCGAGAAAATTTTTTAATTCAGTCTCCGTTTTTATCTCAGTTTTTAAAAATTCCTTCTCAATATCAGTGACGTCATAACCTTCCTCCTTTTTTTGTATTATTTCATCCCTAACTATTTGTTTAATTTCTTCAATCCGCATTTAATCACCAGTAAAATAGGATGCTTTAAAAAATATTTAAGTGTTATATACATTACACGTTGCTGCAAAGAAATTTTTAAATATTCTCATATTTAATGCTAAATATTAGGGATATTACAATGTCACTACTATTTAAAAAGTTGAGAATAATTAAACTCTTAATAATCGTTCTATGTTTAATTATTATTTTTACATCGTTCTGCTCGAGTTCGGTCCGAACGAGTGGAGATATGAAGATTGGTTTCCCTGCTTTAGTTTCACCGAAATTTTTAGATAACATTAAAAACGAAATAAATATTTCAGAAATTAAAAGGCATGTGGAAAGTTTTTCATCCTTTAAAACACGTTTAACTGGTTATTCTGACTGCGAGAAAGCAGCAAATTATATTGAAAGCTTTTTACAGAACGCTGGAATGAAAGTTATACGTCACAATTATGAAGTTCTTACGCCAATAGATTATGGCACCAACATAACTATTCTCCCTCAGGGAACAGTCTATAATGCATATGCCCTTTGGCCAAATGACATCCAACCCTGCACGCTTCCTCCGGAGGGCATTGAGGGCAAACTAATTTACGTTGGGAAAGGACGGCTAGTAGACTTTGATGGATTGAACGTCACAGACTCTATTGTTTTAATGGATTTTAACTCGCAGAACAATTGGTTGAATGCTGCAAAGCTTGGTGCTAAGGCGGTTATATTTGTTGAACCGGATGAAACAATAAGAATGGAAGCTGAGCAAAAATTTGCTCTAACACCAATTTATTTTCCAAGAATCTACATTCCCTATAATGAAGGCTTAAAACTTTTAGAGATGATCCAGAATGGCCAAGCACCCTATGTTCGCATAAAATCTAAAATAAAATGGGACGTTAGAAATGCTAATAACATAGTTGCGATTATACCGGGACAAGAAAACTCTGATGAAATAATTATAATAGGAACGTACTATGATTCCTGGTCTATCGTTCCTAGTTTATCCCCTGGGGCTGAAGAAGCAATCTCTCCATCAGTTTTGCTAGAACTAGCTAAATTACTGAATAAATATCCACCTAAAAAAACCGTTTGGCTTGTTTTTTACTCTGGGCATTGGCAAGCATTATCAGGAGCCCGCAATTTTGTTGAGGATTTCTTCTTTAGAAATGAGACATATTTAACTGGAAAAAAGAAAATACTTATGCATATAGGGATACAATTATCTTCTGAAAGCGATACTTTAGCGCTTGTTATGTCTGGAGATTTCTACGGTCAAGATCTAGACTCAAAGCCTTATGGAATGGATTATATATATAAGTTAGTTTTTAGAGAGTGGATACCTGCCTTAAGTAGAGAACTCAATTATAACTTCTCATATCACGTTCAGGATTTACAATCATTAACTATTGCTAAGTCAGAGTTCTTTGAAACCGAAGCCTCGTCAATAGCTGGAATATTAAGTTTTACTTTTCTAACAACAAATACCCTTAAATCTTACATTGGAACACCTTTCGACCTTTCTAATAAAATATCTTGGACAAATTTAGAGCCGCAAATAATATTCGTCTCTTACGCTATTTATGGGCTAATTAATCAGGATTATGAAGGAAGCGAAGTGTATAAATATTGGCAACCGCCTCAAAGAAGAATCTGGAAGGGTACAGGTGGATTTGTAGGTCCCGGCCAAGCGGGGTTCAATAATTTAATTGGAAGCGTTGAGGAGTATAGTTTGGTCACTGGTTTTTATCAGAGAGTGCCTAACGCCATTGTTAAAGTTATCCGATTAAATCCACGAACGAACCGTTTTAATCCGTTCACTAGGATATTGACTCTTGCAGATGAAAATGGGGAGTTCAAGGTCCCAGGAGTTCTTACGGATCTTTTAGGAGGCTACTATAGCGTTCTCGCTTATGTGATCGATCCAAATAATGGATCAATAATCTATGCACCAGATTTTGGAATTTACGGCGCTGGAGGTGGAGCGTATGCTGGTTATAATTTTATTAATGTAAAAGTTGACCGAGATCCTATGTTTGTTAAATCTGTTGTATTTAAATGTAGAAGCGTTACATTGTTCGATGTTATTAACCCATTACTTATCAGAAAAAGTCGTCGAGCAGTAAATTTTTACTCGACAGATGTAGAGGTACCTCCAATTTCATTAATTGTAAATGATTTCGTCTCGCATAGCACTCCCTCCTCTTACGGGCTGATTTCTCCCTACGACACTGGTGAAAGCATAGCGATGATATTTCTGAGTCCGGAAACCACTAGATTTGAGGTAATATTAACAACGACAACGCCTGAAAATCCACGTGTACCACTTGCTGTAGGCTTGCTAATAAACGCTTCAAATCTTAATCCAGAAGGCTTAGGCTATTCACTTAATTTAAATATTATCAAGCTTACAGGCTTTAAATTCCTACATGACCTCATATACTTAAATAATAGAAGATCTGGCGAGCTTGTCAAATACAGAATGCTCACGTTATCTACAAGAGAATTCTATAGAATGTCTCGTTCCTATTTTGACAAAGCTGTTGATGCGTTAAATAAATTGCAGTATTCAACGGCATACGATTATTTGATTATCGCTTGGAATTTTGAAGCAAATGCATATAGAGAAATAAGAGGGACGCAGCAAGATCTAATTAATACATCAATCCTATTTAGTTTACTTATCGTACCATTCGCTTTAATCTTTGAGCAGATAGTGTTTCCATCAATCGGCATGAAGCGTTTCATAAAAATAATCATTATTGCGGCATGTTTCATTCTTATCGCCTCTATTCTACATCCAGGTTTTCTGCTTGCCTCAAATCTCTTAGCAAGTATGCTAGGTCTTGCAGTTATAATTATAAGCGCGCTTGTAGTATTAATAATAATTACTAATGTATCTAAGTATGCTAAGCACCTTCGTAGCAGAATTTTAGGCACCCATTTCGCTGAAATATCTCGCGCAGAGGCTTTCTTTAGTGCTATTTCAACAGGCATATCAAATCTTAGAAAAAGACCCTTTAGAACATTTCTGAATATGGTTACTGTAAGCATCATTGTTTTTGCGCTTGTTTCTTTTACTTCAGCATCAGTTTTCACTTCACCGAGAGGATATCGGCTCGAACATAAAGCTCCTTATAGGGGTATAATGTTAAGACAGAACTTTGGTATGATTCCATTTTCCTATGAAATAATTTCTCTCCTATATTCTTACTTAGGTCCTAATGATATAGTGGCGCCTAGGTCATGGATTTATCCGCCAGCACCAGGAGAAAGTGGTGTTTATAGTGGCTCATGGACTGGAGGCTTAGGATCTCTTGGCTGGGAAACAATAGTGACTTCCCGTGCAGCCATAATTTTTGGACCCAACAGAACAAAAACATACATAAAAGCTTTACTTGGCTTATCTCCCGAAGAATGTTATCTGACAAATATTCATGCATCTTTGTTGTCTGGTAGCCGATGGTTCATTAAGGAAGATATTTTTACATGCATATTAAATCAGGAGATGCAGTCAAAGCTTAACGTTAAAATTGGAGACGAAATAAGTGTAATGGGTATAAAACTTAAAGTAATAGGCATCGCGGATAAAAATATGCTTGAAAATATTTTTGATCTTAATGGTGTAAGCTTGGCCCCAATTGACCCGCAAAAGGCTCCAATTTCAGGGGCACAAACATTCGTTCCTTTGACATGGGACTATGTGATTATTGTTCCTTTAAGTCTCGCTCAAAATGTTTTTAATGGTAGAATAAACACTATAGGTGTGCTAATAAATGACTTAAATGTCGCAAAGAGGATTCTACAAGATCTTGTTATGGGAACATATGAGAACCTTGAAATATTTATAAGTTCTAGTGAAGGAAATGTTGAGGTGTATCGCCGTGGAAAAGAGTTTGCTGTTGAAAGAACGCAAATGCTTATTGTCCCTACAGTTATAGGTGGATTAACAATACTAGCGACTTTGATTGGTTCAGTCATCGAGAGGAGGAGAGAAATAGCGGTCTACAGTACCGTTGGATTATCCCCGCTTCATATAACTGGTATGTTTCTTGCGGAAGCGTTAACATACGCGATAGTAGGCGCGCTCTTCGGTTACTTATCAGGTTTGTTAAGTATCAGAGTATTACTTCTACTTCAATTAATACCTGAAGCCATGACCGTTAATTTTTCATCGTTATTTGTTATAATATCCGTAGGCTTCTCCGTAATATTGGTGATTTTGTCCTCAGCATGGCCAGCTCAAAAAGCAGGTCTTATGGCTACTCCCTCGCTAAAAAGGAAATGGGAGATTACTACAAAACCTGTGGAAAACGACTGGATTATTCCATTACCATTTACTAGTACAGATGAGGAAATAGAGGGCGTGTTAAAGTATATTTCTGAATTTCTAGACATATATACTACTAGAGATGCTGGTTTCTTTTTTGTTAGAAATAAAGAGATTAAAGAAAGTTTAGTTGATGGAAATTTATGTAAAGAGTTAATTTCCGAAGTATCGCTTGCTCCCTGGGATTCAGGCTTAACTCAGAAGGTTTTGGTTCGCGCCATTAAAGAAAAAGAGAAAATCTGGTTCTTCCAGATTCATCTAAAATATTTAGAGGGAGATAGAAAGGTTTGGATAACAAGGAATCCGCGATTTTTAGATTTTCTGAGAAAACAATTTCTCATGTGGAGGGGATTAAAGAGCGAAGAAAAAGAAAAATATTTAGTGAGGCGAAAAAATGGGTGATGACGAGAATTTAACTACTAGCTATCAGTCAGGTATTACCTGGAGAAGCATTCTCGCCCTAATATTCTCAGCAGTTTTTCTTACTCCAGTAATTATTTTCTCAAATTTAATCGGTGCTGGCGGAGGAATAGATATAGCAATTTATGCAACGCTTATTTTCTTCACAGAACTTTTCCTCTTCTTTCATAAACCATTAACTCAGCATGAAATAACACTAATATATTGCACTGCATGGTTGCCTATTGGAACAATGTCTGGATCAATGATGTTTTTAAACTATCTCTACAACGGATATTTCGCTAGAAGCCCAGTTACTGCAATGTTTAAAGATCCATACACTGGTTTTTCTTTGAGGGATGTTATACCTTGGTGGTTTGCTCCTTCACATAACTCGGAAGTCTACCTGCTTAGAACATTTATTCATCCCGACTGGTTTGCTCCCATAATTATAAGTATAATTTCACTTATTCTGTCTTTACTTATGATAGTTGCTCTGGCGATGATTATTATAAATTTATATATAGAAATTGAGAAACTTCCATTTCCATTAGCTAATGTTGATGCATCAATATGTAGAACACTCGGCGATAGAGAACCAGTAAGAATGAGGTCGCTTATGATAGGTGCTCTTATAGGTTTAATTTATGGAGCTGTCTTATTTATGATACCTATAATTTCATCCGGTGTTTTTGGGATACAAGCATCTCTCCTACCAATACCTTGGATTGACCTTAATTTTCATATAGAAAAGGTCTTTCCAGGAGCATCTTTTGGTATAGCAACAGACCTAATTCCATATGTATGGGGCTTTGTTTTTCCTCCAGAAATATTGATCTCTATTTTCCTAGGCTCCTTCTCGGTGTGGTTTTTCGGAAACTACGCAGCTCTTAAAATACCATATTTTACAGATTGGCAAAGGGAGTGGACTCCTGGAATGTCTATATCCCTCATTTTCCAAAGAGCAACATTATGGATTTGGGCAAGCCCCCAAATCGGCTTCGCATTAGCCGTTGCTGTATTTAATATAGCTAAATATCGAAAATCCCTCTTTAAAGCTTTTAAGAGCATGATTCATTTTACATCATCATCTAAGGCGGCGGGTTATTTTCCGCTGAAAATAGCGCTACTTATATATTTTATTGGATCCTTAGGCTCAATAGCGCTATTCTTATATCTTATACCTGATTTTCCATTATGGGTTCTATTTTTGATGTTTACCGCGTATCCCTTCTTTACAGCAATAGTGGCTGGACGAATAGTAGGTGAAACCTCTTTTCAAATTTCGATCCCTTACGTATGGCAAGGCACTTTGCTCGCTAGCGGTTTCCCAAAAACAGACGCATGGTTTGCTCCTGCGCCTGTAACTGCTGGTGAACAAGCTGCTGGTCAAATGTATATTGTAAAGATTATGACGCTTACAAACACTAAACCAGGCGATTTCTTCAAGTTTTTAATTTTAATGTTTCCCTTATCAATTTTTGCTAGTTTTACTTACACATCTCTTTTCTGGATGATCGCGCCAATACCCTCAGTTTTTTATCCTGCAACAGTAATTAACTGGCCGGTTTCCGCCGCTATACAGGGATTATGGTGCTCCCGACAACTAAATATATTTAAACCAGATTTGATAATTGGTGGATTTGCGGCGGCTCTATTCTTAGCATTCATTACGAGTTTTATGCGATCAATACCTTTTTCTATAGCTGCATTCGTCGGTGGAACATTCATGCAAGTTCCCTCACCTTTAGCTATGCTATTGGGATACTTGGTTGGAAAATATGTTATAAGCCGATATATCGATAATTGGGAGAACATAAAGACTAGCTTGGTTGGAGGAATAATATTAGGGGAAGGAATATCAATAGTCTTAGCATCTTCAATTGTTGTAGTTGCAAAATCACTTTGGACATTACCCTATTAATGATCTATAAAGGGAAAAGCATGTTTAACGCTGAAGAAAATATAAACATCTTAATCTCTTCCATTAAAGATAAAGTTGAGAAATGGGAAAAGTTTGCAGACGGATCTATTGTTATTAAACCTAAAAAAGCAAATTTTGATGAATTATGTGTTTCTTTTAGAAAAATCTTTATGGATACCGAATATACATTCATAATTAGTAAAATTGTTGTTAAAATACCAAAAACAAAATACTTAATTTTATCTGGAAAAATTGGTAAATCTTCGTTAGAACTCAAATGGAAAAGAGAGTTCTTTATCAGAAAACCAATTTTTGTTAAATCAAGCGATCTTTCAAGACCAGAAAATATAAATACAATATTAAACTTGTTAAACTCGGAAAAAATTTTGCTTGAAAAAATTAAAAAATGTAACCCGGAGAATTTAACGGCTAATTTGATTCCCTTAAGTCCCTCCAATGATTCACGTAGTATACATCTCTCCTGGATAATATCTATGAATAGATTATTTTATAGAAATTTGAATTACTCAAGGGAGATGCGAGCGATCTTTGATATGCTCGATCATCTCTCTAAAATTTTAAGCGAAAATTGCGCTCAATTAATAAAAGGACTCTAATTGAATACTTAATATTGTTTTTATAATATTAAGTATTTGTTCACTAGTAAAATATGAATGATGAGAAATAATGTTTTTTAAAAATTTACGTCTAAAATTTCTAATGATCTTCTCTCTCCGTTTATATATCTCTAACTTTAAATAAATAGAAGCATTAATTATCTCTTCACGATTCATCTTAATAGTTTCATGAGTTATAGCTTCTGGATAATGAGAAATCTTTTTTCTCGTTAAGTTTGAAAAAATCATGAAATCCTTAAAAGACTTAAGCCTCGGTTTAATTCCAAAATTATCAGCTTTCTCAAAGAGCTCTGTATGAGGTAAAAGAATTAATGGCGTAACCCATTTAGGTATCGCTCCAAGATTGCTTGTTTCTATTATTAATTTCAAAGTTTCTTTAACATCTTCTTTTCCTTCATCTGGAAGCCCTGTCATCCACCAAGAAAAGGGGATTATTCCTGCCTGAACGGTTTTCTTTATAGAATCAATTATTAATTCTAAACTGGTTGGCCTCCTAATTAACTTTAATATGCGCTCTGAACCGGATTCAATACCATAATCAATATTTGTACAGCCAGCTTTAGATAATTCCTCTAATATTTCCATGTTAAAAAATCCGGGAACGGCTATAATATTGAAACCATTTATTCTTTCATTAATCTTCTCCTTAATCAGCATTCTAGATAGCTCTTCTAGATATTTTTTACCACTAAGATACAAATTATCTTGAAATGCAAATTCATGGCACCCTTCTTCTATTAGCAATTTCATTTGATTTATTATCCATTCTGGTGAATGCACGACAAATTTTCTTCTCCCAGAAAGAACGCTTAAATTTCGATCTATGCAATATACACAGTTATAGGGACACGGTCCCCTACACGTATTTATCGCGCTTCCAGCAAATAATCGACGAGTTTCTTTATCATTTTTTATATGTTTTACAACGCGATATGTGAAAGGGGGGATTTCATCAATATTTGCAAAGATGTCTTCCTCTTTAAGCGGTATCTCCATTACCCTACCATCTCTAAAAGTAACTAAACCTCCAACATCCACCTTATCTAAAGAATCTTTCTCCTCAATTTTTCTGGCAATTTGAAGAAAAGTCTTTTCTGCTTCACCTTTCAAAACAGCATCTATAATCTTGTTATATCCCTTGATTATTTGATCCGCAAATAACGTTGCATGTGTTCCTCCGATAATAATTGTTATGTCGGGACGAGTCTTCTTTATTATTTTAGCTGTTTGAATGGCTCCTCTACTAAAATGTAACCAATTTAACTCTATGCCTACTAACCTGCATTCTATTTTCCTCATTATATCGCTAAATTTTCTTGGAGTTAGATTATCCATGTGAAATGCTTCCTCAAGATTCCAAACGGTTACTTTAAAGCCGTTTGCTAATAGAGTTGAGGCGATATGTAGCATTCCATAGCCTATATGATAGGATGGTAGGGCGTGAAGCGCTCCTCTTGGTAAATTAAAATTTGTTGGTGGATGTATTAGAAGAATATCTGTCTTCATTATTTTGTAGGTTAATAATCGTCTATTTAAATCTCACTCTATAAATAGAAACGGACGTGGCAACTTAGCTTCACCTCCTTAGGTGGTTGTAGTATAGTATGAATAGTTTTATTAGTAGGTTCCAGCATAGTGCTGATCTCCTAAACCTATCGCTTTTATTGAGCGGGTTTGATGTTATGTTGTTGAAGAATACCTTTGTCCTCTGCTTGAATGATGAGTATGCTGATTCTATTAGGCTTCTATCTCCGAAAGGGCTCCGCATTATACGGTAAGCCCATCTCCTCCAGGGCCTGCTTAAGCCAAGGCGCATTATCAACTATGAATGTCGGTTTGCCCTCGCAGTACTTTAGGACCTCGCGTATGAACTGCTCTGAGGCAAGCGCATTCCTAGATGGGTAAACCCTCATAGATATGATCTCATTCCTATCAACGTCCAATGCTGCGTAAACCCAATATTCTAACCCATTAACCTTAACGCATGTCTCATCCAACGCTATGAGCCTCCTAACCATCCTGGAAGGGTTAACATTAACCTTCTCGCTAAACTTCCTAACCCACTTCCAAACAGCTGTCTTAGAAACCCTATGGATCTCGGAAAGCGCCCTAGCAGCCCTCCTAAGACTAGAGAGCTGAATATAGAACGCTAAGCCCAAAATCTTAAGCTCCAACGGAACCCTATTCCTCTCAAAAACGCCTAAGCTCTCAACCAAAGACCTAATACTCAACATAAGAAAAACTTAAACAAGAAGACATATAAACCTTAAGTTGCCACGTCCAATAGAAACCATGAAAAGAATTAAATATTAGGCATCTCAGGCATATTTTAAGCACCAATGTTAGTTAACTTGATGTTTTGCTAAAATCCTAATCTTCTTTCAAGAGCATTACCCTTTTCTTCTTGGAGTGATAGTCTCCATGGTATACGTTTTCTGCTTGTTAAGAGCGTTGGCTATTATTGTGTCTGCTGAACCCTTCTTTATCTTTTCATTTATAATGTTTCTTCATTTCTTTATTAAATGGCAGATTCAATATGTCTTCTAGAAGTCTTTCAGCCTGCTCTTTAGATCTTGTCCACGGGTCCATCATTATCAGCTGCAGTAGGAGTTCCTTGCTTCCGGCTTCATAGGCTTCTAGCTCCATCTCAACAGGCGCAGCTCTATCCCTAAGAATGTATGCAATTAATGGCTTAGGCAACCCGTCTGTTTTAATTCCCTGAACGCCTCTCTTGCTCACCAACGCTGGGACCTCAACCTCAAAGTTACAGGGTACGCCGGGAACAAGGCTGCCGCTGTTCATGATGTTAACTTGGAAAATCCTCGGAATGTCACAGGTAATAGATTCAATAATGTCGATTATGCTTTCCCCAGATTTACGCGGCGGAAACACACTTGTAACATTCACGGCGGGATCCTGAGCCAGCTTAATTAACTCCGCAATTGGATCCTTCTCCGGCGGCTCAAGCACAAAGCTCCACCATTTTCTGGGATTCTCCCTCCATTTCTTCTCCGTTTCATCATCAACGTGATACCACCAAGGCCATGAGCCCCCTCCCGGCGTACATGTGTCCCCTATCGGGAAAACATTGAATCGTCTATAGAGATCCACGGCTTTAGGCCCTAGGCCGCTGCTCGGCGGGGCTCTCTCCCAATATTTTTCGGCTTCTCTCTCAATCCACCCGTTTAGAAGCGGATATGCGTTCTCACCCTTATAGCGGAAGTGGGTTAGCCATATGAAGTGGTTCACTCCAGGTATTAGGTAGGTTACATTCCTAGCGTCTAGCCCAAGAGCATTGATGATTTCAAATATTCCTCGGTAACCATGGCATAAGCCGATAATCTTAAGATTAGGGTATTTACGCCCCATCATGGTTACGCCCGCCAGAACTGGGTTTGCAACCTTAATGTACCATGCATCTGGGCATATGTTTAAAATATCCTCTGCTATTGACTCGAAAAGTCTGAACTGATGATAGTTTATCCAGAATCCCTCATCATGCATAATATGGTAGCTGCCGCCGAATCTGTAGCCATGCTTAAACCCTATCTGCCAACCCGCCCTATAACCACCGTAGCCGACAACCATAGCGGTGTTAACAACGAAGTCAGCGTCCCTGAGAGATTCCCTTCTATCCACGGTCTTCTCAAGCCTCAGTTTAATGCCAACCTCATCGGCATATTTCCTACATAATACGTAAACAGCATCCAGCCTCTCCCGGTTTATATCCATGAAGCTAACGGTGCTGCCCTCAAGGTTAGGGGTTAAACAGAGATCTCTAACTAGCCCAACTGAGAATGTGGCGCTGCCCGCGCCGATGATGCTGATTTTTACCTTAACCATAATCGGTCAGCCAGCTAACTTGAAAATTATCTAAGTGAACCGATATATGAATATTTAAATCTTTATTTTTCAATATGCAAACTCTATGCTTTGCTTCCTAGCCCAGGGCATTTAGATCCGCTAAATTTTATATTTTTAAATTTTAAGGTCCCAAATACTTGGCTGGAAAAGATGATGACCAGCGCAAAATCCTATTTACATATTGTAAGATGATTAAAAATGGATACGTCATATATGGCTGCTACAGCGTTTACTTATCGGGATGGTGGATGAACTTTTCGCGGAGCTTGCTAACTATGTGTGGTCGGCGATATGATTGAAAGCATGTATCCTAATCCTTCTCTAATTCTGGTTGAGAGGGGAGATAATTTTCCTCCGAAACTCACATTTCCATACCTAATGGCTTC
>Ga0185307_1000673_pt1 | contig 20998 bp, 23 predicted proteins | sample LHCtaG_FD_128010 | JGI IMG/M metagenome (GOLD analysis project Ga0185307, IMG submission 128010) | Hot spring microbial communities from Little Hot Creek, USA to study Microbial Dark Matter (Phase II) - LHC4sed_matched (SPADES... | ecosystem: Environmental > Aquatic > Thermal springs > Hot... | reverse complement strand
ATAAAATCTTCATAGGCAAAACGGGGAGTGGTTAAAACTTCTTTTAAAAAAAAGAGCATTGTATCAAGATAGTTTTCCAAAGTAATAATTTCAATCTGCGAAAAATCGTAATCGCAATAACTTTCTAAACGCCCACCGAAACTTTCAACAAAATTATAAAGTTCGCTATAAGTAAAATTTTTTGTTCCCCGTAAAAGCAGCTGAAGGGTTAAATTGGCTAACCCTTCTTTTTCTTTGGGGTCGTAAGCACTCCCTGCCTTAATTATTACCCTTAATCTCACCATTGGCAGTTTATTATCATAATAGCCATAAATTTTTAATCCGTTAGCTAAACTATCACTAATTATTGAAAATTTAATTGTTGGCTCTTTTAAATTTAATAATATCAAAATAAATAACCACATAATTATTTGGGTAATAAAATAGCAATAATTCTTTTATCTTTTTGAAAATATTTTTTAATTACCTCTTTAATCTCTTCTTCTTTTACCGCTTCAATTTTTTTCGGATACTCTTCGAAAAATTTATAAGAATCAAAACGAATTTCAAAAGAAGCAAGAGCAAAACCAACACTTCCTACTGTTTCTTTAGTAAAAATGTATTCAGCTAATACCCGATTCTTAATTCTTTTTAAATCTTCTTCTTTTATTTTTTCTTTAATAATATTTTCTAATTCTTTATAAATCTCTTCTTCCGCCAAAAAAAGTTTGCCACTATCTTCGGCGGTTAAAAAGAAATAGAAAATCCCGGTGTCCTTTTGGATATCGGAGCCGCCGCTAATGCTTATTAAAAGATTTTTTTCGTTTACTAATTTTTGATAAAGATAAGCTGTTTTTCCCCTTAATAAAAGCCATTCCAAAACTTTTAAAGGATAATAATCACTCTCCTTGAGGGAGCAAGTTTTGAAACCAATTATCATCATCGGGGTATTTACTTCTTTACGAATAACAATTTTTCTTTCGCCAGTTAGGGGAAAATCAAAAGTAAATCTTTCTTTTATTTTTCCTTTTGTTTTTATTTTTCCAAAATATTTTTTAATCTTTTTTAAAGCCTCCTCAATTTTTACATTACCAGCAAGCATAATTAAAGCGTTATTTGGTTGATAATAGGTTTTATACCAATTTACCAAATCTTCTCTTTTTATCCTTTCTAAAACTGGCATCCACCCAATTACTGGTTGCCGGAAAGGATGAAGAAAATAGCTTATTAATGAAAATCCTTCCCATAAAGAAGAGTAGGGAGTATTTTCGCCTAATCGCCTTTCTTCCATTACTACTTGTTTTTCGGTTTCAAAATCTTTTTCGTCTAAGGTAAGATTGGTCATTCGGTCAGCTTCCATTTTTAAAACGATTTCGTAATAATCTTTACCAACATCCGCCCAATAGCACGTATATAACTCAGAAGTGAAAGCGTTATCAATACCACCTAAGGATCTTATAGTTTCACTATAAGAATTTTTGGGAAAATTTTTGCTTCCCTTAAATGCCATATGCTCTAATAAATGAGAAATACCGGTTAAATTTTCTGGTTCATAATAACTGCCAACTTTGTACCAAATTTGGCAGCTCACAATTTCACTATTAGTATCAGGATAAATTAAAATTTTTAATCCATTCGGTAAACTATCTTTATAAACAAAAATATTAAAAATGATAACTATTAAAAGGCTCATTAAAGTATTATAAAAAATTAAAATAAAAAATCAAGTTGTTTTAACTAAATTCCGTTTCTAGAAGGCTATTTTCCTTTGACCTTCCTACTTTGTTAGCAATTGAAAATATTGTTGACATTTTTTTAAAAATAATTATATTTTTATATAAAGGGCCCGTAGCTCAGCAGGTTAGAGCAGCTGACTCATAATCAGCAGGTCGTAGGTTCGATTCCTACCGGGCCCATTTTTTGAATGGAAAAAATTAAATACGAAATTTTTCATTTTAAAGATAATGTTAAAAAATCTATTTTAGTTTCTCTTTTTTTATTTTTCTTTTTAACAATTTTATTAATCTTTTGGGGTTTTCTTTGGTTTCTTTTTGCCCTTCTACTCTTTTTTATAACTCTTAATAATTATTTTTTTAAAATCACCTATTGGTTAGACGAAGAAGGGATAACAATAGAAAAATTTTTTTTTAAGAATTATCGACAATGGAAAGAATTTAAAAAAATTCTTTATACCCAAAATGGTTTGGTACTCAGTCCTTTTCCTTATAAAACTTATTTAGACAATTTTCGGGGGCTTCATATTTTTTTACCCAAAACTCCGACTATAAGAAAGGTGGTCGTTGATTTTATAAATAAAAAAGTTTTTAATCACTGATTTGGACACCAGCTAAATTTCTTCCAGTAATTTTATCGCGACGATAGGAATATAATTCTTCTTTTTCGCAAAAAGAACAAAGATTCAATTCGGGAAGTTCTATAAAATGGTTCTTTAAACTCTCTCTTACTCCCTTTCTTAAATCTAAATAATATTTATTATCTTTTGTTGAAAAAATTTTTGCTACCAATTCTTGGTCAAAAACTTTTTTAAATTTTTCATAAAGATAAAAATCAACGGGGTAACATTTTTGTTCAACACTGGGCAAAAGTAAAAAATATATTTTTTTTGGGTAATTTTTGAAAAGTTCAATAATTTTATCGGTTATTTTTAAATACAACCCTCGCCAACCGATATGAAAAATACCGCTTAGATTATTATCTTCCGAAAAAAGAACAACCGGTAAACAATCGGCCACTTTGATGCCTAATAAAATATTTTTCTCTTGGGTTAAGAGACCGTCACCGAAATTTTTGTAATTTCCATTATTAATAATCACTATTTTATTAGAATGGCATTGTTTTAAAGTGATGATTTTTTTAACTTTTAAAAGCGCCTTTATTTTCTGGTAATTTTTTTCTACTAAAAGAGGATTATCGCCAACTTCGTAAGAAAAATTTAAAGAGCTATAGGGACCTTGAGAATAGCCTCCTTGGCGAGTGAAAAAATAAACGTTAACTTTTTTATAATTAAAATGATAAAAAACCAAATTATCAATTTTTATTTTCTGCCACATTAGTGGTAAAATCTTTAGCGAATAAAACGATTCTTTTTTTCCCAAAAAAGGAATCCTCACCAAAAGTATAAATAAGATTTAAGTAGTTTTCTTTACCAATTTCTAAATTTAAAATCGCTGAAGAACAGTCAAAAGCAATAACTTCGTAGACCTCTTTAGCTCGTTTGTTTTCCCTTACGCGAAATTTCAAATGGCGTTCACTAATCACCCGCGGAAAACCAACAATTTCCAAATTTTTGGTCAAAAAAATCGGCACCGGATTTTCCATTCCGAAGGGTTCAAATTTTTTTAAATAATTCAGTAATTCAAAATTAATTGCTTTTAAATTCAATTCGCAATCGATATAAATTTTTCTTTGATAAATATCTTTACTAAAATTTTTTTCACAGTAATTGATAAGTTGTTCTTCAAAGGTTTTTAAATCTTTTTTATTTAGCAAAAGGCCACAGGCGTATTTGTGGCCACCAAATTTTTTTAACAATTGAGCATTTGCTTTGATTACTTCAAAAAGCGGAAAATTGGGAATACTCCTACCGGAACCTTTGGCATATCTTTCTTTTAAATTAAACAAAATTGTTGGTCGATAAATTTTTTCAGCAATTTTGGAAGCGCAAATACCAATTACCCCTTCGTGCCAACCTTCTTTCCCTAATAAAACAATTGGTAAATCTCCCTTTTTTTCCGTTTCAATAATTTTATAAGCTTCGTTTAAAATCCTTTCCTCCAATAATTGCCTTTTTTTATTATCCTTTTCCAATTCCTTGGCTAATTCTTCAGCTTCTTTTTCGTTTTCCGTCAATAATAATCTTACCGCCTTTTCGGCATGGGTTATTCTTCCCGAAGCATTAAGGCGGGGAGCAATTAGGAAAGTAATATCATAAGAAGTAATTTCCTTATTTTTTAATCCTGCCTCTTGAAGAAGATATTTTAAGCCTAACCTTTTTCTTTTATTAAGGTAATTTAATCCTAATTTTGCTAAAATTCGATTCTCATTGACAAGAGGAACAATATCACTTACCGTACCTAAAGCAACCAGATCTAAATTTTCAATTAAATCTTCTTTTTTTAAATTAAAAATTTGAAGTAAGGCCCAACTTAATTTAAAAGCCACACCGGCACCAGCTAGTTCTCTAAAAGGATAGTTACTATCCTTTCTTTTGGGATTAATAAAGGCAAAAGCCGATTTTAATTCTTTTTGAACCTCATGGTGATCGCAGACAATCACATCTAATTTCAGTTTTTTAGCAAATTCAATCTGGGGATAATCAGTAGTTCCGCAATCAACGGTAATAAGTAATTTATAACCGTGACTTTTCGCATAAAGAATGGCGGTGTCCGAAAGTCCGTAACCTTCTTTTTCCCGGTGAGGAATATAAAAATTTACATCAGCCCCAATCTTTTTTAAGGTATTAAGAAGAATTGCGGTAGCAGTAATTCCGTCAACATCATAATCACCAAAAATAAGAATTTTTTCTTTTTTATTTATGGCGGCCTTTATTCGCTCGCAAGCTTTTTCCATATCAGGCAACAAAAAAGGTGAATATAAATCTTTTGCCTTGGGCTCTAAAAATTTTTCAATTGTTTCTTTCGTTTGGTATCCCCTTTTAAAAAGAATTTCCAGAATTGGAAATGGTAAGTCAATCTCTTTTTTCAATTCTTCTAAAGGAATTGCTGAATTATTAATTAACCATTGGTAATTATTATTTTTCATTCAGCAATAATTCCGGTTATTAAACCCAAAATAAAAGGTACCATTAAAAAAGAAAAGAAAGAGATTTTTGCCTTTTTCTTAAAATTTTCAGCATCTCTTTTGGAAAGAAAGATTTCCGTTATGGTATCAGGAGCAATTCTAATTCTTTCGCTTCCCCCAGCATATTTTGCCAATTCCCATAAACCAGAAAGTTTTTGGAAGATAGCCCCTTTTTTTACTTTCTGATAAGCGAGCTCCATATCTTCTTCGGAAAAAAGGCTTATTGTGTATTTTCCGGGTTTTAATCTTTCCCTTATGATTGGGGTCTTTCCGAAATACTCGCCGTCCAAATAAACAGATAAATCGCTTTCTTCACTCAAAACGGTTAGATAACCATATTGAAAATAAATAATAAAAGACAAGAAAAAAATCATCTAACCTCCTTTTAAAAATTCTCTGATTTTTTCAATAATTTTTGGCAAATTTTCTTTCAATTCTTCCGAAAGCCCTTGATGAAAAGCGACGTTTTTAACCTGAATGCCTAATATGTGAATCTCGCAATTAATAAGTTTTTCAATTAAAGAGCAAAGCATATTTAAAGGCAGAGTGTGGGTTGAAAAAACAAATTTTTTGAAATTTTGCCATTCTTCTTTTTTAAAGACTCTTATTTCTCCAACTTTACCTCCAAAATCTCCCGCATCAATAAAAATAATCTTTTTTGGTTTTTGCTCAATAATTTTTGATAAATAATTCTCCGGAATTCTTTCGCAATCTAAAACATTATTAAAACCTTCTTTTATTAAATTTTCGGCAATAATACTACCAATTCCGTCATCGCCGCGGTCGCGATTGCCAACACCAATAATTAATACCATTTTAATTTCTGATAATATTTTAAAGCTTCCTGATAATGATCTTTAAATCTTACTAATTTTTTAAAAATTTCTTTATTTCTAATAATATAATCAAAATGCTCTTTTGCCTTTTTAAAATCTTTAAGATAAAAATAAGCTTTACCCATTATTAATTCGTTTTCCAAAATCTTTCTTTCTTCTAAATCTTTAAGTTTTTCTGCAATCTCCAAACATGTCCGGTAATCACCTTTTTTAAAATAGAGATCTCTTAACAATCTTAAAAAAACTTTATTAGAAGGATAGAGGTTTATTAAATTTTTTAAAATTGATTCGGCTTCTTTAAATCTTTTTTCCTCAACTAATACCCAGGCATAAGCATATTGGGAAGTAATCCTTAAAAGTTTTGCTTCCTGCGTTGCTTTATAAAGGAAATTTAATGCTTTTTCTTTGTCGCCAAAGATTTTTAATCCTAACAAATATTTATTAGCTTTTGTTTTAAAATATTCATAAAGTCCGAGTCCTAAATAACAATCAGGCAAATTTTCCTCTGTCGCTAATGCCTTTTGAAAATATTTTGGTAATTCCTGGCTAAGGATAAAGGTTTGCCAATAATTTTTCCGCCACCCTTCAAAAAGTGCCCAATAAAGATAGGCGCTTCCTAAATAGAAAAAAGAATTATTTTTCTTGGCCAAATTAATGGTTTTTTTGATAAGCTCATAATATTTTCTTTTATATAAATCACTAAAATTATCAAGCATAATAAATTGCAATAAAAGACTTTGAAAAAAATAACCCTCAGGCAAATCAGGATAATTTTTGGTAAGAGAATAAAAACAAGACTCTGCTTTTTTGAAATCTAAATTGTAGCCATAATTTAAACCAATTTTTATCAAACTATCTTTATTAAAAAAAGAAACACTAAGGAAGATAAGCAATAACATCAACTTCAATTAGAGCATTTTTGGGTAGAGAAACTCCGCCAACAGTAGTTCGGGCAGGAAAATTTTCTTTAAAATAATTCTGATAAATTTCATTAACCTTTGGGAAATCTTCTAAGTTTTTTAAATAAATATTAACTTTTAAAATATTGTCTAAATTAGCATTTAGGGTTTTTAAAATGTTGATAATATTCTCAAAAATCTGTTTCGTTTCTTTTTCAATACCACCTTTAACCAGTTCGTTGGTTTTAGGGTCAATACCAATTTGGCCGGAAAGAAAAATTAGATTGCCAAATTTAATCGCTTGGGAGTAAGGTCCGATTGGTTTAGGTGCCTTATCAGTATAAATCTTTTCTTTCATAGATTGAAGTATAACAAATATTCTATCGGATGAGGAAATTCTTTTATCAATTTTAATTCTTCCCTTTTAAGTCTTAACCATTCTTCAATAATTTCTTGGTCAAAAATATCATTTATTAATAAAAATTGGTTATCCTCCTCTAAAGAGTTTAAACTTTCCTCTAAATTTTTTGGCAAAGAATAATTTTTTGCGGTTTTCATTTTTTTCTTAATCCCGTCTAAACCAGCAAGGAGAAAAACCGAGATTAATAAATAAGGATTAGCGAGCGCATCGGGTAAACGAAATTCAATTGTTTTTTCTTCCTTTTCTAAATAATTAGGAATCCGAAAAACTGTGTCTCGGGTGCCAACGCCAATATCTAAAATTTGGGGGGCTTCAAAACCGGAAGCTAATCGCCGGTAAGAATTGGAGGAAGGATTGCTAAAGGCTGCTAAGGTTTTTAAATGAGTAAACACTCCGTTAATAAAATATTCGCCCTCTTCGCTTAATTCACCATTTTCGTTTACGAGTAAATTTTTATTTTCCTTTAAAATTTGAAAATGAAAATGTAAACCGTTGCCCGCTTCATCGTAAAAAAGTTTGGGAAGAAAAGCAACAATTTTATTATTTTTTTTAGCCAGATTTCTAATTAAATATTTCAAAATTAGAATAATATCGCTCATCTTTAAAGGAGAATAAAATTCAGTTTCTATTTCTTCCTGACCAAACTGACCATTTTCGTGATGGTGATATTTAGTATCAATACCAATTTCTTTTGCTTGAATTACAATTTCTTGCCGAAGTTCGTAATATTTATCAAAAGGTGGCGTTTGGTGATAAGATTTTTCATAAGGTAATTTTACATTCCGTTCTTTTTTTCCTTCAGAAGAAAAATGATAATACCCATTGAGCTTGTTAAAGTTAAAATCAGCTTCCTCTAAAAAATAAAATTCTAATTCCACTCGGAAAAGAAGGCTATCAACTTTAGTTTCTTTTTTAAAAAAATCTACGGTTTTTTTTAATATTTGCCGAGGATCTTTTTTAAAAGGTTCTTTTTTTAAAAAAATATCACTAAAAAAAGAAAGCGTCTTTTTTTCATAAATTGGATCAATAAAAAAATCCTCGGTATCGGGCAACAAAATGAGATCACTCTCTTTTTTTAGCGAAAAACCGAAAACTGAAGAACCATCAAAACCGACTCCTTTTTCTTTTATTTTTGAAAATTTTTCACTGGGTAATGTAAGATGATAAAGATTACCGATTAAATCAACATATTTCAGGTCAATAAATTCTATACCTTTTTCTTTAATAAATTTCTCAAAATCCACTTTTATAATTATAATAAAAAGATATTATAAATCAAGAAAATTAAAGGTTATTTTTAACTCTATAGCTTGTTTTTTGTATTATTCCTTTTTAGTCATTGGCTGACCGCAGCAGATAAAATCGCAAGCTTCGCAACTACATTCCTTAGTGACCATTATTTCCGCGCCACAAACTGAGCACACATAAACCGGTCCCTTGGGAGTAGTGGCTTTTTTAGTAACCCTTTTCTTTACTGTTTTTTTAACTACTCTTTTCTTTGTTTTCTTTGCCATTGCTTTCCTCCTTTTAAGTTAATATTATTATAACATTTTAAAATGATTTGTCAATAAGATGAAATTGGTTATAATTAATTAAAATGGGAACGTGCGGTATCTGTGGTAGAAGGTCAATTATTATTTCGGAAAAAATTGGTTATTGCGCTGATTGTTTGAGAAAAAATTTTTCTTTCCTCGAAGAAAAAATAAAGGAAATTCATAAAAATTTAAGAAAAACCTTCTCTTTGCCTGAGGAGGCGCCTAATTCTTTAGGCGGTAAAAAATGTGGTCAATGTGTGAATGATTGCCGAATATTAAATAATGAATTGGGTTATTGCGGGCTAATAAAAAATGAAAAAGGGATTATAAAAAGATCAACTGATTTTGGTTATTTAGATTTTTATTATGACCCTTTGCCCACAAATTGTGTTGCCAGTTTTGTTTGCCCCGGAAAAGAAAGAGCTTACAACTTAGCAATTTTCTTTCGTCATTGTTCTTTTAATTGCCTTTATTGTCAAAATTGGCATTTTAAATTACCTACAAAAAGAAGTTATTCAATAGCTGAAATTGTGGCCAAAGTTAATCCTTCGGTTTTTTGTGTTTGTTATTTCGGTGGCGACCCAACACCAAATATTAATTATGTGATTAAGTTATCGGAAAAAATTTTGGAAAAACAAAAATGTCGCATATGTTTTGAAACAAACGGTTCTTTAAACCCAAAGATTTTCAAAAAAGTTGTCGATATTGCTCTAAAAAGTGGAGGCATAATTAAAATTGACTTAAAGGCTTTTTCTAAAGAAATCCATTATACCTTAACTGGTTCCGATAATCAAAACACCTTGAGGAATATTGAATATTGTGCCCAGTTTTTGGAAAAAAGAAAAGAAGTGCCTTTGTTAGTAGTTGCCATCCTATTGGTTCCTGGTTATGTAGATTTATACGAAATTGAAAATATTGCGAAATTTATCAGTCAGATAAACCCCAATGTCCCTTTAAGTTTTTTGGCTTATTATCCGACTTTCTATTTGGACGATTTACCGAGGACTTCTAAGGCTCACGCGGAGCTTGCTAAAAAGATTGCTTTAAAATATGGTTTGAAAAAAGTTAATATTGGTAATATTCATTTATTAAGTAATGACTATTTTTATTGAATTTAAAAAATTTTTAATTATTATATTAAAAAATTTATGATAAAAGTAAAAATTGTTGGTACTGGTTCCTATCTCCCCGAAAAAGTTATTAATAATTTTGATTTAGAAAAAATGGTTGATACTACTGATGAATGGATAACGGAAAGAACGGGCATCAAAGAAAGGCGAATTGCTGCTGAACACGAGGCTACTTCTGATTTGTGTTACCAAGCAGCTCTTCGGGCTTTAGAAATGGCACAAATAAAACCCGAAGAAATTGATTTAATTATTGTCGCCACTTCCACACCGGATACAGTTTATCCGTCAACTGCCTGTTGGTTACAAAAAAGATTGAAAATTAAAGGTCAAGGAGCTTTTGATATTAGTGCCGGTTGTTCGGGTTTTTTGTATGCCTTTTTAGTTGCTGGCAGTTTGATCGCCGCTAAGGTGGCGAAAAAAGTTTTGGTTTGTGGTGGAGAAGTGATGTCAAAGGTTGTCAATTGGGAAGACCGCGCAACCTGTGTTCTCTTTGGTGATGGCGCGGGTGCCTGTGTGTTGGTTCCGAGCAACGGCGATTCGGGAATTTTATCGGCTAACTTGGGAGCTGATGGTTCCTTAGCGGAATTACTTTATCAACCAGCCGGTGGCACCCGAATGCCGGCATCAGAAAAAACGGTAAAAGAAAAACTTCATTATGTTCACATGAAAGGAAGAGAAGTTTTTAAACACGCAGTAATCTGGATGGGCAAGGCCGCAGAAAAAGCCCTAAAAGATGCTAACGTAACAGTGGAGGAAATTAAACTTTTTATTCCCCATCAAGCAAATATGAGAATTATTCAAGCAACCAATGAAAGGGCAAAAATTCCTAAGGAGAAGACTTATATTGTTTTACACAAATATGGCAACATGTCCGCAGCCACTATTCCCGTAGCTTTAGACGAAGCCTATCGAAGTGGTAAAATAAAGGATGGCGATTTGATTTTGATGAGTGCCTTTGGCACGGGTTTTACTTGGGCAGGAATGGTTTATAAATGGTAGGAGGAAGGAATGGTTGAAATCCGTTTTCATGGGCGGGGTGGACAAGGAGCAGTGATTGCTTCGGAAATTTTAGCTTCCGCCCTTTTTAAAGAAGGTTATTATTGCCAAACCTTCCCCGAGTTTGGCGTGGAAAGAAGAGGGGCTCCGGTTCAAGCATTTTTAAGATTCGATAAAAAGCCAATAGTTGTTCGGTACAAAGTTTACGAGCCGGATCACATTATTATTTTAGATCCCATTTTATTACAACAGGTAAATGTAACTGAAGGACTAAAGCCAAGAGGAACTATTTTGATAAACAGCAATAAAGAACCTTCTTTTTATAATTTTCCTGATTATAAGGTGGCGGTCTGTGATGCCACGCAGATTGCCTTAAAATATCGTTTAGGAACGAAAACGGCACCGATTGTTAACACCGCCATGCTCGGCGCCTTTGTTAAAATTAATCCTTTTGTTAGTTTAGAAAGTGTTTTGGAGAGTATCAAAGAATATGTTCAAGTAAAACAAGAAGAAAATATTTTAGCCTGTAAGGAGGCCTATGAAAAAGTTAGAGTTGAAAGTTAGTGATTATCCAGAATTGGCAATAAGTTGGGAAACTACGCTCGTTAACAAAACCGGTACTTGGCGAACCTTTTTCCCCAAATATGTAGAAAAGACACCACCTTGTAATTACTACTGTCCAGCAAATGAACCGGTACAGAAATATCTGGCGTTAACTTTGGAAGGAAAATTTGAGGAAGCCTATTTAACAATTTTAGAGAAAAACCCCTTTCCGGCGATTACCGGTCGGGTTTGTTATCATCCCTGCGAAATTGGTTGTAATCGCGGTAATTTTGATGAAAGTGTGGCTATCCACGCAGTAGAAAGATTTTTGGGTGATTACGGATTAAATCTTGTAGAACCAAAAAGAAAGGTAGAGAAATTGAAAAGCGATAAAAAAGTGGCGATTATTGGTAGTGGTCCCAGTGGTCTTTCCTGTGCCTATTATCTTTTAAAAAATGGCATCGCAGTCACTATTTTTGAAAGAGAAAATTTTGCCGGAGGAATTCTTGCTTACGGTATTCCTAATTACCGTTTACCAAAAGAAATTGTCAAAAAGGAGATAGAAAAAATCTCTAAAATGGGAGCTAAGTTTATTTTTGAAAAGGAATTGGGCAAAGATTTTTCTTTAAATGATTTAGAAAAAGAGTATGATGCTATTTTTTTAGCTATTGGTGCCCAAATTGAGCAAGAACTAGGTATTCCTAATGAAAATGTCAAAGGCGTATTTTTGGGTTTAGAGTTTCTTAAAGCGGTAAATCTTAAAAGAAAACTACCATATTTTGGGAAAAATGTTTTAGTAATTGGGGGTGGTAATACGGCGATTGATTGTGCCCGGGTTGCTTGGCGAAAGGGGACGAAAGTGAAAATTATTTATCGGCGAACAAAAGAAGAGATGCCAGCGGTAAAAGAGGAAGTAGAAGAAGCAATAAAAGAAGGCATTGAGATTATCTTTTTAACTGCGCCCCTAAAAATAATAAAAGATAAAAAAGGAAAAGTAAAAGGTTTAGAGTGTGTAAAAATGAGATTGAGTGAAGAGATTGACGAAAGTGGCCGGAGGAAACCAGTACCAATTAAAAATTCCAATTTTGTTATTCGCGGTGACACTATCATTAAAGCGATTGGTGAAAAAGTAGATTTGGATATCTTACCCAAAGAGATAATTGGTAAAAGGACAATTTTGGCTGATGAGTGGGGAAGAACTAATTTAGAAAAGATATTTGCTGGTGGTGATTGTGTTACTGGTCCAAAAACGGTGGTGGAAGCAATTGCTTATGGTCGGAAAGGAGCTTTTCTTATTCTGCATTATTTAAAGAATTATGAGCCACCAAAAAAAGAGATTTTTAATTTAGTAAATTACGAAAATCTTAATACCTATTATTTTGAGAAACAGAAAAGAGTAGAAGAAGACAAACTCCCATTAAATAAGAGGAAGGGAAATTTTAAAGAAATAATAAGAACCTTAAATAATCACGAAGCAATGGCTGAAGCCAGTAGGTGTTTTTCTTGCGGTGTCTGTAATAATTGTGACAATTGTTATGTCTTCTGTCCGGATTTAGCAATTTTAAAGAAAAATGGGTCTTACGAAATCTTGTATGACTATTGTAAAGGTTGTGGTGTTTGTGCCCATGAGTGCCCAAGAAATGTGATTAGTATGTTTTTTGAGGAGGAAAAATGAAGGTGGAGACAATTTATGGACAAAAAAGGGTAGTAACTGGTAACCATGCAGTCTCTTATGGTGTTCTTTTGGCTCGGGCAGAAGTGATTGCTGCTTATCCAATAACACCGCAGACGCAAATTGTGGAATTATTATCAGAATTTTGTGCTAATGGGCTTTTAAAAGCAAAATTTATTAAAGTTGAAAGCGAACATTCGGCAATGGCTGCTTGTATCGGTGCGGCAGTTGCTGGCTGTCGGACCTTTACTGCTACTTCGGCTCACGGTTTAGCATTAATGCACGAAATGCTTCATTGGGCAGTGGGTGGCCGATTACCGATTGTTTTGGCTAATGTTAACAGAGCAATGGGTCCGGGTTGGTCGGTTTGGACCGACCAGAATGATTCTCTATCCCAAAGGGACGTGGGTTTTGTTCAATTTTATTGCGAATCAAACCAAGAAGTTTTGGATACTACTATTCAAGCCTTTAAAATTGCTGAAACCTGCTTACTTCCAGTGATGCTGGTTTTAGATGCTTTTGTTTTATCCCACACCTCAGAACCTGTTCATATTCCTTGGCAAGAAGAAGTGGACGAATTTTTGCCACCTTATAAACCGAAATATTTTTTAGATGTGAATGACCCAAGGGCTTTTGGTGGTCTTACTTCACCCGACCATTATTACGAAATAAGATATAAGATTGAATTAGCCCATCAAAAAGCCTTGAAAGTTGCCGAAGAGGTTGATAATGAGTTTTATCAAAAATTTGGTAGAAAGTACGGATTGGTTGAAGCCTATCAATGTGAAGATGCCAAATTGATATTAGTAACTTCCGGCACAATTACCGGTACTGCTCGCCAGGTAATTGATGAAGAACGAGCAAAAGGTAAGCGGGTTGGGCTTTTAAAAATTAGACTTTTTAGACCTTCACCAACTTCTTTAATTAAAGAGATTTTAACAAAAGCGGAAAAAGTAGCAGTAATTGACCGTAATATTAGTTTTGGCCATTCCGGAATTTTTGCCCAAGAAATAAAGTCAATTTTATATAATGAGATAAGAAGACCATTAATTTTTGATTTTGTGCTCGGTTTGGGCGGTCGAGATGTTGTGCCTGATGATATTAGGGAGATAATTGATTTCACTTATAAAAAAGATTATCCTGAAGAAATGGTTTATTTTCGGGGGGTGAGATTATGAAATGGCAATATGCTAATATTACTGAAGAATACATGCATCAAGGGCATGTAGCTTGTCCGGGCTGTGGTGGTGCCTATGCGATGAGGTTAGCATTAAAAGCTTTGGGTAAAAATACGATTGTGGTTATTCCTGCCTGTTGCTGGTCAATAATTGATGGACCTTTTCCTTTACATTGTTTAAAAGTACCAGTTTATCATACGGCTTTTGAAACTGCTGCCGTTGTTGCCAGTGGGATAAGGGCGGCATTGGAGATAAAAGGTAAAACCGATATTGAGGTATTAGCCTTTGCCGGTGATGGTGGAACCTTGGATATTGGTATTCAAGCCCTTTCGGCAGCTTGCGAAAGAAATGATAAGATAATTTATGCCTGTTATGACAATGAAGCCTATATGAATACTGGTATCCAGCGTTCGTCAGCTACTCCTTACGGTGCTTGGACGACAACTACTCCGGGTGAACATTTTAAGAAAGAGAGAAAGAAAAATATTTCGGAAATAATTGCTGCCCATCGGATTCCTTATGTGGCCACTGCTTCTATTGGTTTTCCTGATGATCTGATTGCTAAATTTAAAAAAGCAAAAGAGAAAAAAGGAACTTCCTTTATCCACATTTTTGCTCCCTGTCCTACCGGTTGGCGAATGGCACCCGAATTGATGGTTACCATTTCTCAATTGGCTGTTGATTGTAAAGTTTTCCCGTTATACGAGGTTGAAGACGGTATAAAATACACAATTAATTATAAACCAAAAGATATTCCAGTAAAAGAATATTTGAAACTTCAAGGTCGCTTTTCCCATTTAAAAGAAAAAGAGATTGAATCAATCCAAAGGGAAGTTGATTTCGATTGGGAATTATTACTTAAAAAATCTTCCCTTTAGGTTCTAATAAGGGACGGTACGGTAGATGGTCGGGGTAGGAAAGTCTTTTTCTTTCACGATTTTTTTTAATTTTTAATAAAAGGAATTTTTTTAAACCCCGCGCTTGCCATTTTTTAATTCTTAAAGCAATCTCTTTTTCTAAGGTTTTTTTCTGGTATTTATTTAACAATGAATAAATTTCCCGCAAATAGGCGTAATAGAAAAATCGTTCGTTTAAAACACCATATTTATCAAGAAGTTCTTTCACTTTTTCTTCCAAGGGTAAAATTTCTAAAAGATAGTTTTTAAAATTATTAACCATTTCTTCTTTTTTCTTTTGGCTCAGCTTTAAATCAAGATTTTCCGTATAATTTTTGATTCTTTTATTCACTTTTTCTTTTATTCTTTCCATCATAATATTATTAACGAAAAAAGGCTTTCTATCTTACCCCTAATTTTCCAATTGATTTTTAAAGGATTTTTTATTAAAATAATTAATGAAAAAAATCTGTGTGGTTGCTATCGGTGGCAATTCTTTAATAAAGGAAGGTGGCGGTATTGCCTTTGATGACCAATTAAATACCGTTTATGAAACTTGTGAAAATTTAGTTTCGGTTATTGAAAATGGCTACGAACTTTTAATCACCCACGGTAACGGACCGCAGGTTGGTTATCTCCTTTTAAAAAACCATTTAGCGAGAAATTTTTTACCCGAAGAACCTTTAGATTCGGCTAATGCGATGACCCAAGGAGAAATTGGTTATATGATAACTTTGGCAATGAGTAATGTTTTAAAAAGAAATAAAATAAATAAAGAAGTACTAACTTTAATAACCAGAGTATTAGTTGATGAAAATGACGAAGATTTTAAAAAGCCATCAAAACCTATCGGCCCTTTTTATACTCGCGAAGAAATGGAAGATTTAAAAAGAAGATATGGCTGGATTTTTGTTGAGGATGCCTATCGGGGTTTTCGGAGGGTGGTACCTTCGCCCAAACCAAAAAAAGTATTAGAGATTAGTGCCATAAAAAATCTTTTGGAAGATGGCAAAATTGTAATTGCTGGTGGCGGTGGTGGCATTGGTGTGATTGAAAAGAATGGCGATTATTTAGGGATTGCCTGTGTTATTGATAAGGATTTAACCGCCTCTTTAATGGCCAAAGAATTGAATGCTGAGCTTTTTATTATTTCTACGGCAGTCCCTTATGTCTATTTAAATTACGGAAAAAAGAATAAAAAACCTTTAAAGAAGGTAAACCTTTCGGAAATCCTTAAATACTATAAAGAAGGCCATTTTCCTAAAGGAAATATGGGACCAAAGATTGAAGCGGCGATTGAATTTTTAAAAAATGGTGGCAAAGAAGTAATAATTACTTCGCCAGAAAATATAAAGCTGGCGTTACAAAAAAAAGCGGGTACAAGGATTATTAAATGATTTTATTCTTTTTATTAACAAAAATTTTAATTCCGATGGATTTAACCCAAAATGACCATTTAAGGGCCTATGGAATTGCCTATCGCTCCTTAGTAAGGGGAATCAGAGTAGAGTGGCTTTTAAATTATCGTGGCGGTTCTTTTCTTTTTCCGGATAATGAATATGTGATAAAAGAATGCCAACTAAAAGGTGTAAGCTATGAATATGTAGATCTCCAGAAAGAAAGCGAAATAAGAAAAATAATTGAAGAAAACAATATGGCAAGTATTTTATTAGAGAAAGCTCCGAAGATTGCCGTTTATGTGCCGCAAAATAAAGAACCTTGGGATGATGCGGTAAGATTGGCTTTAGAATACGCCGAAATTCCTTACTCCACTTTGTGGGATGAAGAGGTATTAAAGGGCGAGCTTTATAAATATGATTGGCTTCATCTCCATCATGAAGATTTTACTGGTCAATACGGAAAATTTTATGCTTCTTATAAGGATGCTGATTGGTATAAAGAAGAAGTGAAAATGAATGAAAGGATGGCAAAAAAACTTGGTTTCAAAAAGGTTTCCCAGCTAAAATTGGCAGTGGTGAAAGAGATAAAAAAATATATTTATGAGGGCGGAATGGTTTTTGGTATGTGTTCTGCCACTGATACGCCGGATATTGCCTTAGCTGCCGAAGCTACTGATATCGTTCCTAAGGAGTTTGATGGCGATGGCGTTGACCCTGATTATCAAAAAAAACTTAATTATGATAACTGTCTTTTATTTGAAAATTTTACTGTTTATACTGACCCTTATTTATATGAACATTCGGATATTGATGTTTATATGGAAGCGGTTGCCCGGGGAGAAGATGTTTATTTTACTCTCTTTGATTTTTCAGCAAAATATGACCCGGTACCTTGCATGCTTGTTCAAAATCATGTTTCTTTAATTAAAGAATTTCTTGGTCAGAATGTTGGCTTTAGAAGAGAAAGATTAAAAAAAGATGTTTTGATTTTGGGCGAGGTGAAAAATACTGAAGAAGTGAAATATATCCATAAAAATTATGGTAAAGGCACTATCACTTGTCTCGGTGGTCATGACCCAGAAGATTATGCTCACCGGATAGGTGACCCACCAACCAATCTTCACCTTCATAAAAATTCCGGTGGTTATCGTTTAATCTTAAATAATGTTTTATTTCCGGCAGCGGAAAGAAAACCAAAAAAGACCTAAGGATGAGAAGTGAAGCCAATTGTATCCCCTGTGTTATTAGACAAGCCCAAAGGATTGTTCTATTCGCCAAAGGTAACGAAGAAGATTTTGTTAATGTTACGAAATTGGCGATGGCGATGGTGGGAGATTTGTCATTAGCCGACCCCCCAAGTATTTTCACTTCCTACATTATTAAAGAAGTTTATAAATATTTAAAAAATCCTGACCCTTTTTTAGAACTAAAAAAAGAGATGAATAAAATTGGCAAAAAAAAGGCAAGCGAAGCTAAAATTTTAATAGAAAAAGAAAAAGATAGAATCTATACGGCAATTAAGTATGCTGCCTGTGGTAATATTATTGATATTGGCCCCCAAGACAATTTTGATTTAGAAAGGACATTGAAAAATTTGGCTTTTAAAAAAGATGATTATAAGATTTTTAAAGAGAAATTGAAAGGAGCTTCCAAGGTTTTATACCTTTTGGATAATGCTGGTGAGATTTATTTTGATAAACTTCTTTTAGAACAACTTTCTTTTTTGAAATTGGTAATCGTAGTAAAAAGTGAGCCAATTTTGAACGATGTAACTTTGAAAGATGCTAAAGAGGCGGAACTGGATAAACTGGGAGAAATTATTGAAAGTGGTTCCGGTTTTTTAGGGATTAACTTTGAAAAAGTAAGTAAAGAGTTTTTAAAAAATTATGAAGAGGCGGATATTATTATTGCCAAAGGTCATGCGAATTACGAATCCTTGGTGGATCGCGAACGAGATGTTTTTTTTATTTTAAAAGCAAAATGCCCAGTAGTAGCCAAAAGTTTGGGAGTGGAAGTCGGTGATTCAGTATTTTATTATTACCCCGGGAAAAAATTGTTTGAAATTTAAAAAAATATTGTTATAATAAAATAAAGATTCATAAAATAAAAGGGAGGTAATATGGCACATAAAAAGGGTCAAGGTTCATCAAGAAATGGCAGAGATTCGCCAGGACAAAGATTAGGAATTAAAGCTTTTGGGGGAGAATTGGTAAAAGCGGGAAATATTTTAGTAAGACAAAGAGGAACCCGTTTTTTACCGGGAAGAAATGTGGGCATTGGTAGAGATGATACCCTTTTTGCCTTAACCGATGGAATTGTAAAATTTGAATGGGTTAGTAAAAACAAAAAACGGGTATCGGTTATTCCCCTTCAATAATTTTTGTATGGAGGTAAGAGTATGAAAATTAAATTTTTAGGGCATGCTTCTTTTTTAATTACAACAAAGGATAATATAAAAATTATTACTGACCCTTATAAATCCGGTGCTTTTGGAGGAGCTGTTGGCTATAAACCGATAACCGAAGAAGCTCACATTGTGACAATAAGTCATGAACATGATGACCATAATTATTACCAAAATATAAAAGGCAATCCCCAAATTTTAAAAGGAACGGTAGAAAAAGAAATCTCGGGCATTAAATTTATCGGTATCGAAGTTTATCACGACATAAGTAAAGGCAAAGAAAGGGGGAAAAATGTAATCTTCTTAATCCATGCTGATGGTTTGAAGTTACTTCATTTAGGTGATCTTGGTCATCAATTAACTAACGAAGAAAAAAAGAAACTTGGAGAGATTGATATTCTTTTTATTCCAGTTGGTGGTTATTATACAATTGATGCTGAGGAAGCCAGTGAGCTTGTAGAATTTTTAGAACCGAGAATAACAATTCCTATGCATTTTAAAACTACGGTCCTTGATTTTCCTATTGCTTCCGTAGATGATTTTTTGGTCGGCAAAAAGAATGTAAAGATGTTAAATGTCTCTGAGGTTGCGGTTACGAAAGAAACTTTGCCTAAGGAAAGGGAAATTTGGGTTTTAAAGCCAGCATTAATTTAATGAGGAGTTAAAATGCGCGAAATTGATGTGAAAGAGATTACTAACAAGGTGGCTCAGTTGTGTATTGAAGCCAATTGTCTTTTAGGCGAAGATGTGAAAGCAGCAGTAAAAAAGGCAATAGAAAAAGAAGAATCTCCGTTGGGGAAGGAAGTACTTAAACAGATATTGGAAAATGCCGAAATTGCTGCTCAAGAGATGGTGCCCATTTGTCAGGATACTGGTTTAGCAGTAGTTTTTTTAGAAATTGGTAACGAGGTAAAATTTGTTGGCGGTGACCTTAACGAAGCAATAAATGAAGGAGTGAGAAAGGGGTATATTGAGGGTTATTTAAGAAAATCAGTAGTTAAAGATCCTTTTCGAAGAGAAAACACCAAGGATAATACCCCGGCAATAATCCATCTTTCTTGTGTTAAAGGTGATAAAGTTAAAATTACAGTAATGCCTAAAGGTGGCGGTAGCGAAAATATGAGTGAAGTAAAAATGTTGACTCCAGCTGCCGGAATAGAAGGAGTAAAAGAGTATGTAGTCCAGAAGGTTAAAGAGAGCGGTGCCAACCCTTGTCCACCAATAGTTGTTGGTGTTGGTATCGGTGGTACTTTAGAATACGCAGCCTTTTTGGCAAAAAAAGCATTATTAAGAGAAATTGGTTCCACCCATCCGGATCCCTTTTATGCTGAAATGGAAAGAGATTTGTTAGAAAGAATAAATAAATTAGGAATCGGTCCTCAAGGGTTTGGCGGGCGGATAACCGCTTTAGCAGTTTTTATTGAAACCTTTCCTTGCCATATCGCTTCGCTACCAGTAGCAGTGAATATAAATTGTCATGCTGTTAGACATAAAACAGCAGTTATTTAAAAGAGACTTATCGACAAAGAACGAGTAAATATCCTTTTTAATTTGTAAGGATATTCTTTTTGAAAAATAGGCATTTGGCAAGGTGGATCTTTTAAATTAGGGCAAGAACGAAGGCAATCGCCAAAACAATTGATAGGAATAAATTCTTTACCTATTTTTATGTGGACAAAATTTCTTTTTGAACCTTCGCAAGATGTTAGATTAGGTGAATCATACTCTTTTGGCAATTCTTGACAAACCGCATAAGTTAAACCATTTTTTTCACATAATTTTTTAAAATGGGTGTGAAATTCTCTTCTTATTTTTAAAGGAGCCAGAAATTTTTTCTTTTTGGAATTAGGATGATATTGGTAATAATCAATAACTCTTTTAATCCGCTCTTTAAAAATTGAATTTTTCATTTGATTGATTATATTTTCCATGGAAATTCTATTATAATAACCGCAAGAAGCAATAATATGTTTTACGCCCGCAATTTTTAATTTGTCAACTAACCATTCTAAGTCTTCTTTATCAATAAGTCCAAGAATTGTTGGGTCGGTGCGCGCTATAACCTCGACACCTTTTTCGGTTAACTTTTTAATAATAGCGATTCTTTCTTTAATCGGTGAAGCTTGGGGACTGGTGATTATCTGTTTTTCGGGCGGCGCTTCGACGGTCATTTCTAAAAACCAATAGGGATATTTCAACAATTCCTTATTTTCTTTTACTAATTCCTCAACACCGTCAGCCGATTTGGTTACAATTTTAAAACTTAATTTTTTAGCAATTAGGATTTT
>Ga0185307_1000671_pt1 | contig 21013 bp, 25 predicted proteins | sample LHCtaG_FD_128010 | JGI IMG/M metagenome (GOLD analysis project Ga0185307, IMG submission 128010) | Hot spring microbial communities from Little Hot Creek, USA to study Microbial Dark Matter (Phase II) - LHC4sed_matched (SPADES... | ecosystem: Environmental > Aquatic > Thermal springs > Hot... | reverse complement strand
AGCCTTTGACGTGCTTTTTAACTACATAGCCCTAACATACACGACAATTCTCCAAAGCGTCGGAGACACAAAAAGGCCAGCAATTGTTAATGTTGTGTCTGTTGTCATAAACATAGTTTTGGACCCTTTCCTTGTTTTAGGTATAGGGCCTTTCCCAAGACTAAGGGTTGTTGGAGCCGCCTTAACAGATGTTATGGGTAAAATAATATCAATAACAGCCCTAACATACATCTTAAGAAAATATACCCAGAGCTTCGCATAAGACCCGCAAGGAATATTGATGCCACGTGGTCTCGTTTAGTTTTGCGCATAGGACTGCCAATCTTAACGCTTGGATTAACGAATGGCTTGGCCTTTCTTATGCAGCTTAAACTCGTCAACATGCTTGGGATTACAACGGCGACAGCCTTCTCCATAGGCTTCATAACAATCGACATTGTGAATGCCGCACTTTGGGGTTTAAGCGGAGCCCCAGATATAATGATAGGTCAAAGCCTGGCGCAAACAACCAGAAAAGAGCTAGAGAAATGTCCTTCAAAGCAGCCCTCCTAATATTCGCCCTAATAATGATAGGCGCAACCATAATATATCCCGTTAGAAGAAACTTGGTGGATGTTTTCGCAGACGACCCTAAATAATAAATAAGACAGACATCTTCCTCCAAACAATGCTGCCCACCCTTCCATTTTTTGGACTTTTTGCAGTAGCCCTATCGGTGGGAAGAGGCTCCGGGCGTACAACGTTTCCAACAGGCTTGGGAATGTTTAGGCTTTGGGGAATAATGATAGCCTCAGGCTATTTTATGGCTTTTATCTTGAACATGGGATCGATAGGAGTTTGGTTAGCCATCGCAGTAAGCAACATCATAAGAGGAATAATAGCATCCTCTGGATAAAGTATGGAAACTGGGCGAAAGTAGTTATCAAAAATAATAAACACCAAAATCTAGAGGTGATGGATTGCTATTGGCTTTTACATAAACAAAAACATAAAGGGAGCTAGTCAATTTTGCAGTCACAATCAGCAAAATTGACACCAAACATATCCCCATTCAAAAGCCACACAAGCTTTAAAGTTCACAAAAGCGTAAGTAGCGGCTGTCTGTGGGTGGGTCCAAGAAGCCGGGGGTGAGCCCACCACGTAATGGCGAAATCTCCACAAAATCCCTTTTTTGTTTCCAACGTATTTTGAGTTTATTGGTAAATTCTTTTTCTGACGTCTATTTTGACGACTATTATTTTTTCTTGCTCGTAAACTTTGAATAAGGCTCTATAGTTTCCAATGCGTAATCTGAAGATGTTTGTTTCGCCTGCAATCTTAACGATGTCAAGTCTAACTTTGGGGAAATCCTCAAGCTGTTTAAGCTTATCGACTATGCGCTGCTTCTCTTCAGATTTCAGGCCCCTTAGGAATTCATATGCCTTTTATGGATGAGAATCTTAAACTTCATTGAGGGGTTTCAACTCGCTGAAGCGTTTGTTCTTAACGATATCGTCGACTTTCTTCAACAATATGCGCTCTTCAGTGGTCAAGAAAACATCTTCAAGAAAATCCCTTAACTCATCAATCTTCCTTCCAATTTCCTCAACTTTTCCCAGTCAAAATGTCCTTACGAGAAGCGAGAAAAGTCAGAGATGAAATAAAGAATAGGGTTTTTAGAGCTTATAGAAAGAATTGAACGTGGGAACTTGTAAACGCAAATATGGCGGCGTAAATGTTGAGGTGGAGCGAATAGTGAAGGCGTATATGGGTTTAACTTGTCAGCCTGGTTTTCACACTGAGGTTTTGAAAAGGCTTTTAAACTTGTGTATTCGTGAGCGTGGCTGCTTGTGTTTCTCCGAACGGGACATATTCCTGCTTTTCGGCCCAATTTATATACTCATCCCTTTTCACGGATTGAAAAGTTTAGAGGAGTTTGTTGAGAAGGCCTCTTTATGTTCTGTGTTTCTGTTATGTCGACGCCTTTATATACATTCAATGGTTTAAGATCAAGCTTTGAAAGGATAGGCCACAAAGTTTCAACAACAGGCTGCGGCTGAAAACCCTCCACAACAAAACTCTTTGTGAAGAACAAATTAAATTCATTGTTTGACCCTTTTTTAATAGGGTTCTAAAAAATATAAATTTTCGTAAAATCTAAGTAATTATCAACAAACAATTAACAACCTAAACAATGCGGTTCTTTACTCTAACGTTGGATGTAAAATCCTCAAAACAAACAACACTTTTCAGAAGGTTTTTATATTCCATATAAAAAATTATAGGTGAATGAGCGTTAAAAAAATTTGTTTGTTCACGTTAATGTTTCTATTAATTTTCTGCTCACCAATATACGTTTGTTTTTCTGTCTTTGAAGCGCCAGACGTGGGTTCAGACGCTGTTTGCTTGGCTTTTTTTGGGACAAGTAGATGCCATTTCTGCGAAGAAAAATGGAGTCTTGTCGCTGATTTAGAGGGCTACTACCCTAACCTTATTGTAATGCGATTTGACTATATGGATGAGGAAGATAGGAGTCTTGAAGACTACCTTTTCACAAAATTTAACCTTCCGTTAAATAGTCCCCGTACGGCTGTTTTCGTCGGTAACGATTACCTTTTGGGAGTGGACATAACAGAGAAGAGTCTTCGGTCTTTAATTGAAAAATACTTAGATTCTGGAGCTAAACCAGTCTGGAAATATATTTACTTAGCATATTTTGGATTTTCCAGCTGCTTTTCATGCGATCTTGATTGGCAGATGATTAATAGGTTAAGGGAGGATTACCCAATGCTTGTTCCGAAAAGGTTTGATTGTTTGAATAAAAGCGTTGTAAACATGGAAAATGAACTTCTAAGGTTGTATCGCGTAGATGTTAAGGCTCCCCGTGTTGCTGTATTCGTTGGCCGTCACTGCCTTATCAGCGAAGACATATATGAGGAAAGACTGCGGGAGATCATAGAAATTTATGTTGGAGAGGGCGTTGGAACAATTCCGCCGTGGAAGCTTTTGAAAACCGCAACAAAAAAACTATCCTTGCCCGTGCTTTCAATGGTTATTTTGGGTGGTTTAGCCGATGGAATAAACCCATGCGCCTTCACCGTTCTAATATTTTTTATTTCATATCTTGTTTATTTAAAGAGGAGTAAAACTGAAATAGTTTTAACGGGCGTATCATTTATTTCAGCTGTCTTTACGGCATATTTAATAATGGGTTTTGGACTTATGTTCTTTATAGTGAAACTTGAATTTTTCCCCGCAATCAATTTGATGATTAAAGTTATCACTGCAATTTTCGCCCTAATTCTTTGCTTTGTCAATTTACATGACTATCATATTCTTAAAAAGGGCGATGTTAATAGAGTGTTTATTAAAATACCAAAGAGTCTACATGGGAAATTTCACTCAATCGTTAGAAAAATGGGTGAGACAAAATTTATTGTTCCCTTTACTTTCTTCGCGGGATTATTAGTGAGCATTTTTGAATTTGCATGTACTGGGCAAGTGTATATACCAATTATCCTTTTACTCTCGGATCCGAGCCTCCAATTTCAAGCACTTGTTTATCTAGCATTATACAATTTTATGTTTATAATGCCGCTGATCACCTTGTTTTTGGCAGTTTACATCGGTGCAAGCATAAAGGAAATCAACAATCGAATTTCAAAACATGCTGACAAAATGAAACTGCTCACCTCAATAATACTGCTATTCCTGGCAATAATCTTATTGACTCAAATATTCAGTTCACTTTAAATATCCCCAGGGGGTGGGAACGGCTTTCGCTTTTCAAAACAATTTAGAACATCAAAACCTTATTATTTAAGAGTTAAAAAAAGGGGGGTTAAGGGATGAAGTTGTCATGTTGGTTTATGCACACTTACCTGAGGCTTTTACAATCGCTTCTTCACATAAGTCTTGATTCGCACTTATCCATGACAATATTTCAGCGCAGTTCATCTCAGGAATACCCGTTCCCTCAAGGCAGTTTGTCATTCCAGGTTTAAGTGTGCCCTCCTCCAGACCCTTAGCTGTAGAACAAGGCATATTCATGCGTGTCATTAGATAGTAAACCATTGCTACCCTCAGGTCAAATACGTCAACCACTTTGTCGGTTTTAGATGCTATCACTATGGCGCCTTGGTAGATGACGCACATTGCTTTTGGCTTAACGTATGCTGGCATGCCCATTATAACGGCGTTGTCCATAACGCATGGTAGTACTGTGCTGTTGTAGGTTAGCGCTTGTTCACTCCATGTAATCTTTATTAGTGCTGCTGTCCTCTTTATTAGGAAGTGCATTGTGAATAGCCCGGATGGGGCTGTTTCTTTTAGCTTAATGGTTACGGTTACTGTTTTGGGGGCGCCGGGTTCACCGCGGTTTGTTGCCATTGGAACTAGCACCCAAGGATATTCTTGAACACCGTGGCCTTCAAGTGTTGTGTAGTCATCTATTCCGGTCCATGTAACCTCCACGTCATCTGCAAACAGAAAGCCTGAAGACTCAACCCACCACACAAAGACAGCGCTATAATCTAGCATGTCGTTCTTGTTTCTGACCGTAAAGGTTATTGTTGTCTCTTCCCCTGGAAATAGCTTAAACTCTCCCCTCGGCGGCGTTGCGGTAACCACAAATGGCTCCTCAACCTCGATGTAATAGTTTGTTCCACCAACCGTGTAGTGAGCAACAGGCTGAGCAAACATTTGACCAACAAAGAACCCTAACAAGGCGGCAGTCAGAGCAGCAAATGCCAAGGCATATTTAGATTTTCCCATTTTCCTTCCTCCTCTTACAATTAAAGATTAAATTTAAGGTTTATATAAAGTTTGTTACTATAAGGAAAATTGCCTTTTAATGAGCTAAACACGAAAAGTACCTATTATAGATTGAAGTTTAAAAATAAAGAGTGGGTTAAGGCTGGCAGATCTTGTTTTTATTAGGCCGCTTTTTGAAAAGGATTGTAATCAAAATTGCTGCAAACCCGAAAGTTAATATGGCTGAGATTGCGGTAAACTCTGGAATTACCGGGCGAGAGGGAGCTGATGCACCGCAGGTTTGGCATGCTGATTCAAGTGCGCTATTGATTTCGTCGGCATGATCGTGAACCCATCCCCAAACCTCTTCACTATTTGCGGGTTGTATACCAGTGCCCTCTAAACAGTTTACTCCGTTAGTCACGTTTTCGCCTGTTTCGCATTTATACAGGTAATTGAACGAATAATCCTCTTCATAACCCATTCCAGCATACATATAGCTGACAAAAGCTGCTCTGAAATCCATCACATCAACTCTTTCGTCTGTTTGTTCAGCTATTAACACCGCAGTATTGTATAAGACGCACATGGCTTTAGCCTTAACCATTGCAGGCATACCTGCCTTCACGGCGTTATCCATGACACATGGCAAAACAGTATTGTTGTAAGTTTGCCCCTCGGCGCTCCAGTTTACACCTCCAGCCTTCACGACGTTAACTCCTTTTGACGCTGTTAATGATGGGAATGCGAAGGCAACCACCGATAGAAGCAACGAGAAAGCGAACAATTTTTTCAACACTTTCAATCTTAAACCCTATTATATCCTTTTTTTAAACTTTTTTAAAATTTTCGGTTAATCAATCTTAAAGCCCCGCTTCAGCTAAGCCTATTTAAATCGACAGGGAAGAACCCATTTATGTAAAGCTCCATATCAATGATAAACACTCTAAAATACTGTAAAGTATAACTTATCAAAACATAAAAAAAACATAAATATTATTTTAATATTATATTTTACAATTGATGTTCATGAAGAAGTGGATTAAATACATAGCTGTCATAATACTTGCTTTTATTGTTGGGCTGGCAATTGGTTATATGACAATTATCATTAATCCGGAATGGAGGGTGGATATAACTACAATTTTAGGTCAAAGAACCTTGTTTACCATTATTATAATAGTTATACTAATTGTTGCTTTTATAGTTTCACTTGCATATGCAACGCGAACCACTAAAAAAGTTGAGGATGAAAAGCCTAGTAGAAAATCATCGCGTAAACGTGAGCTTACTGTTAATTAAAATTTTAAGTTCATAAAATTTAACTCTAAAGAATTTACAAAGCAACAAGTGGGATGGTTTATTTGGATAAAAATGCTGAAAAACGACAACTTAGAAGAGAAACAGCGGATTGGGTTATTTTAACCTTGTTTGCTTTTATAGCTGCCGTTTTGGGTTTCATAGTGGGGCAATGGATAGCGTAGAAATCACAGGGTAAATTTTCTCATAGCTAATTCACCCATAATCTTTTTTAAATTTATCTTTTTAAGTGCGTGTTTTGCAGTAGAATGGACAAGGTTAGAGTTGCCGCTGAAAATGCAATTATCCCATTTAAAATGTATGGTGCTTGAAGCGTGAACCTATCTGCTAGCAGTCCAGACAATGCTGGTCCAATACTTCCACCAACCCCATACATTAAACTGTAAACGCCCATGGATGAGCCTAAAGCACCCTTTCCAATTTCAGAAATTAATGCTAAGGCCACTGGATAAACAGAGGAATAAGAGAAGCCTAAAATAAACATCGTTAACGAAACTTCAATAAAACTACTTGAAAATGTGAATAGTATAGAGAAGATTCCTGCAGATAAGAGCATTATCAATAAGATTTGAAGACGGCCAAATTTGTCTGAAAGCCACCCAGCAAGTATTTGAGATATAAGTGTTGAGTTGAGCATAAAGAAAAACACAAGCCTAATATCAAGTCTGTTAAATCCCAACATTGAAAGATAGGCTGGGACTAGGGTTACTATGCACATTTCAATAAAGCCTGCAACAAAACCTCCACCATAAAAACTTAAAAAGAGACTTTTATTTTTGAATATAACTTTTAAATTCGGAAGAACTAACTTTCTATTTGAATAAAATTTTCCAGTATCATGCACGGTAAAAAAGGCTATTATAGCTGCAGCTAGAACTATAACCGCGGAAGCTATAAAAAGGCAGGAGAATCCCTGACTTGACACAAGTTCTCCAATAATGGATCCGAAAGCCATACCGCCGCCGTGAAGCATTCCGAATAAGCCTATTGCTTTACCCAAAATTCCACGATTAACCTTGTCTCCGATGATGGCGTAGGCCACTGGAATGATGAAAGCCGAAGAGACGCCTTGAACCCCCCTGAGAAATATTAAAATTGAAGCTTGACCAGCCATGGACATGCCATATATTACAACGCCCAAGCATAAAAGTCCAAAAATAAAAGGTTTCCTTCTTCCAAACCTGTCGGAAAGCCAGCCAGCCGGTATTGCAAGCATTGTGAAAGCAATGGTGAAGGCTGTGCCCATTAAACCAACTGTAAACTGTGTTGCTCCTAAGGCTCTGGCGTAAAGTGGAAGAATTGGAGCAATAAAACCTACACCAACACCTAACATAAACATAACAGCATAAAAAGGTATAAGCGGTCTTAAAATGGACATTAATCAGATTCCCAACTAACAATTTTAGCTTCCAACCTAATAATGCTTGCTATCTGAAGCTGGACAGACATGCGTTATAATTTCGACTTTACCAAAGGCCTTTTTTATTTTTTCCTCAGCTTTTAAAATGATATTATGCGCTTCTTCCAAATTTATTTCATCTGGCATTTTTACTACAACTTCAACAAATATTTTTCTGCCAGCCTTTCTAACCTTAATCGTTTGAACTGGTGTGCAACATGCGGACGTGTATATTTTCCTAATATCTTCAATGATATTCCGTGGCGCGGAGTCGACAAGATCTAAAACGCTTTCTTTTAGCAGCCCAATACTTAAATAGCCTAAAATAATGCATAAAACAATGGATGCTAACCCATCAAAAATGGGAAATCCTAACGTTGCTATTCCAAACCCTAAAAGCGCTATAAGTGTTGACCCTAAATCTGCAACAGAATGATAAAATCCTGCCTTTACAGTTACACTTTCATGTTCTAATGGATGCAGAACCTTAATCCTCAGAAAATCTATAAATAAAGTGTAGGCTATTGCTGCAAAACCAGCCAACTCCAACTCTTTTACAACCGCTAATTCCCCGCCAACTATTTTATAGAACGCTTCTATAATTAAGAACACAGATGTGGCGAAAAGTATTATTCCTCCAATAAACCCTCCAAAAACCTCAATTTTCTCATGCCCATACATATGTTCTTCATCAGGCAATTTTAGCGAAACCTTAGTTGCAAGCAAAAGCATAAGTATGGAAGCAAAATCCAGCAAAGCATGAGCTCCATCACTTATTATTGATAAGCTATTTACAGCATATCCTAAAATAAACTCGACAATAACTACGCTTGCTATAGCTCCTGCCGAAATCTTTAATGCTTCAAACTTTTTTGTTTCCGGGCATCCACGCAATGGAAACAACTCCAATAAAAGTTTTCGGTTAATGTATTATTATTTAAGTAGAAGGCTGATGCACTATATTATGCTTTTTTAGGAGGTTTAAAAAGTCTACCTACAACCATTATGTCACCCATAGCGCCTTTCGCTATCATTTTTTTATGACGCATTGCCAATAACGGATTAACTGTGCCTTCAAATATGCCTACATGCGTATCCGCATCCAATTCTACATAAACGTCGTACTTCTCCGCCTCCCCCTCCTTAACGGTAAGTTTTTTATCTTTAATTATTAAATACCATTTTCCTCCGCCTGGACCAGTAATATTATACTGGATTATTTTATTCCATCCATCAGGAACATTAGAAGGCACAAACCATTCTGGAAGTTGTTCAAATGTCTCCTTGACAGTCAACTTTTTTTGAGACACAGCATCACCTCTTTTGTTTTCTTTCATCTACCATCCGTCTGAAATCCGAATTTTTTTCATAATAACGTGGCAGAGCATAAAACCATGGGTGGAGGGCGAAGACTGTTTCTATTATCTCGTTTAATTCCCCTTTAACAACCTCGGAAACCTCCCGAAGGGCTGAAGGAGTCCTCGTTTTATCACATATCTCACAGAATGGAATTGCACTCATCTTCACAACAACTTTACAATCGGGGATCTCCCCAACCTCGGCAGCTAACTTACCGTTAACTACAGCCACAGTTACAGTTACGTCGTCAGTGAACCTGAAACATAATTTTTCACCGCCAAAATGGCTAATATCCTTTAGGACTTCAGGATCATTATTTGCCAACTCAACTGATTTATTTATAACATCAAAAATGCTTACTGACACAACAATATATTTAAATAAATTTCTTATAAACTTTTCGACAAGCTGCAAAAAGTGGTTGTTGTAGTATGTAAAAGCTTTGTAGAATAGGATCCAGCTATCATCGCCCTTGTCCATCTTAGGAGTAGGTTTGTTTTAGGTTGACTGTTATGTTGTTGAAGAAAGTTTTTGCTCTTTGTTTGAAGGATAAAAAGGCTGATTCTATTATGCCTCCGGCCTCGCGTTTGATATTCATAAAAACTTCTTAAGTTGCCAAGTCTTTTCAAAGCATTGCTAAAGCGAAAATTTTTTACAAAAAAGATAAAAGCTTAATAGGTGTTTAAAATGAGCGCTCTCGGATTTAATAGCAAAAGCTTCGTTGTGGAGGGTTTTCAGCCGCAGCCTGTTGTTGAAACTTTGTGGCCTATCCGTTCAAAGCTTGACCTCAAGCCGTTAAACGTTTATAAAGGCGTTGACATGAAGAAATACAAAACATAAAAAGACCTTTAACGGAGGCAGCTTACAAAACTTTCTATGCGGACAAGCTAGAGAAGATATTTATAGGCTATCAAGTATTTATAAAACGTACGACAATTCAACCAATATCGATATGGCCAAACGACGACTATGACTTCCCTATACTAATAGCGGAAGTTGTCGAGAATCCTGGTCGAGTGCATTTCTTGTTGGATATGCATCCTTTGAGGGATTTGGTTATTAACGAGTGGTATAGGGAGAAATATTTAGACCCTGTTGAGCCTATTTGGAAGGAGTACTTCGACCTCCACAATGATGTAAACCCGAACACATGGTTCAGGTCTTTCCTCAGCCCATTCCCAATATGCTCCCGGCTAACACCCAAAGACGGGGACAGGTCAGAATTCGCAAGACTCACAGAAGTACTAGCAAAATACCTCGACTACTACATAACCAATGTAATCCCAAAAGCCGAACCAGTCAAAGACCCACAAGCAAAAGAATTCGCAACAAAAAAGTCGCTGGACTACAGACTCTGCAAAAGACCTTTCAGACGGAGTTAAAGACAGCACCATATACATTTACGAAGTTGGGAAGAAAAAGCCATACGGGCCCTAAGGCATGAAGTAATAGACCACCTCATAACGTCAAGAATAGTCAAACCGCTAGTAGACCTAATCAACCTACTGATCAAGGCAAGAGAAGCCGAAATATACAAAGAAAAAGAGAAAGTCGTTGATACCCTCGCAAAAATTCTTTAGCGTTATGTTTTACAATAACATTGAGTTTCCTTGAAAAGTTTAATGTTTTAAAGGTTGGTTTGGAGTCCTCAGCCTACGTTGTTCCCCTTTACCGTGCTTTAGTGGATAGGGGGTTTAGGGTTGAGGTTGGCCATCCTAAGAAGACACGCTATATAGCGGAGGCAGGGATTAAAAGTGACCGTGTAGACTACTGCCCGACGGCTTGTATTATGCTGTTATTCGGTTTTGAAGAATCGTAGGCCTTATAAGGCTTTTCTTCATGGTCAGGCTTTGCATGACTCCTCGTGAATGCGCCGTCCCGCCTTGATGGACGTGCGCGCGAATGAGGTGTTCTAGAGGCGGAGCCATAATGCCGCTGTTGTCGGCGTATAGGCGCATGCCCCACTTTGTGAGGGGGATTGAAGCGTTGGAGGTGACCTGTTAAGGTTTAACGCTTAAGTTTATGATGGGGGAACGCTTTCCCCCATAACCCCTTCATAATGAATGAATGTGTGAATGTGTATTCATTATGGATAGGGGTAGTAAACTTTATATGGAGCCTTCTCATAGGCGCGCAATCTATGCTTTATTAGACAGACGCCAATTTCATAGGCTGTTCGCTCTAAAGTCCATGTGATGCGAAGAGACACCACAATAGATTGGTGGTGCCACCAAGGCGCACTGTGCCTTTTCAGCAGCCTTCATTGAAAGCCAAAAGGCGTCGTAGGCATCCGTGTCTAGGGGGAGGTGCGGCCCATGCTGCTCGCAGCTTCCAACTGGAACTATGACGGTTTGGTGCTTCTTAAGAAATTCTTCAACGTCAACCCATGTTAACTCGCCGAGATATAGCTTTGCATTTTCATAAGGCTTCGCCCTAAAACTTCTCAAAGTGAACTATCTGTTTTATTGGTCTTCTGCTCCGCGGCGAAGGCGACTCTGCCGGATAGCCAACTGGTATTATGGCTACTGGTCTCACGCCTTCCGGAATGCCTAAGATTTTTCTTGCTTCGTCTTTTCTGAAGGCTCCAACCCAGCATGTGCCTAAACCCATGGCGTAGGCGGCTAAATGGATGTTCTGTATGGCTGCAGCCGTATCTTGTAGGCAGTATAGTGTTCTTCCACGTGTGCCGTAGCCTCTTGCAGAGCGCTCTTCATCCGCGCACACGACAATAACCACCGGAGCTTCTTCAATGAAGGATTGGCCTAAGGCGGCTTCAGCCAGTTTCCTTTTGGTTTCAGGGCTGCGGACGATTATGAATTCCCATGGCTGGATGTTCCCGGCGGAAGGTGCCCATCTAGCAGCTTCAATAAGTTTTTTTCAACAGTTTCTGGTGAAATGTCAGCGTCTTTGAAGGCTCTTATGCTTCGTCTTCCCTTTATGGCTTCGAAAACGTCCATAATATCACGCATCCACATCAATTATTTTGCCTAGCCTTGATAAAATTTTGCAGACTAATTAGTCAGCCCAGAACAAAATATTCAGTTCTTTGAGCGGTGAAAGCTTTGAACACTGAAGAAATTATGGAGTTAGCCCTAAAACTCGCTTGTCTAACCGAAGTTCCCGAAGATAGCGCCATTTACATTAAGGCGAAAACATTCAATGAGTTCTGTTTTGTATAGATGCTGGAGCAGCGGAACTTTACTTGCCAAGCAGTTAGGCTACGACGCTGTCATCGCCCATCATCCGGCTGGTGGATTGACGGTTCTCGGCTTTCCAAAAGTTTTAGGAGGCACGTCCAGCTTATGGTTGAAGCTGGTGTCCCGCGGGAAAAGGCTGAGGTGGCTGTAAGCAGAAAATTTGAACAGCTGAGTGTGGAGGCGTATGCAAGGAGTTATGCGCATGCCGTGGATTTTGCAAGGCTTTTTAAGATGCCCTTCATGAATGTACACATGCCGCTGGATGAGATTGGAAGAAAAAGGATGGTTGAGCAGATCAGCAATAGAGTTGGAGAAGAATCTACCGTCGGTGACGTGATTTCCGCCTTAATGGAGCTTCCTGAATTCAGAAATGCCCTTACAAAGATTAATGTTTGCCTTGGGAAAATAGGAGAACAAGACTGGAAAAGTTGTTGTTTCCCATGCAGCAGCCACTAATGGAGGTTATGAAATTGCAAAAACATATTTTGAACACGGCGTCGGCACGCTAATCTACATTCACATAAGCCCCCTAGACTTGGAAAAATTGAGGGCTGAGAGTAAGGCAACCTAATAGTGACGGGGCATATTGCCAGCGATTCGCTTGGTATAAATCCCTTCATCCACGAATTGGAAAGAAGAGGATTATCAGTAACCAAAATTGGAGTTGTGGAAGGCCAGCGAACAACAGGGTTAGCCGGCTTAAAGCTTAAGTTTTACAAAATCGTTAAGCTACGCGGTTCTCATGGAAGAAAAAGAGAATACATTACGACGGATGGAAGCGAAAGATCTGCCATGGTTTTATAAGTTAATTTTGAAAGTTCCAGGAACAGACTTCTTGGAAAGCGCTGGTGGAATCTTCTGGGGAATCTTAACACCAATATTTTTGATAGGGGAATTTTTCTTAAGCCTATATCTCATTCTCTCCTTTTCTTTCCCAGTAAATGTCATTTTAACTTCCATTATTCCAGCTGTCAGTTTTGCGTTGTTTGTGAAGATATCCTTTAAAAGATTCATTAACCGGTGGAATGCAACCTTTGGGGAGCCCGGCTTCAAATGGGATATTGAAAAGGCTGTGGAAGAATACGTTAACTTGCTAAAAAGAAGAGGCAAACATAACTAGTTTTGAAGCTTATACTTGCCCTTTTGGATGGGTGAGAAGCTTTAAATCTGATAGGTAATATCCTATATTTTGGATGATGAATTAGAGAGTCAATAGAGCTGCTTGGCTGTGATATGACTCGACGGGCGAACTGACAAACTAAAGTTTACGTCTCGTCGCATGTTTGGAAGGTTTTGTTGAAAAGATGTTTGTCCGAATAGCCTTGACATTTACTGGTTGGTATTTTCAAAGCAAAACATCAACTGTAAAAGTTCAAAGTGGAAAAGGCTTAGTTCTAAAGTTTTTTAATTATATTAAAGTAGCCTTTTTCGGGGCTATTTTGGGCTACCCTCTTCTACCTCCTATTTCTTAATGGAAGCTTCCCTTTTCGGGGTTGGTGGGGTTTGGGTAAAGTCTTCAAGGTTTAGCAAGCTTATATCATGATAGTTGCTTGGCTGATTGCCCGTGTGAAAAAGGTTTTGCTTTTTATTCTGGCTGTTTTAGTCTGTTTAACTTTTTCACCCGTCCCAAATTTTTCTGTAAATTTCGATCATTTCTTTAATTATAGCCACAGATTCTGGGTACTGTTGGATTCCCATATTGGTTAAATAACCTTTATGACCTACACCAATTATAACAGCTATTCTGCCGCCAGATAACTCATCTAAAGTGGCTAGAGCATTAGCTGTTATAGCAGGATGGCGGTATAGGGATTTGTTGCGCATGGACCTATAACAAGCTTTTTTGTATTTAGAGCCATCGCTTTAGGACCACATCAAGATCTCTTTGCAAACCGGCTTCGGCTATCCAATAAGGGTTAAAATTTTTGGCTTCAGCTAATTTTGCTAACTAAGTTATTTCATCAATACTCCCATGCTCAAAATGATTTATCCCAAAATCCATAAATATCGCTCTGAAATATTTTTATAATCATTCGATTATTTCTTGGACTATTTCGCAATATTCAGATCCTTGAGGTAGACATTTATATACGCGATATTGCAACTTTGGATTAAGTACGCGTGCAAATGCTTCATCCCAATTTTCCAATTCACTGCCAATATCTTTGGATGATAAACATTGAAGTTTGCAAAGCTCCAAACATTCGTCGTCTTTAATGCCCGCCCTTTTCCAAGCTTCGTAAAGAGGACACCCCCACACTCTGACATGCACTTTTTTGTCACTTAACTCAATTACCTCTAATTTTTCCTCGGGCAATAAGAAAAATCCTTCAAGTTCAAGTTGCGGTAATGCAAGCTCAAAAAATGTCCTTGCTGTAGCTTCACCCTCCTTTAAACCCTTAGCTTTCATAAACTCTTTAGCCAATTGTTTTGCAGCTCGGCTATAAAAAGTCCTGAAGAACGTAAAATACTCTCTACCCCATTTTTTTAACGCTGCAAGATGAAAAAGGCCCTCCATTCCGGTTTTCCGCCAAAAAACGTTAATTACTTTGTCTGTATCCTTTGAAACGGGTATGCTAAATTCTTCGCCAGTGCTTTGGACTTTGATTATTAACTTACCATCTTTAATGCCATGCATAAACTTACCGTCTTTTATCCACTCCAAAGATTTCCCTTTATGGTTTTTAGTATCGATAGGTTTAAAAAGCTTTCGACATTTAAAATTTCGATAATAAGTGAGGTTAAAATCGGGAAAGCATGAAATTAAAAGTAATTTATGAACATAAATTATTTATTGAAACATTCGTGTCTTTAATATATTCAATAATTTTTTTAAACAATTCTGGTTTTTCTGCTTTTATTTTTTCTTTATACTTCAGAATGGCCCGCAAATCTTGCTCTAACAGCTTTACAGGGTTAAGTTCCCCTTCAAAGACGTCGTCATTTGTTAAGCTGAAGATATAATCCAATTCGCCGAGCTCGTCAAGAAAAGGAAAAAGGTTCACTCCTTTTCTTATAGTTAGGATCATTTCAGGATTCCTAACATAATCTATGCTGGATCTCCAAAAATTAACATATTCATTCAACTTCCTCTGTTTCTCTTCATTTCTTCTAAGCTTAAGAGCCTCAGCAGCCACTAAGCCTGCCTTATAACCGAGCATCAACGCTCCTTGAATCAACACTTCAGTTGTGCCTGCAGCATCACCTACAATGAGAATATTTCCAACAAGGGGCTCTATTATTGGCGAACGTGAATTTATGATGGCTGTCCTTTTCTCAATAATTTTGGCATTCTTAAACCACGTTGAAATTTTCCCTTTTTTAATAAAATATTCAATTGCCTCCGGTCTAGTTAATACAAAGCATGTTTCATGCCCGTAAGGTGTTGAATTTAAGTAAACCATTTTTGCTGGAGAGTAAACTTTTCCCACAAACTTAAAAATACTATTCTGAAAAGGGTTATCAACTCCCTCCATTACGTATTCAACCATTTTGCTTGTTCCCATAAGTGTTCTTTTATTGTTTAATCCTAAGCCCTCAACTATGCGAGAATTTAAGCCGTCTGCAGCAATTAGCATTTGTCCTTTAAGCTCAGTTATTTTCCCTCGCTTTTTAACATATACTTTAACGCCATAACTTGTATTTTCAGCCTTCAGAGCGAAACAACCAGTTTCTATGTTAAGGCCGGCCTTCTCCCCCTCTTTGAAGAGCCCTTTTAAAAGGGCCCCTTTATCGATTGCTATTCCCATAGGGGGTGTTTTTCTCATCATATGTAGCTTAAATCCACAGGGAGAAAAAGCATACTTATGGTATAATTCGTATGCCGCACCCTTATAATTAATGGCGAATCCATTTTTTTCAAATATTATTTTTCCGTTTTCAAATATAACGTTTTCATTGTAAAGTCCACGGGATAAATGTAGCATTTGAGAACATGTCCGGGTTATTTTAGCCACGTCGTTTTTTGCTTCTATTAGGACAACTTCCAAGTTTTTCTCAGCAGCAACTTTTGCTGCTATGAGACCTGCAGGCCCGCCGCCTATTACGATTAAATCATACAAAGGATTTACACCCTCTATGTGATTTAATTAATTACTATTTTTGTGTATAAATAAAACTTTTCTATAGCTTAAACTTCAACATATCCTATTATTTGTAGGATTAAAAAATGCGCGTAGAGGGGTGAAGAAGAGTTAAAGTTTAATTTCTATCTTCTAATTCTTTTTTAAACTTACTGTATTCTCTAAAGAAATCCATTGGAATAGGCGGATTTGATATTTGAGATGGATCGAAGGCGTTTTTAATCCTTATTATTAAATTTTGTGTTACCTCCGATATAAACATACCCTGCACAGCATTAGGGTCATTTCTCTTAATTGATTCCCTCATAATATGACTTCGAACGTCCATCGCAACTTTAAACTTTTCAGGAGCTTTTTCAGGAAAAACACTTTGTTCTTGATTTGCCCAGTGGCAAAACTCCATGGGCCAAATGATAGCGTCGTACGGAACCACGTCAACGAGGGGTGGATGATATCTATCTCTGACCTGCAGTTGCCAGCTATCTTTTCTTCCTACATCGTAAATGAGGTCTAAGGGACCCATAGTTCCCATGATGGGCGCGTATGTTCCAGTATAACGCATTGTTCTACATCCGTGAACATCAGCATACCCCCATTCAACAGCTGTTGTTTCAATGAAATCGTTAACAATATCGTCTCTTGGAATTTCTTCACCTCCATATTCCTTAACTACCTGCTTTAAAACTTTCTCTTCATATTCGAGCTGTTTTCGGGATGTTAAGGCTACTATATGTACAAGTAGTAAAGGTGCCCACTTATGGAAATATTTTTCTCCAAAGTATAATTGAAAGAATTGCTTATTGGACCTGCAGTACCATCCTGCAGCTTGGTGTGGGGTTATCGAGTGAATAGCGTATCCCACTTCACATCTTCCAATTTCGTATAAAGCATCAACAAGTCTTCGATACGAGGGAAACTTGAACATGTAGCACCTATGCAAATCATGAGGAAGCTTTGTTTTTATGTGTGGAAGACAGCCTTCTGCTGGCCAAGTACTCGGGCCTGGCCATGGATGCAATTTGTAGGCCATTTTGGTTACTATTCCCATGGAGCCATATGAACCCTTACCTGTTATTAATCCCCTTAAATCTGGTCCCGGTCCCTCCCCCCAAAAATATCTATTCTCTGGCATGGCAGCTGACCCTATCCAAAGTATATCTCCATTAGGTAAGACAACCTCTAATCCGAGTATGTTATCAGGTCCGATCCCATATCGATAGCCCTTTGCATTTACCGCCGCCATTCCTATAACATTTGCTATTACCTTTGATTGAGAGCCTGAGCTTGGCGCTCCATGGTGTGTTAAACCTACTTTAATTGCCTCTGCATGCAACTGTGCATATGTTACACCTGGCTCCACAACAGCATACATATTTTTTGCATCTAGCAAAAGAATTCTGTTCATTCTCTTAGCCAAATCTAATATTACTGTGTTTGGTCCTTTTGCCTTACACGTTGCGGATAAGGATGTGCCTACTGGTATTACTGCAAACTTTAATCTGTTAGCCAGTCTCACAACAGCTTGAACATCCTCAACACTCCCTGGCAGTACAACAAATTCTGGTCTCATTTGGTTAAATATAGTAGAATAATCTCTTGAATAGGCTTGAGTGACCCAAGGATCATCGGATACGTATTTTTCACCCAAAATACTTATTAATCCTCTTTTTATAGTTTCATGTTTTTCTTGGTCATAGCCTTCATAACTTTCAACAGGTTCGGCTGGGATCGATAACGATGAAAGTTCCTCTGCATATTTTTTAAGTCTATTTTCCAATAAATCTGAATTCTTGCTCATATTTTTTCATCTCCTCCATTGCCATTTGGATAATTTGGGCGGCGTCATATATTTTGATCTGCCCCCTCGAAGCGTGTAAAAAGTTGTTAGCACACGTAGGACACCAAGTAATTATTGCTTCAGCTCCCGTGCTTTTCGCTTCCTCTAATCTATGAATGCTTGTTCTTAAAACAAAATCTGGAAATGCCCAACCTGCGTCAGATCCACAGCAGTAAGAATACTCCTTAATTCGCTCCATTTCAACCAACTGTAAACCAGGTATGCGATTTAATATCTTTCTAGGTGTTTCATAATTTTTAGGGTCTCCCAAGATATCATCTCCGGGTCTCCAAGCCTTCGATAATCTTCCCAACTCACACGGATCATGATAAGTAGCCTTTAACTCCACATTTTTTTCAAATGTTATTTTTCCTTCATCCATTAATTGATCAACAAATTGGCTAAAATGCAAAACTTCGAATTTCCTTTTAACTTTTGAATATTCATCTGCAAATATACTAAACGATGTATAACAGCCGGGGCAACTTGTCACAACCAATTTAACTCCCATGTTATTTATTGCTTTGATGTTATGCTCAATCATTTTTTTGGCGATTTGTATGTAACCTTGTTTATATGCGGGTTTTCCACAGCAGAATTCATTAGAGCCTAATACTTTAAATTTAATTCCTACGTTTTGCATAATCTTTACCGTTGCTCGTGCTATTTCACGCCTCAAATAAGAAGTTGTACATCCAGCAAAATATAATATTTCAGCGCTTTGGACTTGGTATACATCTTTCGGCATCCATATATAACGTTTTTCAGGAGGTTGGCCAAAGGGGTTTCCGTATTTATTAATACTATCTATAAAAGCTTTATGTTCCGGTAACTCAAAACCAGCCAACACACATATTTCACGCAGTTCGATAAGCACTTTTAAAGGTTCCATATCATTTTGCGTTTTACACATAACATCGCATGCACCACACAATGTACATTGGTATAAACTCTCAACTAGTCTGTTGGTTAACTTAAGTTTTCCGCTAGCCAAAGCTAAACCAATATCCATTCTTCCTTGACATGAGTGGGAGTCAAAGAGGTAGTAATCTAAACTTGGGCATATGGTTGAAAATCTGTGGGATTTTACTCGCCATCCATGCAAATGCTTGCAATTTGTACATCTGCTGCATGCTTGAACCACCCATGGTAGACTATATCGGTACTCCATCCATCTGCTATTAGTCGGTAAGCCTACCATGAAATCTGACATTTTATCACCTCCTATAAACAGAGTTTTCCCGGATTCATTATACGATTAGGATCAAACACTTCCTTCAATTTCTTTAAAGCCATGAAGTAGGAAGCGCACCTGTTAAAGACCATTGAAGACCATTCGCCATATGGTCTAGAGAAAAACGCTCCATTCAAAATTAAAATTTCAGAGGCTTTTCTAAAGAAGTTATTTACCATTTCGACCTCTTCAGGCTTATCTGGGTTAAAGTGAAGCCCATATTCACAATGGCAAGCTCTGCCTTGTTCAAGGGGCTGAATGTAAATTCCAATATCTTCCACCGGATATTTATGCTTTACAGCCATTTCATACATGAGGGTAGTATACATTGGTGTTCTGTCAAGCGTTGTTATGAAGAATATATCTTTAAAAAGCCCTTTATAATTCAGCTTCCAATAGGTCTTATCCGGAGGCCATGGTTTTCTAAGGACGCTTAAAAATAACTTGTCTAATCCGCTAATCCCGCAGAGCGTAGGGAGAGGTTCAAAACCAAGATCCGCAGCAATGTTCATTAATGCTTCCTCCTCATACTCGATCTTTTCCTCCGGCAGTCTACGCCCGCCAGAGAGACAAAGAATTAGAGTGAATGCTGGCAAAATTTTTCTAAGTTCTTCGAAATATTCAATAGGTTTTCCCATAAGAGAACGTATAATAAGCGCCATGTTAAAACTATTAAGTATAAAACATTCATTTCCTATAACTTTCCGTAGGATTTTATAAGTAGCCTCTATGGCATCCTGAAGATTTGTAAAGGGAATAAAATACAATCTGTTAACTCTTGGAAGATACTCTATTTTAATAGCGGCCCACGTCACAACACCTAATGTCCCCTGTGCACCTTGGAACAATCTGCGGAAGTTCATGGTAACTGGTCTAGGTGGATGTGGTGTATGAAACTTTTCCTGATATTGTGGGATATCAGCAATTCCTGTCCTTAATTTTTCACCTGTTGGCAGTATGACCCCTACGCTATAGAGAGGTTCCTTATATTCTTGTCGTGGAATTAAGTGAGGTTCTCTTTCGAGATGACTTGTTAACGCAGATTTCAATGGATGCGGGAGTAATGGATTCAATGCCATTAGGTCATATCTCTCAAGCTCCTTTTGCAGCTTTTCCCACGTGACCCCCGGCTCAATTCTCGCTATTCTATTTTTTTCGTCGATATCCAAAATTTTATCCATCAAACTAAGATCAAGGACCATGGCACTTTCACTTGGAATTGATGCGCCATAAAATCCTATTCTTGAACTGCGTGGGACTATAGGAATAAGGTATTTATTTGCTGTCTTAATTATTTTACACACCTCATCCTCGTTTGAAGGTCGCAAAACAAAAATGGGTTTTCTAGCCTGCGATAAACTATAATCCTTCGAATATTCTTCAAGAATTTTTGGATCATCAATAACAATATCGCCTAACTCTTTTTTTACATCGCTGAGGGATGTCATGTTAGTCACTTAGATCTGTTAAAGTATTTTATTTCTAATAAATCTTTTCTCTTAAGCTTATTCAAATATGGTCGGAATAGTATGCTATGATTTTACTAGAACGTCAGATAGGCTACTACGCAAGCGGTATTTTCCATACTCATACAAAGCTACCATACATTTTGCTGTAATTTGGGGGTCCATGTAAACTGGAAAGCCTTTCTCTATGAGAGTTTTTACAAGCGCGTCGTGATTTTTAAGCGCAGAAATAGCAGATATTAAAATTGGCTTTTTAAAACTGAAAAGTTCGTTTGTTCTTGTTATGAGCTTTGATGTTAGTTCATCTAACGGAGCCCCTAATACGACCATAATCAATCCATCTATCTCGTTGCTCTCAAGCAATATTTTTGTGCTTTTGATATACCAG
>Ga0185307_1000670_pt1 | contig 21024 bp, 23 predicted proteins | sample LHCtaG_FD_128010 | JGI IMG/M metagenome (GOLD analysis project Ga0185307, IMG submission 128010) | Hot spring microbial communities from Little Hot Creek, USA to study Microbial Dark Matter (Phase II) - LHC4sed_matched (SPADES... | ecosystem: Environmental > Aquatic > Thermal springs > Hot... | reverse complement strand
ACTTTAAGGAAGTATGAACCAGAGGAGGTGAAAGCCATGGTGAAGAAGATTCTTGTAACAGACCCGGTTTGCGGAATGAAAATAGACCCGGAAACGGCTTTCAGCAAAATTGAACACGAAGGCCGCATAATCTACTTCTGCTCTAAAATGTGTGAGGAAGAGTTTAGGAAAAATCCGAAGAAGTACATGAAGTGAGGGATAAAGCTTTAACCAAAGATGCCTTTTACGTTTTCAACTAGAAGAATGCTGGTGAGCCCTTGGGAAGGCTGGCCGAGTTAAAGCTTGCAATGGGCACGTCCATATTCCTAGTAGCCTTCATATTTGCGCTCTTTCTGTCAGCAATAATGATAATCTTCCAGTTCAGCCTCATCTACGCTATAATAGGCACAGCACTATTCATACTCATCCAATATTTGATAGGCCCAGCAGTGGTGGCAAGCTCAACTAGACTGCGCTATCTGGAGAAGGGAGAAAACCCGTGGCTTGAAGAAACAGTGAAAAAATTAGCGGACAAATCTGGACTGCCAATGCCAAAACTGGCAATAGTGCCAGATGAAACGCCAAACGCCTTCGTCTTCGGCAGAACAGCAAAAGACGCTACCCTAGCAGTGCACGAAGGACTCCTCAAGAAGCTGAACAAAGACGAAATTAAGGGCGTAATAGGCCACGAGCTAGGCCACATAAAACACAAAGACTTCATTATTATGACCGTGCTCTCAGCCTTACCACTACTCGCCTACTTGATTGCTCGAGCAACATGGGAGGCTGGAAGGTGGGCGCCAGCCTCAAAGAAGAAGGAAGAAGGCAGCATAAAGGCAGCCTTCCTCGCAGTGGCAATAATCTCCTACATAGTCTACATCGTGTCACTCTTATGTGTCATGGGGCTTAGTAGACTTAGGGAGCACTATGCAGACGCCTACTCAGCCTACTTGACTGGTTCGCCTAGAAGCCTCCAAAGCGCATTAGCAAAAATCACCTATGGACTATCACTTTCGCCTAAGCCGCCATCAGGCGCCAGAACCTTTTACATAGGCGACCCGGCGATGGCGAAAATGGAAATATCCTCCATAATGGAGAAAAAAGCGGAATACGACTTGGACAGGGATGGCGTTTTAGACGAGCGGGAACTGGAACTAGCCATGGAGAAAGAGGCAAAATCCACATGGGCAAAAATAAACACGTGGTTTTCAACACACCCGCCCACTTTCAAGCGGATACTTTTGCTGAGGGAAATTGAGATGGAGATGGAAAACGGAAGGTTCACCAGCGACCGCATATACGAGAAAATCTAACCCTTTTCAAAGACAATTTGAAATATAATTTAGAAAAGCTGACGTTTCATCTTTTTCTAGACTAAAACGGAAGACTCCATCAACCCATTTTTTGGCTAAATCCAAAAGAGCGTTGTCCAAATCCTTTGCAATATAAACAAGTATGCACTTAACCCTTGGCTTCCAACTTTTTAAAATGGCGAAGGAAGCTAAGGCTGTTTTAAGCCTGGCTGAATCTAGCTCTACTTTAGCGTCAAAAACCATGGTGGGGTCAATAAACTCTCCTATTTTCCTTCCAATTGAAATGTCAAATTCGATGGTATAGTCTTTCTCGGTGTTTTGCCAAACAAGGCACCTTTCACCCCAAAAAACTTCCATAGGCTTCTTGATAGAAACCTTTTCTTTTAAAAGGTGATAAACATATTCTTCAAAGGCGTAGGCGCGGAATTTTCCGAAAAACTGTGCCACGCCAATCTTGGCTTTATTCGCCATTATGGCTTCATTAAATTTTATGAAATCTTCTAGGGCGAGGGTTTTCCTCCACCTTTCGTATTGGGCTTGCAGCATTTTTCCGAGTTCCCGCTGCTCTGTTCTTTTGCTAGAGCATAGCCCTTCAATGTAGTCTATGGGCTTTTTCACCCTTGCCAATAAAGGTCTCCAAAAGCGTTTTATCACAAACCAGATTTATTACCTTCGTGGTTTAAACGAAAAAGGTGCTAAAAATGAGGGTTAAGCTTCTCCGTTATACGGCAGATCCGGAGCTTCTTTGTGGAGCTGCAGCCCTAACATCAACAAAGAGTGGCAGCCCATCCGAAATTTTTGAAGGTATAGATTTGGAGAAGGCTAGGCAAACGATTAGGCGGGTGACCGGCTATGGGCACATGTCTGTGATTGAGCATGCATCCTTCACCTTCAGCATAGAAGAGGTCTCGAGGGCACTAACCCACCAATTGGTTAGGCACCGCATTGCCTCATACACGCAGCAGAGCCAACGCTATGTCACATATGACACTTTGAAAAAATATGTGACGCCGCCAACTATAGCCCAAAACCCAGAAGCCAAAAAAATATTTGACGAGACTCTGGAGAGCATTTCCGCCGTCTACAAGAAACTTTTGGAAATGGGCATTCCAAAGGAGGATGCTCGGTATATTCTTCCAAACGCTGCAAAAACAAACATTGTAGTCACAATGAACGCCCGTGAACTACGCCACTTCTTTAACTTGCGATGCTGTGCCCGCTCCCAGTGGGAGCTCCGCGAAGTGGCAATGGAAATGCTCCGACAAGTGAAGAAGGTTGCACCGGCACTTTTTGAGAATGCCGGACCAACATGCGTTGAATTAGGCTTTTGCCCTGAGGGAAAGATGAAGCCTCCGGAATGTAACATTGAAGAGATTAAGAAGCGGTTCAAAAGCCTCTAAAGCGGTTTAAATGGCAAGGTATAAGGCGTGTGCCATAACAACAAAGTATTGGCGACCCGGAGAGGACTACATAAAACAGATAATAAAAAGCATTGAAGGGAAAGTTTCAGACAGCGACTTTGTAGTAGTTTCAGAAAAGGCTATTGCAACAGCCATGGGTAACATTGTCGACGAAAGCAAGATAACGCCAAGCCTAAACGCAAAAATCATCGCCGGAATCTGGATGCCCATTGTGTGGGGCTATTTGCTCGGTCCAGTCTGCCATCTGCGACGAAAACTTATACAACAGCTTCGCAGTTATCCACGGGATGCTGGAAGTCGCCACAAGCAAGTCGCCCTTCAACATGCTGGCTTATTGCAAGCTCTAATGTTCGGCTCTGAGGGAGGCATAGACGGAACAAATCTCCCCTACGCTTATGTTTGCCTACCCATAAAAAACGCCCAAGCCATAGCTGAAGAAATACGAAAGAAAATTCTTGAAAAGCTCGGGAAAAAAGTCTGCATCATAATAGTTGACACGGATAAGACATACTCGTTTAGAAATTTTCACTTCACGCCAAGACCAAAACCGATAAAGGGAATCAAAAGTTTCGGCGGCATCCTAACCTACGCCATTGGACGAATGCTGAAACTGAAGAAAAGAGCAACCCCGATAGCATTAGCCGGATGCACCATTCCAACCGAAGAAGCATTAACAATCGCGGAAATCGCAAACCGCGCCAGAGGATATGGCGCCGGCAGAACAGTTTGGGAGATGGCTGAAAGGTTTAAGGTTTACTTGACTGAAGTAAGCTGGGAGATGCTGGAAAAAATTGAACACAAGCCAATAGTGATAGTGCGTAAAGTGTTAGACAGGCTAAATATTTAAGGTGTTAACTTTCTTCAAGCTTTCCATGTATTCATCATAGTTTTTAATGCGTCTTGGATTGCTTAATGGGAATGGAAGTGTTTCAACCACGGTTTTTGTAATTTCATGGACAAGGTATCTGCCTTTGTCTGTAACTGTGAAGCCCTTAACATATCCCATCGTCCTTAAAATTTGAAGCACCATTTTTATGCTTAAAGGCAATTCACTGCAAACTTTTGGATCTAAATGCAACTTGTAAAGCTCATGCGCGAAAGCTCTCCACACCCTAGCCTTTTCATCAAGCTCTGTGTAAAACACCAGTCTTTTTTTGTTTTTGATCATTTGAAGGTAAATTTCGATGGGTGGGTTGACTATCTGAACGTTTCCACAAGTGCTGAAAGCCGCTGGACCTAATCCAAAATAATCACATACCAGCTCATCCTTTGCTGAATCATATATCCTTTGGCTTTTAGAAAACACCCATATGCTGTCTCGCCTATACCCATATTCTCTGAAAATGTTCCATGCACTTTCAATAACACTAAACATGCTCTGCGAGCTCATGCCCGGATCCGCCATAACCCCAGGGATTATGAGATATGGATAAAGAGTTACTTGATCTGGTCCTATGCTTACAATGGTCTCTGCGTCTTTTAGGCATCCCTCAGAGGTTTGCCGGGGCAACCCAACCATCAAATCAACATTAACCGTGATTCCAAGCTTCTGCGCCTCACATACAACTTTTTCTATCAGACGCTCATTGGCCTTTGCCCTTTTCACAGCCTTGAGGGTGTCTAACTGGAAGGTTTCAACTCCCATACTTATTTTGGTGATCCCCGCATCTGCTATTTTTTCAAGGTATTCCGGCGTGAACTCAAATGGGTTCCCTTCCATCCCTGCCTCATCAACTTCCACAAACTCTCTTAGATGCGATAGAAGTTCACATATTTCATCGGCTTTTAATAGGTTTGGTGTTCCGCCGCCAATGTAAAGCCAGCTCGCATTTCCCCTCAACCCACGCATTTTAACCTCGCTTTTCATAGCTTCTAGATATTTTACCTTCAATTTTTCGTCATACAAAACCTTATAGAAAGGGCAAAAGGAACAAAACATTCTGCAGAAAGGCACATGAATATATAAACCAAACCCTGAACTCTTAACACCTGAGTAAAGCCAGTTTAGAGTTTTAAATTCAAAGTTGATTTCGGAGAAGCTTCTTGAAAGCATGCGTTTTGAAATGGCTGACATCATGGTAATACCTTTTAACAAAAAAGTATTACCAATATAAAAAGACTTCGCTAAATCTCCTATCAAAAACATGCTTTCCAAAAAGGTAAAACTGAAGGCAAATGAGCCCACAAATTTTTAACTTTAAAAGTGCACAATTATCTGCTGCCTAGAGGTGCCACATATGCCCATAGTTCATGTATATGTTTGGGAAGATTTCGGAAAAGACCGCGTCAAAACATTGATTAAGGAGGTTACAAAGGTGTTTGGAGGTTTGGGAGTTCCTGAAAGCGCTGTTGAGGTGGTTGTGCACGAGGTTCCGAAAACCCATTGGGGTATTGGTGGAGAACCTGCATCTGAAAAGTTTAGGGACAAGCCTTAACAAGTAATGGTGTCCCGCACTGTACTTTTGAGGACAAAAGCCTAATGCGCGCTAAAGGTTTGTTAGGGGTTAGTTTGGATTATTTGTTGAATTTTCCTTTTCGCCTCGCACATGTTTTTGGCTATTACGTCGGGTTCTTGTTCGCTTTCAAAAAGCTTTCTGAGCGGGAAGAATTGGGAAGCAACAAAGACTGTTTTAATGCCCAGTTGCTTGGCTCCCTTAATGTCTTCTTCTGGGCTGTCTCCAACGTAAAGGGCCTCTACAGCTTGAACCCCAAGCCTTTTTAATGCTTCCTCGAAGATTTTTGCGTGGGGCTTCCGCCAGCCAACAGCATCCGAAACAAGTATTACATCGAAAAAGCGGTTTATCCCAACCCTCCTAAGCCCAGCGTAGATTACCGGGGTATATGTGAAGTTTGAAACAAGTCCAAGCTTATAATTCCCAGCCAAAGCCTCCAGGGTCTGTTTTGCACATTTCCTAAGCTTAAAGGAGCTCAAATAATCCTCGAAGAAAATGTTGACGGCCGTTTTTATGCGGGTGTCCTCTGGGTTTGTTTTAAAACCTAAACTGTTTAGGGCTTCTGAAATCCATACGGCATTTGTAACTTCAACAAGCTTTTGATAGCGTATAACACGGTACTTCTCATGGGCTTGGCTGTACGCCTTTAAAAAAGCTTCTTGGCTTACGTTGAAACCAGCGTCGATAATAGCCCTATAAAGCTTCATTTTTGAAGCTTCTAGGCTGTAGCCCCTAACGCTGACCAACGTGCCGATGAAGTCAAACATTACAGCCTTGATAGGTGACAAGCCTCTTTTCTCCAGTTTTTCGAATTTTTAATACTTTTTTGCAATACTTACCTTTGTATAATAAGGTTTAGGTATATGTCCAGTAACGAGAATATTGAGGCGCCATGTCTTTTTCAGAGATTACCTTCACGAGAAGGCTGAAGAGTCAAGGCATAACGAGACGATGGCATACCTAATGTTTCTTGCTGGAACAATATTTTTTGTTGGAGGAATACTGGAAAACCTCCTCATTGGCAGCGTGGTCGGGACAAAACCAGAATGGTTTTTGGTAATTCCCTATTACGCCGTCTTTCACAGCGGAACAGTCTTGGGCTTAGCCCTAATAATCTGCGGCCTAACCCTAATCATTTATGGGATAACAGCTGGAATAAGTTATTCAAGGGACAGAAGCTGGTACATGAACGAGTTGCGAAAGGCAAACTCGATGGAAGAAGTCCTACTGTCAAGAAAGCGGGTTTCAAGCGAAAAACAGCAAAAGCCAACAAAGAAAACAGCAAATAAGGGCTAGAAAGAAGCTTTCGAAACGATCTCGGCCAGTTTTTTGGCAAAATTTGTCTTCAATAAGGCCTCAACGTTTCCAAGTGAGTCCTCAACTTTTTGGTCGAAGGGAAGCTCTCCAAGGAAATTGAAACCCGCGCCAGTCACACTTTGCAATACGAGATTGTCTTCTCTAACCTTCATGTTTTCAACAACTCCTAAAACTGGCACTTTAAGCTCCGCAAGCAGCTCCAACAACTTTTTAACGGTTTCAAAGGCAAGCGGAGAAGGCGTAGTAACTAGGAGGAACTTTATGCCCTTAACAAGCCTAATCAAGTCAAGGGTGGCGTCGCTTATGCCTGGAGGCATATCCACTATTAAGAAGTCTAAATCCCCCCATATTGTGGTGGCGAAAAGCTCTATGAGGGCGTTTGAGATGTCTGCTCCTCTTAAGGGCAGTGCCTTTTCCTTTGAATAAGCGACAATCGAGACGTATTTTAAGCCGTGAACCTCTGCTGGAATTATGCCCCTTTCCTCTTTTGGCTTAGTTTCTTTAATGCCTAAGATTATGTGTGTGGAGGGACTGGTAAAATCCACGTCAAACAATCCAACTTTAAAGTTTTTCCTCGCTAGCGTCAGCGCAAGGGTTGATGCGACAAGGCTTTTTCCAACACCGCCCTTGCCGCTTGAAACGGCAATTATGTTTTTCACCTTTTCAAGTCTTTTGCCAATTATGGCCTCTCTCGGGTCAAGCATGCTATTTGACCCCCCTTACGCTTTCAAGCCACACGCCTCTTCCCTGCAAAACCTCAAAGTCTGGACTGCCACATCTTGGGCATTTAATGTAGGCGTGCACTGTTTCGGGAACGAAATGTATAGCTTCAGATGATTCCGCATCAAGCTTGTTTCGGCTAAAAGACCATTTTTGTCCACAGACCCTGCATTGCAGCTCGGCTTTTACGATTTCTATTGAGAATTTGGCATTTTTGAATTTAGCCCTTTTAAGCTCTGATAGGGCGAACTTCAAAATGTCTATTTCCACTTGCTGAAGTTCGCCCACTTTTATTTTGACTTCCTTAACCTCTTTTAAACCCTCTTTTTCAGCTATCTGCGAAACAGAGGAGATTATCGCTTCTGCCAAAGCCCACTCATGCATAGGAAAGCCTTCAACAAAGCCACATTTAAAAATATTGTAGCATAAGCCTTTAAACGCCTTTAAATGAAACGAAAAATTTTTAAACATCTGGTTTTCCCCACCAAAAATTGGTGATGGCCATGCCAAAGAAGAAGAAGGAAGAGAAGAAAGAGGAGAAAAAGGAGGAAAAGAAGTAAAAGCCTCTTCTTAAAGGCGCTTGGCCCTCACCAGTCCACGCTTAAAACCGTATTTTCCCCACCTCTTTTTCTTTTGTGTGCGAAATGGGAAGTGTTAAATTGTCGCATTTTGATTTGACTTTCCAGTGTGCATAATGGGTAAAACAAGTAGGGTTGCCATAATTAAGGGCTTAGACCCTATAGAAACAACTGTTAAGGCGCTTAATGCGGTGAAATCGGATTTAGACGCTGTTCTTTCTACCGAAAGGCCAATCTTGATAAAGCCAAATTACATAACGGCTCAGCACCCGTCCACTGGAGTCACAACAGACGCCGGAGTGGTGGAAGGAGTTGTCAAATTCCTTAAAGATCATGGCAAAGACAATATTGTTATTGGCGAGGGAAGCGGTTGGGCAGATACCATTGAAGCCTTCAAGGTTGCGGGGATAGATAAGATAAGCGAAAAGTGGAAGGTTAAACTCATCGACCTTAACAAGGATTTTTTCGTTGAAGTTTATCCACTCAACCCTCTAACCCTTAAAAGGGTTAAGATAGCTAAAACAGCTCTGGAAAGTATGATAATAAGTGTTCCAAAACTGAAGCTTCATAGGCTGACCACAGTAACGCTTGGAATAAAGAACATGATGGGAGTCCTAGCCACGAAGGGAAACATGCATAATGGTAGACTCCACGCGAACATTGCAGACTTAGCGTCTGTACTAAAACCAAGCCTAACAGTCATCGACGGAATAATAGCCGGAGAAGGACATGAAACAAGCAGAAACCCCGTGAAAATGGATTTAGTTATAGCGGGCACGAATCCCGTTGCTGTTGACGCCGTCGGCGCCGCCGTAATGGGCATTTCACCAACAGAAGTTAAGCATTTAGTTCTGGCGGAGAAAAAGGGGCTTGGAACATGTCGACTGGAAAACATAGAGGTTATTTGGGAGCCTATTGAAAAGGTTAGGAGGAAGTTCCGAAGGTCTATTTCTTCAAAAATTCTTGAGTATTTCTGAAACCTTTGGAAAAGCTTTTAAGACTTCTTTTTTAACGTAAAGGGAAGCCCATGGCTGAAGACTCTGAAAGTTTGCCGGAGCCAGGTGGGATAAGCAAGTATAGAGACAAGATTATTGAAGGCCCCATTATCCGTACAATTTTTTGGTTGGGAACCCCTCCCCTCGTGAATCAGCTTGTGGTTGTAGCCTACAACGTGGCTGACACTTATTGGCTCAGCGTCTACAGCGAGCAAGCCGTAGCTGTTCCGAGGCAGATGTGGCCCATCCTTATGCTTTTCCAGGCCCTTGCAAACGCCATCACAACAGCAAGCCTAAGCATAATCTCACAGTACGTGGGAAGCAAAGCCTATCGGGAAGCAAGCCAATCAGCCTCACGCTTTTTTACAATGTCCCTAATATCTGGTGGCATCTTAAGCATACTCTTATTAGGGCTTAGAAACTCAATTTTCACAGTTGTTCTATCCACTCCCCCTGAAATTTTTGAGGATGTTATAAAGTATTCTGGCATTATAGCCTTCGACGTATTCTTCAACTACATAGCCCTAACATACACAACAATTCTTCAAAGTGTTGGAGACACAAAAAGGCCGGCAGTAGTCAATGTTTTGTCCGTCGCCATAAACATAGCCTTAGACCCATTCCTAGTTTTGGGCATAGGACCTTTTCCAAGGCTCGGAGTGGTTGGCGCCGCCCTAACAGACGTTTTGGGAAAAATAATATCGATAATATCCCTAACATATATTCTAAGGAGGCACTACCCAGAGCTTCACATAAGGCCTACTAAGGAAATAGACGTCACATGGGCTCGTTTGGTTTTACGCATAGGACTGCCAATCCTAACGCTTGGATTGACGAACGGCTTCGCCTTCCTCATGCAGCTTAGACTCGTTAACATGCTTGGAATCATAACGGCGACAGCCTTCTCCATAGGTTTTATAATAATGGATATTGTGGACGCCGCGCTCTGGGGTTTAAGCGGAGCCCCAGCCATAATGATAGGTCAAAACTTAGGAGCAGGCAACAGAAAAAGATCCAAGGAAGTAGCCTTCAAAGCAGCCCTCCTAATATTCGCCCTAATGGTAATAAGCGCAGCCATAATATACCCCTTTAGAAGAAACTTGGTGGACGTTTTTGCAGATGACCCCGACACAATAAAGGAGACAGACATTTTCCTCCAAACAATGCTGCCAACCCTTCCATTCTTCGGACTCTTCGCCGTAGCTCTATCAGTTGGAAGAGGTTCAGGACACACAACATTCCCAACGGTCTAGGAATGCTAAGACTATGGGGAATCAGAATAGCCCTAGGCTATTTCATGGCTTTCATCCTAAACATGGGCTCCATAGGAGTTTGGATAGCCATAGCAACAAGCAACATCGTAGGGGGAGCAATAGCCATAATTTGGATAAAATACGGAAACTGGGCAAAAGCAGTCATCAAAAACAATAAACGCCAAAATCTATAGGGGAACGTTTCGTCCTCCTTTCTGGGTCTTATTACAATATAGGTTTATCTTTGCAAAAGGCGTAAGTAGCTGTCTGTGGGTGGGTCCAAAAAGCCGGGGGTGGGAGTTGAACCCACATATAGCTGCTCTGCAGGCAGCCGCCTGAACCGTTCGGCCACCCCGGCGCACTTTCAATTAAAGTTTTGTTAAGGGTGTAATAAAGGTTTTATCGGTTTAAACCTAGTTTTTGGGCTATCTCTCTGTAAACTTTTAGGGCTTTTTCCTCGTCTTCTATGTTTTTTATTAGCATGCGTCCTCCATTAAACAATGTTATTTCGTAGTTTTTGTACGTGAAGACTATTGCCGTTGAAGATTTTATACGCACATTGAAGTTTTGCCTTATTTTTGTGTGGATGGCTTCGAGGTTTAGTTTTGCCGGTTTTTCAGGGTTTATGTTGACCGTTTTTCTTCCACACAGCCACACAAGCTTTTCCCGTAGTTTTTGGGTTGCGGCTTCGCCTTGGCAGGCCGGGCAGTTCTCCCTTTTGTATATATCTATTGTAGTGAAGTACATGTCACTGAAGTCGCATATCATAAGCTTACCCTTTAACGGTGTGCCTATTCCAGTTAACAGCTTTATGGCTTCCATGGCTTCCATTGTTCCTATAATCCCTGGAGTTGCGCCTAAAACTCCTCTAACGTCGCATGTTAGTAGTCTGCTGTCCTCAATGTTTGGCAATACACATTCTAAGCATGGAGTTTCGGGAGGTGCGAAAACTGAAAGGTTGCCTTCTATGCCTATAGCTGCCCCAAAAACGTATGGGATTTTAAGCTTTATACAAGTTCGGTTAACAATGTAGCGGGTATGCATATTATCCAAGCCGTCAACAACGCAGTCCACGCCCCTCAGCAAGTTTTCAGCGTTATCTGCGTTCAGGTTTTCTGGGACAGCTTCAACCTTAACGAAAGGATTCACTCCCATAAGCTTCTTAGCCGAAACCTCAGCCTTTGGATAACGCAAATCCTCTGGTGTATACAAGACTTGCCTGTGAAGGTTATGCGGTTCAACAGTGTCTTGGTCTATTAGGCGTAAGTAGCCGACACCAGCAAGCGTCAAATAAAGCGATGCAACTGTGCCAAGCCCGCCAAGCCCGACAACGGCAACCTTCGCCCTCGCAAGTTTCTCTTGGCCTTCCCGTCCAAGCTCCTTCATAACAAGCTGTCGACTGTAAAATTCGTCATATGAAATGGAGTTTTTCCGTGTTTTCACCATTTTAAATCTTCCTTAAGGGTGCTGCAACGGCATATTAAATGCTGTCTTGTAGCCTTATATTACCCTTTTTCAAAAACTGTTTTTGGTAAATTTCCCTAACCCTCTGTATAGTGTCGGCTTCCTCCGGGGTTTTATCATCCCTTATTCTGGTAATCCTTGCGAAACGCAGTGCCATGCCGCATTTGTATTTTGGACTTTTCTGAATTTCGTTGTAGGCTACTTCCACCACAATTTTGGGAGCGACGTAAACTCTGCGGTACTCTTCTTTTATGGCTAATTCTTTTAAACGCCTCGTTATCTCGATGATTTCGGAGTCTGTTAACCCCTTGAAGGTTTTGCCAACAACCAAAAATTCGCCAGTTTCAGCGTCACGCGCTGCTAAATAATAGTCTGAAAGCCACCCGCTTCTTCTTCCATAACCATACTCTGCGGCAACGATGACCAAGTCCAACGGTTCAAGAATGGACTTTATTTTCAACCAATGTTTTCCGCGGATTCCAGGTGTGTATTCACTGTTCAACCTTTTAGCCATAAGCCCCTCATGCCCATCATTAACAGCATCCTTAAGGAATTGTTCAGCCTCCTCCACGCTGTCTGTGATTATTTGCTTTGTTAGCGGTATTCCCCCAGCATTTTCAGCTAAAATTTGTCTCCGCTGAAGATAAGGCAGCGAAATTAAACTTTCGCCGTTCAAATATAGAATGTCAAAGAGGTAAAGCCTAACAGGAATTGCTTCAGCCACATCCTCTATTCCATGAACCCGTCTAAACCTTCGCATGAGGTGCTGGAAAGGAATGGGATGTCCTTCGCCGTCTATGGCTATTACTTCGCCTTCCATAATGACTTCATAGGCTTTAACCTCCTTCCTTACAATATCGGCTATTTCCGGCAAGCTAGCAGTGACATCAGTTAATCTACGGCTGAAAATTCGCACATCATCGCCACGCTTATGAATTTGAACCCTGGCACCGTCAAGTTTGTACTCGAAAGCCGTTTTTCCACCATGCTCTTTCAACGCTTCAGTTACATCATTCGCCGTCTGAGCCAGCATAAGCCTAACAGGTCTAAAAACTTGAAAACCAATCTTTGATAACGCCTCTCTACCCTCAGTTTTAATTAGCGCCGCCAGGGTACCAATATCCCCCAACACCATGCTTGCCCTTTTAACGGTTTCAAGAGGTATTTGAAACGCCTTGGAAACCGCTTGCTCCATTAATCCCTCATGGAAGCCAGTCCTCATCTCACCAATGAATATTTTAACAAGATACTTCGCCTCAAGCGGAGAAGCCAAACTAAGCAAAGCCTCAACTAGACGCTCCTTCTTCTCCCTAGAACCATATCCAACAGCTTCAGCTATAGCCTCAAAACTCCGCCTAACCTCCAATATTGTTAAAGGCTTTTCAAAAAGCATCGCTTGCCGCCTAACCTTACAACTTTCAAAAACAACCTTTGCCGCCGAACCAACATCGCCAGTTTTATCAAAAGCCTCTAGAAAAACTTTCCATTCGACACCAGTTATTCGCCTAATAATCTCGCTTAAAGTTGCCCAGCTCACATCAAGAGTTTGCTGACTCCACTTTGGAAAAGGCCTCCCCAAAATCATTGAAATTGCAGGCTCAACCTCGCCGGGTTCAAGGTTCTTAAGAAAATCTGCTACAAGATTTACGGCTGGAATCCGTCTGCTCATCCCTTCCAGTCTTTCACATAATTCCGCTAGAGCCCTAAACGGCGTAGGCATACAACACTTCAGTCCTGCCAAGCTAAATTGAGCAAAACTAAATTAAATCGTTTATTTTAGCGGAACCATGATAAAAAGAGGGAGTGCGGCGGTTTAAAAAGACTCTTCAAGCTTCGCTTTAACCTCTTTTATCTTTTTCTCGGTCTCAGAAACCTTCTCATTTTTACCCAAAGCCCTATAACAGTCTCTGGCATACTCTAAGGCGCTAACGCCGAATCTGTCAAAGCCTTTTTGGAAGGAAAGCTCCGCGGACTTTAGGAAATATTCAACGGCTCCGGCATAGTCCTTCAGCATGAAAGCACATTCGCCAGCTTTGAAGAGGGCATATGTGGCGTCGAAGAAATTGTTTGCCTTTTTATACAGCTCGGAAGCTTTCAGAAACTTATCTTTAGCCTCCTCATACTTGCCAATTTCGTAAAGTGTGTTCCCATCCTTATGCAATTTGACAGGGTCTTCTTCAGCCATAAACCATCAACCCAACAACTTGCTAACACAATCTGCAAAGATGCAATTTAGGTTTTTCCCAAACTTTCATGAAAATTTTTAACTAGTAGAGGTAATAAAGCCATTATCTAACCCGATACGAGCCACCATGTCAAAATTAGTCTCAATAATAGTCACAACCCTTAACGAGGAACGCTACATCGAGGACTGCCTACCTAAAAGTTTTCCTACAGCGGTTAATAATTGGTTCTTCTTTATATATTAACAAGGAAAGCTTTGCTTTTACGGTACTCGAGAGACTATCCGTAGGTAGCTCGTTTAGCTTTTAATCTTTTTAAATAAGCTTCTGTACAAAACATAAACAGTGTAGAACGCATAGGCCATGCATAATTTTGGAAGTCTACGAAGCGTCCCAAAACGCAGGTTCTCAATGAGTATACGGATGCTTCCCTCTATCGTCCAAGCTTCTGGCGGCCTATAATGTATGCAGTACGGGTTATAAGCTGCGACTAATCTATAGCCTTTCTTCTCAATCCATTCCTTGATGAAGGCGTCCTCAAACACGTGCAAATCTTTCGGTATGTTGATGTCTTTAATTGCGTCGCGGCGTACAAGCAGATCATGGGTTCCTCCTCTTAAATCAAAAATCTTTCTGGTTATTTTAAGAAAGAGCTTTAGGACTATTGGGTGTTTGATGCCTTCCCATATTTCTATACCCCAGACTCCTCCAACATCCTCCTTTACGAGATTTTTGGCTTTCTCAAACCATTTGTCGCATAATACGACGTCGCTGTCTACAAAGACGAACCATTCTGTTGCGGTTTGGTTTATACCCTTCATTCTTGCGCTGCCCCGCGTCCCGTTGTCCATTAGCAGAACAACATTCCCGTATTTCTCTTTAAATTTCTCAACAATCCTCAACGTATTGTCAGTTGAGTACCCATCAACTATTATTAAACGGTTCACTGGAATGTTTCTATAAATCGAGTTTAGGCACTTTTCTAGAACTCTTTCACTGTTTTTGGTGAGCACCACAACGTCCACTTTTTGGATGGCCACCCGCCTACACCATCTCACGGCATGCAACAATATTCCAAACTGGTAATCCAAGAGATTAAAAGGATTTATACTTCCCAAGTTTTAAAGCTTCATCCGCACCATTAACAGTTTTATACTCAAACCGAAAGGTATTGATTATAAAATGAGCTGACACAACTTCAAGCGGTGCCTTAAATGTCCATTAAGAAGGCTTTAGGCATTGTATCGCGGGTTTTAGCCCCAAATAGACCTTACCATGTCCAATGGATGGTTACAAGAAGGTGCAACTACCGCTGTGCCGGATGCAACGTCTGGCGAGAACAGGATAACGAGGAACTGTCAACCGAGGAAATTAAACGGGGTTTAGATGTCCTCCGGAAACTGGGCGTTGTTGAAGTCTTAATATCTGGCGGCAATCCACTATTGAGGGCGGATATTGATGAAATAATTGAATATGCGTCACGTTACTTCTTTACAACGGTTTATGATAACGGAAGTATGGCGGCTGAAAAAATTGATGCTTTAAGGCACGCAAATTTCGTTGCAATTTCAATAGACAGCCTAAACCCGGAGAAAAACGACCGCATAAGAGGTGTTAAAGGCGCGTGGAAAAGGGCCATGGAGACTGTTGAAAAACTTCATAGGGAAGGCATCAACGTGAGTGTGACGCCCACTATCTCGCAGGCTAATCTTTACGAGATTGTTGATTTCACGAAGTACTTCTTGAACAAAGGGATTCCAGTCTGGTATTCCCTATACTCCTACGATGTAACAGAATGCTCAAACTCGCTTTTTAAGATAGGTAAAGAGGAAGACGTTTTCCTAATAAGGGATAGAGATGCCATGGTAAAAGTTTGCGATGCACTCCTAGAAATGAAGCGAAAAGATGACAATGTCCTGGTTACAACAAAAGTTTTGGAGGCTGTTAAACACCTTTACTTAGATAATAAGAGAATTTGGAGGTGCCGCGCGTTACAGAATTTCTTCGTTATAAATCATCGAGGTGAAGTTGCCGGTTGTCACCTTCATGAGCCGGTCGCATCGATTTTTGAGCTGCCTAACCTTTGGAAAAGTGAAAATTTCGAGGCTTTGAGGAAAAAGTACAGCGAATGTGAAAGGTGTACATATCTTTGCTACATTTTCTACTCGATTCACGGAAGCGTTGCTGGCAATCTTGATATGGTTAGGGATAAGTGGCGGAGCGTACGATTCTTTTTAAAGAGACGCTAGATGCGCGGGACTTAATATTTCTGAAACAGCCCTTTCAACTGCTTGGCGACTGTTTAGTCTAGGCTTCCACCCGAATTTTTTAAGCTTTTCAATGCTTAACAACATGTTTTTCACGTCGCCTTTCCACCCTCTTCCTCCATCAACGCCTCCTGTGAAAATGTATTGAACGCCCTTTAATCCCATTTTTGCGCAAATAATGTCCGCTATTTCCCTGACCGTTATTTGATCTTCTGAGCCTATGTTGAAGATATTTACTTTTTCATTATTTGCGTGTAGTCCGGTTAAGATGGCTTCTATGCAGTCTTCAACATGCAAGTAGGATTTTGTCTGGGTGCCGTCGCCAAGTATCTCAAGTCTTTTTGGATTTTTCTGAAGCTTTTTTATGAAGTCATGTATAACTCCATGTTGCGACCTTGAGCCCACAATATTTGCTAGTCTGTAGATTACTGCTCTGAAGCCATACGTGTTGGCGTATGCGGATATAAGGGCTTCTGCAGCCAGTTTGGAGGCACCATAGGTTGATATAGGTTTTAGCGGGGCATAATCTTCTGGAGTTGGCATTATTTCTGCATCTCCATAAACTGTTGAGGAAGAAGTAAAAATCAAGGTTTTCACATGCCCAACTTTGCGGATTGCTTCAAGTAGGTTAAAAGTTGCAAGTACATTTTGTTCGTAATGGATTTTTGGATTTTCAGAGCCAACACGAACCTCTGGATTGGCTGCAAGATGGAAAACAGTGTCACATTCATCTAAGGATTTAGTAACGTCTGAAAGAGACAATAAATCGCCGCGCATAAACTTGAAATTTGGTGTACCCAACCATTTTTTTACATTTTGGACGGTGCCCGAGCTTAAGTTGTCAAATACGGCAACATCTTTTCCAATTTCGCATAATCTATCTACTAGGTGGCTTCCTATGAAGCCCGCGCCACCCGTTATAAGAGCTCTTCCGATGTTTAGGCTTAGTGACATCTCCATCCTTCAGCGGATCTCGTATTTTCAAAGGGCTCTTGGCATATTTATTTTGCTACCCTTGCCTTTTTAATGCTAACCACAAGTGGTCGCATTCCGGGCGTTTGAGACGTGTTTCACTTTTATCTTTGCGAACCATTACACGTGTTTTGGAGTCACTTAAGAACTCGCCAATTATGGACGCCTCAATTCTCTCCTTCCGCAATTTTTTAATGATATATTCTGCGGATTCTGGTTTTGCCGCGATGAGCATGGCTCCAGAACTTACCAGCTGCAGTGGGTCTATCTTTAAAAGTTTACAGATCTCCATTGTTTCTTCTGCCACAGGAATGTTCTCCTCAAAAACTTTGACGCCAAGGTTTGAGGCGTCCGCCATCTCATGAACACCGCCTAGAACACCACCCTCTGTGGGGTCGTGCATGGCATCCACTCCGCCTGTTCTGAAGGCGGTTACGCCATCTTTAACAACACTTATTTTCTCGAAAAACTTCTGCGCAGACCTTAATAGCTTATGATCAGCACCCATTTTTAGAAGCAGATCATAGCGTTCAGTTGCCAGTATGGCTGTTCCCTCAATGCCAGCACTTTTTGTTAAGATTAATTTGTCTTCGGGCTTGGCTCCACCTGCTGTTACATAACATCCCTTATGAGTTGTTCCAAGGGCACATCCTACAATAATGGGATGCGTAATTCCAGGTGTTACTTCGCAGTGTCCTCCGACAATTGCCATCTTTAAATTTTTTGCGGCAACATCCATCTGCGAACATATAACCTCAATGGTTTTTCTATCGGCGTTTTCTGGAAGCATTATGCATGAAAGAAAGAAGGTTGGTTCCACACCAAAAGTGGCAACGTCATTGGCATTAATGTTTACTGCAAGCCAGCCAATTCGCTCAACAGCACCAGTAATGGGGTCAATTGAAACCACTAAAGATTTTTCGCCTAAATCTATGACCGCGCCGTCAAAGCCTGCTGACGGTCCAAGAATGACCTCTTTACGTTTGAACCCCAAATTTTTGAAGATGACCCCTTCTAATATTTCAACGGGAACCTTTCCAAACGGTAGTTTCAATTTTTATGCCTCAGCAAGTATTTTCACAGAGCTAGCTTTTAAGTTGTGGTAAAGCTTGTTTTACAATTCGCACGATGGGTGCTGCAACAATTACACCTACGGTCATTTGCCCAATGTTTACAGGAACCTCTGCAAAGGCGAACACTCCGAGGAAAAACTGTTCATAGAGGAAGTAGCCAAAAACCATAAACAACCCTCCAAAAATGCACGAGATTATCGTCAAACTAAAGTCTGGTTCAGATATTAAGGCTAAAACTGTTATTATGATGACTGCGAGAAAACCAATTGCAAACCAAAACTCGACTGGAATGAAAAATGTTGATGCCGGGTTTTCAATAGAAACCATTCCTGAGTAGAGCTCAACAAGTCCGCTGTAGTAGAGGAAACCAACAAGGCTTATGAGCATTCCCACAAGCACACCTATTGTAATTGTGAAAAATCTCCATTCACGCTTAGTATAAGACTTAACGAAGGCTTGCCCCTTTCGGCTGAGAAAACCAACGAGGAAGCCTTCTGAAGCCTTAACCACCAAAGTTGCAGGCGCATAATAGTAATAGCCTAGAAAAATATCTGCAAACATGGAGCCAACACCGCCGGCAAAGGCTCCAACAAATGGTCCGAAAAGGAGGGCTGTTATGTAAACCATTGTTTCTCCTATGTTAAAATAGCCTTTAGTGCTGGGTACATAAATAGTGAAGCTTATTGTCGCTATGCAGACAAGAGCTGAAAAAACACCAGTAATACTTAACCGCTTTGATAAGCCCACGGTAGACTTTGTTGGCATAGTTCTGCAAACCTCTTATATAGTATAGTTATAACTATACTATTTTAGATTTTTGCTCTATCCTAGGATAGAATCATAGTAAAAGTTTTAAGTCATCAAATGCGCGAAGGGCCCTCATTCCACGTTTTGTTATTCTGAAATATTTTCGCCCATCCTTCTCATAGCTTAAAATCAACCCGTTTTTTGATAACTCGTTTAGATGTTGATAGATCGCTGCCCTCGTCATCACTTTTCCAAGTTTCTTCCATAATTCATAGCCATAAGCATCCCCCTCACGCAAGATTCTCAATATTTTTTCCTTTGTGCTAAGCTCTAATCCCACAACAGCTGTTTTCCTCTTCTTAGTTAAAGCTTGAAGAACGTCTGTTGCTTTTAGCCCGCTTCCGGTGATCAGGCATACAACTTTGTCTTTTTTGTCGATCACTCGTTTGTTTATAAGTTTCTTGAGCGCTGCGTAGGTTGCTGCGCTTGCTGGTTCGGCGAAGATTCCTTCAAGTTTTGCGATTTCCTGTTCTGCGGAGAAGATTTCTTCGTCTGAAACTGTTGTTGCTGTCCCTTTGGATTCTTTGATGGCTTTAAGGGCTAGTTTGCCATACCAGGGGTTTTTGACGAGAATTGCAAGCGCATGGGTTGAAGGTCTTGTTTTTAGGGCTGGTTCTTGAATGCCATGCAAATATGCATTTACAATTGGCGGGCATCCCTCGGCTTGAACGCCAACCATTCTTGGAAGAGAGTTTACTTCGCCCCTTATTTCCAGCTCTCTAAAACCCTTCCAAACAGCATATAATGTTCCGCCACTTCCCATGGAGATGATAAACCAGTCTGGGACACCTATTTGCTCGTAAACTTCGTAGGCTATGGTTTTTAAGGCTTCTATGGATAGTGGGTTAAACTCTACAGAACCTTGATACCAGCCCATTTCTTTTGCTAGCTCATCGGCTCTTTTCAATGAATCGTCCACTATTTCCCCATATTCCTCGATTACTGCGTCATAGATGAGCATTTGGGCGAGTTTTCCCATATCCACGTTTTTCGGCACAACAATATGGCATGTTAATCCAGACTTTGCACAATATGCAGCCAAAGAAGCCCCAAGATTCCCGTTGGTGGCGCAGACAACCGACCTATACCCAAAATCAACAGCATTAGAAACCATCAGGGCAGCACATCTATCCCTAAAAGAATTTGTTGGGTTTCGCGTTTCATCCTTAAAGTATAGGTGGTCTAGTCCAGCGCTTTTGGCAAGTCTCCTCGCTTTAACAAGTGGTGTTCCCCCCTCCCTCATGGAGACAAGATTCTTAACTTTTGGCATAAGATCCCGATAACGCCAAAAAGTGAAATTGCCCACAAATTTTCCGGTTTTAAGGGTCTTGTCATCACATTTGTACTCTAAAGGGTTGCCGCATCTCTTACAGCTATATTGCGGCGGATAAGTCTCAAACTTTGCCCCACACTCAGTGCACTGTAAGAAAAACATTAGATGCTCCCGTTTTTCCTATGACGTTTCCTGAATTTAGGCTTTAAGGCTCTAAACTTGGAAGGAACGCGATTATTTCCGCAACTTTCCTCACAATCACCCGGTCAAATCTGATCTCGCTCTCCATGTCAACTAACACATTAATTTCATGTTGTTCACCGTTTTCCAATATTTTTGGGCCCGCATCTTTCGGCTTCTTCAGCTCTATGAACGCTGGCAAGAGCATGACAATAATGAAGGTTATAACTCCAAAAATTAACATTATAGCCGATATTACAGCCGAAGCCAAGATCATTCTTTACCTTTTAAGAGTTGTGAATGCCTATAATATAACAGTTTCCATTGCCGGAATGTTCAGTTTTCTCCCACCGGTTATTGTTTTTCTTCATAATTTTTGAAGCAAGAATTTCGATTAGGGCTTTTGTGCGTATTGGGATGTTGAATAGGAGAGTGAAGAGAAGTAGGGGAATTAGCCACTGTGCCCTTCTTCTGCCATCAAGATATGCTCCAACACCAACCTCGTAAAATGGAGCGAAGTTCCCAATGGAGCTATAAAGAGCAATGGAGAATGTTGCCCAAAATGGTGTGGACCACTGCGAAAATTTTAGAAAAGTCAATGCTCCTCCAATTATCCATGAAAAAAGAACGACAACTGGGAGAAAATAGACGTTTAGCAAGAGCAAGCCGTCAATTTTCTCTTTAAACCCTAAATTCTTGCTTTTTAGAACGCCAAGCCAATGTTTGAAAGCGCATTGCATATGCCCCTTAGCCCATCGATATCGTTGCTTCCAATA
>Ga0185307_1000669_pt1 | contig 21027 bp, 22 predicted proteins | sample LHCtaG_FD_128010 | JGI IMG/M metagenome (GOLD analysis project Ga0185307, IMG submission 128010) | Hot spring microbial communities from Little Hot Creek, USA to study Microbial Dark Matter (Phase II) - LHC4sed_matched (SPADES... | ecosystem: Environmental > Aquatic > Thermal springs > Hot... | reverse complement strand
TAATGACACAAACACAATACAAAGTGGAGTTAATAGAGGGGCTACATAACACAATACCAAATAGGACTATTGCTGAAACTATAGTTAAGAATATGAGGTTGATTGGTTTGCCGAAGTATAGTGATGAAGATTTGAAGTTTGCAGAAGAGATCGCTAAAACTATAAGTTTGGAGGAGAAGATTAATCAACTTAAGAAATCTAAGAGGCCTGGATGGGAGAAGCTTATTGACAAATTGATGGATGATGAAATACCAGACCCGTGGGGTGAAGGTGAAATCAGCCACGGCTCTACGGATGTAGCGGAGGTAAGTTGGAAAGCACCAACAGTGGAGTTTGGCACTGCAACATGGGTTTTAGGCACCCCAGGCCATTCATGGCAGAATGTTGCTCAGAGTGGTGTGGGTTTAGGACATAAATCACTAATATTTGCAGCAAAAACAATGGCTGCAACGGTATTAGACCTACTAACAACACCTGAACTACTCCAGAAAGCTAAGGAGGAACATGCCAAGAGGCTTAGGGGTAGGAAGTATAAGTCTCCAATACCACCAGAACACAAACCACCACTAGACGCATGGAAAAAGTAAACCCAAATAAAACTCTAAACTTTTTTATCTACCAGAACACATAAACACGTTTGTGAATAAAAGAAGCATAAGTGTAAAGTTTTTTATAGTGATATTTCTATTGCGGTTTCAGCATGATATTTTGAAGCTATGAAGGTTTCCTCATATATATTGAGGGCACTACTGGATTATGTGGAGGAGTAGTCCTCCAGGATCATTCATATCGTGATCTAGGACCTCAGGAATTTTGCTGGTAATGTCAGATGTTAATTTCATAGATTCCATGATATACATGTACATGATAAAAATAGGGATGCTGAAATGTATTGTAGTTCTCACTTGGATTCTTCATATCAACATAATTGTTAAGGTATTTCTTCATGGTTAACTATATGTTTTAATTGTAATTTTATTTTCCATAAATCCATTAAAACCATGTCTACTGTTGGATAGTTGTATATGATGTCACCTGGAGACTCATTGTAGAATGGTCTATTACAATCTGGGCATCCAGATGTTTTGAATGGTTCACCACTCTCAATAACGTTAGCTAATAGGGTTTTATCAATATTTATTGCTTTAAGTCTTCCAGAATCATCAAATTCAAAGCTGTCCATTTTTGCCATATTGTGTTTTATTAAGTAGTGGACTAACTGTATTGCTCTATATGAGGATACATCTGGTTTGAGGCGATCTTCCAAGAGCGTACCCTCCATTGGTGTGAATGAAAATAAACCAACATTAATCTTAGATTCATATAGTCTACTGACCATGGATATAAAGTCTTTATCAGATTCCCCTAAACCATAGATCAAGTGAACTGAAACCTTATATGGACCCATGATCTCTGCAGCCTTTAAAACCATGGATATGGTTTTACTCCAAGAGAACGGCTTCTTCACTTCTCTAAACACCATTTCAGATGTAGCATCAACCCCAATCCCAATCCTATCAACACCACAACTCTTTAAAAGGACGATATCATCAACACTTCTAGGATGTATTGAAACTGATATTGGCAGATCTGTAATTTTCCTTATACTTGAAACTATATTGGCAACATCCTCAACATATCCAGGGTATATTAGGGTTTGAATACATATTCGCCTAAATCCATTAGTATTTTTAATGGCATTCAGAACATCATTAAATTTGAATTTCGGCCAAGTAACTCTAGATAGGTATTCAGAATTAGACTTACTATCTCTAGCTTGAGTGCAAAATGCACAATTAGCCATACACCTACCATCAGTAAAGGTCATGAGGTAAGCTGTTGTAGGTTCAGCTAAAACCTTAACCCTTAATAAACCCATTTTAGCAGCAGTACCAATAGATACTCTAATATAATCCAACAATACCCTCCTACACCTCTACTCTTCAGGTTTAGCTGAAAGTATTGCATTAACAATATCTTTAGCAGTCATCATGGGAAACTCTACGGATTTCTCTAAAAGGAATTTTGAAATCCTCCACTCCAATTCAGCGGCATCCAATTTTGCGCCAATCAATGCATTCTCTAACCCTCTAATAGCATCCTCTGGATACATGAAGAAATCACCAGTAATTCTAATACTTTTTATAATGCCATCATCAACTTCCATGGAAACTTTAATTAGCTTTGTAGCTTTATAAACTCCTTTAAACTTCAATAAGGACACCATTAAAAAGATTTGAAGAGGAGTATAAGAAACTTGTCATAGTATGTTTAGATGAAAACTTATCGGGACACTTTCACCCCACGACTGCCTTATTGGACATATTCTTTGAGCAATTTCGAAACAGGAGTAGGCTTTTTCACGCTCCCACTTCGTATTTTTAAGCAATTTAACATTTATTGTGAAATCTATTTTCGTGAAAATTATCTTCTCCAAGCCTTCTACACGCATATTAATTTTAGCTATTGTCTCAAGACTTTGTATACCGAGTTTTGAATTGCTTGCTATTAATAGGAAAAGGGTGTTCATACATGAAGCTAGAGATGCTGCGAAAAGGTCTTCTGGTGTTGGATACCCCTTTTCACCGCCAAATTCCACAGGAGGACTTATAGTTGCAATCTCCTTATCATCAACGAAAACTTTTGATTTCACACCTGAGAATAATGCTGCTTTACCCTCAAAAACAAATTCACTCATAAAATAACGGTAGTAATATTGCAATTTAAGTTTTACCTTTAAAAATTAAGGTATTGATATTATGATTTACAGTTCGAAGGGGTTTAACTCATCAGCAGATGTTAATGGACGTTTCGGATGCAGATACTTTGCTAGGAAGCGGTATATTTCCGCTCTAACTTCCCTTGCAAATAACGTGTCTATTCTAGCGAAGACATGTCCTCCAGGAGCCTCCTTAAATATTTTATACTCGAACTCCTTGCCAGCAGCTTTAAGTGCATTTATAAGGTTTAAAACCTCTAAATAGTTTACATCTTCATCATTGGTTGTCGTATGGATTAATAATGGAGTTTTAAGTCTATCAACATAATGCACTGGAGATCTACGCCTATACTCCTCAACGTTATCACAAACATCTACACCAACATGGTAGCTGGCTATGAATAGGTCTCTGTAATTTTGCCCTTTATAACCCATCCTCATTATCAAATCGCTTACGGGAACACCAGCATAAGCAGCCTTATAATCGTCTGGATAGAAGAATATGTTCATTAGGGCATGAAGTCCACCATGACTCCAACCCACAATCCCAACCCTATCCGGATCAACATACCTACAGTTTTCCACCATCCAATTTCTAGCTGCATGGGTATCTTCAATTTCCAATCCACCATAATCTATCAACTCATAGAAAGCTTTGCCATAACCAGTACTACCACGATACTCTGGAGCTATAACCAAGTATCCTTGAGCCAACAACTCCCTAACAATGTTTGCCGAAGCAGTACTCATATTTGCATGAACTCCACCATGAGGTAAGACTATCAATGGATACTTTTGACTTCTATCAAGATCCTTTGGGAGGAATACGTAACTCCAGAATATCACTGGATTCCTAGCCCCCGGAGCATTTGGCTTCTGAACTTTACTTGGAGGAGGACCAACCATCCTAAACTTAAATATCCTTGCAACATCCCCAAGCACATTGTACCACAAAACATCATCAATACGCTTATCCAAAGCCAAAAACATATGCATCAGAGTTTCACGCATCTGCTTCAATTCTTCCAAAATAACCCTCAAATCCTCTGACATTGCAATCACTATAAAGTACAACAATAAACTGAAAAAGGTTTCTAATAATATTAAAAGCTAAACCCTCAATGAGGAATCAATAAAATTTGTGAAAAGTTGAAATAAACATAATATCATTAAAAATGATATTTAACTAACTATTCTGGTTCTATGATTATTGGGATTGTTACACTTCCACTATAGATTTTTATGTGGAATCCAGTAGTTATGTATTTGTAATTGCTGTACCATATTTCAAAGTATGGGTTTATGATCACATGAACTGAATAATCAACACGTGCATACAGCTTAGTTGGAAAGTAATCACGACAACGATGAATACGATAAACGAAAACGTATTGGAAGGAGAGATAAATAGTATCATACCAGTCAATGGTGGTATCATTAAGATAAGTGAATAAGTTGACCCCTTCAACCGTTATGATAAAACCCTTTACCAGTGGATTGTATGTTTTCTCACCCACCTTCTTTACTATAACGCTCATAAATGTCTTGTAGAGTTGTCGGGCGAACTACGGGTGTGAGGATGTATACAATAAATCCGAAATCCGCTTCTCCCAGAAGGGGATTACTATAATGAATTATCGTGTTATTGAATCTATGATATTTAAATCATTTAGAGGTGCATTGAATGAATCTAATCCAATAGGGTCTAGGTATTGTGGACATGTAAAATAGTTTCCTAGTAAAAGTATCGCCAAGATCATCGTCAGAAAAATGGTTATGCGTTTTTTATTTACATATTTCCTCATGACAAACACCTTTTATCATGATGTAACTGTGAATTTTATGTATATTATGAGGAGTGTTACTAGTGGTATTATGTATAATAGTGAGGTGTTTCTAGCTTCCTTCATTTAAAGGGGTTCTTCAAAAACATTATGGAAAAACAAATATATATGTCGACGAATCGAAAATTGCTCATAGTTGAATTACTATTTTAATGGTAAGTTTTAAATTGGCATTGGAATTGTTGGTGTTATGAATCGAAGCAAGCTGGAAAGAATGTATGTTAATATTAGTATGAATAGACTTCTAGACCAGCTTGATCTATATATGAATTTCAGAATAGATAGGTATATTATGAGTTTGATGATGTATGAGCCTTGAAATTGATTGAATGATGATACTACCGAGTTCATCAATGTGATCATTGTGGAGGAGGCTACAGCTAGGGGGAAGCTTTTAAGTCCGACTAATTTGGAGCTTAAGTATATGATTATGGTTAGTAGAATGAAGCTTATTGTTAAAGAGGGTAGGGATTGTAAAAAAGATGTTGGATCGTAATTGATCGCGAGTGTTATGCTAAGCTTTATCATATAGGACATGCTTCCTTGTGTGAATATTCAGCTTGAAGCTTAAGGTTTTCCTACAATTTGGGCATAAGTGTAGGTATTTTGGTAGATCGTCATGGGCGTATTGTATGGCTTTAGCCTCCTTCAATCCACCCATTAATCTATCATTGATGCGGTTAAGCTGCTTTTCTGGTGCAAAGTAGCCTCCACAGTTAATGCACTTTGAAAGTTCAACTGTATTTGAAACTTTAAGTTCTGATTTATTGTTTGATGCTATTTCGAATTTGATGGTTAAAGTTAATGCATCTTCAGGACATACTTCAGCGCAACGCCTACAAAATACACATTTATTCAAATTAATGTTTAGATAGCGTTTACCTTCAGCATCTATGTATGTTAGCGCACCACTACTACACTGACTAACACATGCGCTACACCCAATACATTTCTCAGAGTTAAATTCAGGCATACCACGCAGATTGTCTGGAACGCTACTATACTTTTCAGCGCCGACGCCGGCAGGATACTTAACCGTGTATGGTTTACTCAAAGCTTCAAGAGCCCTCTTAAATGATTGTAGCAATTCATGTCACCCCCAAAATAAACCTGATGATTAAAGAGAATATTATTGAGAATGCTGATAGAGGCCATAGATACTTGATAGACCATGAAACAGCTTGATCTATCCTAAATCTAGGGGCTATTGAATGTACTATGGATACTATGAATGTGACTATGAAGCACTCTAATAGGAAAACTATGAAGTTGACTAGTTGATTGTATGGGTTTGTTGGCGGTAATATGAGTCCTCCTGAAAGGAATAGGTTTACAAACAATCCAGTGAGGACAGATGTTAGAATATATTTTGAAGATAATATTGCTGCTAAAAGTTTTCCAGAGTATTCAGTATATGGACCTGAAACTATCTCCACATCAGCTTCAGGTATTTCAAAGGGGTTGAAATGTAATTTCCCAAGCACTGCAATTATAAAAACTAGGGCTGCAAACGGGTTTAGAAGGATTATTGGGTAATATTTGAGTTGGAAACTCATAATGCCGCCAATCGATAATGAATTGGATATTATGGCTGAAGAGAATATCGATGAAAGCAGTGAAACTTCAATGACAAGCATCAACTCAGCTTCCCTTCTGGATCCAATAACACTCCAAGGTGATGATGATGATAAACCACCCAAAACCCAAAATAGGGAAACACCAATTAAAATATATGTTATGAAGATTATGCTGAGTGGGTTGTCTGCAAGCAAGCTCAAACCACCATAGGATATGAAATATGAAGATAAAACTGCCAGAATTAGGCTTATTATCGGTGATGAAATGAATAAGCTTTTACGTGCACTTCTAGGTATGATCGTCTCCTTAAACATTAATTTCAAAACATCATAGAGGGGTTGTAAAATCCTACTTAAACCTAAAAGGCTTCTCAATTCATTATGCATTGAAAGTAATGGTCCAAACCTATATTGACTCCTAGCATAAATCTTCCTAATCTCATAATTGAATAAGACTCCAAGAATGAAGCATAATACTGGAATGACTATTATTGGGAAAAGGAGCATGCCCATCACCTCCTCCAACCCTTAAATGTAAGGTTTTTAAATTCATCACCACTCAAAGTCCACTGCTCCCCACTCTTAGAATCAACTATCATTACACGATCAGTGCATGAGAAGCATGGGTCAACACTACCAATAATTATTGGCGCGTCTGCAAGTCTACAACCTCTAAGCATGAATTTAAGAGCTGCAATATTACGGTAGCTTGGCGTTCTAATTCTAACGGTATGCGGTATGTCAATACCATTTGAAATTATGTAGTAGACGAGTTCACCTCTCGGCGCTTCAACCTTACTTAAAGCTTCCCCCTCAGGGAAGGGTTTAAACTCGGAAGTCGCTATTGGCCCGCCAATACTCTTCAACTTATCAATGCATTGTAGACATATGTCTATGGATACAAAAATCTCCTTTACTCTAACCATAACCCTTGAAAGTACATCTCCAGCCTCTTCAACCACAACATCCCAAGTTATATGGCCATCATCATAGAAGGAATATGGACTATCCCTCCTAACATCGATCTTCCATCCACTAGCTCTGGCAGTTGGCCCTACAGCTCCAGCCTCCCTAGCACTGCTTAAAGGCATGACACCTACACCTTCAGTTCTACGCCTAACAATGCTATGTGAAGCTATATCTTCAGCTAGCTTTTTGAAATCCCTCTTAACCTCAAGCAATCTACTTTCAACTTTATTAAGCTGTTCTTTGGTGACATCAAATCTAACGCCACCAATACTCATAGAATCCGCATGAACCCTATTACCAGATAGTAGCTCGATACAATCCTGTATTGGCTCCCTAATCTTCCAAGCCCACATGAGTAGAGTTTTAAAGCCAATTAAGTCTCCCGCAACCCCAAGCCATAGGAGGTGACTATGGATCCTATTCAACTCAGCCATTAAAACCCTAATGTACTCAGCCCTCTCAGGAACATTTACCTCTAAAATACGTTCCACAGCATTCACAAAAGCTAATTGATGTGGAACACTACATATACCACATATCCTCCCAACAAGGAATATGTCACGCCAAAAAGTTCTACTCTCAGCCAGCTTCATTATTCCACGATGATTCAAACCAACCTTAATATCCACATCAATAACATCTTCACCATCAACAAACAGCTTGAAAAATCCACCTTCAAGCATTGCTGGATGATATGGACCTATAGGTAGAGTGACTTGCTTGACACCACTCTTAGATTCACTGGAACTTTCAACGGGGTTAGGCCACTCGAAGGGGAGGAATATGTGTCTAGGATCAGGGTGACCATCAAACTCTATTCCGAGGAGCTCCATGGTTTCCCTCTCAGCCCAATTAGCTTGATAAGTTAATTGTGCAACTGATGGGAACTTCACAGGCTCACCATCATTATAAGCATACAAAATTATATGGGCATGCTTATCTATGTGTTCAAGACTGTAAATATGCATAAGTCTAATTCCATCAAAACCCATATCTGAGGCTGTGATGTGAACAATTCTAGAACCTATTGAAAGCATATATTTAGCTGCATCCAGAAGCTTGTTTGCACTAGTCTTAACACGTACATGCTTACCCTCGCAACCATAACCAGTAATCTCGAAATCTGGTTTAAGGATATTTCCAAGCTCATTTAAAACATCGTTTAAACTCTCCATCCCAGATCACCATGAATCCACACATTTAAATGTCAAACTATAATGTAGAATAAACTCTGAAGCTAGATACCCATGATATATTATGCCAACTATAATTGATATTAAAGCTAGAATTATGGTAGAGACAACCATCAAATCTGGTTTCTCCATAAACCTCCCACCACTTCTAGCTGAAACCACAACGATCCCAAGGAATACGCATAAAACTATGATTCCACTAAGATATATCAAACCCTCATATATTGAGCTTGGAATACCGTAAAACTGATTACCAGAAGCGATCATCGATTCTATAACCATATGCTTACCATAATAACCTGAAAATAGTGGAAGCGAACCTGAAATGCTCACCCCACCCAGAATGATCATAAGTGAAGTTATTGGCATGGATCTAGCTGCCATTGGAAGTTTAAGCCAATTCCTCTCATCAAAAACTTTCACATATAACCCTGCAGATAGGAAGAGAAGAGCCTTTGCAACTGAGTGTGCAAATAGATATAATGCTGACCCAAAAATACAAATGTAAGCTTCATAACCACTCATGGAGATACTTAAACCAATAGATAAACCTAGGAAACCCATACTCAAAATGCTACTGAAAGCTATAACCCTCTTAATATCCCTATCAATGATCATTCCTAACACGCCGAGGAAAATATTAATTAAACCTGAAAGAGTTATGAAGGCACCTACATCCATTGGAATCATGGGTATAAGTGAGTAAATGTACTTCAATATTGGAATGTATGCAGACTCCGTCACTACACCTGAAAGAATCGCACTAACTGGTGATGGAGCTTCTGAGTAAACTAATGGGAGCCATAGGAGGGCGAGGGGAGAAATTCCAGCTTTAATTCCAAAACCTAAAAGGATCAGGTAGGAGGCAACTTTGAAATTCCAGTCATTAACTCCACATCTACTCAATCTGTAAACATCCAGCAGATCGAAGTGTAAACCATAACCACTTATGAGGAAGCATACCCCAATTATTATTAGAATCGATTCAAAAATTGACATAGCCAAGTACATTATAACTGAAAAGACTGCTCTACCTCTACGTTCACCATATAAAACTAGGATTGCACTCAAAGCTGTAGAAGCTTCAAGGAAGAATAGCATGTAAATCAAGTTGCTAGACGATACCAGTCCAATCAATGTTGCCAAGAGAATTGGTATGATCGCAAAGTACAATCTAAATCTACTATTAAATTCGGAATCGAAATACTTAATCGAGTATAATGTTGAGATTAAGCCAACAATCAATATAACTTCACACATAGCATACACGACGAATTCCGCAAACAAATCTGATTTCAGCTTAACCAATATGCCTGTTAAGGGTATGGTGTTAACTATCAATGATGAGAAGATCAATATGATGGAAAAGTATATGGAGGATTTCGATTTAAGCGTTGATACTATCAGCGCTGATGAAAATAGCATTGCATATGTCAATATGAGACTAATGCTCACTTTTCTCACTCTCCACGAATGGGAGACTAAATATGTAGATTTCATCCATATAGATGTATGGCGGTTTAGCCAAACCACACATGAAAATTGAATCTAAGTCCACATTACGTGATTGGAGCCATGGGATTAAAACTATAAATGTTAAGTAGAATATGGAGGTTGAAGCTAGCTCAACTAGGAATAATGTTAAAATGATGTCAGATATTAATGGTATAACCCAAAATCCAATGATCAGCAACCCCAATGATATTATTAGTGGGATATACGTGTACTTCAACTTCATTTAACCACCCCCACATTTCTCACGTAGAATATTAATTGCCTTTACAACACCATTTATTATAGCTTCAGGTTTAGGTGGACACCCAGATACAAAAACATCTACTGGAATAACTTTATCAGCTCCACCAAGAATGGCATATGTTTCCCCACCTTCAACATCATTGAATATGCCACCGGAACAAGCACAAGAACCTATGGCAACAACAACCTTTGGGTTTGGAACTTGCATGTAAACTCTTTTCATGAATGATGCGATATGCTTTGTAACTGGGCCTGTAACTATTAGGATGTCCGCATGCCTTGGAGACGTAACCAACTTGATTCCAAACCTTTCAACATCAAATCTTGGGGTTAATGCTGCAACGAGTTCGATATCACATCCATTACATCCACCAGCATGTAAATGGTAAACCCATGGGGAGTATGTAAACATCTTCTGTTTAAACCCCATCTAACCCACCAACCTGCCAATTATGTTTTCAGTTGAAATTGCATGTGTATTTAGACCGAAGCTTTCAGGTTTAATTCCAAAACCTAATGCCAAAAGTTCACTTAAATGTAGCACTGGAACTCCATATTCTAATCCCTCATCCCTGAATGTTAATTGAGCCTTCTCAAATTGATCGTAACATGCAGGACATGCAACTACAATAGCATTTGCGCCGGAATTCTTTATGGCATCAAGCTTCCACTTAGTCCTCTCCCTCATAGCCTTATCCACGGAGTATAGCATTAATGGGTATCCGCAGCAAACACGCTCCAAACCATAATCCACGATCTCAACATTCAAAGCCTTCACAATTTCCCCAAGATACTTTGCACCCCTCTCACCACTCATCTTATACAATTTACATCCTGGATGAAGCGCAACTTTAAGCCAACTTAAATCCACATTAACGTTACTTTTAATGGCATTTAAACCAACATCTTCAAACAAAACTTCAGTATAATGTTTAACTTTAACAGTACCATTAAATTTCAATCCAAACTCTTTAAGATTCACATTAATCTTCTCCCTTAAATCACTTGACTCAACAAGCTTCTCCCTAGCTTCATGTAGGGATTCCCAGCACCCATTACACATCACGATTATATCCCTTCCACCAGCTTCAGCTAAAGAGAGATTTCTGGCAGCCACGGTTAGCCATAAATCTTCATCGACAAGTCTAGCTATTTCTGGAACTGGACAACATGAAGCACCATTAATATCAAGAAGGTTAATCCCTAATTTCTTGGATATAGCTCTCATGGATGATTCAGCAAATGGTTGCATTGCAGGTATGTAGCATCCTAGGAATAGGCTATATTCAAGCATAGGGAAACCTCCAACTTAGTATTTGAAATCCCTCCTATTAAAGTCGAATCCAATTCTCCTGCCAGCACCAATCGATCTAACTAAGTTGAGCATTTGATTCACATATTCACTATTACTATAGACTGTGGGGGGAATGCTTGGTAAACCAATTCTACTCCTAGTCCTCTGCATATATCTAGACAACATGGGGACATGGCCAGTTCTAAGTATATTCCTAATTGGAGATTTAAGTGAATCTTGCAATCCCACGATATCCTTCCTTAATGGGTGAATTTTACCCTCACTGGAACTCATGATCTCAACCTCTCTAAAACCTCCCTCCGAGATAATACTTGAAGTGCACCAGTACTGCAATACTTTGCACATAGAAACTCACCTTTACATGTATCACATTTAACACTAACCCTCAACCTCTCATCAAAAAAGGGTATTGAGATGGGGCATGCATAATTACAGCTTCTACAACCAATACATAGAGCTGGATTTATTAGTACAAATCCTGTTGCAGGATCTTTACTTATGGCTTTAGGCTCCACTGGACATGCAGCCATACAATATGGGTCTTGACAATGACTACAATAATTATTTATGAAGAGTGGGTTTCCCTCGGGGTTTAATGCTACCATCAAGTATGCCTTTGAAATATCAATCACCCCATAATGTTTATATGAGCAGACCTCCATACAATATAGGCATCCTGAACATTTACTTGGATCGTAAAAGAGCACTTTCTGTTCTTCCAAATTCAAGGTGCATGCCCCACAACAATTCTTACTGCTGATACTTAGAGTACTCTTCTGCGGTTAAAAGTTCATCCTTCTCCTCTTCCCACCTTGTTGGTTGAATTATAACTAGCCATCCTGCTCCATATGGATCTACATTTACAAGTGATGGTTGTTTTAAAACTCTCTCATTAACCTGCTTTATAACCCCACTAACTGGGGATATCAAGTCGCTGGTGGCTTTAGTGGACTCTATAACTCCGAAGGGCTCATATTGTGAAACTGTTGTGCCAACATTCTCTAATCTAATCCTCCTAACCGTCTTAAGCATCTTCTGCGCATAATCTGTTATTCCAACCCTAACAGTTCCATCTGGTAGAAGCTCAGCCCACGTGTGATCTGGAATGTAATATAAACCTTCACGCAAAACATACTCTTTACTCATAATCACACACCTAGCAAAATAAGATTACATTATACTTCTTAAATAGTTTACCATGGACCATCATAGTAGGAAGTTGAAATGACATTCTAGAAAAGATTTATATTGGGAATATGGGTATGGCTTTTGAGAGAACCTTTTCCCCTCTATACTCCGGTAGTAGCATTGGTGCACGTCTATCCTTTGAAACACCTATCTTCTCAAGCTCCTCAACATATTTGGGTATGTGATTCAATGTTAGCTTTCCTGGACCAACACCACTCCTAACATACTTTGCAGCTGAAATACCAGCCCTCCTACCGTAGACAAGGATTTCTAATAATGAGTTACCCATAAGCCTATTTTTACCATGAACTCCACCAGTAACCTCCCCAGCTGCGAAGAAACCTTCAATAATCCCATTTACACCTAAAACTTGTCCATACTTGTTTATGCATACCCCACCATTCATGTAATGTAATGTTGGGAAAACGAGTATAGGCTCCTTAGTAACATCTATGCCGAACCTAGAATACATTCTATATACTGAAGACAGATACCTCTTTGTAGCTCCCTCACCCCTAATAATATCCACCATTGGCGTGTCAAGCCAAACCCCTCTTACACCAGTCGGTGTAACCACACCTTTATTCCTACCATAACACTCCCTTATTATTGCTGCTGAAACAGCATCCCTAGTTTCAAGTGGATATACAAATTGTTCACCATTAATATTAACTAGTTGTGCACCCATGGATCTAACCTTCTCAGTTATGAGTAATCCAAGTATCTGATCTGGGTATGCTGCACCTGTTGGATGATATTGTGTGGCATCAAGATCTCTAAGTTTCGCTCCAACTCTATAAGCTAGGACAACACCATCCATCGTAGCTCCATAATGATTTGTCGTTGGGAAGTTTTGTATGTGTAGTCTACCATAACCTCCAGTAGCTAGAATGACGGCTTTAGCTCTAGCAACATAGTATTCCTTAGTCTCCATGTTCCACAGAATTGCACCTGTAACTCTATTTCCAGAATCATCTGTTAACAATTCTATTGCTGGGGAGAATTCCAGTACATTTATCCCCCTATTTAAAGCTTCATCCATCAATACACGCATGATCTCAAGTCCAGTATAATCTTTGCATGAATGCATCCTATTCCTAGATGCACCTCCACCTGAAACTTCAATCATTGTTCCATCAGGTTCCTTATCAAAAATCACACCTAAATCCTCAAGCCACTTTATTATAAATGGTGCATCTTTAACAAGCTCCCTGACAAGCTCAGGATCATTTGCATATAAACCGCCACCCATAATGTCTAAGAAGTGCCTTGCAGGACTATCATTTGGTTTATCTGCAGCTTGTATACCACCTTGAGCCATCTTGGTATTTGCATCTCCAAACCTAAGCTTTGTAGCTATAAGAATGTTCTCTGCAGGTATACCCTCAATATTAGCCCATATAGCTGCAGAAGTCCCTGCCCCTCCACTTCCAATTACAAGCACATCTACATCATAATCTATCTTACTCAAATCAATATCATTTGGATCTATTAATGGGTAAGCTTCAATGAGGTTTGCAACTTCATGTGGAACCATTAATCCAGCACTTGGACCGATTTTTATAGGTCTCTTAGTCCCCTCCTTATAATCTGGATGCCAAGTTTTGAGGAGCTCTAACCTCTCATCTGAGCTAAGCCTCCTATATCTTTCCTTAAGTCTCCTCTCCCTAGTCTCCTCCACAATCTTAATGTACTCCCTCATATAATCTGGATACCCGATCTTTTGAGACATAACTCACCCCTCCGGACTCTCAATATCCCTACTATCATACAACTTCTTAAGCTCAGTAGGACTCATTTTAACTAGATTATCAAGTTCCATATCAAACTTCCCCTCCTCCACCTCCTTAACTCTAATTTCAAGATGTTTAGCTTTTGGAGCTATGTACTTGCCATAGAGCCTCCTAACCAATTGGAATACATGATAATGAACTATTTCAGCTGGGCATCTGATGCTACATAAACCACATGAAATACAGTCAAAACATAATTCGGCAGCTTTAGCTATATCCCCCCTCTTAATCATCTGTATTGCATCCATAACCTGCAATTCTTGTGGGCATGCCTTAGTACAAGCATTACATGCAACACATCTAGCAATCTCAGGATACAATGCCAATACCGTTGAACCTGTGGGTTTCAACTCCTCAATATTATACCTAACTTTCTCCGCTGGTGCAAAGGGTATTTGAACGAGATACATTCCATCCTGAACTGTCGTTTGACATGCTAGAGCTGTGTAGAGCCTGTAATCTCCCTTAAGCCTATATATTGTTGCACATGCACCACAGAATCCACCCCTACAACCAGCACCCCTAATATACTGGTAGCCAGCATACTCAACAGCCTTCATTATGGTTATTCCAGCCGGAACCTCATACTCCCTACCCATAATATATATTTTCACAGTCTTCTTAGACTCTGTTTGACCAGCCATATTCACCCACCACCAATTTTACTCTTAAAGATGAAAAGTGTTTCTTGAGGCAATTTTTCGTCGAGGCCCATGGCATAAGCCATCAGCTCAGTGAAATATATTGTTGGTATATTAAATTTGTTTCTAACTATATTTAAGTTGTAATGACATAATGGACATACGGTTATTATCATGTCTGCCCCCCACCTCCCAGCGGCTTTAACTATCTCTCCAACAGTCCTCTCAATTATACTCCTATCATAAACCACATTATAGGAACCGCAACATCTCTTTTCATATGGGAATTTAATGGGCTTAGCACCCAAACTAGAGAGCAAATCCGATAGTACATGCGGATCTTCAGGATCATCTATACCAATACCTTTAGGTCTAAGTAGCGAGCAACTATAAAATGGTGCAACTTTCAAAATGCTTAAATCCCTCTTAACAGCCTCCTTAATCCTATTTAAACCTATGATGCTATCGTCCAATATTATTTCGAGCACATGCTTCACATCCACACCACAATTATATCTTGGTTCATCATCCATGTATTCACTTAGATTATTAAGCTTCTCAGGATCGCTTGTAACGATCTCATTAACCTTCTTCAATGTACTGTAACACATAGAGCACAATGTTACGAGTCTATTATCCCCAATTTTACTCATAAACTCTTGAGCTCTTATAAGATCCCTTAATGGAGCAACATGCTGCATGACTGAATCAGCAGAATACTCATACACTACACCACAGCAATTCCACCTATCCAACTCCACAAGCTCCACATCAAAAAGCTTCAAAACTGCAATAGCAGAATTCTCATAGCTTTTAGCATAATCTTTAACTGAGCAACCAGGATAATACATGAACTTCAACTAGAATCACCCCGTAAGCTTCCTAGAAGCGGATATCAAAGCTATTTGAGGTAAATCCCCAAGCCCCTTAACCCTCCTCAAATCCACTGGGTAAATGTTTTTACGTTGAACGAGAGTTCTTAGGACATTTATCATTCTAGCTGGATCTACATCCCTTGGACATCTAACACTACAAGTATTACATGAAGCGCAAATCCAAATAGTTTTGCAATTCAAAACCTCTTGCATATCGAGTTGAATCATCCTTATAACTTGATGTGGAGGTATATCCATATCCTTAATCATCGGGCAACTACCACTACAAACACCACATTGAATGCATAGGTATGGATTCTTCCCACTCAACTCATAAACCGTTTGAGGTAAACCTTTAAACATGAAATCTCCACCCCCCTAAACCTTAATCCTCCTCCTATCCTCAGCACTCAATGGACCAAGCTTCTCCACAATGGATACTAAATCATCTAAATCCTTCACAAGCCTTTCAGCCATATCAACAGCTATAGTGTCGAATTTAAGCCTCCTAGCATCAATCCTATACCTCCTCATATGAGATCTAGCCTCTCTGATGATATCATTAATTACATCTAAAACTTTGGGATGATATGGAGATGCCCCCTCAAGGCAATCTCCAATGAATACTCCATCAGCACCATACTTGAATGCACTCAATATGATTTTAGGTGTAAGTCTACTTGTACTTGGAACTGTTATTACTCTAACTCTACTATCATAGTTAAGTCTACTTGTACCTGCAAGATCTGCAGCTCTATAAGTGCATGAATCATCGAAGAAGGCTAAAACCCTAATCTCACCCTCCCCCTTACTCTTAAGAGCCCCCTCAATCTGACTTAAAATCTGCTTCTCACTATAATGCTTCAATTCAATAGCCCCCTGAGGACAGTATGGTATGCAGCTTCCACAGCCAACACATAGAGCTTCACTAATCCGCGCCTTACCCTCCACCATACTTATAGCGCCCAGTGGACATTTATCAACACAGACTCCACAACCATTACATGATTCAGTGACAATATAAGCTTTTATTGGTTCTATAAGTATTCTACCCTGACTTATCAGTCTAAGAGTTCTCCCAGCAGCTGCACTTGCCTGAGCCACACTATCAGCTATATCCTTAGGTCCCTGTGCGCATCCACATATGAAAACCCCCTCTCTAAGCGTATCCACAGGCCTATACTTTGGGTGAGCTTCGAGGAGGAATCCATCTGGACCTATATTCAACTTGAGCTTCTTAGCTAAATCCTCAGTTCCACGTGATGGAACTAAACCCACAGATAAAACCACAAGATCAAATTCGTCTTCAATAAACCTTCCAGTCAAAGTATCCTCAGCCCTAACAATAAGCCTACCACTCACAGGATCCTCAATAACCTCACTAACCTTCCCCCTAACAAATTTAACACCCAAATCCTGTGCTCTCATATAGTATTCCTCAAACCCCTTACCATAAGCTCTAATGTCAATATAGAATAGGGTTATATCCCTAGTTACATCCTGCCTCTTCAATGTCATAGCCTGCTTAATAGTATACATGCAGCAAACCCTAGAGCATCCAGGTCTACCAATCTGCTCATCCCTAGACCCCACGCAATGTATGAAGGCAATTTTCCTAGCAAGTTGACCATCAGATAACCTAATAACCTTACCTCCAGTTGGACCTACTGGCATAACCATCCTTTCTAATTGTGGTGCTATTATGACGTTCTTGTATACGCCATAACCATACTGTTTAAGTTTAGTTGCATCGAAGGGCTCATAGCCAGTGGCAACTATTATTGCATCCACAACAATATCCAAAATCTTCTCCCTATCATCGAAGTTTATAGCCTTCTGTGGGCAAACCCTCTCACAAACTCTACATATCCCCTTAGTTAGGTATAGGCAGGATTTCGGGTCTATGAGATACTTATATGGAACGGCCATCTCATGTGGAACATATATCGCCCTCCTACTTCTAAGACCATAATTGAATTCATCTGGTGCTGATGCCGGGCATTTCGATGCACATATTCCACATGCAACACATTTCACCATATCAACATATCTGGGTTTAACCTTAACTTTAACATGAAAATCACCCACACTCCCACTAACATCTTCAACTTCACTATAAGTCAACAATGTGATGTTTGGGTGATTATACACAGCAGCCATCTTTGGTGAAAGTATACAGAGAGAACAATCATCTGTTGGGAATGTGTAGCTTAACTGAGCCATCCTACCTCCAATTGTAGGCTCCCTCTCAACCAAGTAAACCTTACAACCAGAATCAGCCAAATCCAGTGCAACCTGTATTCCGGCTATGCCAGCACCAATAACCATAACCCTATTACCAACCTTAACCTCCCTTGCTTCTAGAGGCTCATTAAGCTTAACTTTACCTATAGCAGCCATTATCTGATCAATGGCTTTCCGTGTAGCTCCATCAGGATCGTTGGAGTGAACCCATGAATCCTGCTCCCTAATATTAACCATCTCAAACAAATATGGATTTAAACCAGAATCCTCGAGGAGCTTCATGAAGGTTGGACCATGAAACTTTGGGGAGCAAGCTGCAATGATAACCCTATTCAAATTGTATCGCTTAATATCCTCCCTAATCTCCCTCTGACCAGCTTCAGAGCATACATGTTCATTATCCTTAACTAAGACAACGCCACTAACACCATCAATAGCCTTCAAAACTTCAGGTATCCTAACAACATTAGATATATTTCCACCACAATGGCAAACATAAACACCAATTCTAACATCACTAGCCATGATCCCGCCACCAGCATAATAAGAGGAGCTTACTTAAACCAATATTCAACAATACAATTTATAAGTTTTGGTTGGGAGGATTGGAAAACATTATCTGTAAGCATTAAACCATAATGAAATGTGAACTTATGGAGGCAGCAATATTCGATTTAGATGGGGTAATAGCAGATGTAAGTGGAAGAATTGAGCATGCATTAAAAGAGCTTGACAGGAAAAGCTTAAATGAACTTTCAAGGGGGGATAGAAGGAAGTTTTGGGAAGTCTTCCTAAACCCAGAGCTACTGGAACTGGATAAACCGAAGATGGATGTTATAGATTACATGAGGAAACTTAAAGATAAAGGGTTAAGGATAATCATAGTAACTGGGAGGACGCATAAACAGAAAAATAAAACGTTAAAGCAATTGAGTTCCTGGGGAGTCCCATACGATGAAATATACTTTAGAGGGGCAGGAGACTTGAGGAGGGATTCTATCTACAAGAGGGAAGTGGTAAAGCTACTACTAAGGAAGGGGTATAATATAGTGGAAGTGTGGGAGGATAGTGATGAAGTCATAAGAGAATTAAGAAGACTAATTCCACATGCGAAAATAGTAAAAGTTGAAGACTAAATGTGGTATGTGGGTGATCAAAATGGATATCATAAGGCTAGAGGATGTGGAAAAGTACGTTTACGGTGGAGCAGTTCTAGGTGGAGGAGGTGGAGGGAGCATAGAGGAGGGGGTTAAAATAGGCAGAATTGCAACACAAATATCACCAATAAAACTGTTGGATGTAGATGAAATACGTGACGAGAAGAATCTAGTGACGATATCGATGGTGGGGGTGCAATCAAAGGGGGTTATACTACCATACCACCACATACGCGTAATAGAGCTCATGAGAATGTTCAATGTGGAAGTTGATGGATTAATTGGAAGCGAATGCGGAGCCACAGCAGTAACACATGGATGGATACAAGCAGCAGTGTATAGGAAACCCGTCGTAGACTGTCCATGTGATGGGAGAGCACATCCAACAGGGGTTATGGGTGCCATGGGGCTACATAGAGTAAAAGGGTACAGAACAGTACAGGCAGCATGTGGAGGTGAAGAGAATTTGGAGATAATTGTTAGTGGCAGTATAGAGGCAACTAGCAGAATAGTTAGGCAATTCTCCATAGAAGCTGGTGGATGCGTAGCTGTGGCAAGAAATCCAGTAAAAGTAGATTATGCAAAGAGGAATGGAGCTCCAGGAGCATTAAAACAGGCTTACAAAATAGGCGAAGCAATATTATCGGTGAATAAACCTGAAGATAGAATTGAAACTGCAGTAAAGACACTAAATGGGAAGATCATCTGCAGAGGAGAAATTAGAGGAAAGAGGATGGAAGTTGAAGGTGGATTCGACGTTGGATATATAGAAGTTGTTGATGAGGGAAACGACCTATACAAAGTGACATTTGTAAATGAATACATGAGTGTACATAGGTGGGATGAGACAATAACAACATTCCCAAATCTAATAAACATATTCAGCCTAAAAACAGGGCTACCAATAAACTCAGCTGAAATCAAACTTGAAGAACCGGTAGCTATAACAATTGCAGATAAGAATGCAATAAAGATAGGCGAAGGATTAAGAGATCAGAAACTATATGATCCAATAAAAAGGATCATAAAGGATAAACTGAACTTGGAATTGGAATTCAAAATATAAAATTAAAAAAATGGGTTTATTTTTTGATTTTCTTGTAGTAGTCGTATCCAAGTAGTGTACCCAGTAGTATTATTACAACCCATGGGAAGAACATCTTCGCCTCTGGAGGGTTCGGAGGGATCCCCAGCAAGAATTGCACTCTGCCGATAAACATGGACATTCTTGTTAGCACTGTGTATCCATATGCGGAACCGAACCCTATCATCATAGCATACCTAGCAAACTTATTAATAGGCTTCCAAAAGACAGCCTCCTGCCTAACAGTAAAGGTGAAGTATGCTAGTGTACAAACCACTATGATCATGGTCACTAGATTATTAAATGCAGTCCAAGAATCAACGCCAACAACTTTTAACGCTGCTGTTGATCTAACCTGCTCTATAACTTGTGCAAATACAACACTTCTAAGTGCAAGACCTATATATGTACCTACGGTTATGGCTAATGGTATTCTATATAGGAAGAAGTATCTCTTGGAGAATCTGAAGTACCACAGTACTGCCAATAATAAAGCCAATACAAATAATATACTGTCCTCCATAGTCTTTGACCATGTCCCAATCCACTGACTCTTCAACCAATCGAGATCGTATGCAATGCCATATCCAGTTGCAGCACCGATAAACACATATTCAGCAATTCTAGAATATGGATTCTCCTTGTACAGGAATGTATAGACTGCAAGTGT